>Ga0302319_10004785_pt1 | contig 27606 bp, 26 predicted proteins | sample Bog_T0_2_FD_203319 | JGI IMG/M metagenome (GOLD analysis project Ga0302319, IMG submission 203319) | Peat permafrost microbial communities from Stordalen Mire near Abisko, Sweden - Bog_T0_2 | ecosystem: Environmental > Terrestrial > Soil > Wetlands > Peat | place: Sweden: Abisko, Stordalen Mire... | reverse complement strand
AGCCGGAAATAGACGGAGCGATCCTCCGCCTGGTAGGCGATGCCCGCGGTCTCCAGTTGCCGGATCATCTCGATCATCCGCGCGATGTAGCGGTCTTCGGTCGCGGCAGGATAATGCGCGGCGCGTTCGATGCGCAGGGTCTCGATATCCTCGAAGAACGCCCTCTTGAATTTCTCGGTAAATTCCGCCAGGCGCACTCCGAGTTGGCGGCAACCGCGGATCGTCTTGTCGTCCACGTCCGTGAGATTCATGACGCGTTCGACTTCGTAGCCGCTGGACTCGAGATGCCGCTGGAGCAGATCCTCGAAAAGGTAGGCGCGGAAATTTCCGATGTGGGCGTGGTTATAGACCGTGGGGCCGCACGTGTACATCTTCACTTTCTTTCCTGCCGGATCGAGGGGCGTGAAGAGTTCGATTTGACGCGAGTAGGTATTGAAAAGGTGAATGGGCATCGTGGGACGCGGGAAGTGGGGTTGCCGTTGGAAGTTCAGCCGGAGAGCGAGGAGCAGGACGCCTCTCGCTTGGGAATGGAACTCGGAAGGACGGAAAGCGGACGAGATTTAGCGTCGACACGCGGCGGCGCATCGCGAAAGGCGGCATGAAATACCGGCAAACATAAAGGAACTAGGTATCAGCTTGTTCGACGCTGGCAACCGCCATTGCGGCGATTCCTTCGCCCCGTCCGAGGAAACCCATGCGTTCGTTGGTCGTGGCCTTCACGCCCACGCGGGCGAGGGGAATCTCCAGCGCGGACGAGAGGTTCTCCCGCATTTCCTTCACGTGCGGGGCGATCTTCGGCGCCTCCGCGATGAGCGTGGCGTCCACATTGATGATGCGGCCGCCGGAGTTCTTGATCAGCCGGGCCACCTTCCGGAGGATCTCGAGGCTGCTAATGCCGCGGATCGATTCGTCCGAATTCGGAAAGTGATGCCCGATGTCGCGCTCGCCGATGGCGCCGAGCACGGCGTCCGCGATGGCATGAGCCAGCACGTCCGCGTCGCTGTGGCCATCCAGCCCATGGCTGTGCGGGATCTCCACGCCGCCGAGGATTAGCGGCCGCCCCGCTGCGAAACGATGCACGTCGTAGCCGATTCCTGTGAGGTTCATACGTTGAGATCTATCCTGCCGCTCGACGCAACGACAGAAATCTTGTCGGGATTGTCTGTGCGCGGCGTCATTTCAAATTTCCCGCCGGCGCATTCCACGAGTAGCTTGCCGGCGGCCACGTCCCAAAGGCTTACGGATTGCTCGATGTAGGCGTCGAGCCGTCCGCAGGAAACGTAGGCCAGGTCGAGCGCCGCGCTGCCCATGAGGCGGCATTTGCGCGCCCGCGTGATGTATTTCTCCAGCAGGGGGAGGCCGGCGTTGATCGTCGTCTTCGTCTTGGAGAACCCTACGGAAAGGATGGCGTCGGAGAGCCGGGTGCGCGCGCTGACGGCGATGGGCGCCCCATTGAGCGTGGCCACTCCTCCCCGCTCGGCCTGCCAGAGTTCGTCCCGCATGGGATCGTAGATGACCCCCACGATGATCTCACCGCGTTCGCGAAGGGCGATGGAGATGCAGAAGTGGGGAATGCTGTAGAAGTAGTTCACCGTGCCGTCAATGGGATCGACGATCCACTGGAACTCGCTTTCCTGGTTTCCGGCGATGCCTTCCTCCCCGTAGATCGCGTGACCGGGAAAGCGATCGAGGAGCAGGCGGGTGATGAGATCCTGGGAACGCACATCCAGGTCGAGCTTGATGTCGTGCGCTTCAAACGCGTTGACTTCGAGAGGGGCGCCGAAGTGTTGGCGAAGCAGTTCTCCGGCGGAGCGTGCGGCCTGCACGGCGGCGTCAAGGTAGGGATTCATGAGATGGGCGATGGTGGAAAGAGCGCCGATTCTTCACAAAAAAATGGGAGGAGAAATAAATTCTCCTCCCATCTTGTGAGAGTAATAAGGGGATTAATCCTTACTTCTTCTTAGCAGGTGCTTTCTTAGCAGGGGCCGCAGCAGCTTTCTTTGGCGCTGGCTTCGCGGCCGGTTTCTTGGCGGCTAGCTTCTTGACTGGCGCTTTCTTTGCTGGGGCTTTTACAGGTGTTTTTTTAGCCATTAATAATCCCCCCTTTCAATCCGCAGTAGCGGGTCGCAGGAAATTCTTGAGAGTGTGTGGAGTATGTCATCTCTCGCAGTGCAGGTGTTGGGTAACGAACTTGTGAAAAATCGTCAACGATTTTTTTCTTGATTGAGTGATTTTTTTTTCATTGGCGGTCATCGCGTCTCCAAAAAAATCGCGCCGCCGGGAATGCTCATCGCCCTGCAAGCCTGATTCCATCAGGCTTGCAGGGCGATGGCCCCCCGCGGATCGGCGAAGGCGCGCGAAATCGCGCGCGGCGATTATTTTTCCTGCGCGAGAATCTCCGCCACGCGCTCCACGATTCCCTCGACGCTCCACAAACGTCCGATTCCTTCGTACCCGCAGGCCAGCAGCCCTTCTTCCGGCCCGATGAACTCCACGCCGCGCGCCTTGAGGAGCGCCACGTTTTGCTGCGTCGCCGCGTGTCTCCACATCTTCCCGTTCATCGCCGGAGCTACGAGCACGGGCGCGAGCGTGGCGAGCGCGATCTCGGTCAGCGGATGGCTGGCGAGCCCGTGCGCGAGTTCCGCGATGACGTTGGCGGTGGCGGGCGCGATGAGCAACAGATCGGCGCGATCCGCCAGGTCGATGTGCCCCGGCTTCCACTCGTGCTTTCCCTCGAAGACACTCGTGATGACCGGATGCCGCGAGAGGGTCTGGAACGTCAGCGGCGTGATGAATTCCTGCGCGCCGTGCGTCATCGCCACGTGCAGTTCGAAGCCGCGCTTGGCCAGCTTGCTCACCAGGTCCGCGGCTTTGTAGGCGGCGATCGAGCCAGTCACTCCGACGATGACAACGGGAGCGCTCATTCGGAGAGGATCATGCGGCGGCTCAGATAGCGCTCGGCGCGCATGATCGCGCGGAATTTCTGCAAGTCCTCTTCCACGGAGCCGCTGATCAGCGTGTACCGGTAATCGCGCCAGGCCTCCATTTCCGTGGCCGCGTTGCGCAGCCGCACCTCGATTTGATCGGGCGTTTCCGTGCCGCGCCGGTTGAGCCGATGGCGCAGTTCCTCGAGGCTGGGAGGCATGATGAAGATGTCCGCGAGCGATCCGCGAATCTCGGGAGTGGGATCGGAGCGAATGGCCGCGGCGCCCTGCACATCGATGTCGATGAGGACGTCCACGCCGTCGTCGAGCTGTTGGATGACGCCCGCGCGAAGCGTGCCGTAGTAATGGCCGTGGACGCGCGCATATTCGAGGAATTCCCCGGCCTCGAGCCGCTCCTGGAATTGGGCCTGGGTGAGGAAATGATAGTCCTCGCCGGCGATTTCGCCGGCCCGCGGCGCCCGCGTCGTGCAGGACACGGAATAGACGAAGTCCGGCGTCTGCCGCAGTGAGTTCAGCAGTGTGCTTTTGCCGGCGCCGGAAGGCGCGGACACCACGAAAAGGATGCCCCGGCGGCGGAAGCGCTGGCCGATGGATGCGGAGTTACTCAATGTTTTGGATCTGTTCGCGGATCTTTTCCATCTCCGCCTTGCAGGTGACGACCAGTTGCGAGATGTCCACGTCGTTCGCCTTGGCCCCGAGCGTGTTGAATTCGCGTCCGATCTCCTGGCACATGAACTCCAGCGTCCGGCCCACAGCCTCGCGTTTCCGCAGATGATGCGCGAACTGGATGAAGTGGCTTTCGAGGCGCGTGAGTTCCTCCGAGACGTCCGACTTGTCGGCAAAGAAAACGATCTCCTTCACCAGGCGTTCGTCTTCGAGCGGAACCTCGATCCCCGCGCGGCCAATCCGATCCAGCAGCGTCTGGCGGTAGCGCTTCACCACCGCCGGCTGGAGCAGCCGGATTTTCCGCACGCATCCTCGCACGCTCTTCAGACGCTGGATGAGATCCTTCGCGAGGTGTTTGCCTTCCTGTTCGCGCATTTTCACCAGCTCGCCCAGCGCTTCCCTCAAGGCGGACTCGATCGGCGGCCATGCGTTCTCGGCGGAGATCTGCTCTTCCGGGACGCGCAGGACGCCTGGCGCGCGCAGCACGGTTTCAATGCTGATTTCGCCAACCGCTTTCAGCTCCTTTTGGAGGTCGAGCATGGCCCGGTAATAAATGCGGGCGAGTCCGGCGTCGAGCGCGAGATTCTGCGGCGCGGAGGCGCTGTGATGGCATGTGATGACCACGTTCAGCCGTCCGCGCGAGACTTCCGCATGGACCACATCGCGAATGCGGGCTTCGAGCTCCGAGAGTTCGCGCGGCAGAGTGACGACGACGTCGCTCTGCTTGCGATTCACTGAGTTCAATTCGGCGCTGTATTTGCTGCCGTTTTGGACGCTCTGGCCGCGTCCGTAGCCGGTCATGCTACGCATGCTTGTTGAGATACTCGGCGGCCTGGGCCACGTCTTTGTCTCCGCGGCCGGAGAGGTTCGCGATGATGATCTGATCGGGCGCCATCTTCGGCGCCACCTTGAGCGTGTGGGCGATGGCGTGGGCGGATTCGAGGGCGGGGATGATGCCCTCGATGCGGGCCAGTTGTTGAAAAGCGTCCAGCGCTTCGTCGTCCAGCGCGTAGTCGTAGTCCACGCGGCCAAGATCGCGCAGATAGCAGTGCTCGGGCCCCACCGCTGCGTAGTCGAGCCCGGCGCTCACACTGTGTGTCAGTTGGATCTGCCCGTCTTCATCGGCGAGCAGCCAGGATTTGGCTCCTTGCAACACGCCGAGTTTGCCGCCCTGGAAGCGCGCCGCGTGGTCGCCATCGCGAATGCCGCGGCCGCCCGCCTCGATGCCCACCATCTTCACCGAGGCATCGTGCAGGAACGGCCAGAACAGGCCGATGGCATTCGATCCTCCGCCGACGCACGCGATGAGCAGATCGGGCAGCCGGTTCTCGCGCTCGAGGATTTGCCGGCGCGCTTCGTCGCCGATCACTCGATGAAAATCCCGCACCATCATGGGGTAAGGATGCGACCCGTACGCCGTGCCAAGGATGTAATGCGTGGAGCGCACATTCGTGACCCAATCGCGCATCGCCTCATTGATCGCCTCCTTCAGCGTCGCCTGCCCCGCGGTTACCGGCACGACCTCCGCCCCGAGGAACTTCATGCGGGTGACATTCAGGGCCTGGCGCTCCATATCCACGGCCCCCATATAGATCACGCATTCCAATCCCGCTCGCGCCGCCACCGTCGCGGTCGCCACGCCGTGCTGCCCGGCGCCGGTCTCGGCGATGATGCGCTTTTTGCCCATGCGCTGGGCGAGGAGGATCTGGCCGAGGGCGTTGTTGATCTTGTGCGCGCCGGTGTGGAGGAGGTCTTCGCGTTTGAGATAGATCTTCGCTCCGCCGAGCGTTTTGGTCAGCCGTTCCGCGAAATAGAGGGGCGTCGGCCGGCCCGCGTATTCCTGGAGTAGCCATGAGAGCTGCCGTTGGAAATCTGCATCCTCCCTGGCCTTCAGGTATTCCTGGGTCAGGTCATTGAGCGCGGTCATCAGCGTTTCCGGCACAAACATGCCGCCATAAGGGCCGAAGTGACCGCGCGCATCGGGTAGATTGGCGAATTCGATCATGGGGCGGGCAGCCTAGGCGCGCTCCGGTGGGCCTGCAAAGGTTTTCCATGCGATGGTCCAAACGCCCGGGCGGGGCGGGAAGACACCACGGGTGTCATTTTTCCGCGGCTTGCCAAACGAGGCTGAAAGTGGCATTTTCCGCGCACATGACTGCTGTGCTGGATGTGCCTCAGATTCGCGATCGCTTGCTGCGCGCGTCGGTGGCGGACTACCATCGCTACACGGAAGGGCAGCCGACGGAACTCCTGCGCGGGATCGTGATTGAGAAAATGTCCAGATCACCTCTTCATATTTTCATCGCCCAGAAGCTTCACAACATTCTTGCCGGGCAGATCGCGCCCGAATTTGCCGTCTTTCTGGAAGGCTCAATTACGACTCCGGACAGCGAACCTGTGCCGGATGTGGCAGTGGTAGCTGGAGACCTCGATCAATATCGCTCTACGCATCCCGCAACGGCGGAATTGATCGTCGAGGTAGCGATCCCTTCGCTGGAGATTGATCGGGTCAAGGGGTTGATCTACGCGGAAGCGGGAGTAAAGGAGTGCTGGATCGTGTGTCCGGAAGAGAAACAGGTGGAAATCTACCGGCAGCCAACGGCACAGGGTTACGCCGGACGTATTGTGCTCTCCACTCCGGCGGTGCTGGAGTCCTGCGGTGTTGCCGGGCGTGCGGGTGGATTTCGGCGCGTTGTTTGCGTGAAGTGTCGAAAGGGTTGATGAGCCGAGCCCTCTTAATCGATATCGTTGACCGCTCTTCGCCCGAAGATCGGTTCTTTCTTCGCGCTTATCTTGAGTTCCTCCGCCTGAACGCCTCCGGACGAAAAGGCGCCAACTGAAGGCAATTCTTTGCGTGGGCACTTTTCTTTCGCGCAAGCCACGGCAAATAGCGGATTCTACCTCGATTCCGCTTCCTCATGCCCGCCGCCAATTCCCAAAACCACGACAGCCTCCAAGCCTCCGCCCCGCTCGCGGCCGTCTCCCTCCCGGAGCGCATCTCGCGCGTCCTGACATTCGTCCGCTTCTCCCACACGATCTTTGCCCTGCCGTTTGCCCTTGGCTCCATGGTCGTGGCCGCCCACGGCTGGCCTTCGGCGCGCATCATCGGACTCATCCTCCTCGCCATGGTCTTCGCGCGCACCGCGGCGATGACCTTCAATCGCCTCGCGGATTGGGAAATCGATAAGCGCAATCCGCGCACGCAGGGGCGCCACAAGCTCATCTCCCGTCCGGGCGCGATCGCGCTCCTGGCGGTCTCGACCCTGGCGTTCATCGCCACGTGTTACTGGATCAATCGCCTGTGCTTCTATCTGTCCGCCGTCGCGCTCGTCATCGTCTTCCTCTATTCCCTGACGAAACGGTTTACCTCCTGCTCCCATTTCTTCCTCGGTCTGGCCCTCTCGGTCTCACCGGTTGGCGCGTGGCTGGCGGTGCGCGGCCACTTCGACTTTCCGCCACTCGTTCTCGCTGCCGCGGTGGTGCTCTGGGTCGCCGGATTCGATTTGATCTACGCCACGCAAGACGTGGACTTTGACCGGGCCGCGGGCCTGCATTCTCTGGTAGTGCGCTTGGGCGTGCCCGGCGCCTTGACCCTGGCTCAAGCGCTCCACGCCGCCATGTGGATCTTGCTCGCCGTGTTCGGCTGGACCGCGGGGCTTGGCAAAGGCTTTGCCATTGGCCTTGCTCTGATCCTACCCGCGCTGATCTACGAGCATCGGACAGCCCGAAAAATGGACATCGCGGCCATCAATGTCGCCTTCTTCCAAAGCAACGCCTTCGTCGGCCTGGTCTTTGTCGCCGCTGTGGTGGCGGATCAGATGCTGAGGTGACTTGAGTGGCGCGGATGCGCGGCTCAAGCCTCGGTGAATGGTCCCGCGCCCTGGCTCTTCAGTGTCTCGCGCACTTTGACTCCCGGGAATTGGCTGACTTCCTGCCCGGCCTTGGTCGCGAGCGCGGCGGCCGTGCCGGCTGCCTGGCCCAGCGCCATCGCCGTGACGGTTACCCGCGAGGAAGCCGCCGCTTCCGCCGAGGCGGAATGGCAGCGCCCCGCGACCAGGAGATTCGAAACGCTCTTCGGCACGAGTGTGCGGTAGGGGATGTCATAGGGCTCGGGCTGAAACCCGCTCCCGGCAAAAGGTTTCGCGATGCTGACCTGGTTGGGATGGATATCCAGAAACCAGCAACCCGTGGCGATGGCGTCATCATAACGGCGGCAGGTCTTCAAGTCGTCAAAGGTCAGCACGTGCTGGCCCACGATGCGGCGGCTCTCGCGAATCCCAATATAAGGGCCGCAGGTCACGAAGTAGCTGTCCTCGAAACCGGGCACGGATTTCTTCCACTCCCGGAACATCGTCCACGCATCCCTTCGGCCCTGCATCTCGGCCCGCGTCAAATCGGCGGCATCGCTGGCGTCGCCCGAGACCCGCACGGCGTGAATGTACACTTCGTCCTTGGCAAAGGCGAACATCAGGCCGGGACCATAAAACAACGGCAGTTCGCCGCGTTGGTTCGCCTCGATCAGCGCCTGTTTCGCGGCGCCTGCCATCTCTTTGTTGGGGCTCACGTTGCCGATCCGGAAATGGAGGGTGAGCGGCATCAGCGGCTGGTTTTTCTCGACCGGGGCGCCCGCCCACGCCGCGATGTCGCCGTCGCCGGTGCAGTCGATCACCTGCCGGGCTTCGATCCGCGCGAGGCCGTCTTTGTTGGCCACGAGCACCGCTGAAATTCGCCCCTCCCGCACTTCGGCTTCGCAGGCAAAGCTATGATAGAGCACGGTCAAACGATCGCGCTCCTCTGACAGTAAGCGGTCGGTGAGCAGCTTGAACTCCTCGGTGCTCGGCACCCGGACGGAGCCCCAGTATTTTGTGATCAGATCGGGCCGGCAATCGTCGATGCTCCTCGCGCCCGGTTTGGCCGCGCCCATGGCCACGAGAAGCTCCACAGGGATGCCTCCGGCCACGAATCGGCCGTCTTGCTTCGCGATCAAGCCATCGAAATACGGCAGGCCCACGCATGTAATGATCCCACCCGCGAACCCGGCGCGTTCGATGAGGACCGTGCGCGCGCCGTTGCGAGCCGAGGCCAGCGCGGCGGCCACTCCCGCGCAGCCTCCTCCGCAGACGAGCACATCGGTCTGAATGGTTTTGCGGGTCGCTTGGGAAACGGGCGCATCGGCCGCTCGCGACGATGCTCCTGCCGCCAGCGCGCCAGTCATGGCTGTGGCTGTGGCTTTCACAAATTGGCGGCGTGTTTTTGATGGGGAGGACATGGGGAATTGCGGGTTTGCGGATTGCGGATTGCAGATTGAAGAATCCCTTAACGACCTCTTCTCTGAAATTCGCGTCTATTGGCGTTCATTCGCGGTTAACCTAGCTCCGAAGCGGGTCTTTGGGAAAGGCGAATTCAAAAACTGGGCGGCGCTCAGGATTGTCACTTGCCAGCGGGCGCACGGCCATTTCCACTGCGTGGCATGCCGAAAGTCCTCCTCCTCACCGCCGGCTATGGCGAAGGCCACAACACAGCCGCCCGCGGTCTCCACGCAGCCCTTTCCGAAATTGGCGCCGAGTCTGAGATCCTCGACCTGTTTGCGCTCACGGGCGGCGCATTGTATGAGCGCTCACGGCGCGATTACGTCCAGCTCATCAACCGCGCGCCGCGCCTCTGGGCCGCCGTCTATCGGTTCATCGATGTCGTGCCCGTGGTGTCGTGGACGCTCCCGCTTCTCGGCAAAATGGAGCGCGCTCTGGCCCGCATTCTCGAGGAGAAGAAGCCGGACGCTGTTGTTTCCGTTTATCCGGTCTATGGTTATCTCATCGAGCGCCTCTTTCCCCGCCGCTCCCAGCGCCCCTTTGCCTTTCATACGGTCGTGACCGATTCGATCACGATCAATAGCGTGTGGCATCGCTGCGCGAGCGATACCTTCCTCGTTCCGAATGAGCATAGCGCACAGGTCATGATGCACGCGGGGGTTCCCGAGGGAAGGTTGCGAGTTCTCGGTTTTCCGGTGCCGCCGCAGTTTGCGCGGGATCGCCCGGCGCGTCCCGACCCGGCTCCGGATCAACCGCCCCGCGTACTTTACATGATCAATGCGGGCAAGGACCAGGCCCCCCGCATCGTTTCCCGCTTGCTGAAGATTGCGCGCCTCCACCTCACGGTCACCGTGGGGCGCGACGAAAAGCTGCGCGCGCGCATCGAGGCCGCAGCCAGGGCCGCGGGGCGTTCCGTCGAGATTCATGGATGGACAAACCAGATGCCGGAGCTTCTCATGACCCACCACCTGCTCATCGGCAAGGCCGGGGGCGCCGCGGTTCAGGAAGCGATCGCCGCGCGGACTCCGATGTTGATCACGCAGGTGGTGCCCGGCCAGGAGGAAGGCAACGCCCAGTTGCTCTTCGAAAATGGATGCGGCGCGCTCTGCGAAACGCCGGATGCGCTCGCCACGACCATCGAGCGGCTCTTCGCGGGAGACGCCGCCGAGTGGCGCGCGTGGGAGCGGGCGATTGGCGTCTTGAGCAAGCCCGACGCCGCGCTCCAGATCGCGGCCTTGCTGCTTAAGGAAATCGATAGCGCGCCAGGAAAGAAGGTTCCTACGCCCTAAGAACTCGCAAAATCACCCGCCGGGTCGAATCGGAGACATTTTGCATTTCCATGCCGTGAACGCAGGTAATGGGGGCGGAAAGCGCATGACGCCCCCCGTAAGCTCATGGTGGACAGCCGGGCGGCGTTTCCTCAGGATGCGCCGATTCCCCAATATCCCCATGAATTCCCGTTTCGTTTCCCTTCTCAAAACCGTCATGGCAGTAGCTGTCGCCTTCGTCTCCCGCGCCGCCGGACTGGCCGCGCCGGACGCTGCGTCATCCTTCGGCGACAACCTCCAACTGCGCGGATCCCTGATCAATTCGCGCATTCGCTTTGAGCGCGATAAGAAGGGGACCGTGGCATTCATGGGCGGCTCGATCACCGAGATGAACGGCTACCGCCCGATGGTCTGCGACATCCTCAAAAAGCGATTTCCCGCCACGGATTTCAAATTCGTGGATGCGGGAATCGGCTCCACATGTTCGACCACCGGCGCCTTTCGCCTGGCGACCGATGTCCTGGCGCAAGGGCCTGTGGACTTGTTCTTCGTGGAGTTTGCGGTCAATGACGACCAGGATGCGGCGCACACCCGCACGGAATGCATTCGCGGGCTGGAAGGCATCATCCGCCACGCGCGCCAGATCAATCCGGACATCGATATCGTGGTTACTTTCTTCGTCAATGAGGGGATGCTCAAGACGCTGCAATCCGGGCAGACGCCGCTGACGATCGAGGCCCACGAGACGGTCGCGAAACACTATGCGGTCTCCACGATCAATCTGGCGAAGGAAGCGGCGGAGGAGATCACGGCGGGCAAGCTGACCTGGCAGCAGTATGGAGGAGTGCATCCCGCCCCGTATGGAAACGCCATTGGCGCCCGGATGATCGACGAGCTGTTCAGCCGCGCGTGGGCGGCGCCGCTCGCCGCCGACGCCGCTCTCAAGCCGCACCCAAACCCCGAGCCCATCGATCCGCTGAGTTACAGCAATGGGCGGTTCATCGATCCGAAGGAAGCGCAGATCAAGAGCGGGTGGACTTTGGAGGCGCCGGATTGGAAGAGCCTGCCAGGAAGCAAGCGCCCGCGCTTTACCTCGATCCCGATGCTCTGCGCCACCGAGCCGGGAGCGGAGGCGACGCTATCGTTCGAGGGCACAGCCATCGGGGCTTATGTGGTGGCCGGTCCCGATGCGGGCATCGTCGAAGCATCCATCGACGACGGCCCGGCTGCGAACGTCGATCTCTATCATCGCTTCAGCGCCGGACTGCACTATCCGCGCACCGTGATGCTCGGAACCGATCTCAAGCCGGGGAAGCACACGCTGAGGTTGCGCATCTCGCCGGAGACAAAGAGCGCCGGCCACGCCGCGCGCATCATGCAGTTTGGGGTGAACTGACATTCGCCCTGGAAGGCGAACCTACGGTTGTGGGAGCCTGGATCGCTAATAAAGCCCGGGAATGAGGCGGGATGTCCGGGCGCAGTAGTCGGCATACTCGCCGTCAAAGTGCGCGCGAAGCAACCGCTCCTCCGCATGGATACGCGCGAGGAGCGGTAGCGCGATGAGCGCCGTGAGCAGGACGCCGGCTCCGGAACGAAAGGCCAGGTCCCAACCCAACGAATTCAGGAGCAAGCCCAGATAACTGGGATGGCGAATGACACCATAGACGCCCTTGGTGACCAGTGTATGTCCAGGCTGAATCGCGACCAACCCGCTGAACCGGTTGCCAAGCACGAAGACCGGCCAGATTCGCAAGGCGCCGCCGGCCGCGAAAAGAGCGACGCCAAGCCAGCGAAGAGTGTCGCCGTCAAAGGTCCAGTAATCCATGCGGTCAGTGGCCGCCGGCAGATAGCCGCCCAGCAGCCCAAGGATGGCGAAGGCCGCGAGGACCCAGCGGTTCCCGCGATCCTCGCGCGCGCCGGAGCTGAGATTCCCGCCGGCGAAAGACGCTACGCCGGTGATCGCGAAGAGCACGATGGCGAGCGCGGTGAGCGGCGGGTGAGAGAAGAAAGCCGCAAGCCCGCCCTCGCCGAGCACGGCGAGGCCCAAATAGGCGGCGGCGCCCAAAAAGACCAGCGTTACTCTTATGGTCGACATCTTCATTCCTGATCCTCCTGTCTGAGTTCGCGGCTCCGCCGGCATGCGGACGCCTCGATGGCCACGTGCGGCAGCGATGAACCTCCATCAACCGCGCGAGCGACTCTTACTTTTCGGCGAGCGCTGCCTTGACGGCCGTCGTCACTTCCGCGGTCTCGGGTTCTACTTCGGGCTCGAAGCGGGCGACGATGCGTCCATCCCGGCCGATGAGGAACTTGCCAAAGTTCCACTGCACTTCGCCCGGGAATGGCGACTTCTCTCCGCAGAGTTGCGCATAGAGCGGATGTTGCTCGGGTCCCTTGACATGAAGCTTGTCGAACAAGGGAAAGGTCACCTTGTAATTGGTCGTGCAAAACTCCTTGATCTCTGAATTGAGGCCGGGTTCCTGCTCGCCAAAGTCGTTGCAGGGAAAGCCCAGCACCACCAGGCCCTGCTCCTTGTATTTGCGCCAGAGCGCTTCCAATCCCTTATACTGCGGAGTATTGCCGCAGAGGGACGCCACATTGACGATAAGGAGCACCTTCCCGGCATAAGGCTTGAGCGTCGTGGGCTTGCCGTCGATGTCTTTCAAGGGCGCCGAATAAAGCGGGGAGTCATCCGCCCTGGAAGTCAGGGGAGCCATGAGCGCGAGGGCAACGAGAGCAACGAGGGCCGCGGAGAGGAAGGTTTTCATGGCCCGATTGAGGACCCGTGATGCCTCAGTGTCAATTCGTCTTACGCGCCCCATTCGTCCCATGCTTCCTATGCTTCCCATCAGACTGCCGATACTCCACGCGCTTGCGTGTCGTTCCCGCGACTGCGGGATTATTCTGCCGCCAGGCCTTGAGCCTGTCGAAAGGGTTTCGTCATTCAATAAGGCACAGCACGCTTCGGCACACCGCCGGCGGGCGGCCGGCAGCGAATGCGTGGCAGTCTGGAACCTTCAATGAGCCGCCCGCTTGGCGATGGCGCCGATTTGGTCGCGGATGGCCTTGATCTGCTTGCGGAGCACCTCGCGTGAACGAGGCGAGTGGGTGATCGCCAGGCGCTGGCGCTTGGCGGAGAGGAGAACCTCGAGGGACTCTAAAAGGACTGATGTCATGCAAGGTCAGACACGAATGCTTCCAAAATATTCATCAAGTTTGACGAAATCGTAACATGGACTATACTGCCGATATGCGCGCTGGATAAGTGGGAAAGTCATCCATGCCTGCGCGCGCGGCAAGGCATGGCTTTGCCTTGGCGGGGATTGGCAGGGATGTTAAATATCTCACGTATTTAGCTGGGATAACTTATCGCCAGTATCGGTTGATCCCTGTTTGTTAGCGGGTAGCGGGCCGGCCCGAATGCCCCGAGTGCTTATGCCACGTATGCCAAAGTGCATCGACCCCATAGAGCGGCAGGCTAATGAACAGGCCAAAGAGCGCTCCCACCAGGAGACTCACAAAGAGCCGGTCAAGAAAGCCAAGGTCGGAGTTGACCATCAGCGAACGAACGGAAGCCGGAATCGCAAAGACGAGATAGATGATCGCCGCGTGTTTGAGCGCCGTCCGCCAGATCGGGGGATCTCCCCGGGGCGCGGGAGCCGGCTGCGATGGCGCCGGCGCCGGCGAATGCCGCCGGCCTTTTCGAAATCCGAAAGTGCTATTGCTTAAGCCAAGCGCGGCCGGGCTGAGAGTGAGAACCTCCGGTCGAAAGGCGACGGCGGCGGGGATGGCCGTCAGGATGATCAGAAGGAGGAGGGAAAAGAAAGTTTGCCAGAAGCTGGTGGATCGATGGCGGACGAAATCTGTGTCATGGGAATGCCGGGCCGCGGACGCCGTCGCGGGGGATGGAGCGGAGCTTGTTTGCGCCGCGGGCGCAGTTCGCGCGCGCAACTCATCGTCGCATCGCTTCGCCAGGAGGACGGGCCATGACGGCTCCTCCATAAACGCCGGGCTCGAGGCTTTGAGTTCGCGATAGTGTTTTACAAAGAGCAAATTGAATTCCGAACCCGAGACCCGGAGCGCGGGGTAGAGGCTGACGGCTTTTTGCTGCCATTCCTCCGGTGTCCGCGCCGCGAGGATAGCGCGGCTTTTCGCGGCCAGCGCTTCGGAGGCTTCCGTCGGGGTTCGAATGTCGGGTTGCTCAGTGGCCAGATCGTTGGCGGCTTCTGTCACGACGTCGGCTTCGTCCGTCAGATCGGGGTGGTCCACGAAGAATTGGTCGTCCACCAAGATGGGCGGAGGCGGAGGAGCGGGCGTGGCGGCGGGCGATTCGTCGCCGAGGCACGCGACTGAGCCGAGCAAAAGAGAGAGCGCGCACCAAAGCGCGGGTCCGGGTTTCATATTAAAATTGACGATAGTTGCTTTCTTTTAATTCGAATGCGCCTGCCCCGCTGGCCGCCACGACCGCGCCAGCCGATTTTTGAGGTCTGGTTCAACCGCGAATGAACGCGAATGAACGCGAAGGGACCCGAATCAAAGAAACAACCCCAGATCAGTCTTCTCCTCTATTCGCGTCCCTTCGTGTTCATTCGCGGTTCAATCCTCCTGCATTTGCGTTTTTTGCGGGCGGATGGCCACAAAGGAAGACAAAGAACAAAAAGGAGCTCCTGGAGCGGAGAATGTGTCTCCCTTTCGTCCGACCTTTGCGTCTCTGCGTCCTTGCGTTTTCCTCCGGACCCCTAAAACAGGAATGGAATGCCGCGTTTTTTGAATTCCGCCTTTTGTTCGGGAAGCCATTTATCCCCGAGTTTTTCGAAGCCGCCGTCTTTGCGAAAGGCTTCGATGAAGGCATTGACCTTCAAGCGCAGATCCTCGTTTCCTTTGCGAATCCCCACGGCCCAGGTTTCCTCCTGGAATGGCGTCAGCACGGCGCGCGTGGTTTCGGGATTTTTTTGCCAGTTTTTGAGCGTGGTCATCTGATCGAAAATGAACGCTTCAGCCTTGCCCTGGGCCACCTCGAGTGCGCACGTCGAAGGCTGGTCGAGCACCAGCAAGCGCGCCGCATGCAAGTGCTGCACGGCGTAAAGATGACCGGTGGTTCCCCGGACCACGGCGATCGACTGGCCGCTGCGATCGCAGTCGGCGATCGACTGGATGTTCGTCCTGGCGCCGACGAGAAGGCACAGGCCGGTCTTGAGATACGGCTCCGAGAAGTCGATGGCTTGCGCGCGCTCCGGCGTGGACGTCACGGAGGAGATGACGAGATCGATCTTTCCGGTTCTCAACGCGGGAATCAGGCCGTTGAAAGGGAGGTTCTCGATGTCCACAGGCATCCCGAGGCGCTCGCCGAGAGCCCGCGCGAGATCCACGCTCACGCCGGCCGGCGCCCCTGTCTGGTCGCGCATTTCAAAGGGCGGATAGCTCAGGTCCATGCCGACGATGAGTTTCTTGTCCGCCGCTGGGGAGGAAGCGAGGAGTGCGAGGAGCAGGAGCGGGAGGAGAATGGAAAATGCCGTTTTGGTCAGCGTAGTCGAACTACTCAAGGCCCTGAGCCTGTCGAACGGGAAAATGGAAGATCGAGGTGCGGGTGTCATGGCGATGCGTAGGAAGATGGAAACTCAAGGCCCTGAGCCCGTCGATGCGGAAAATGGAAGCATTCGTCCTATCCGTCTTATTCGTCTTATTTTTCCCATTCTTCTCATGAGGCGTGCCTCGCCCCTCTTCATTTTCCATCTTCCCCTTCGACAGGCTCAGGGCCTTGAGCTTGCCGAAACGGCATTTTCCATCTCCAGCTCTCCACTTCTCCATCTCTCCATGCCTCCACCACTCCACCACTCCACCACTCCACCACTCCACCTCCCCATTCCCGCATTTCCCCCCGCTCCGCGTGTTTTCAATGAATGGTTTGTTGCCAATTCCAGTCGAATGCCTCAAATGCCGACTATGAAACTGAAGCCAATCCCCATCTCCATTCTCACGGCCTTGTTCGTGGCGCTCTGTGCGTTTCACCCGCGGATCGCCAGGGCGCAGGACGAGGTTTCGCCCGATTTCTTTTACGACTCGCTGTCTCCTTATGGAGAGTGGGTGGATGTGGGGGATTACGGTCCCTGCTGGCATCCCGCGGGGGTCGATGAGAATTGGGCGCCCTACACGGACGGCTATTGGGCCTACACGGATGCGGGCTGGACCTGGGTCAGCTACGAGGACTTTGGCGGGGTCGTCTACCACTACGGCCGATGGATGCGCGTGGATGGCGAAGGCTGGTGCTGGAAGCCGGGCTACGAATGGGCGCCCGCCTGGGTTTCGTGGCGGCGCAATGAGGAATACATCGGCTGGGCGCCGCTGCCCCCGGAAGCCCGCTGGCGGGGCGATATCGGCTTCAGCGTCTGGGTGGACTCGGAGTTCGACATCGGACCGGGCTATTACAGCTTCTGCCGTTTTCGGGATTTCGGAGCGCCCGTGCTCCGGCCGGTGATTATCGATCCCGCGCAGAATTTTGTTCTGATTGGAAAGACGAGGAACATCACGAACATGACCTACACCAACTTTGGAGGCGCCCGTGTGATCTTCAATGGCGGCCCGAATTTCGCCGCGCTGCGAGGCGTCACGGCGCATCCGATTCCGGCGCTCACCCTCGTGCAGAATTCGCACTTCGACCCGGCTCAACTTCACGGCCCCGGCGCCGGCCGGCTCATCGCCAGCCGGACGGCCGGCAACCAATTGATCGTCGCCGCCCCGCTGGTCGCGGCGCCTGCCGATCCGAATTTTCTCAAGGGAAAGACGACCAAGGTCATCGCCGCGGGGAAAGTGACGAAGGGCTGGAGCGGGGTCAAAGATCCGGCGGCGGCCCAGCAGTTGCGGCAGCAGATTCAGGCGCAGACCAAAGGGGTGATGCCCGAGACGGCCCACGCGCGGCCCGTGGCGGCCGCGGAGTTGAAGCTCGTGCCCGCGCATGCGCATACGGTCGCGGCGGACCCTGCCGTGGTGGCGAAGCCCGCGGTTGTTCCCGCCGCGGTTGTTCCCCACGTGAATCCGCCGAAGGAAAACCCCGCGTTCGTGGAGAAGCCGGAAATTCACAAACCCACGGCGCCGGCGCCGAGAGAAGCGATCACGCAACCGCAGCCCCATGTTGTGCCTCGTGAAGCTCCCCATTCCTTCCCTCCGACTCCCGCCCCGGCCAATAACGTGAAAAAAGGCAACGCGCCTCCTCCCGGGAAAGACAAGGACAAAGACAAGAAAGACAAGGATAGGCCCGGGAATTGACCGCCCACTTGGGCTGAAAACCCTTCCGCACAAAGCACAGGGCTTTCCACCCCTCATTCCCAAAGTGGCGGCTTTGGGAATGCCCTCTTTGAGGAATGCACAGCGCGGCAGCGCATTCTCCAGGCGCGGAGCGGTAACTGCATAGAGGCTTGGAGCCTCAAACTCCGTTTCGTGGCGGGAGGCCGGTCATCCCCAAGGATATCACAGAACCCGCCTGAGGTTTTTTAGCCTAAAAAGGAAAATTGGAATTGCCGCAAAAAGGCGCCGTTTCGGCGCGCTTCGCTTGCTCAAGGCCCTGAGCTTGTCGAAGGGCAAAAGGCGCAAGATTCGGCATTTGTGAAATTTCGGATTGCAGCCCCTTGATCACCTTCAAGTTGGAAAAAGTGCGGATCCGAACTTCCCTTTTTTGAGCCTTTTGAGCCTTTTTGCGGCTATTCAGTCCGGTATTTAGGTTTAGTTGGACGACCCGGGGATGAGAACGGGCCCGGATGGCGCCGAGGAGGTGGAGGGACCTGAATTGGGCGAATTATATGGCCGCTCCGGCACGATGCGCGATGTGTTCAGACTGGTGGCCTCCGTCCCGACGGAGCCATGTATTCTGTCATCGAGCTTTGGCGCATCCGGACCGACACAGGCGGATTGGAGAGCGGCGAGGAGGATGACGGCGGAGAATGATGGTAGGAGTTTCAATTTCGGATTTCGAGTTGTCAGAAAATAGCGCGCGCGGCATTTCCAGCAAACTCGCCCACCGCGCCCAATCCTTCGAGTCCCGCGACTGCGGAATGCTGGCGGCTGTCCAGGAAAGGGCGGCGGTCCAGGAAAGAGGCGAGCCGCAATCTGCCGAACCTCCCAGGCGACCCGCCCGCAGCGCTTCGCGCTGCGACGCGGGCGGGGCTGCTGACCCCAGCCTTCGCAGGCACCGCTCCATCGCTCCATCGCCCCATCGCCCCATCGCTACATCGCTACATCGCTACATCGCTACATCGCCGCCAAGGCATTCCTCCCATGCTTCCTATGCTTCCCATGCTTCCCATGCCTCCACGCGCGGCCCATCCGAAATTCCTCTTGTGGCTTACCAGGCCGGAGTTGATTCTCCCGCTCCCCACAAAATCTTTTTCTCATCATGTTTTGTAGAACCTCCTTCGCGTCGTTTGGCTTCATTATTTTCGCGACATTTTGCGCATGGCCGATGATTGGAGCCGCGGACGAGCCCGAGCTCTCCGCTTTCCAGCCGCTGCCCGCGCCCGCGCCGTCGGGACTGCTTTTGAAACCGGGGGATCGCCTGGCCATTTGCGGGGATTCCATCACGCAGCAGAAGATGTATTCCCGCATCATCGAGACGTATCTCACGGTCTGCGCGCCCGAGCTGGCGGTCACCGTGCGCCAATACGGCTGGAGCGGGGAAAAAGCCGGCGGATTTCTCGGACGGATGGCCAACGATTGCCTCCGATTCTCCCCCACGATCGCGACGACCTGCTATGGGATGAACGATTGCGAGTACAAGCCCTACGAGGATCGGATCGGCGATACTTATCGCGAGAAGACGACCGCGCTGGTCGAAGCCTTCGAGAAAGCGGGCGCTCGCGTGGTGGTGGGGTCGCCGGGAATCGTCGGCAAGATGCCGTCGTGGGTGAAGACGGCGCGCGGCACGGCGCAGGATTTGAACGAGAACCTCTGCAAGCTGCGGAACATCGATATCGAGATCGCGGCCAGGGAGCATACGGGCTTTGCCGATATCTTCTGGCCGATGATCAACGCGGCGGTCCATGCCCATGAAACCTATGGGCCGGACTACTCCGTCTCGGGCAGGGACGGCGTGCATCCCGGCTGGGCCGGCCATACCCTCATGGCCTACGCCTTTCTCAAGGCCTTGGGCCTGGATGGCGACATCGGAACGCTGACCGTGGACCTCGGCTCCAACAAAGCCACCGCCTCGAAAGGCCACACCGCGCTCGGCTTCGAAAATGGCGAGGCCAAATTTACCAGCACCCGCTATCCCTTCTGCGCCGCCGGCGGCGAGCCCGCGAAAGACGACAATATCCGCTCCGGCATGACCCTCATCCCGTTTCAGAAGGATCTGAACCGCCTCACGCTGATCGTCAAAGGCGGCAAGGCGGCGAGCTATGAAATCACCTGGGGCGCGGCCTCGCGCACTTACATCGCTGACGAACTCGCGCGCGGAGTGAATCTGGCCGACGACTTTCCGGTCAATCCGTTCTCCGACGCGTTCAAGAAAGTGGACGATGCGGTCGCCGCGAAACAGGCCTACGAGCAGAAAGAGATTCAACAGATCTTTCACGCGCTGCTCGATGGAAAGTTCAAGACGGCAGAGGACATCAAAGACCCGGAAGTTCAAGAACTCTTCGCCCTCCGAACCGCCGACGGCGCGCTGGATCGTGACGCGATCATCAAAGCGACGGAAGCCAAACGGGCCCCCCTGGCCGAAGCCGTGAAGGCGGCCTTTGTCCCGGTCACGCATACGATCAAGATCCTGGCCAAATAGCCCCCGCGCTGAATAAAAATGGAGAGCATTCCCGCGACTGCGGGATCGATGCCGTGGCATTCTTCCCATTCTTCGCATCATTCCCATGACCTGCGGCCACCGCGCAGCATGAAATTTTGAATGAGGAATGGCCGCAAAAAGGCGCAAAAGGCACAAAAATAGGAGCCTTCGAATCCACTCATTTTTTAGCCTTCCGCGCCTTTTTGCGGCCAAATGCCTTCCTGCCCCAACGAGAAGCCGGCCGAATTTTCGAGCCAGACCGGCGATAGGGACTTTCACCGGCATCAGATGGGGGTCTCCCGGATGAGCACTTCCGCGGGAATGCCGAGCCCCCGGTGGAGGGAACGGATCATGCCGAGGCTCAATGGCGTTTGCGATTGAGCACTTCGGACACCCGGTTCTTTCCCGGAAAATACTTCTCCAAGTCTTTCTGACGGAGACCCTCCTGCTCCATGCGAAACTTGATCGCTTCGATGGGATCCGGGCTGTCGATCGGAAACTTCTGCTGTTCATAGCGCTCCACCAGCAGGGACCAAAGTTCCAGATCCGCTTCCCTGGCGGAACCCGGCTTCGCGTCCATGAGCTTTTCCACCCTGGCCAGAGCTGCAGTGTATTCTTCTTCGGTTTTGATGATTTTCGGTTTCATGGCCGATGCTTCAGATCGTTGTGGCATCGATCTTGTCGTATTCCGCGTGGGTTCCGACGAAGCGAATGAAGACGATGCCGGTATTATAGTGGATTTTTACGATGAGGCGGTAGGTGTTGCCTTTGATGTTAAAGATCACTCGGTTGCCTTGCAGGATGTCGGCGGAAGGAAAGTCGCGCTTGATATCCAGCGGGCCTTCCCATCGGGATTCCAACGCTTCATGGAACCACGCTTCCAGCGAGGCTTTGCTGGCGGCATGTTTTTCATAGAAGTCGCGGAGAGTCTTACGGGCGATGATTCTCATGAGGAGGATGGATGGCAGCAGGCGAAAAGCAAGCACAAAGTTCCCATATTGGGAACTCTCTCTCTGGAACGCGCTGGATCGACGCCTGCGAACCTGGGGGCCAACGCGACGGAATCCAAGCGGATCAAAGTAATCAAACAAAAATTGGTGGCATTTGGAGGATTGGGATTAACCACAGATGGCGCAGCTTCGACAGGCCGTGTCGACAAGCTCCCTCACGATTTGCGACATTCGCCACGGAAGGAACGAAGGGCTGCCCTCCAGGCGCTGGCCTGAATACGCTGGAAACCCTGCAGAAAAGAGGGCAAAATCTCCTCAATGAAAGTTTCGAAGAAGCGAATCGAGATTCGGCTGGCAAATGGAAAGATCTTTCGGGTGACAGATCCTTCTACGAAGCAGCTCGATCCAAAGCTCAAGAAGGCCTCGGATATTCGCGCTTCGTCGATCCTGAGGGGCATAAAGAAAGCGGCCAAGGAGGCGAAGAGGCGGGGAGTTCCGCTTCGGGATATTCTGCCCGTTAGTTAAGCTCTTTGAGAGAACCCGCTTTAGACCTCAGATAAGCCGCAATTCCTCAAATAATCGGCTGTCGAATCGAACCAAATCGGTGGGCGTGTTTCGTCGCTAAGGTCCCCATGCGGAATCCAGATTACCATCCCTTCTCGTGCGCGGGTGAGGAGGACGCGGTATGTGTTAAGTACATATTGGCGATCGTCAGTGCGGTGCGCTTCGCCCCAGCTCTTACCGGCGAAGCGCCGGTAACTCCAGTTACAGCGCTCGGAATCAATTGTGAAATCGCCGGCCCAGCACAGACCCACCCAGTCAAGTTCCAAGCCTTGGCATTCGTACTCGGAAGCGGCGACTTCGAGTTGATTCGAGGCGCGAATGTCTGAAGGATCATTCAAAAACCAATTTACGAAGATGTCTCGGTTTCCGAGACGGAATCCGGACGAAAGTTCAAGTCCGTGCGGTCGTAAGCGGACTGCGCCGGAACTTGCGACCAGTCCACAACGGCGCTCGCCACGCGTATTTTTACGAAGCCACTCGCGAGCGGTGTCGAGTGAACGCGTGACGACGACAGGAAACCTTTTCCGAAGCTGCTCCGCTTGAGCTGCCGCTTCGGATTGGCGCCCGCTCAATATAGCCTCGACCCAATTCGCGAGACGGTCGGTGCGATATGAGCGAATGTTCACGTTCAGATGAAGCGTCGGTTCCGGAGAGATCTTGAGCGATCCATGTGAATCGTCTTCGAACAGGCGATTCCCGGAAACGCTCGTTCCTCCAGCGAGTGCGTGCGGCGACACGGCGACTCGCCAATGGGGAAACCGGCTGCGCAATGTTCGGCCCCATTCGCTAAGACCGGCTTCTCCTGTGTTAATTTCTTGTCCGCCGCCGACCAGCGCGATTACGACTGCCCAATCGTGCCGGTCCGCTATTGACAGTAGCAAATCAGGTTCAGAGACCTCGTGTTTGTTTTTTCGGAGATTATGCGCGGCATCCCACGCCCGCTGGGCTTCGTCGAAGATGATCACATGTTCGTCGGGCGGTTGTCCTTCGCGGGGAAATTCGGTGCGGATAAACGTATGCACGTTCTGGATAAACGCATTGCTCGCTCGGCGCGCATCTTCGGTCCGGCGCCGTCGCGCATCGCGCTCTATCGCGGCGCTCACGACTTTAACGAGTGGTCCGTTTCCGGAGAGAAAGACCGCGTTCACATCACTTCCCGTATGCAAGGCGGCATTGTGGGCAACGTTGAGACCGGCGAGCGTCTTGCCAGCGCCGGGCACCCCAGTTACAAAACAGATGGTCTTCCAGCGGTTCGCTTGCGATTCGCGAACGATCGAGAGAAGACGCTCCGAGGTTTGCGTAAGATTCGTTACCCCTGCCTCGGACTGGGCAATTTCACGAACGTCGTGATTAGCGAATATTGCCCGCGTCGCGTCGATGATCGTTGGCACTGGCCGATAGGGCGCCTCCTCCCACGTTGCTCCGTCGATCGCTTGGGATGCGTCGGAGTGAAGAGATTCGTGGGCGCTTAGAACCACGTGGCCGAGAGTCTGGCCATTGGCGAGTGCTACGCTTCTCACAAAATCATCACCGCTGAAATCGTAAGGGTAGGCCGGATGGGGCGCGCGCAACGCCACAAGAATGGGGACGATCTGCCTCCCGCGGCTTTCGGCGTGGAAATCTCGCAAATCGAGCGCGTAATCCTCGACTTGGCGCTGCCCGCCGCGAGTAAACGTGCGGTCGGCGGTCTTGAATTCGACCGCAAAGATCAATTCGTGTGCAAGCAGCACCGCATCGAGACGCTTTTGGCGGCGGGGTATTGTGTATTCGAGCAGGAGCGTCCACTCAACGCTCTCGGGATGCTCCGCTGCGAGGAATGCGGCCATTGCGCGAAGCGGTGGGAGCTGTTTTTCCCAAGCTTCGATCGCGTCGGATTGGAGGGTTGCGAAACCGCTGCGACCGTTTGCGCTCGCGAGAGCGCCCAAAATCTCCGCATCGCTGTGGCAGATGAAAGCCGCCAAAGTTGCTCGATAGTAGGATCGCATTATCCTCAGTCCTCGCCCCGCAGGAGCCAATCTGCCGATACCCCGAGCACTTTCGCGAGAGAGCGAACTTCAAAATCAAGGACGCAACGGTGGCCTGTTTCGATTTTGGACAGGCCCGCTCGGTCGATTGTCACCCCGACGGCGGCGAGCTGACCCGAGAGTTGGTCTTGGGTCAGAGGCGGTTTGCGTTTCAGCCGAATTTGTCGAATACGCTCACCAACAATGTTCAGTCGTTTTGCGGCAGGCATGAGCCGCGTACGCTATCGGAGATTTCTTTCCGGCGTGTTCCAGTTTGGAACATGCAGATCATGGTTATCCGGTGCCGAGATGTGCTTGAAGAGTGAGACCTTTGCGGGGAACGAGTGCGGGGCCACGAAGTTGAATGTCCGAGAGTTGCTGGTGGCATCGCACATTTTGCCGTGGGGGACGCATGTTGGGGAGCGGTTGAATGTTCGGAACGGCCTGTGCCTTTCGCGGCTCCACGATGCGGCCTTTGATCGCGGGCTGATTGCGTTCGATGAGAATCTCCGGCTGTTGTTGTCGCCAAGTCTGGAAGGCGAGCTTTCGCAGCGGGCGGTGGCCGAGAATTTTGGGGCCTACGAGGGGGAAGCGCTGTGGTTGCCGGAGGATGCCGCGCTGCCGGAGATGGCGTTTTTGGCGGAGCATCGGAGGAGGGTCGTCAGATGATGGAAAATGGAAAATGGAATATGGAAAATGCCCTTTCGCAAAGCCCAAGGCCCTGAGTCCCGCGACAAGCTCGGGCCCTTGAGCCAGTGGAAGCGGCCCGTCGAAGGGGAAAACGGAAGAAGGGGATTCCTGCCCCTGCCGCGCACTGCAATTTGCTCCGTGGAGGTGCGCTCCCAAAACCTCATTTTTGGAACGAGGGATTTTGGGGAAGGAAGGGATGACTGCGGTAAAGCCCTCGGCTATGCCCGGCCTGTTTTGGACTTCCGGGCTGGCTTTCGAGAGGCGGCGGGCGCTTCGTTCTCCTCGAACGGGGTGAGAATTTGATAGAACTCGCGCAGCTTGGCTTGGAGCAGCTTTTTGTCGGGGGAGCTGGGTTTCGTATTCCGCGATCATGGCTGGGGACAGGGAGCGGCTGAGCGCATACTCTACGACCTCACTGTCTTTGGTGGCGCACAGGAGCAGGCCGATGGAGGGGTTTTCATGCGGCTTGCGGTAGCCGCGATCGAGGGCTTCGAGGTAGAAGTTGAGCTTGCCGAGATGCTCGGGCTCGAAGCGGGCGGCTTTGAGTTCGATGGCGGCGAGGCAATTGAGCCCGCGATGGAAGAAGAGGAGATCGAGGGCGAAATCCTGGCCGCCGACCTGGATGGGATATTGGGAACCGACGAAGCAAAAGTCGCGGCCCAGTTCGGTGAGGAAGCGGCCCAGATCGCGGAGGAGCGCGCCATGCAAATCGGCCTCGGAATGGTCGGTCGAGATACCGAGGAATTCGAGGACGTAGGCGTCTTTGAACACGTTCTGGGCCTCGGGATGCAATTGTCGCACCAGTGGTGAGAGATTTGGCGGACTGAGGACGGTGCGCTCAAAGAGGCTGGCCCGGAGTTGGCGTTCCAACTCCCGTTTGCCCCACTTTTCGCGGACCGCCACGCGGATGTAGAACTCCCGTTCCTCCTCGCGTTTGCACCGCCCGATGATCAGGAGGTGGTGTGACCATGATAATTGTCGCACCAGTGGCGCGACAATCTCGTGATCCTTATAGGCAACGTAAAACTGACGCATTCTGAACAGGGAGGCGCGCGTGAACCCCCTGAGTCCGGACTGCGTCCTTGCGATGTAGTGGGCGAGTTCATCGACAACACTGTCACCCCATTCAGCGGACTCCAGCTTACGGCTGATGTATTCGCCGATCTGCCAGTAGAGCGTGACTAGCTCGGAATTGACCGCCTGATAGGCCCGCTGCCGGGCAGACTGGATGAGACCCAGCACCTCGGCAAAGGAATCCTCCACCGTCACAGATGCGGTTTTCACCGGAGCGGTATTGGCTTTTTTGGCGGCCTTTTTCTTCATGCCATTGGAGGGGCCTTTGGAGTTTATGCGGGCCATCGGATGATTCAGCGATTTGAAGGCTCGGGAGGTGGATTTGAGGCGGTCTCTCTGTGCGGATCGAAGCGGGAAGCCGCCGGGCCGATGACGCCATCCACGCGAACTTGCTGAAATTGTGGATTAAGGAGAAGAGAAAATCGTGGAGGAAGAAAGGGCTGGCGGCTGTTGTGGAGAATTTTGGCGCGCATGAGGGGGAGCCGCTGCGGTTGCCGGAGGATGCTGCGCTGCCGGAGATGGCGTTTTTGGCGGAGCATCGGAGGAGGATCTTCAGATGATGGAAAATGGCAGATGGAAAATGAAACAAGGGGAGATTCATGGCCGTGCCTCGCAATGCAATTGACCTGGGGAGGGGCCTTCCCAAAACCTTGGGAATTAGGGCCAATTGTCTCCACACCGCAGAGACAATTGACCCATGGGTTCGGCAAGAGCTGGAATTTGTCAGCTCTCATCTGAACGATTTCGGTGACGGTCCATGCAATTCTCTCAGCGGTGCTGAGAGAATTGGCATGTCGCCTCATTTTGGGAACGGCAGAGGGGGACCAGCCAAGCCAGACTAAAATCTCCGCAATCCGCGTAGATTTCTAGGCGGCTAAATCGGGGAAATTCTCGACGTTGGAGAAAGTCGCCGCCAACGCGTTTCTGTCCTTTGCGTCTCTGCGGCCTCTGCGTTTTAAGATGCCTTTTGATTGCGGGCCCTCTGCCCCTCCGCCTCAGAGCCTTTTCTATTTTCCATTTTCCATTCAGCCAGTGTTCATTTGTGCCTTGACATTCTCCCCGTTTTTGAGCAAAGTTTGCGTCGAGGGTAGGAAAGTTGGCAGGTCGAAGAACGCCGGAGGAGGGGGGAAGGCTGGGTCAGAAGGGCCGCGAATGGAAACGGCGGCGGCAAGTCACACCAGAAACACCGGAAGGCAGTCCCAACTGCCGGAAAACACGAAAACCAAATCCGCGTCGGCGGGAAAATCCCGGCGCTGCGGCAACACCCATCGAAAGGAATCCAATCATTATGATTACTCGCAACGGTAAAATCGCCAATCTCCCGAACGACATCCGGGAACAGCTCAATCTTCGCCTTCTCGAAGGCGAAACAGGGAGGGAACTCACCGCCTGGCTCAACGCCCTGCCCGCGGTCCAATCCATCCTCGGTTCACAATTCAACGGCTCTCCCATCTCCGAGGTCAACCTCACCCACTGGCGCCAGGGCGGCTACCTCCAGTGGCGCACCGAACACGAATGCTTCGACTCCGCCCGCGCGCTCGCCGATGGCGATTCCGCGATCTCCCAAACCGGCCTCTCCGCGGACCGGTTGCTCAACATGCTCGCCCTCCGCTACGGCCAGCTTCTGATGCACTGGGATCTTCCCCCGGACGACGGCGTTTCAGAAGCCCAAGCGTTCAATTTGATCGCCAGAAAAGCGCGCATCCTCCAGGGCATCTCCCGCTCCGTCCTCGCCATTCACCGCATCCAATTGCAATCGCCTGACGAAAAGCGCGAGCCCGCCAGATCGTCCGGCGCCTCGAACGCCGGTCTCAGCATGGACGGCGCACCCGCCCCAAAATCCTCGCCCGCGGCTCATCGCCCGGCCGCCGTGAAGACAGACACCGAACAACCGTTGGATCCCGCGCTGAAAGCGTTGCTGACATCGGCTTTCCGGAAGTCCCAGGCTGGCATTGGCGCAATCCCCAAAATCCTCTCCGGCCCAATAACTCCCGCCATCGTCGCGTCGCAGCAACCTCGCGCCGTCTCCAAAACCGATTCCATCCTCCGCGAAATCCTCAACGCCGCATAAGCAGCGGCTTTAATTCACCTTAATTCACCTTAAATTGCCTTTTCTCCTCACTCCGGTTCGAGGCTCCGGCCTCTATGCAGTTTGCGCTCCGCAGTGCTAACCCTTAATCTCATCGTATTCTGCGTAGACTCTTGGGCGCCCAAAGCGGTAAAAGTTTCGACGTTGGAGAAAGTCGCCACCAAGGCTTTCTGTCCTTTGCGTCTCTGCGAGCTCTGCGTTTTAAGTGCCTTTTGGTTGCGACTCCGCCGTGGCCGGTTTTGGATTGTTTGCCATGGCGAAGTGCGGTCCCGCTTTCCGGTC
>Ga0302319_10004781_pt1 | contig 27621 bp, 21 predicted proteins | sample Bog_T0_2_FD_203319 | JGI IMG/M metagenome (GOLD analysis project Ga0302319, IMG submission 203319) | Peat permafrost microbial communities from Stordalen Mire near Abisko, Sweden - Bog_T0_2 | ecosystem: Environmental > Terrestrial > Soil > Wetlands > Peat | place: Sweden: Abisko, Stordalen Mire... | reverse complement strand
CGCTGAATTCGCGGCCGCTAACGGCGATAATTCTGGCGCCGGGGGCGAGGCCGGCTTTGAAAGCAGGGGAACCCAGGTGGACATCCTCGATTTCTCCGGAGTCCTTAAGAGCCAGGCCAAGAGAATAGTCAAGATCTATCGCTTTGCGGACTCCCTCGTAGTTCTTCTGGTAGTCGGCGCGTTCCGTTGTGTAGGTCAGGTTGTAGCCGCCGTTAACGATGCCGTCGAGGGGTGCATGGGGCGCGGTGGATTTCAGGCGATCGTTGAGAAACTTCGCCCAGTCGTAAGGCTGGACGGCGTTGAGAGTTTTTACGACGTCGTCAAAAGTGTAGGGTTTGACCTCTTCGGCGAAATCGGGTTTCGAGGAAGGGGCTCCGGCCCACAGTTTACAGAAATCGTCGAGCGATTTGGCGCCGTTGCTGAGGGTTCGGATGGTGACGTCGGCATCGAGCCAGATGAGGGTGCCTTCGGGGTAGTAATCGACGGAGCGTCGGAGGTCCTGATAGTCGTTGCGGGAACCGTAGAGGATCTGGGCGGCAACGGCTGTGTCTTCGAGAGGACGCCAGGTTCGGCCTTCCTGTTTATCGAGCGCGGCGGCTTCGATGGCTAAGGAGTCGAAGAAGTCCTGGTTGCTCGAAAGCGCGGCGCGCGGGGTGAGAATTTCGCCTAAGTATTCGGTGAGTCCTTCGTAAACCCAGAGCAGGTCACCTTTCATGGGGTCGCTGTAATTGCCGGTGGCGAGGCCGGCGGGGCGGCGAAATTTGCCGTTCCAGGAGTGGACGAATTCGTGCGGGAGCAGTCCGGCGTCAATGCGGAAATTGTCTTCGCTGACGAGGGCATCTTCGTCGGTGCGGTCGTCGCTCGATTCGTGATGCTCGAGACCGAAGTGGGCTACGTGATCGCTGAGCGTGTAGAGGAAGTGATAGTCGCGATAGTGGGTGGCGCCGAAGAGCGTGGTGGTTTCTTTGACCAGGTTTTGGTAGTGCTGAGTTTGATCGGCGGTAATGCGGGTCGCGCGTTCGCTATCGGCCGCGATGTGCAGGTAATGCGGGATGGCGCCGCCGGGGTTAAGATCCACGGTGCGGAAGTTGGCTCCGGTTTGAACGGGGGAATCGATCAGGGTTGTGAGCGAGGACTGTTTGAATATGATTTTATTGCCGGATTCCGAGTCGATGGGGAGCGCAGTGCCATAGCTCCAGCCTTTCGGGACTGTGAGAGTGGCCTGGAAGTTGAGCTGGTCGCTCGGGACGCCTTTGGGATAAAGCAGGAACTGGTTCCAGCTCAGGACCGCGAGTTGGGATGTGATGGAACCGCCCGATGAGAAGCCGCTCGATTCGGGCGGCGAGATGAATTCGGCGATGACGTCGAGGGATGAGACACCTTGCGGGACGTCAACGTGAAACTCATACATATTGACTGAGTCTCTTGACCAGGGAATCGATTGGCCGTTGGCTGAGACCCTGATGCCCACCAGGTCTTCGATAGGACCGGTGGGGCCGTGTTCACCGGGGATCCATTTAGGGTAAAGCAGCGAGAACGGACCAGGCTTGACCGGAAAGGTCATGCTGGTCTTGAGCAGGCGGCGCGGGGCTTCGCTTGCATCCACGTTGAGTTTGATTTGGGGCTGCGTCTGGGCGTTGAGCGCGGCGCAGGCGATGAGCGTGGTGCAGGCGATTTTCAGGAGAGCCATTCGAGCCTTTCATATTCGCGATCTGCGCCGACAGTGCGCACGAAGACTTCTTCGAGAGTTTGAGAGCCGGAGCGGAGCTCGTCCATGCTGCCTTCGGCGACGATTTTTCCGGCATTGATGATGGCGGCATGGTCGCAGAGTCGCTCTACGACTTCGAGGACGTGGGAAGTGAGAAAAATAGTGGCGCCGTGTTTGACCTGATCGAGAAGAATATCTTTCATAAGGCGCGCGCCGACCGCATCGACACCTTCGAAGGGCTCATCCATCAGGAAGAGCTCGGGTTTGTGGATGAGCGAGGCGGCCATGGCTACGCGTTTGCGCATGCCTTTGGAGTATTCGGCGATGAGTTTGCGGCGTTCGTTCGAGAGTACGAAGAGTTCGAGGAGTTCGTCGGCGCGATGGCGGGCGAGGGCGCGGTCGAGGCCGTACATGCGGCCCACGAATTCCAGGAATTCGGCGCCGGTGAGGCGATCGAAGAGGAGGGATTCGTCGGGAACGAGACCGATGCGCTGTTTGATTTCAAGCTCACGCGCGGGCATGGGGAGGCCGAGGAGTTCGATCGAGCCCGAGGTGGCGGGAATCAGGCCCGTGAGCATGCGGATGGTGGTGGACTTCCCTGCCCCGTTGGGTCCCAGGAAGCCGAAGAAGGAGCCGCGCGCAACGGTGAGACTGAGGCCATCGACAGCGGCCTTGCCTTCGTAATTCTTACGCAGATCGCGTACGGCGATTGCCGGCGTGATGTCGGACATTGAGCTTATGGTACCGGAGGAGATGCGAAAGCGCGCGCCTCAGATGCCTTTTTTGATTCGGATGGAACCGTTGGCAGTGTTGAGTTCGATGTTGTGGCCGCCGGAACCGATGGCGCCGCTGAGGTGATGTTTATCTTTGTCGCCGATGACGTCGAAGTCGGATTCGATGGAGGCGTTCGAGGTGTCGGCAGTGAGTTTGGCGGCTGTATCGGCGGGGAGATGGAGGGTGATCGCGCTGTTCTTCGTCTCAGCGCGGATGTCGCCGAGGGGCGCTTTCTCCATGGTGAGTTCGATCGAGCCGTTTGAGGTGATGAGCTTGATGGGCGAGGGTGTCGAAGAGGCCATGCGGGCCTGAATGGCTCCGTTAGATGTCTCGGCCTCGAGCGAGCCGGTGAGGTTCTCGGCGTGGACAAAGCCGTTCGAGGTCTTGAGGACGGCGGGTCCGTCGAGCGAATCGGCATCGATGGGCGCGTTGGAGGTGTGGGCATCGACTTCGCCGTGAACATCGGTGATGGTAATTCCGCCGTTGGAGCTCTTCAGGTGGGCGGCGCGGCTGACGTCGCGGATCTTTATGGGGCCGTTCGAAGTGGCGATGCGGTCGAGCTCGGCGTTGCGCGGCACGTGCATGGTGATTTTCACACCCATGTTGCCGTTGAGCGAAGAGGGTTTGATGCGCGGATAGCGACAAAGCCCGGCGTATTGTGAACGTCGATTTTGATGGCGTCGCGAGCGGCCTCGCTGGAGGCGGATTTAACACCGGAGATCTCGACTTCATTCTTATCCCAGCCTTCGATTTCAATGGGGCCATTGAAGCTTTCGGCGTCTATGCGAGCTTTGGCGTCGACAGGATAAGAGTAATGGAAGTCGGTGTGGAAGCGGTCCATGGGGCCGATGTCTGTTGAGATGACGCATCCTGAAAGGCCGATCAGTGCTGTGACAACTCCGGAAACGGCTAAGACAATTCGCATTCAATTCCTCTTTGGAAAATACGAGACATAACGAGTGCTCGTTCGTAAAATCATGTATCCGTTATGCCGTTGTTCGGTTTGGTTCATCTTACATGGCTGGGCGCGATTGTCGCCGCTGGTATCGGGTTGGCGACGCTGTGCCGGGCACATCCCCATTTGGCCCGGCCAATTCGTTTGAGCCTGGGAATTCTACTGGGGTTGAACGAACTGATCTGGTGGGTGTTTCGATATTCGCACGAGGGGTTCCGGTTTCCGTACAACCTGCCTTTGCAACTGTGCGACGTGACTGTTTGGGCAACGGTTATCGCCTGTTTGACGCTCGCGCCGAAGGCAGTTGAGTTCGATTATTTCGCCGGGATTGCGGGAGCGGGAATGGCCTTGCTGACTCCCGATTTATGGACACCGTGGCCTTCGTATCCAGCTGTTTACTTCTTTCTGGCGCATGGCGGAATTGTGCTGGGAATCGCGGTACTGGTGTTTGGGAAGGTGGTTCGGCTGCGCGCGGGTGCGCCCTGGCGGGCGTTCGGGATGCTGGTGGCCTACGCGGCGGCTGTTGGGATCTTCAACGCGGTGTTCAAGACCAACTATATGTACCTTTGCACTAAGCCGGGCAATGCCTCGCTACTGGATTCTTTCGGGCCGTGGCCGGGGTATTTAGGGGTAACGGCCGTGGTCGCGCTGGTGCTGTTCTGGTTGTTGTGGCTGCCAGTGAGTCGAACCGCTATTGCCACTGGCCGTGCAGCATCCGCCGATTGACGCCGGGGCCTGTAATTACAAGGTCCGCGCTCTCATTTACAGCGATTCGGGCTCCGGCAGCGGGTTCGATGCGGGAGCCGGTCAGGTCGAGGCGTTCGGAATCCTGCGGGATCGGAACGTCTTTGCGGATGCCGACGGAGCGGATGCGGCCCTGAGCTACGACGATGATCGAGTCTTCGATGGGCGGCGCGCCGGGGGCAACTATGGTGGTGGCTCCGATCAGGACTTTAACGTCGGAACTCTGGCAGGCGGAGGCGATCAGGCAAGCCAGAACAACCAGGAGTTTCAGGCGCATGGGAAACCCCCAGTGTCTCATTGAGACAATGGTCCGCTAACACATGGCGGCGCTGACGCGGAATCAGATTCGGGGCTTTTGGGCGGCATGGGCGGGATGGACTCTCGATGGGATGGATTCGTTTATCTACGCGCTGGTGCTGGTTCCGGCGATGCGGGAGTTGTTGCCGGCGTCGGGCATTGCGGCTACACCGGGGAACCTGGGATCGTATGGAGGGCTGCTGTTTTCGGTGTTTCTGGTGGGCTGGGGGTGTGCTTCCGTTTGGGGACCGATCGCGGACCGCTTTGGGCGCGTGCGAACTTTAACGCTGACCATACTTTGTTATTCGGTGTTTACGTTTTTAGGATGCGTTGCGGGCAGCATTGTGGCGCTGGGTTGCTTCCGATTTTTCGCGGGGATCGGGATCGGCGGGGAATGGACGCTGGGCAGCGTGCTGGTGGCGGAGGAATGGCCGGAGGATCGGCGCGTGTGGGGCGCGGCGTGGATGCATACCGGCTATTACTTCGGAATCTTTCTGGCGGCGGTTTTGAATTACCTGGTGGGATCGCATTATGGTTGGCGCGTGATGTTTGCGATTGGAGGGACGCCGGCAATTCTGGTGGCGTTTATCCGGCACGGCGTGCATGAACCGGAGCGTTGGGCGGAAGCTGCCCGACCTCGCGCGTGGGATGCGTTCCGGTTACTGTTTTCGCGATTGTACCGGCGGCGTACTGTTTTAAATGCGATGTTTTTGCTGACGGCAATGATCGGATTATGGGCGGGGTCGGTTTATGTGCCGGGCGCGGTGTCGCAGATTGCGGGGCGGGCGAGTTATGGCGCGGGCGATGCGGCGCGGATCGCTTCATGGGGCACGATGCTGCTTTCGTTCGGGACGATTCTGGGATGTTTGACGGTACCCTGGCTGGTGGAGCGGTTCGGACGGCGCGGGGCGTTGGCGTTCTTCTTCGGGCTGATGGGTGTGTCGATCGTGGTGGCTTTCGGGTATCTGTTTTATCTGCGCGAGGGCGCTCTGGCGGCGTTCATCGCGAGCCTGTTCTTTGTAGGTATCGGGGGAGCGAGCTTCTGCGTGTTCACGGTATGGCTGCCGGAACAATATCCGACTTCGTGCCGGGCAAGCGCGTTTTCGTTTGCGACATCGTCGGGGCGTTTCGTGGCGGCGGGGGTTACGTATCTGGTGGGTGCGGGGGTTTCGCATTTCGGTACGATCGGAATTCCCGTGGCGTTGACTTCGGCGGCGTTTTTGTTTGGGTTGTTGCTGGTCCCCTGGGGCGAGGAGACGCGCGGCAAGGAACTGCCTTTATGAATCTGACTCATTTATTCGACTTGTCACTGAAGGGACGGCGCGATTCCGTGGGGCTCGAATGGCAGGGACAGACCTATACATTTGGCGAACTGGATTCACGGAGTAATCGGGTGGCCCAAGCTTTGCTGAAGCGGGGGCCTGGCGCGGGCGACCGCTTGTGCGTCTATCTGGCCAACTGCATGGAGATGATCGACATCTATCTGGCCTGCGTGAAGCTGGGGATCATCTTCGTTCCGATCAATATTCTGTATCGGGATCGGGAGATGCAGCATATTCTTTCCGATGCTTCTCCTAAGGCATTGATTACGGGCGCGGACCTGGCGGAGTTGAATTCCGAAGCGGCTTCTATGCCGGATTTGCGGCCCGCGGTGACGATCGATGGCGATGCTCCCGCAGGGATTATCTATACCTCGGGGACTACAGGGACTTCGAAAGGCGCGGTGCTGACGCATAACAACTTCGCAGCGAATGCCGTGAATTTACTGGCTTGCTGGAAAATTACGGAGGCGGATCGATTCCTGCTGGCTTTGCCGTTGTTTCATGTGCACGGGCTGGGAAACGGGCTGCATTGCTGGCTGGCCAGCGGATGCCGGATGCGCTTGCTGGAGCGCTTCGAGCACCAGACCGCAGCCGCGGTGTTTCTGGAATTTCGACCTACTTTGTTCTTTGCGGTGCCCGCGATTTACGTCAGGCTGCTGGATTGGGACCGGGCAGTGGCTCGGCAGATTGGGGCGTTTGTAAGGCTGTTCGTTTCGGGCTCGGCGCCGCTTTCGGCTCAGGTGTTCGAGGAGTTCAAGGCCTTATACGGGCATACGATTCTTGAGCGCTACGGGATGAGCGAGACGTTGATGAATCTAAGTAATCCTTATGAAGGCGAGCGGCGTGCCGGGACCGTAGGAATGCCTTTGCCGGGGGTTTCCGCGAAGCTGGTGAATGGCGAGGTTTATCTGCGTGGACCAAACATCTTCGCCGGCTATTGGGGGCGCGAGGAAGCTACGCGGGATACGTTTGTAGACGGCTGGTTTCGAACGGGCGATCTTGCTACCGTTTCAGAGGATGGCTATTACACTCTCAGCGGACGTAAGAGCGATTTAATTATCTCGGGCGGATTCAATATTTATCCCCGGGAGATAGAGGAGTTTCTGGAGGAGCATCCGGCGATTGCGGAAGCGGCGGTGGTGGCCCGGCCGGACCGGGTTCGGGGCGAGGTTCCGGTGGCTTATGTGGTGTGTGCCGGGAAGGTTGAGGTTGAGGATCTGGTTCTCTACTGCCGGGAGAAACTGGCTTCGTTTAAGGCGCCTCGAGAGTTTGTGGTAGTTGAGAAACTGCCGCGAAATGCCATGGGGAAGATTCAGAAACATCTGTTGGCTTAAATAACAAAACGGCGGCTCAGGGGGTTCCCGAGCCGCCGTTTTGCTTGTTAGCAGGTGGTTTGCCGTTACCAGCGCAAACGGATGGTCGCGTTGATCATCGGGACGCCGCCATCGGCGACCGTGGTGGCTTCGCTGCCGGACGATACTTTGCCGAACAGGTTGGAAGACGTTTCTGTCGTGGAGCCCGCTACTACGTTCTTCAGGTCAACGGTAGAGTTGATGCCCTGTGCCCATGTGTACCACTTGAAGGGATTCTGGAAGTCCATGCGCAACTGGAGTTTCATGCGTTCCCTGATGGTGAATTCCTTGTGAGCGGAGAAACTGGCTCCGATACCGCGCGGGAAGTAGAAGGTGTCCTTACCGGCATTGCCGAAGCCGTACTGGGCCGGATAAGCGAAATCGGCCAGGCTGTTGATGGTGGGGTTCTGGAAGCCTTCGTTGAAACGATTGGTTCCCAGATCCTGCCATGTGGGGCTGAGAGTCGGCGTGCCAAGCATGACAGGCCGCCCGGAAATGCCTACATAGCTGGGCAGGTAAGTGTACGGGCTGTTGGTGAAGCCCCAGGTAATCGGATTACCGGAGTAAGCATCGTATTGCCATACCAGGTTCCAGCCCCCTAAGACGCCATTGGTAATTCCGCCCTTGTTCATCCAGCGCTGACCTGTGCCGAAGGGAAGGTCATAAGTGAAGTTACCAACGTAGCGGAATCTGCGATCGAAACCGGACGGACCCTTGTACAGGTCGCTGTTGACCGCGGTGCTTCCCACGCCGCTTCCGTCAAGGCTCTTCGAATAGGTGAAGAAGGTGTCCCAGTAAAGGCCGTGGCTGAGGCGTTTCTGTACATGGACGGTCCCGGAGTGATAGGTGGAATGGCTGACATTCTCGCGGTACGAGATGGTACCGAAATTCGGATAGGGTCGATAAATCTGGCCGTTACCGGCGAGGGCAGCCAGTGCCGTAGTGTTGCCGGCGTCATAGCTGAAAGGCAGAACGTTCATGTTCGGCGTCTCGATATTGCCGATGCCGGAAGTACCGTCATACGACAGCTCCACGAGCGTATTCGCAAACAGCTGATACTGCAGAGCGAGGTTCCATGTCAACACGTAGGGATTCTTGAGATTCGGATTGATCCACTCGGTATTCCGTCCACTGCAGGTAACAGTGGTGGTTCCGGTGCAGCCGGTGTACTGCTGGGTTCCCTGAGCAGTCAAACCCGAGAATACGAGCGGCGCCGGTCCTTTGCTGATCTGGAAGAGCGGCGTCGGGTTACCGGATACCTGGGTCTGGGCCGTCGAAATTGTGTAGTCGTCCAGCTGATTCGGCGCGAGTCCGAGATCAACGTGCATCATACCGAAACCGCTGCGGACCACCAACTTGTTCATGGGATGCCAGGCGACTCCGACGCGCGGTTCCGGCGCCTGCCACTCACGATTGGTCATGTTACCGCCGGGATTCGTGATCTGACCGTTAGCACTGGATACGACATTGTCGGCCAGCGCCGGGTTAAACATGGAGAACTGGCCGTACTTGGTGTGATAGGGGCTTTCCATGGCCCACCGAACACCCAGGTTCAGCGTGAGCGTCGGACTGAACTTCCAGTCGTCCTGGGCATAGAAGCTGTTGATGGTGTCGCGCGGCAGCCATGCGGCGGTGGGAATGGAAGCGCTGTACGACGTAACCGCGCCCAGTTCAAATGAGGCCAAGCCAATACCGCCCGTGTTGGGAATCGTCGTGGTGCCGCTGCCTGTGAGACCGGACGCTCCGTCGAAACTGAAGCTGCCGCTCGGATTACCCAGACCCCAGGTATCCTGGCGCATGTGCAGCTGATCGTAGCCGAACTTGAAGCTGTGCTTGTTTTTGACCCAGGTCAGGTCGTCTTTGAGGGTGAAGTTTTCGAGCGTATTGATGCTGGGGGTACCGACCGAGAGCGGCAGACCGCCCGGCAGGTAAGCGCCGGAAACGTTGGGTATGCCGAGTTCCTGCGCGATATTGGCGCCAACGTCGGGCCCGGTGACGAGAGCTACGAAGCGGTTGTACCCCAGGCGGAATTCGTCGATGATTGTGGGGCTGATGACTTTTGTCACGCCCACGGTAGCTGTGTTGTCGCGGTCGCGCTCAACCACCAGACTACCGTCGAACTGCGGGTTGGAAAGCTGCGGATTCGGGCTGCGCTGATAAATCGACTTGTACAACCAGTTACCGAAGAACTTGAGGTTCGGAGTCACCTGATGGTCCATACGGCCGGTGTAATTCTCCGAGTAGTACTTCTTCAGATAGGTGCCCTGGAAATTGTTGGAAGGGCCCGTGTTGCTGTACGTGCCGGGAGCGTTTGGCAGGGCGTAGGGCGTCAGCGCTATAAACTTCGCCGCGACCGGGTCAATCATCGAAGGAGGAATGATGTTGCCGGGAATCGGAGAGCGAGTCCACAAACCATTCACAAGGGCGGTGCTGTTGGGATAGTACAACTGGTTGGCGGTTACGCCCTGCCCGGCGAAACTGAAGTTTCCGGCCAGCATATTTGCGTCGGGAACGGTATAAGCCGACTGCTTGGCCTGTTTCTCAATGACGCGCTCGACCGCAAAGACAAAGAATGTCTTGTTTCGCCCGTCATAAAGTTTCGGAATGTAGACGGGTCCGTGCAGGGTGGCGTTGGGCTGCATGAAGAGTTCGGAAGCCACCGCGACCTGGCCGGGCTGCTGCTGGCCGAGGGCATAGAGATCGAAATACTTGCGCTGCTGCATCGCGCTGACGCGGCCGAATTCCGAGATTTCGCCGTGCAGAGTGTTGGTGCCGGTCCGCTGGACCGCCATCATGGCGCCGCCGCCGGAGTGGCCGTATTCCGCGGGCAGCACGGTCCCGAGGACCTTTACCTCCTCGACGGTGGTCTGAATTGCCTGGGCAGTGTAAACGGTGCCGTTGTTGTTGGAGACGGCGTAGGTGCCGTCCTGGAAGAATCCGATCTTGACGTCCGAGAGGCCGTCGATGTGCCAGCCCTGCAGATTGCCGGCGTAGGTGATTCCCGCACCGTCTATGTTGGGCAGCAGGAAGAATGCAGACTCGACGTACCGCTGGTAGAGCGGGAGTTGCTGAAGGTAGTTGCCTTCGAGCACCGCGCCGCTCGAAGACGTTTCCGTCTGCAACTGAGCGGCTTCAGCGGTTACTTTAACCGATTCAGTGGCGGCGCCCACTTCGAGGCCCACATTGATTTCGATGCTGTCGCCCACACGGAGGTCGAGGCCGTCGCGCACATAGGCTTTGAAACCGGCATTGGTTACGGTGAGACGGTAAGGTCCCGGACGGAGCGAAGGCACGCGATAAAAGCCTTCGCCATTGGATTTTGTGTCGCTGGTGAAATTGGTGTCGGTGTCGACAACGGTGATCTGGGCTCCGGCGACGACGGCCCCGGAAGCGTCGGTAACGCGACCTGATAATGTGGCGGTGTCAACCTGGGAAAAGGCGCTGGCCGCGAAAAGCGAGGCGAGCAGAAACAGTGAGATCGGCAAGGTTCTCTTCATAGAAAATAACTCCCGGCGCAACTTTGCGCCATGTAAACAAAAGTGAAAGAATCTTATCACAAACGTAATCTCGGTGGGGAGACGGGTTCGAGGGCGCGGGCTCGGGCCACCCACGAATTGACAGACACCGGGAGGAAGGCTGCGTCTTTTCCGGTCGCGCGGAGAAGCGCGGCTGTCGCCGCGCGTCCCAGGTGTTACACTGAATTTTCTGGTAGAGGTGCGGCGGTCAATATCGGGCGTTTGGCGCCTGAGAGGGGCTTGTCGCCGAAATCGGCGGGGCGATTCGGCTCCGGCGGTTGGGGGTTCGGGTTAAATCCCGGCCACTGTCATTTGGGTCATGGCGGCCCGAGTGGAGCGCTATCGGGACAGTGAATATTTTCCTCACGCCTTCACTCTCCTTGCGCGCGCTCTTCCGGATGGAACGGAAATTATGCGTGTCTACACACTCACTCGCGAGCTGATCGACATTCCTTCGGTGACTCCGGAAGAAGAGCAGGTCGGAGCGTTTCTGCATAGGCGGCTGGCGGCGATGTGCGATCAGTTCGAAGGAGTGGCGGAGAAGACTGAGGTCGAGCCGCACCGGTTCAACGTTTATGCGGCGTTCGGCAAGCCTGTCGTAACGCTCTCGACGCACATGGACACAGTGCCGCCCTTTGTTCCTTCGCGCGAGGATGACGAATTCATCTGGGGCCGGGGGGCTTGCGACACCAAGGGCATTATCGCTTCGATGATCACGGCGGCCGAGGACCTGCTCGCGGAAGGCAGGCGGGATTTCGCACTGCTGTTCGTGGTGGGTGAAGAGCGGAACAGCGCGGGGGCCTATCATGCCGCGGCGCATCCGAAGGGGTCGAAGTTCATCGTCAACGGCGAGCCTACGGAGAATAAGCTGGCGCTTGGCTCTAAGGGTGCGCTGCGGTATGAGCTTGTTGCGCGCGGGAAGATGGCGCATTCTGCTTATCCCGAACTGGGCGATTCGGCGATCGAGAAGCTGCTGGATGCGCTCGCTGTAATTCGAGCGGTGCCTTTGCCCGTCGATGACATGCTGGGGCCGAGCACTTTGAATATCGGGACGATTCACGGCGGGCGGGCACCGAATGTGATTCCGGATGAGGCCAGGGCGGAGTTGTTCATCCGGCTGGTGTGCGATTCGGCGTCGACGCGGAAGGCTTTGGAAGAGGCGGTAGCGGGGTTGCGCGGGATTGAATTGAATTTCGTTCTTGAGATTCCGGCACTTAGGTTGAAGGCCGTCGCAGGGCTGGAAACAACAGTAGTGGCTTACACGACCGACATCCCGGCCTTTGGCGGCAAATGGGGCGAACCTTTGTTAATGGGCCCGGGAACGATTCATGTGGCGCATACGCTAGATGAGTGCGTGCCTAAGAAGCAGTTACTTGAAGCGGTAGAGATCTACAAAAAAATCATCAGGCAGTTACAAGGACAATGAGCAGAATTGAAGTGGGCATACTGGGCGCCACCGGGATGGTGGGCCAGCATTTTATTAAGTTTCTGGACGGTCATCCGCAGTTCGACCTGACGTGGCTGGGCGCGAGCGAGCGGTCGGCAGGGAAGGTTTATACGGATGCGGCTAAGTGGCATCTGGGCGGCGGCGTTCCCGAATCGACAGCGAAGCTGCATGTGTCGGATTCTAAGCCGGGCAACGCTCCTAAGCTGTTGTTTTCGGCTATGGATGCGTCGGTAGCGACGGAGATCGAGCAGGCGTTTGCGGAAGCGGGACATGTGGTGGTTTCGAATTCACGGAATCATCGGATGTTCGCGGACGTGCCGCTGCTGGTGCCGGAGATTAATCCCGAGCATTTGAAGCTGATCCCTGTTCAGCGGAAGCTGCGTGGGTGGAAGGGGATGATCGTGACCAATCCCAATTGCTCGACGATTGTGCTGACGATGGGTCTGGCGCCGCTGAAGCAGTTCGGAATTAAGCGTGTGATTGCGACCACGCTGCAGGCGATTTCGGGCGCGGGCTATCCGGGCGTTGCTTCGATGGACATTATGGGCAACGTCGTGCCTTATATCGGGAACGAAGAAGAGAAAATGCAGGAGGAGACGCAGAAGATCATGGGCGATTTCGCCGGCGATCGCGTGGAGCCTCTGGCGGCGCAGGTGAGCGCGCACTGCAATCGGGTGCCGGTTGTGGATGGGCATACTGTGACGGTGTCGGTGGAATTCAGCGCGCAGGTTGCGGGCGCGGACATTCTGCATGCGTTTCAGACTTTTCGCGGGGTGCCGCAGGATCGCAGTCTGCCGAGCGCGCCCAGGCATCCGGTGCAGTACCTGACGGAGCTCGACCGGCCGCAGCCGCGCAAGGATGCCGAGCGGGATCGAGGAATGGCGGCGTTTGTTGGGCGCCTGCGGGCGTGCCCGGTGTTCGACTGGAAATTCGTGGCGCTGGGGCATAACACGATTCGCGGGGCGGCGGGAGCGGCGGTGCTGAACGCGGAGCTGATGCAATCGGAAGGGCTGCTCGACTGACATGATCGTGATGAAGTTCGGCGGCACGTCCGTCGAATCGGCGCAGGCCATCGAGCGCGTGGCTTCGATTGTGAAGGCGCGTGTTGCTCAGAAGCCGATTGTTGTGGTGTCGGCGATGGGTAAGACTACGAACAAGCTGTTGGCGATTGCGAATGCGGCCATCGGCGGCAAGCGCGAGGATTACATCCGGCAGTTGCACGATCTGCGGGATTTCCATTCGCGCGAGGCTCGGATGGTGGTGCCGTTGTCATTTCGATCTGAGCTGGATCGGGCTTTGGACGATCAGTTTCAGGAGATGACGGAACTGGTGAAGGGCCTGGCGGTGCTGGGCGAACTGACGCCTCGGTCGATCGATGCGATATCGAGCTATGGGGAACGGTTGTCCTCTTATATCGTTTCGCTGGCGTTCGAGCATTTCGGATTGCCTTCGGTACATGTGGATTCGCGGAAGGTGATTATTACCGATAAGCGGCATACGCAGGCGGCGCCGAATTTTCCCGAGACCTACCGCCGGCTGGCGGCCATGTTGCCCCGGCTGGCTGCGGATCACGTGGTGGTGATGGGCGGGTTTATCGCGTCGACCGAAGATGGCGTGACTTCGACCCTGGGGCGCGGGGGGTCAGACTTCACGGCGTCGATTGTGGGCGCGGGCGTGAACGCGAAGGAGATTCAGATCTGGACCGACGTGGATGGGATGCTGACGGCCGATCCTACGATCCTGCCCGGCGGGCATCGGGTGAAGTCGATCTCGTTTGCGGAAGCGGCGGAGCTGGCGTATTTCGGGGCGAAGGTGCTGCATCCGGCGACCGTGGTTCCCGCGATGGAGAAGAACATTCCCGTATTGATTTTGAACTCGCGGCGGCCTGAGGTTCAGGGCACGGTGATTGTTTCTGAGGCCGTGCCGTGCCGCAACGCCGTGAAGTCGATCGCGTGCAAGCGGAAGATCACGCTCGTGAACGTGCATTCGAGCCGGATGTTCATGGCGCATGGTTTTCTGCGCAGCATTTTCGAAGTGTTCGACCGGTACGAAACTTCGGTGGACATGATTGCCACCAGCGAAGTGAGTGTCTCGCTGACCATCGATAATCCTGCGCATCTGGAGAAGATTTGCGCGGATCTGCGCGAGTTTTCCGAAGTTTCGACAGAACCCGAGCAGGCCATCGTTTGTCTGGTGGGCGAGAACATTCGCTACACTCCGGGTGTGGCGGCGCATGTCTTCAAGGCTCTGAACCAGGTCAATATTCGGATGATTTCGCAGGGTGCATCGTTGCTGAATCTGGGAGTTGTGGTGGCGGAGAAGGATCTGCGCGCGGCGGTGGAAGCGCTGCATACGGAGTTCTTCAGCGATCTGGATCCTGAGGTATTTGAGTGAAGATTGCGATTGTCGGCTACGGGAAGATGGGGCGGATGATCGAGCGGTTTGCGGCGGAGCGCGGGCATGAGATTACGCTGAAGCTGGATGAGTTCAACAACGCTCAGTTCGAAGGCATCACGGCGGAGAAGTTTGCGGGCGTGGACGTCGCTATTGATTTCTCCGTGCCTTCCGCCGCTGTAACGAATATCGAAAAGATTGCGGCATTAGGGGTAAACCTTGTGGTGGGCACAACCGGGTGGCTGGAACATACGGCTCATGTGCGCGAAGCGGTCAGGAAGAATAACGTCGGACTGGTGTGGAGTCCGAATTACTCGGTGGGCGTGAATGCTTTTTTTCGCATTGTGGCGGAGGCGGCGAAGCTGCTTTCGGGCGCCCCGGAGTATGAAGCCTGGGCCTGGGAGATTCACCATTCGGCGAAGAAAGACGCGCCTTCGGGAACGCTGCTGAAGCTGGTGGATGAAATGAAGAAGGCCGGTTACGAACGGCGAGTGGATGTGGGTTCGAATCGCGCGGGCACAATTGCGGGCACGCATGAGATCGGGTTCGATTGCGCGGCCGATACCATTACGCTGCGGCACACCGCGCGCAGCCGGGAAGGCTTTGCCATGGGCGCCGTGAAAGCGGCCGAGTGGGTGTTGGGTAAGACCGGGTTTCATGAGTTCGGCGAGATTATTTTTTAGGGAGGTGGGACATGTTTACGGGATGCGGCACGGCATTGGTTACGCCTTTTCAGGCTGACGGTTCGCTCGATGAGGCGACGCTGCGCAAGCTGGTCGAGCGGCAGATCGAGCAGGGGATCGATTTTCTGGTTCCTTGCGGGACCACCGGCGAAAGCCCTACGCTCACGCGCGACGAACACCTCCGGGTGGCAGCGATCACGATTGAGGTAGCCCGCGGACGAGTGCCTGTGCTGGCGGGCGCGGGCGGGTATAACACGCATGAGGTTGTCGACCTGGCGCGAGCCTGCGAGAAGCTCGGCGCGAGCGGCGTCCTTTCGGTGACGCCTTATTACAACAAGCCTACTCAGGAAGGGTTGTATCAGCACTATAAGGCGATTGCGTCGGCGATTTCGATACCGATCGTGCTGTACAGTATTCAGGGCCGGACGGGGATCAACATCGATCCGGGCACGCTGGTGCGCCTGGCGGAGATCGAGAATATTGTGGGCGTGAAAGAGGCCTCGGGGAACATCAGCCAGATGGCCGAGATTATTCATCGCGTGCCGGAGAGCTTCATCGTGCTGTCGGGAGACGATGCGATTACGATTCCTCTGATTGCGCTGGGCGGTCGCGGGATTATTTCCGTGGTGTCGAATGAGATTCCGCAGGCGATGACGCAGATTGCTCGGCTGGCGAATGCGGGTAATTACGCCGGGGCACGCAAGATCCAGAAGCAGTATTTCCCGTTGATGCAGGCGAATTTTGTAGAGGCGAATCCGGGACCGGTGAAGTGGGCGATGTACAGGATGGGTTTGCTCAATCCGAACTTCCGGCTGCCTATGGTGCCTCCTTCGGCGGAGAGCCGGCGTAAGGTTGAGGCGGCGCTTGAGGCGGTGGGTTTAGGTACTGCGGTTACGGCGGGGGCTCGATAAGCCTGCTTCATTTCAGAAGTGCACGTCGTATTTGTTTTTAATCGCTTTCAGCCGTGCCGCAACCTCCCCTGCTTCGGCGGTGCGACCGGCCGATCGGAGAATTCGCTCGTACTCGCTGAGCGGAAGCATGAGTCTTCGATCGGATTCATCGTCCTCCGGCACTTCGAAGACAGCGATCCATTTGAGGCAGAATGAAACTGACTCGTCGAACCGACCCTGCGCAGCCATAAGCCGGGCTTTCAGAAGATCTCGATATTCCTGCTGGAAGCGAGGGTCCGGCGTGCCCACACGATCGGCTTCACTGGCGGCAGTTGCCGCTTGTTCGGGCTTATTGTCGGCTTCCAAAGCCACGGAGTAAGCGTTAAGAAGGTCCGAACGCCCCATTCCTTTTTCGCCAAACTTCTCGCGGCACGCCTCGATTGCCGGGCGCAGAAGTTGCTGGGCGTCTTTCGTTCGCGCCAGGCCCAGGTAGGTTTCCGCCAAACCCGTATAGATCTCTTTAGCAACTAAACAATTATCAAGCTTAAGTGACCGGTCAATGGAAAGCGCTCGGACATACGACGGCGCGGCGTCTTTGTATTTGCCCTGCAGACGGTCGATGTCGGCGAGGCTGCTCAGAAAACCTCCTGTCTGCAGGGCTGTAGCACCGTATTGCTGTTCGGCCCACGTCACACGGTCTCGGGCAACTCGCTCGGCGGGCGCGAAATCATTCAGGCTCTCGTATGCACTGATCAGCATGGCGGAACTGAATCCATAGGCACCCATAGTCGACTTACCCAATTGAAATTTGCTTTGATTTAACCGAAGCTGAGACTGGTCGAGCAGGCGTTCTGCTTCAACTGGACGGCCTTGCCGAAGCAGCGTCACCACTTCCTCAAACTGCTTCATTTGCGGATCCTGCGGCGTCGGATCCTGCGCGGTCAGGACAGAGCAGAAAATGAGACAAGGAACCATTCTTGCCGACAGCAGTCGTCTCTTCGTCATGCCGGAACGTTCCAATCAGGATTCTACCCGATGGCTCGCCATTCCGTATAATCGAGAAGAGACGAACAGTGCACACAGATTACATTGAGCAGTGCGACGGTGGGTACTACGTGGCCGGGACACGCATTTCGCTGGATTCGGTGGTGCATTCCTTCAAAGAGGACCGCTCGCCGGAAGCGATTCAGGAAGACTTCCCCGTGTTGAGGCGCGCGCAGATTTACGGAGCGATTGCCTTCTATCTGGACCATGAGGCGGAGATCGACAGGTACCTGGAAGAGACCCGGCGCGAGTTCGAGGGTTGCGGCGTTCCGATGTCGGTGGCCAATCCTGAGCTTTGGGACAAGATTCAGAGAGCCAGGGCGCATACGGGCGAAACCCGCGGTTGAGCATTCGATTCCAGGCCGATAACGAACTCCTGGATCGAGTCGCGGAAGCGGGCCGTGTCCTGGTATCGCATGATCGTCGAAGTATCCTTCGATACTTTCACGATCGGTTAGCGGAAGGGAAATCGAGCCAGGATTGCTGGTAGGTTCTTTCTAGGGCGCTCGGATGGGCGAAGTCGTGGAAGCCCTGGTGGCCTTATGGTCAGTGGCCGATTCGGAAGAACTGCGAAACCAGGTATTTCATCTGCCTTCCCTGGTGCGGCATGTTTTTCCGAACCGCGCGCGGTGAGAGAATTGAGCGCGGGCGGAAGTGCCTGCGACACACAGGAGAGTCGATTGCGCGAGGCGATTGAGGAAGTTTTCGATAATAGACCGGAGTTGTACGGGCCGGAGCATTATGCTTTATTCGCTCGTTTCAAAGCCGCGCTGAATGCGGGCGAGATTCGGGCCGCCGAACCGGATGCTTCGCAGGCAAGCGGCTGGCGAGTAAATGGCTGGGTCAAGAAAGGAATCCTTTTTGGGTTCCGCATCGGTTCGATTGTCGATATGTCGATCGACGCTTCCCGCCAGCCTTTCTTCGATAAGTCCACCTACCCGGTGAAGACCTTTGCGCCGACCGATGGCGTTCGGATCGTACCCGGCGGTTCGAGCATTCGCGACGGCTGCTTCATCGGCAAGGGCGTTACCTGCATGCCACCGATGTATGTCAACGCCGGGGCTTATGTGGGAGATGGCACGATGATCGATTCGCATGCGCTGGTCGGCAGTTGTGCGCAGGTGGGGAAGAACTGCCATATCTCGGCGGCATCGCAGATCGGCGGGGTTCTGGAGCCGGTGGGAGCTTTGCCGGTCATCGTGGAAGACGACGTTCTGATTGGCGGCAACTGCGGCGTGTATGAAGGCACGGTGGTCAAGAGCAAAGCCGTTCTGGGCACCGGAACGATTCTGAATCGTTCGACTCCGGTCTACGACCTGGTTCGCGGGGAAGTGTATCGCGCGACTGACGATCAGCCTTTGGTGGTTCCGGAAGGCGCGGTGCTGGTGGCGGGTTCGCGCGCGGTCACGAGCGGGCCGGGCAAGGACTGGGGTATTTCGATCTACACTCCGGTGATCGTGAAATATCGCGACGAAAAAACCGGCGCAAAAATTCAACTGGAAGACCTACTGCGTTAGGCGTGGCGCACTGCTTCCATAGGGCTGACGCGCAGCCAGGGCCTTGCGGAGAGCCAGGCTACGAGCAGCGATACCAGGAGCATGCCTGCGCCGACGGCCAGGAGCACGGTCCACTCCACGTTGGCGATGTTGTAGAGTTCCGAGCGGACCGCGGCGGTGACGCCTATCCCGAGCAGGATTCCGAGAGCGATCCCGACGCCTGAGATTCGTGCGGTTTGGCAGAGGACCATTGTCAGCAACTGCGGCGGGCGCGCGCCGAGGGCTACGCGGATGCCCAGTTCTTTCTTTCGTTCGCTGACTGAATAAGAGATGGCTCCGAAGAGTCCGATAACGGCCAGCAGCAGTCCCAGCGCGCTGAGTCCGGCAACGGCCGCGGCTACGGCACGCTCCTGGAACAGAGTCAGGTTCATCCAGTTTTCGAGAGTGACCGGGGTCCAGAAGAAGGGCAGGCCCTGGCCGCGCAGCACGCCCGAGATGGGGTCCGACCAAAGTTTCGGGTCGCCATGGGTTCGCGCGATCACATTGATTTCGGGCTGATCGTTTTGAGCCAGGGCGTAATACATGAAGGGCTGGGGCTCTTCGTCGAGGTCTTCGTAACGGCCGTTGGCGACGATGCCGATTACGGTGAGCGGACGGGGCGGGTCGTCAGCTTCGATCTGTTTGCCGAGGGGATCTTCCCCGGGCCAAAGCATGTCAGCCATTCTGCGATTGATGACGGCCGCGGCGGGGCTGCCTTCGCGGTCCCGTGAATCGAAGACTCGGCCCTCAAGTATGCGAATGCCGAGAGTGGTGAAGTAATTGGTATCGACGATGGTGTGAGACACCGGTATCTTTTTGCCGCCGGCAGGCAGTTCCGCCTGCCCGTTGCGGCCGCCGAGCAGCGGAAGATCCGCCGCGAGCGTAACCGATTCCACGCCCGGCAGGGCGGCGATGCGGGTGCGCACGTTCGCGTTAAACTCGCGGGCGCGGAGATCGGTATAGCCCATGGTTTTCGGATACAGCGTTGTGGCGATGAGGTTGCGCGCGGAGAAGCCGGGGTCTACGTGGCGCAGGTTGTAAAGACTGCGCTGGCAAAGGCCCATGCCGATGAGTACAAGGGTGCAGACCGCTACCTGGGCGATGACGAGCAGGCTTCGGCGTAAGTTTCTGCGGGTACCTCCGACGACGATTTCTCCGCTGAGGACCTGCGCGACGTTGGGCGAAGAAGTATACAGCGCGGGGGCGACGCCGGTGGCGAGGATGGCGATGAGGATGAGCGCAGCGGTGAAGGCGGCGACCGTGCCGTCGAGCCGGAGGTTCAGGCCGAAAGAGATGGCTCCGTAGATGGGTATTGAGTATGTGAAGTCGGAGAAGCGAACGATGATGGCGGCGGCTACCGCGTAACCGATCGCACCGCCGACGATGCAGAGCAGCGCGCTTTCCCTGAGGAATTCGCGGATCAGGCGGGCTCGCGGGGCTCCGAGGGCGAGCTTGATGGAAGTCTCCTGGCGGCGGCCCACGGCGATGGCAAGCAGCAGGTTGGCGACGTTCGCGCAGGCGATGAGAAGCACGAGTAAGACAACCGCGAGGAGGATTCCGGTGGCCAGAAGCGCGGGTTGAATTCCATCCGGCGGGAGCAGAGTGGCGCGGGTGAGGATGACGGTGCGATGCGCGTCCTGCGTCGGATTGTTCGCGGCGAGTTGCGAAGAGAGCGCTGTGAGTTCGGCCTGGGCCTTTTGTTTGGAAACGCCGGGCCGCAGGCGCGCGAGGAGGAAGAACTGGCGTGGGTCGTGGCGGTCGGAATTGGCGTCGCGGCCGAGCGATACCAGGAGGTCTCCGTTGAGGCCGTAGAAGGAGCCCGTGAACTCCCGGGGAGCGATGCCGATGATGGTGCTTCCCCCGACCGATTTACCGATGATTTTCGGATCGGAGCCGAGGCGTTTCCAGCAGTGCCAGGTCATTACGGCGATGGGTTTGGCGGGGGAATCTTCGCCAGGCGCAAAGAAGCGTCCGAGCCAGGGGCGAATGCCGAGAACCGCGAAGTAGTTGTCGGAAACCGGCCGGTTCACGAACTTCTCGGTTTTCCCGTCGTCGCTGTCGGCGGTGAGCCCGATGGAGTTGGGCGCGGCCGCGATGTCAGTGAAGACATGGTTGTGGGCGCGGAGATATTTGTAGTCCGCGTAGGAGATCTGGTCAATATCGGCGGAGTCGCCCCGGCTGTAAATCATGACGAGACGGTCGGGTTCGGGGGCGGCGGGAGACAGCACCAGGAAGGTATTCGAGATGCTGAGGCTGAGGACTCCGAGCGCCATCGCAATCGATAGCGAAAACACGGCGATGGCGGAGAGCATCCAGTGTTTGATCAGGACGCGGAGGGAACTACGCAGCGATCGGATCGCGGAAACCATGGGCACTAAGATGCAGCGGGTTTCACAACGGTTACGATCGATCCGGGGGCGATCAGAATTTCGCCGCTGGTATGCGGTTCGGACCGGTTCTCTTCGCGTTCGCCGGCAGTTTCGCGAATGGCGAACTTCGCTCCTGGCCAGTTGAGCGCGACCTTCTGGGTACGCGTGGAGCGATTCATCAGGACCACGGTCTTCTCGCCTTGTGCGCCCTGAAATGCCGTGGCAAGCAGGTGGGGCTCTGAGCTTTCGGCTTTCACGCGCGTCATGCCCGCGCGGATGTGGCGGCTCCAGGCTCCGAAGACGCGCAGCTGATGGCTTGAAGCGACGGGCTGCATATCGTGTTCCTGATCGGCGACCAAAAGCGATCGCGTCCATCCGTAAGAGGGCTCGACCACATTCAGCAGCAGCCAGCAGTACAGAATGCCGCAGGCGTCCAGCTGGGTCAGGAGTTTATGGTAAAGCTGGCCCATGGCGAAAGCGACGCGGTAGGCGCGGCTCTGAAACGCCCCGTTGTTCACGCAGACTTCGACGGAGAAGAACGGCTTACCGGCAGTAGCCTCGCGCATTTGGGCCAGACGCCGATCGTAAGTGTCGGGGTCGTAGAAGGCGCTTTGGTAATCGTAAACATTCGAGGCGGCGTAGTCGATGGTTTTCCAGACGGCCGGATCTTCCTGAAAGGCTTTGGCGGCGTTGAGACCCGCGGTCAAAGTCGCGGCGTTGTGCATGTGGATTTTGATGGCTTGAAAGCCGGCGCGGTCGAGGCCGGTGCGCAGGGCGAGCGCCATCTTATGCCAGTCATCGGGCGACTGCGTGACTTCGTTCTGGATGCCGACGATTTCAGGCGGATGGCCCACGCGGTCGCGCGAGACCTCGCAATAGCGGACCATCGCTTTCACGTACAGGTCGATATCGGGCGCCTCGGTGAGTTTCCCCGCGTCGTCCTTTCGTCGAGCCCACGGCGGCAATTCCCAGAACTCGAATATCACCTGGCCGCCCATCGCGCGGATGCGGCGAATGTATTCGAAATCGCTGGCTTCGCAGTTGGGGAAGTTGTCGCCATAGTAATGCGGCGACGCCGATTCCGGCCGATCCCAGTTGGTCATCTCGGGATTCAGCATGGCTCCGGTGGGATATTCGCGATGCAGCAGGAGGTTGTAATCGGCGACGATTTTCCACCATTGCTCGACGCCGCGAGTGCTGAGTTCGGCATAAGCGGGCGGAGGCGTCGTGCCGCCCCAGCCGAGCATCTGCTGGTAGCGAACCGCGTCGTCGACATTGACCGCAGCCGCGCCGGCAGCAGGCACGATAAGGCGAGCGCGCAGCGACCCGGCGGCGTCGGGGTCGAGATTGAAGGCGACCTGATGCCGGTTGACATCGAGAGGCGTTTTGGACGTGAGCGCTTCCATGCCGTTCAGAAACACGCGCACGGTGAGTTTGTGGTCTGAGACAACGGTGATCGCTGTCAGGTCGCCGGTGTAATCGACGACGGATTCCTCCCAAATGCTTTCGGGATGGCGGCCCTGGCGTTTGGTGAGGCCGAGCGAATCGTAATACCGGACCGCAAGGCGGACTTTGCCCGGTGAGGCTTCGACCGTGAAGCCGCCGGAGAGACCGGTGAAGATCCACTGGATTTGGGATTTCGGACCCTGCCAGGCATCGATTTCGACGGTTCTTTCAAACAGCGCGGGAAGACATTCGGCGAAATATTTGCGAGGCAGGCCGGGGATGTTCCAGCGGGTGCGCGGAGAAGGAGGGCCTGGGAAAGCGAAGGCTTCGCCGGTTGAAGACGAGTTCCACGGCGGCAACGAGAGCGGCGAGCTGGAGGGCTTCGGGGATTGTTCCTGCGCCGCCGCGACAGCGGGCAGGACCAGGACGGAACCTGAAAAAGTACGGCGCGAGATCTTCATGGAGTCTCCCGACGTTCAGTTTATTTTATGGATGATTCTGAGCGTCCGCCGTGGTGCGCGGCGGCGTAGCGGCAGTAGAGGGACCGAGGCCCAGGCCGATGATTGAGGCAGCGGTGATTTTACCGGAAGGATCCTGTTTTTGATCGGCCTGATAGCGCTTCATCGCATCGACCGACTCGGCGTCCCAGACCCCACTGGGTTCGGACTTCAGATACCCTTTTTCGGCAAGCGCGCCCTGAATTTCTTTGTATCGTTCGGGCGTCGGAGCGGCCTGGGAAGGGGCTCGACGGGGGGCGGGCATTCGAGCGCCTTTTTGCGTGGTGGACCTGGTAGCGGCGATCTTTGTGCCGGCGGTTCGTTTCGCCGGAGTGGCCCTGGTTGTCGATGTGGCCCTGCCGGCGGCCGGGGCTTTCGCTGCGGCTGTTTTCTTCTTCGCAACCGGCTTCTTTGCGGCGGGCTTCGGAGGCACGGCCGCCGCGATGAGGCCGAGCCCCACAACGCCGGCGACCGTAATGAACAGGACAAATGACCTGAATTTCATAGGACGCAAAAAAAGGGGCGGGTTGAATCCGCCCCTTTCATTGTACTCAGTTTGTAATGCTAATTCCCGCCTTCGGGGACTTTGCCCGAGGGGAAGAACGAAGACCAGTCGCCGCCGCCGCGCTGACCGCCGGCCTGCCGCAACACATGGAAGGCCACCGGATCGCCCGGCTTCAGGGTGGCCTGAATGCGCCGGATATCGGCCGGAGTGTTCACCTTCTGGGCGTTGAGTTCGACGATCACGTCGCCTCTAGCAATGCCGATGTCGAAGGCAAAGGAACCTTGTTCAACCGACGAGACCAGCACGCCGCCCGACTTCAGATTCATGTCGGCCTTCTCCGCCGGCGAAATCGGCTGCACCGAGATCCCGAACTTCATCTGAGACGCATCCTCCGATTGGCTGGTCATCGAGGGAGCTTTACCGCCGTATAGTTCGGCAAACACCTTCGTACGATCGCCGACCGTAACGTCGATAGTCATCGGCTTCTTGTCGCGATAGACACCGAGTTTGAGCGCGGTACCCACCGGCGTATCGGCCACCGTGTCGATCAGTTCCTGTCCCGAATGGATCGCCTTGCCGTTAATCGAAGCGATCACGTCCTGCTCTTTGATACCGGCTTTGTCAGAAGGCCCGCCGGGTTCGACTTTGATCACAAACACGCCGTGATCCACGCCGCCGTAGACCTGAAGAACGTTCTTATCGTCGTCGGCCTTGAAGCTGATGCCGATCGAGCCGCGCGTCACATGGCCTTCGCGAATGATGTTGTTGTAGACCTTCACCGCGGTGTTGATGGGCATGGCGAAACCGATGCCCTGGTTGCCGCCTGTGCGGCTCGCAATCATCGTGTTGATGCCGATGACTTCGCCGTTGATGTTGAGCAGCGGTCCGCCGCTGTTGCCGGGGTTAATCGCGGCGTCGGTCTGGATGAAGTGCTGGAAGCTGCGACCGACGTTTTCGTTATCCGGCACATCGCGGGAGAGAGCGCTCACGATACCGGCGGTCACAGTCGCGTTAAAGCCGAACGGAGAGCCGATGGCGATGGCCCAGTCGCCTACCTGAAGCGCATCGGAGTTGCCGATCTTCGCGGCTACCAGGTTCTTCTTGTCGATATGGATCACAGCGAGGTCGGTATCGGAATCCGTTCCGACTACGTTGGCCGTGTATTCGGTGGGATCGTCATTGAACTTGACCTTGATTTTGGTGGCCTTCTCGACCACGTGGTTGTTGGTCAGGATGTAGCCGTTCTTATCGACGACTACGCCGGAGCCGAGCGCGGCGCTGTACTGATCCTGCTGCTCGGGCATACTGAAGCCGCCCCCACCGCCCCCGCCGAAGAAGCGCTGCATCAGGCCCTGCATTCCGCCATCGTCGCTGCCATCGTCGTTCGGATCGAGCTGCTGCTGACCGCGGCGGCGCGTCTGCGGCTGCTGCCGATTCTGAGTGGTCTGCTTTTTCGGGATGTATTCGGTAGAGATGTTGACCACCGACGGCTCGAGCCGTTTGGCGATCTTGGAGAACTCGTTCTGGACCGGAACCGCGCTCGGAATGGTGAGCGGGGTGGCATCGGGCGCCGCCTGCTGCTCGTGCGCAGCCTTCGCGCCGGTCTGAACCAGAGTGCCGATCAGTACGCCGATTGCCAGCGTGAACAGGATCAGCGTGAATGACAAAAACTTCTGACTTCTCGCTTTATCGTAGAAACTCATTGGACTGACTCCCTGACATAAACATTGGTCTTTTTTATTGCGCTATATAGTTCAATTTCATCATATTGATGCCGGCGTGGCGGGTCCGGTTTCGGATCCCGCACCGCGTCTCAATTCCACCAGCAGGACGCCTGCCAGAATCAGCCCGGCGCCGAAACGGCCGCGCAGACTGAGCATTTCGCCCATCAACAAGTAAGAGGTGATCCAGGCCGCGACCGGCTCCAGCGCGAAGATCAGCGCCGAACGAGTCGCCGTAGTGTACTGCTGAGCCCAGGCCATAGTGGTGAAGGCCAGCGCCGTGGCGAACAATCCGGTTACGAGCACGGCGACGGCAATCCCGGTATTCCAGTGGAAGCGCACGGGCTCGGCGAACCGGAAAGTCATCGCTCCGAGCAGCGCGGCGGTTGCGACCTGAACTACAGCAATCGTTTCAAATCCTGTCATAGGCGTGTAATGGCTCACCAGCACAATATGTATCGCAAAGGCGATGGCGCAGCAAGTGCTGAGCAGATCGCCCCGATTCACGCTGAACCCGGCGGAAGGCAGCGTCATAAGCGCCATTCCTAGGGTAGCGATAACAATCCCGACCGCCTCAAATAATCGCGGTCTGATTTTGTAGACGAGCGACGCGAACAAAGGTACCATCGGGATCGACAATCCGGTCAAAAACGCCGATTTAGAGGCGGTGGTGAGCGCGAGCCCATAGGTTTGAAAGCAGTAAGCGATAAAAAGCAGGCCGCCTGCCGCGAGCCCGGGGAGTAGTCCCGGGCGGCGGAGTTTTGTGCGGTAGACGGCGGCCAGGACGATTGCCGCAACGCCGAACCGAAGCGCGAGGAACAGGATGGTAGAGATATCGGCCAGCGCGTTTTTTACCAGCACGAAGGTGGTGCCCCAGATGATGGTGACAACCACCAGGCCCAGTTCCGCTCGGGTTTTATTCGACAGTCGGCAGACCTTCCATTAAGAGCAGCGCCGTCGTGAGGGCGATGCGTTTGAGACCCAGATCCCGGCCGTCGGGCCGGTACCATTCGGCGGCGGTATGGGCTCCCCCGCCCTGCCCTCCTGCGCCGATCGAGACCGCCTGGATTCCCATCGACATGGGAATATTCGCATCGGTGGACGCGCAATCCAGACGGGCACGGATACCGAGATGGGCATCCACCGCGCGCAGATAGGAAATAATCGGAGCATCGGCGGCCACGCGGCCGGCGGGGCGGCTGCCGATTTCGCGGATTTTCACCGTAACCTTGTTCCCCAGCGCACGTGCGTTTTCGATCTCCTCGGCGCGCGCTACCGCCGTGTGCAGAGCCACCACCAGTTCTTCGATCCGGTCGTTATTTTCCGAGCGGATATCGACCTTAGCGCGAGCGCTGGCCGGGATCGCGTTTACGCTGGTCCCGCCCTCGATCACCCCAATATTCACCGCGACCTTCGGGGTCGAGCGCGGATCGAGCGGACGTTGATCGACAAACGCAGCCATCGCCCGGTTCAGCGCGTGAACGGGATTGCCGATGCCGAAATCGCTCCAACTGTGGCCGCCGGGGCCACTGAAGACGACTTCGAACCTTCGGCTGCCGAGCGCCTGCCATGTGATGTGGTCGGTGGCGGCGCCGTCGAGTACCAGGAAAGAGCCGATACGCGCAGTAAGGTCCGCCTGCCGGCAGATATGGCGCATCCCGCTGAGGTTCCCCTCGCCTTCTTCTCCGACGTTGGCAATCAGCAAAAGGCGGTTCCACATCTCGTCAAGGGCGCCGGATTCCCGGGGCAGAGCCTTAATCGCTTTCGCCAGAGCAAGCAGAGCCGCCAGCCCGGCCCCGTTGTCGGAAACCCCAGGCCCCCGAAAATCGCCGTCGCGGTCGATGCTGACGTCTTCTTTGACGCGCGGCGCGAGAACGGTGTCGAGATGCGCCGTCGTCGCCACCATCGGCCCGGCGGGCTCGGCTTCAAGCGAGGCGAGGACATTACCGCACCGGTCGATCGCGGCGTGCCAGCCGAGCGTGCGAAACTGCGCGGCCATCCATTCGGCGCGCTGTTGCTCAAGGAACGTCGGGGCCGGCACGCGGCAGAGCTGCAGGTGGATGTCGTTGACCCACTGCTTTTCGCGGGTAAACCATTGCAGGACCTCGCGGATGCCCGGTCGTTCGGCCATTTCGCCGGCCGCCGATGCCGCAGGTAGAAGATTGACCGCCACTGTTCCAGTCTAGCGGGCGGGTTAAGCCGAGGCTTCGCGTAGAATATCGGCGTGAATCCGAATCTCGGGGACGTTTGTTCGCAGCATCTGCACTTCATGAAATGGGCCGATGATTTGTTGCTGGGGGCGGTGCAGGCCCATATGCCGAACCGGCAGGAAACGCTGGAGCATATTTTCATGGCGGAGTGGCTGTGGCTGGCGCGGGTTCATGGAACGGCCAGTCCCGCGCCTCCGGCTACTCCGGCGGATC
>Ga0302319_10004779_pt1 | contig 27623 bp, 14 predicted proteins | sample Bog_T0_2_FD_203319 | JGI IMG/M metagenome (GOLD analysis project Ga0302319, IMG submission 203319) | Peat permafrost microbial communities from Stordalen Mire near Abisko, Sweden - Bog_T0_2 | ecosystem: Environmental > Terrestrial > Soil > Wetlands > Peat | place: Sweden: Abisko, Stordalen Mire... | reverse complement strand
TTGGCGACCCAGCGCTGGGCGGCTTCGCGGAGCATGATGGCTTGCGGGTCGAACCAGCGGCCCTGGTAGAGGAGGCGGCCGAGTTTGCGGCCGCTGTCGCGGTATTGCTCGATGGTGTCTTCGTTGTGGATGCCGGTGATGAGGCGTTCGTATGCTGCAAAAAGCAAAGCCAAACCTGGCGCTTCGTAGATGCCGCGGGACTTGGCTTCGATGATGCGGTTTTCGATCTGGTCGGACATGCCGAGGCCGTGGCGTCCGCCGATGGTGTTGGCTTCGAGCATGAGGGCGACGGGGTCGGGGTAGTCGGTGCCGTTGAGGGCGACGGGGAAGCCTTCTTCGAAGCGGACGGTGACCTCTTCGGCTTTGATGGAGACGTCGTCGCGCCAGAAGGGCACGCCCATGATGGGGGCTACGATCTTCATCGAGGTGGAGAGGAGTTCGAGGTCTTTGGCCTCGTGGGTTGCGCCGAGGATGTTGGAGTCGGTGGAGTAGGCCTTTTCGGCGGACATCTTGTAGCCGAAGCCTGCTTTGGTCATGAAGGCGGACATCTCGGCGCGGCCGCCCAGCTCGTCGATGAACTGGGCATCCAACCACGGTTTGTAGACCTGGAGGTCGGGGTTGGCGAGCAGGCCGTAGCGGTAGAAGCGCTCGATGTCGTTGCCTTTGAAGGTGGAGCCGTCGCCCCAGATGTTGACGCCGTCTTCCTTCATGGCGGTGACGAGCATCGTGCCGGTGACAGCGCGGCCGATGGGCGTGGTGTTGAAGTAGGTGACGCCGGCGGTGGTGATGTGGAAGGCTCCGGACTGGAGCGCGGCGATGCCTTCGCGAACGAGCTGCTGGCGGCAGTCGATGAGGCGGGCCTTCTCCGCGCCGTACTCGAGGGCCTTGCGGGGGATCTCGTCGTAGTCGGCCTCGTCTGGTTGACCAAGGTTCGCCGTATACGCATAAGGCAGCGCGCCCTTTTGCTTCATCCAGTGGAGGGCAGCGGAGGTGTCGAGGCCGCCGGAGAAGGCGATGCCGACTTTTTGGTTGAGCGGGAGGGATTCGAGGATGACGGACATGGATTCTTTCGTGGATCGGGAGTTCGCGGTGGCAAAGCTTCTAGCCCCTAGCTTTTAGCTAAAGGCTAAGAGCTAGAAGCTAGTGGCTATCTTTTGGTGCGGGCCTGGAGGCCGCCCTTGTTGCGGGCGTGAGGGATGCGTTTTGCGCCGCCGAGCAGCATGAGGGTGATGGCCTTTTGCGCGTGCATGCGGTTCTCGGCCTGGTCGAAGACAACGGACTGCGGGCCGTCGAGGACTGCGTCGGTGACCTCCGCGCCGCGGTGCGCGGGCAGGCAGTGCATGAAGACGGCGGAGGATTCGGCGTGGGCCATGAGGGCTTCGTTCACCTGATAGGGCTTGAAGAGCGGTGCGCGGCGGGCGGACTCGTGCTCCTGGCCCATGCTGGTGCAGACGTCGGTGTAGATAGCGTTGGCACCGGTGGCGGCCTTGACGGGGTCGGTGGTGATAGTGAGGGAGCCGCCGGTGTTCTCGGCGATCTCGATGGCCTTGTGTACGATTTCGAGTTTGGGCGCGAAGTTCTTCGGCGTGGCGACTGTGATGTGGACGCCGAGCAGAGCGCCAGCGAGCATGAGCGAGTGGCAGACGTTGTTGCCGTCGCCGATGTAGGTGAATTTGAGACCTTCGAGCCCGCCGAAGCGCTCTTCGAGGGTCATGAAGTCGGCGATAGCCTGGCAGGGGTGCTCGAGGTCGGAGAGCGCGTTGATGACCGGCACCCTGGAGTTGGCTGCGAGCTCGACGATGGTCTCGTGCGAGTAGGTGCGGAGGACGATGACGTTCATCCAGCGCTCCAGGTTGCGGGCGACGTCGGGGATGGATTCGCGCTCGCCGAGTGGCTCCTTGGTCTGGTCGTAGAACATGGCGTTGCCGCCGGCGGTGTTCATGGCCACCTCAAAGGTGAGGCGGGTACGCAGCGAGGCTTTCTCAAAGATGAGGACCATCTGCTTGGCGTCGAGGCCGTGACGGAAGTCTTCCGGCGCGAACTTGACGGCATGGGCGAGTTCCAGGATGGCGGCCATCTCGTGGACGGAGAGGTCGGCGATGGAGACTAGGTCGCGGCCGGCGAGGGCGCGCGCGGTCTCCGTGAAGGCTGTGTCGGACTGGATACCGAGCGAGATAGCTGGTCTGACGGCTGTGGGGGGATTCATGACAATGGTTTTGTTGTCCATAGGGATTCTCAGTGTTGCGCTTCAGTTAGCGTGTACCAGCTACCAGTCTTCCAGTTGCCAGCTTTCCAGTTGCGGAGTGTTGCGAGAGCAGTTCATCGAGCGCATGGATGGCCTGATCGACGTGCTCGCGGGTGATGAGATACGGGGGCAGAAAGCGCAGCACAGTGTCATGCGTGCGGTTGGGGACGATGCGTCGGGCGAACATTCCGGCAAGCACCTGCTTCGCGAGATCGGTGGAGGCGAGTTCGACGCCGATCATCAGGCCCAGGCCGCGCACGTCGAGGATGGAGTCGTGCTTCGATTGCAGCTCGCGCAGGCGCGCGAGGAAGTATTCGCCGGTCTGCTGGACGTGGTCGAGCAGCTTCTCTTGCTTGAGGGTGTCGATGACCGCGATGGCCACAGCACAGGCGAGCGGGTTTCCTCCGAAGGTGGTGCCGTGCATGCCGGGGGTGATGGCGCGGGCTGCCTCTTCCGTGCAGAGCATGGCACCGATGGGTACGCCGCCGGCGAGCGGCTTGGCGAGGGTGGTGACATCGGGCGTGACGGTGTAGTGCTGATAGGCGCACCACTTGCCTGTGCGGCCCATGCCGGACTGGATCTCATCGAGGAGCAGAAGCGCGCCGGTGGAGTCGCAGAGTTCGCGCGCCGCGGCGAGGAACTCTGCACTGACGGGGTTGATGCCGCCTTCGCCCTGCAGGCACTCGATGGCGATGCCGCAGACTTCGGTGGAGAAGGCAGTGCGCAGAGCAGCGATATCGTTGAATGGAATGAACTCGACTTCCGGCATCACGGGCTCAAAGGGCTTGCGATAGGTGGACTTGTGCGTAGTGGCGACGGAGCCCATCGTCCGGCCGTGAAAGCTGTGTTCGAGCGCGAGGAACTTCGTGCCAATGGTTTTACCTTCCGAGCGGAGCAGCAGCGCGTGGGCGCGAGCGAGCTTGAGCGCTGCCTCCCAGGCCTCCGTCCCGGAGTTGCAGAAGAAGACGCGGTCGAGGCCAGTAATCTCAGTAAGGCGGAGCGCGAGTTCGGTGGTGCCGCGGTGATAGAAGAGGTTGCTGGTGTGGATGAGCTGCTGGGCCTGTTCGGTGATGGCTTTGGTGATTGCGGGATGGCTGTAGCCCAGCGCGCAGACGCCGATGCCACTGAGCAGGTCGAGGTACTTGTGGCCGGCGTCGTTATAAAGATGGACGCCTTCTCCGCGGACGAACATCAGCGGGTTGCGCTCGTAGGTCTGGAGCAGGAGCTTGGATTCGGCTGTTTGGAGGTCGGTAAGGTTCATTTCGTTCCATCCTTCAACTGGGGTGCAAGAGCAAAAGGCAAAGGTAAAATCTTTAATGCAAAGGACGCAAAGGAAAGACGCAAAGGGCGCGGAGGGGGACCGTGGAATGTGTCATGCGGCGATCACTTCTGTGCCGTCGTTGACGCGGGAGTTGATGAGGTCCGGCAGCAGGGTAGCGGACTCAGCCGGAAGAATGCGGACGCGCTTGACGCCGTGCAGCAGCGCGTCCTTGCAGGCGTTGAGCTTGGGCAGCATACCTCCGGAGACGACCGTGGCGGCTTCGAGCGCGGGAATCTCCTTGAGCGAGAGCCAGCGGAGGACGCTGCCGTCCGCGCCTTTGACGCCGGGGACGTCGGTGAGGAAGACCAGCGCATCGGCGTGGGTGCAGATGGCGCATGCGGAGGCCATCTCGTCGGCGTTGATGTTGTAGTACTCGCCGTCAAAGCCGAGTGCGATGCTGCTGATGACGGGGATGGCGCCCATGGTCCAGATGGCGTCCAGCCATTTGGGGTCAGTGGCGGCGATCTCGCCGACGAAGCCGAGGTCGTGCTCGGTCTTCTTCTTGCGCGCACGGAAGACGTGGCCATCGCCGCCGGTGAGGCCCATGGCCGAGACGCCGCACTGGGTGAGCGCCGCGACGAGCGATTTGTTGACGCGGCCGCCGAGCACCATGAGCGCCGCGTCACGGGTTTCGGCATCGGTGATGCGCAGGCCGGCGACGAACTCGGACTTCTTGCCGAGCTGGGCGAGGAGTTTGGTGAGTTGCACGCCGCCGCCGTGGACCACGGCGACCTTGTGGCCGTCCTCAGCGAGCGAAGCGATGGACTTGGCGCAGCGATGCAGCAGCTCTGGATTTTCGAGCGCCGCGCCTCCGAGTTTGACGACGAACTTCATCTTGATTCCTTCGAGTGAGTGCCATGATTGGCGAGAGCGTTTAATGCGGAGGGCGCGGAGGACGCAGAGTAAATCATAGGAGGCCCTCGGCTTCATGCCAGCCAGCCATAAGGTTCATGTTTTGCACGGCCTGTGAGGCCGCGCCCTTAAGGAGATTGTCGAGACAGGAGACAAGGACGAGACGCCTGCCTTCGGGGGAGAGCTGGAAGCCGAGGTCGCAGAAGCTGGTGCGGACGACGTGCTGAATCTGTGGCAGCGCCGGTGAGCGGCGCACACGAACCAGCGGGCTGTGGGCATAGAAATCATCCAGGCACGACTGAACCGATTGGATGCTGCCCGAAGCGTTGAGACGCAGGTAGATGGTAGAGAGAATGCCGCGTGGAATGGGGAGCAGATGTGGGGTGAACTGGATCTGGTCGCCGGTGAGTTGGAGCTGCTCCAGCATCTCGCCGGTGTGGCGGTGGCCAAAGACCGCGTAGGCGGAGAGATTGTCTGCGGCGGACATGAAGTGGTTGGCCGCGGTGGCGGCCTTGCCCGCACCGCTGACGCCGGACTTGGCATCGCAGACGATGCCGTGGTCGAGGTCGACGAGGTTCGCGCGCAGCAGGGGAGCAAGTGCGAGGATGATGCTGGTCGCGTAGCAGCCGGGGTTGGCGACGAGCCGGGCTGTGGCGATCCGGGGGCCGTGGAGCTCAGGGCTGCCGTAGACGGCCTCCGTCTGTAGTTGGGCAGCAGCGTCGGCGTCGGCGTCTTCTAGTTTGTAAACAGCGCGGTTCTTCTCGCAGTGGAGCCGCCAGGCGCCGCTGAGGTCGACGACACGCAGGCCCTGTGCAAGTGCCTGCGGCACGTCCTCGCGTGACTGCTGGTGCGGCGTGGCGAGGAAGAGAAGATCGATGGTCTCTTCTTTGAGCAGCTTCCAGTCGAAGGGAACGACGCTGAGGTCGTCAGCGTGGGGCAGGCCGGAGAGCTGTGGCTGCAGGCTGGAGAGCGCAACAGTCTCCGCGCCGGAGCGGCCGAGCAGCAGTGGGGGTGTCTGCGTCAGGCGCGGGTGGTCGAGCAGCAAGCGCACCAGCTCGCCGCCGGCGAAGCCGCTGACGCCCGCGACTGCGGTGCGAATCGACGTGAGAGTCTTAGACAAGGAAGGCCTCGATGCGCGCCTTGAGCGTCTCGGCCTTGCGGGCGTCTGGGCAGATGATGAGCACGGTGTTGTCGCCTGCGATGGTGCCAACGACCTCGGGCCACTCTTCGTAGTCGAGCGAGGCCGCGACCGGCTGTGCGCCGCCCATCGTTGTGAGCAGGACGAGCAGGTTTTGCGCCTGGCGGACTTCGAGGCCGAAGTCGCGCAGCACGCCGGCGATCTCCGGCAGATCATCTTCGGCGTCGATGTCAGCGGGCAGAGCATAGCCCGAAGGGCCCTTCATCAGCTTGAGTTCGCGGATATCGCGGGAGAGCGTGGCTTGCGTGACGTGAATGCCCCTGGCCGCGAGCTTGCGGCGCAGCTCATCCTGATTGCTGATGGTGACCGAGGTCTTGACCAGCAGGTCGCGTATGGCGGAATGGCGATGGATTTTCATGCAGCCTCAATCGCTCCGGGGGATTTTTTGTACACAGGAGAAAGCGTGGACGCATTGAGCGCCGCGTTTCCTGCATATAAATCCATATATCATGTATAAATATACACACGCGGTTTGTCAAACGGTCCTGGAGTGGATGGCGAGGTTTTGCTTAGCCAGCCAATCCACGTGCCGCTGGCGTGGAACGGTCGTATAGTGAACTATGGCCCGGTCACAGGTAAAAGCCAAGGGGCGCGCTGATCTCATGCGTGCCGTCGAAGAGCCGTCCCAAGGGGGCGCACTAGTTGCTGCGCACACGCTGAGCAAGGTTGCCACTTCTTTGATAGACGCGCGCTTCGACAACGACTCCTGCGGGGTGGGGTTTGTGGCCTCTGTGCATGGCAGGGCCGACCACAAGATTGTGACCGACGCACTGACGGCGCTGGCCCGGCTGGCACATCGTGGCGCGGTGGCGGCGGACGGTGTGAGCAGCGATGGCATCGGCCTAATGACAGGAGTGCCGCGCGCGCTGCTGCTGGAATCCGCCGGAATCTCGCTGGCGGCGGACAAACTGCTGGGCGTAGGAATGTTGTTCCTGCCCCCGGAGGAGACGCGCGCGGAGGGTGTGCTGGAGAGCTCGCTTAGCGCACAGCAATTGAGGGTGCTGGGCTGGCGCGATGCACCCATCCGGCCTGAGGTGCTGGGAGAGATCGCGCTGAGCACCATGCCGAAGATTCGGCAGGTGTTGGTGGAGGACGCGGCGGCGAGCGAAGCGGATTCGATGGAGCGACGGCTGTATCTGGCCCGCAAGCAGTTTGAACGCGCGGTGGAAGAGAAGGAAGTGACGGGCTACATCTGCTCGCTGTCGACGCAGACCATTGTTTACAAGGCGATGTGCCTGGGACGGTTGCTGCCGGAGTTTTATCCCGACCTGGCATCGGAGAAGTATGTTTCGCCGTTTGCGTTGTTTCACCAGCGCTATGCGACCAACACGCTGCCGGCGTGGCACCGTGCGCAGCCGGGCCGTACGCTGGGACACAACGGTGAGATTAACACGGTGTGGGGCAACCGCTCGCGGATGGCTGCGCGGGATTCTACACTGCCGGTGGAGTGCAAGCCGGTGCTGACGAAGGACGGTACGGACTCGACCAGCCTGGACGAGACGGTGGAGTTACTGAGCCAGAATGGGCGGACCATTGCGGAGAGCGTGCGGATGCTGCTGCCGCCCGCGGATGCGACGCTGGGCCATGTGAGCCCGTTTCTTCACTATCACGCTGGGTGCAGTGAGCCGTGGGACGGCCCTGCGGCGATCTCGTTCAGCGACGGCATTGTGGTGGGCGCGGCGCTGGACCGCAATGGATTACGGCCCTGTCGATACGCGATCACCATTGATGGACTGGTTGTTGCGGGATCGGAGGCCGGACTGGTGGATCTGGACCCCGAACGCATCATCGAGAGCGGACGGCTGGGGCCGGGGCAGATGCTGGCGCTGGATATGGCCGAGCATGCGATCTATCACAACGACGAGATGCTGAGGGCATTCGATGCTAAGGCGACCTACGCGACGCTGGTGGAAGATACGCCGCTGCTGCCGGTGGCACATTCCCAGGTCCGAGAATCCGGACCTGGGGCACACGCACCCGACCTCACGGCGCTACAGAAGGGCTTTGGTTACACCAAGGAAGACGTGAAGATGATCCTGCAGCCGATGGCTGCGACCGGGAAGGACGCCGTGTGGTCGATGGGCGACGATACGCCGTTGGCGTTTCTGGCGCGCTCGCCGCGGCCGCTGTACTCGTTCTTCCGGCAGCGTTTTGCGCAGGTGACGAACCCGGCGATCGATCCGCTGCGGGAGGCGATTGTGGTCTCGCTGCATACGCGGCTGGGGCCCTGGGCGCACATGCTGGACAAGGCCGCGCCGCTGCCGGGCATCGCGCTGGACTCGGCGTTTCTGTCGCTGGGACAGGTAGCGGCGCTGCGTGCAAAGCAGTATCCCCATGCGGACCAGTTGCGCCTGGAGGAGCTGGCGTGTGTGTTTGCGCCGGAGCGCACGCTGGAGGAAGCGATTGGCGACCTGTGCGGGAAGGCCGTGGAGCTGGTACGCAATGGAGCGCGACTGCTGCTGCTGACCGACCGCGCGGCAAGCGCGGAGCGGCTTCCTGTGCCGATGGCGATGGCGACCGGGGCGGTGCATCAGGCGCTGGTGTCGGCGGGTCTGCGCACATTGACGGGCATGGCGGTGGAGGCGGGCGATTGTCGTGACATTCACCATGCGGCTGTGCTGATCGGGTATGGAGCGGGCGCGGTATGTCCGTGGCTGGCGCTAGAGACGGCGGCTGCGTTTGCAGGGGAGAAGGGGTATCCCGAGGGCTTGAGTCCTGAAGACGGCGAGAAGATGATGCTGAAGGCGCTGGACGCGGGGCTGGCCAAGGTGATGTCTAAGATGGGCATCAGCGTGGTGGACAGCTACCGCGGGGCGCACCTGTTTGACATCCTGGGACTGCACGCGAGCGTGGTGGAGCGCTGCTTTCCGAACACGCCAGCGCCGCTATCAGGGGTCGGCTTTGCGGAGCTGGACTGTAGATTGCGGCTGTCCTGGCAGGGTGAGAGCACTGAATTGCCGGACTTTGGGTTCATCCGGTTTCGCAACTCGGAGTCTGCCGAGCCGCACAAGTGGCAGCCGGCCAATGTGAAGGCGCTCCAGACGGTGGTGGGCAGCACCAAGGCGGGGGGCGCCAGTGAAGACCCGGCGGCGGCATTCCAAATCTTCAGCCGCAACCTGGATGCCGGTGAGGCGGTGACGCTGCGCGATCTGCTGGAGATCCGTCCGGCGGGGCCAGAGCTGGTAATTGCCGATGTAGAGGCGCCAGAGAGTCTGTACAAGCGGTTTGTGGCGAGCGCGATGAGTTTGGGCTCGCTGAGCCCGGAGGCTCATCAGACGATTACGGCGGCTATGAACTCGATGGGCGCGCGGTCGAATACGGGCGAGGGCGGCGAGGATCCGGCGGTCTATCGACCGCAAGGATTAGGGATTAGGGAACAGGGATCAGGTGGTGGTGGTACTGCCGTCGTTCGTGGCAGCGCGAGCAGTGCCACAGCCGTGGCGGAGCTGGTGAGCGCGCCTGCGGTGCATACGAATCTGAATAACAAGATTAAGCAGATTGCCTCGGGACGCTTTGGTGTGACGGCAGAGTATCTGGCGCATGCTGAGGAGATAGAGATCAAGGTCGCGCAGGGCGCCAAGCCCGGTGAGGGCGGCCAGTTGCCGGGGCATAAGGTCTCCGGGCTGATTGCCCGATTGCGGCATGCGCAGCCGGGGGTGAGTTTGATCTCGCCGCCGCCGCATCATGATATCTACTCGATTGAAGACCTCGCGCAGCTCATTTATGACCTGAAGCGCGTTAACCCGCGCGCGGCGGTGGGGGTAAAGCTGGTGTCCGGCTGCGGCGTGGGCACGGTGGCGGCGGGGGTGGCGAAGGCCTATGCGGACTATGTGGTGATTGCCGGCAATACGGGCGGAACGGGTGCGGCGGCGCTATCGAGCATCAAGTATGCGGGCAATCCCTGGGAGCTGGGGCTGAGCGAGGCGCAGCAGCAGTTGCGGTCGGCGGGGATGCGCGACCGGGTGCGGCTGCGCACGGACGGCGGTATCTCCACGGCGCGCGATGTGCTGGTGGCGGCGCTGTTGGGCGCGGACGAGTATGCCTTTGGCACGGCGGTCCTGGTGGCGCTGGGCTGCGATATGGCGCGCCAGTGCCACCTGAACACCTGTCCAACTGGGATTGCAACGCAGAAGCCGGAGCTGCGTGCCAAGTTTCGCGGCAAGCCGGAGCATGTGGTGACGTTCTTCCGCGAGCTGGCGGGCGATGTGCAGCGGCTGCTGGCGAAGTTTGGCCTGCCGAGCCTGGAGGCCGCCATCGGGCGTGTGGACCTGCTGGAGCAGGTGCGCTTCGACGGGAATCTCGATCTGACGCCTGTGCTGTCGCAGGCGGGAGAAGGTCCTACGCGCTGGATGGGCGTGAGAAATGATCGGCCAAGTGCCGGCACCAGCGACGACATTGCGCTCGACGACCAGTGGACTGAACCCGCGCTGGCGGCGACGAAGCGGCATGAGGCGTTCGCTGTGAAGGCTGACATATGCAATGAGCATCGCGCGGTAGGAGCGCGGCTGGCGGGCGAGCTGGCCGTTGCGCGGGTGAAGGGTGAGCTCGACCGGGCGGATGTGACCTTTGATCTGCACGGAACCGCAGGGCAGAGCTTTGGGGCGTTTGCCGCTGAGGGCATGACGCTGATCCTGACCGGCCAGGCCAACGACTTTGTAGGCAAAGGGCTTTCCGGCGCTGACCTGTTGCTGCGGGCCGTGGGCCGCGCCGCCGAGCGCAGCGATGAGCATGTGCTGCTGGGCAATGTTGCGCTGTACGGAGCGACCGCGGGGCGGTTGTTTGCAGCGGGGCGCGCGGGCGAGCGCTTCGCGGTGCGGAACTCCGGCGTGACGGCGGTGGTGGAGGGCGTGGGCGACCACGCCTGCGAGTACATGACCGGTGGAACGGTGGTGATTCTGGGCCCGGTGGGCATCAACTTCGGCGCGGGCATGACTGGTGGGCAGGCATGGGTGTTCGACGCGGCGCAGACGATGGTTTCCGCTGGCCGATACCATGAGGATTTTCTGTGCCCGCAGACCTTTGCAGAGACGACCGTCGAGCAGCAGGCTGAGTTGCGAGCGCTGATCGAGCAGCAGGTGCAGCTGGCGAAGAGTTCGTTGGCAGCAAGGATGCTGGCGGACTGGGCGGAGAGTTCTGCGAAGTTCGTGCTGTTTACGCCGAAGCCGCAGGCTTAAGAAGCGGCCGCACAGTGGCCCCCACCCCTACCATCTGGTCTCGAATCTTTAGAATCAGCGATATAGCGGGTGACTTGGTGGCCAAAATCTTGATTTCGCAAGATTTTAGCGGCAAAATATTGATTCTGCTTGGGTTAGCTGCGGCTCCTGTTTCTGGTGAGGTTTGAAACCATCCTGCGACCCTACGTCTTGAGGCGCGTTTTCGCGCTGCACTTCTTGTTTCAACCCTATGAATTAATGCTATCGAATCGGGCCCTAATTAATTACCGCTTTGGAATATTATTTGCATGATAATAAATGGGTTAGACATATTTTGATGGTCTGTGGGGGCTTGACAACAGAATCTTCGGCCAACCTGGAAGGAAAGGTAACAACGAACGCAAGGGTCGCAAAGGGTGCCAAGGGCGCGAGGGGCGCGTCCTCAGTCCTGGCTGCCCTCAAAGAGACCCGGCTGGTCCGCCATCGCCGACTCTCGTTTCGCCTTCCGGCGTGCGGGTTGGCCAGCCTCCCTGGCCTGCGCCGCTGCCCGCTTGGACGGTGCTGTCACCCACCCCAGCACCTCCAGCGAGCGCAATGACCGGCGGGGCACAAATACCTGCAGCACGTTCGAGCGCCCGTCGGGAGGCGTCAAGAAGACGCCCTGGTCCTCCAACACAGTCTCCAGGAACCGCAGATCCAGGGGCATCAAGCCCTCCAGCAGGCTGTCGTCCTGGAAACCCAGCCGCACCCACAGGCCCTCCCCACGAGGTCTTCCGGCAAAGCTCCTTCGTCCCAGCCGCTCCGGGTCCAGTGGATCGTCCAGATTGAAATCTCTTACATAAGAGATCATCTGAATCTCCCTGAAAGCAATGGTGTTCACTCGGCCATCGACGCCCATCAGCGCCACCTGGTCCTGGTGCAGCAGCCCGCTCTGCGGCAGGTATCCCCACGCCACACGTCCGTCCGTTCTCCGGACCACGACCTTCTTCTGCGATGCCGCCATCTTTTCCGCTGCTTTCACTACCCAAAAATTCTCGCATGAGTAACCAAAAGGGCCACAAAGATTGTGCAAGATGTGGTCATTCCTGTGTCTCTCGTGTAAAATTGAGGTTTGTGCCGGCCTGCTGCCGTCCTCTAAGCCCTTGAAAGGCAGCAAGTTAGCTGTGGCCGTAGATCCTCTCCGCGGCCGCCCTGGAGCCCACCCAACCCACATGGCCGACTACATCTACCTGCTGCAGACGCGACTCACCCCAGCGCAGCAATCCACCCTTCAGCACGTCCGCGACGCAGCCCGCTCCCGCTCCATGACCGTCTTCCTGGTCGGCGGCGCCGTACGCGACCTCTCTACCGGCGCTCCCATTCGCGACCTCGATATGGTTCTCCAGGGGAACGCCCTCAGGCTCCGGAAAGACCTGGAGAAGGCCGGCGGTACCTTCATCGGCGAAAACGAAGACACCCAGTCGCTGTACTTCAACTTTCCCGGCGGCGTCCGTCTGGAGGTCGGTGCGACCCTCTCCGTCACCTGGCCCAAGCCCGGCAAGCCCGTTTACAAGCCCGCCACCATCCTGGAAGACCTGCGCCGCCGCGACTTCACGGCCAACGCCATGGCCATCTCTCTCAATGACGGCTCCTACGGCCTGCTGATGGACCCGCTTAACGGTATTGGCGACCTGGAGAACCGCGAGCTGCGCCTGGTCTCGCCCTACGGCTTTATTGAGGATCCGGCGCTGCTGGTCCGCGCCGTCCGCTTCTCCGCCCGCCTCGGCTGGCAGATGGAGGAGCGCACCCAGCAGCGCTACGAGAACAGCAAGTCTGAGGACCACATCCACGCACTGAGCCCGGCGGCCCGCGGCTATGAGCTGGAGGAGATCTTCCACGAAGAGGACCCTCTGCGGGTGTTGCGCCGCCTTGAATTAGAGGGCTGGGCCAAGCACCTCTCCTCGACTTGGACCTCCAAACAGGCCGCCGAGACAGAGTTGAGCCGCCTGCGCGACACGGTCGGCCAGTTGGAGGCCATGGGCATCCACCCCGACCCCTCCCCGGCGATGTTCCCGCTCCTCACCGCCAAGCTGGCCTCCAAAGATGTTGCTGCGCTCAAACGCTCCTTCGCGCGTCCCGGCTTTGCCGCCCAGATCGGTGCCCTGGAGTCCGAGACCAAAGCTCTGGCGACAAAGTTTTCCGCCAAGGCCGCGGCGGCGCCCTCGGACGCCTGGAAGATGCTCTTTGCCGCGCAGCCTGAGCCGGTGTTGTGGCTGGTTCACACCACAAAATCCGGCCCGGTTGCCGCCCGCCTGAAGGCCTTTCTGAGTGACTGGTCGCAGGCCCGCGCCAAGATTCCGTACCAGCTGATGCAGGAGATGCGCATCCTTCCCGAGTTGCCCGGCTACCAGGACTTGATCGAGAAGCTCTTCTTCGCCATCATGGACAACAAGCTGGACACGCCGGAGGCTGCGCGCGCCTTCCTGGAGCCGTACTCGCCGCCCGCGCCGCCGCCGCCGGTCAACCTGCGCCGCCGCGCCGTCAAGCGCGAGGCCAAGCCGGCGAAGTCCCGCTCCAAGAAGGTTGTGGCCACCGAGGAGCCCACGGACCTCCCAGCCGCGGTAGAGACGCCAGCGGCTCCCACAAAGGCCGCCGTGGTTGCCAAACCGGCCTCAGCCAAGCCTGCTGCAGCGAAGCCAGCTGCGCCTAAACCGGCTCCGGCCAAGCCCGTCGTCGCAGCCAAACCGGCTGCCGCGAAGAAGGCCGTCCCGAGCAGCAAGCCCGCGGCAAAGAAGCCGCTCAAGCAAGCTACAAAGCAGCCCGCCAAGGTCGCTCCCAAAAAGGCCGTCGTCAAGCCAGCGGCGAAGCAGCCCTTGAAAAAGGCCGCCAAACCAGTGCAGAAGAAGATTGTCGCGAAAAAGAAGCCGGCGCCCCAGCCCGCGAAGAAGAAGTCACACCGGTAAGGGCAATGTTTGCATGCGGGTGCGCGGCAATTGTTCCACGTGGAACAATTGATTGCAGAGGACTTAGGCCTCTCCGTGAACCCGTAAAATGACGCTTTGAGCTGCTTTTTAAGCGCCTAATAGCGTGTTTCAGTCACGCTCATTGCACCCGAGATGCCTTAGTTCGTGACCACGATAATCTGCCCCACCTGCGGAGCGGCAGTGTACGACGCGTTGCCGGTCTGGCTGGCAATGACGCCGCAGTTACCGGTGTTGAGCAGAGTGACCACGCTGCCCGCAAGGCTGCAATTGCCGTTGGGCACCAGGCTGAAGCTCACCGGCAAACCCGAACTCGCGGTGGCGCTCACCGTCAACATGGTGCCCACCTTTTGCGATGGAATGGCTTTGAATGTGATGGTCTGCGGCATCTGGGTGGCGTTGACGACGATGACCTGACCGACGGACGGTGCCGCCGCATAGGTGCCGTTGCCCGCCTGGGAGGCAATCACCCCGCAGTTGCCGGTGTTGAGCAGCGTGACCACGCTGCCCGCCAGGCTGCAGTTGCCGTTGGGCACGATGCTAAAGCTCACCGGCAACCCCGAACTGGCGGTGGCGCTCACCGTCAAAGCCGTGCCAACTTTCTGGGGCGGAATTGGATTGAAGGTGATGGTCTGCGGCTGCGACGTCTGGTTCACCTTGAACGTCTGGCTCTGCGGAGTTGCCGCAGCGTATGTGGCATTGCCGGGCTGCGTCGCCGTGATGGTGCAGCTTCCCGTACCCACAAACGACGCCGTACTGCCCGCGACGGTGCAGACGGAGGACGGGGTTGCGGTGTAGGTCACCGGCAAGCCTGAACTCGCCGTTGCCGTCAGGGCCAGTTGCGTCGCCGCGGTTTGAGGTGCGATGGCCCCAAAGGTGATCGTCTGGGATTGTTCCACATTCACCGTCACCGGAACGGAGGCAGTCAACGCGCCGGAGGTTCCGGTAATCGTAATCGGATAACTGCCCGGCGCCATGCCCGGTTGCACATAGACGACGAACTGTGTGGAGGAGCTTGTCGTAGACGGAGAAAAGGCGATATTGATGCCGGCAGGCAGGGGGCTGGTGGCAAAGCCGACCGTGCCGCTGAAGGAGTTGGCATCAACCACTGTCAGAGCGTCGGTTGTTCCGTTGCCGGGCAGAAGGTTGATGGTTGGCGATGCCAGGCTCAGGGTAAAACTGCCGGAAGTGGCAGCGTCGCAATAGAAGCGCCCAAAGACCATGTCGCCCGACTGGGTGTAGGAGTGGAAGAAGACGAACATCCGGTTTTCTTCGCCGGGCAGGTTGCCGTACTTTACGGCGGGCGAGAGAGCCCCGCTGTTGTACCAGCCGGCACCGTTGGGCGCGTTGTATTGCAGCAGCGTGACCTCATTGCCCCAACCGGAAAAGCTGGTGGCCGGCGTGGCTGCGTCACGCCACACCAGGTTGCGGGGATTGGCGCCGCCCGCGCCCGTGGGATCATTCGAGATCACCATCTCGTAGCGGTTGCGGGTCGGGTTGTAGAGAAAGTCCTGGTTGTAATAACTGACCGGAGAGCTGAGCGACTGGCGGTTGACCCAGTTGACGCCATCTGTGCTCTCGGCATAAGCCAGGGTGTTGTCCGGCGGGCTGGCCCACCATGCGCCGGCGGTGTAATACATGACGTACTTGTTGAGCTGCGGCATCCAGCGAACTGACTGTTCCAACACCGCTCCGAGTCCGCTGCTGAACTCCCATGGCTGCTGTGCCACCATCACCGCGTTGGAGTGCCCGGTGGCCAGCCCATTGGCAAAACTGGTCATCACGCCGATTTCAAAGTTGGTCTGGCCGGCGTTGTGCCCGGCGTAGTAGACGGTCGGCACGCCATCCGATCCGACGTCGGCTGAAGGTGTCTCTGCCGCTACGGCATCCCAACTGCTGGCGGTGGAGCTGAGCGGGTAAGCCGTGCCCTGACCATTGGCCTGCGCACCAACAATGTGCCAGCCATTGGGGTCAGCGGGGTAGGTGGTGGAGGTGGCGAGAGAAGCTCCCGGCGGCAGGTAGGCCGCGATGGGGGCAAGGGCTCGCGGATAGGCTGGCCCGCCGGCAAAGATCATCCACCACTGATTGCCGATCAGCATGATATCCGGGTCGCTGATCGCGATCAGGTTGTTCACGCCGTACACGCCGCCGCCCAGCAGCGCGGTGTCAAAGATGGGCACCGCGGTTGCGTTGCCGCAGTTTGGCGTGAATCTTCCCCCGACCAGATCGGTGGGCGTCTGGGCCTGGGTTGAGGCCGCATTCGTGGCGGCTAAGGCGAACAAGATCAACGGGGCAAGAAGTTGACGACGGACGATGGCTGACTGGACGAATCGCGGCATAGTGCCTCTCTCAAACAGGAGGTTCATGGCCCGTTGCTTTGCAGAATCAGCCTTTTATAGGGAAGCGTGGATAGTTTGTCAAGAATCGTCAGGTCAGGATGCAGCCTGCACCTACGCGCCGCCTTCTCCCTGCGCGGCGATACCATGACCGAACACCGCAGCGGCTCGCTCAAGCACCAGAGCCTCGGGCTGGAGTTGGCGCTGGGCGAGGTGTTTGGGATTCTGGATCAGAATTAGAGGTCGAGTGGATTAGATGTGGGTGAGACCGGCCGCCTGGAGTTCCGGGGCGTGGCTGCGCAGGATCGCGAGGATGCGGTTCCTGTCCATCTGGAGAGACGTTTAGCGCATAGACGGGCGGGAAGCGGCGCGGGTGACGGGCATCCTGTACCACCAGGCTTGCCATGAAATCACCAATTCAGATGCATTGCCTAGTATGTACTCCGCTAATGTAGGCTGGCTGTTCGTTATAGCTCACGCCACGCCTCACCTTAGCGAGTTCTGTCACGGCTCCCACCCCGGCAAGCACAGAACGTTTGCGGGGGCCCCACAGCCGAGCATTGTGCGACTGCAGAGATCGTCGCGCCCGGTGTTGAATTGCTGAATAATGAATAGAATAGGCGGCACGTGAACGAACTCCACAGCCCGTGTCGCCGGATGACATTGCCGCCGCTATACAAGAGATGTTGGGCGGTAGGGTAAATGGGTCAGCCCAAGTTCTGCAAATTCTCCCCACTACTCGCTCGGCATGTGATAACGGATGATGTCCACCGTCGCCTCGTCGTCGGAGCAACTGATTTCCAAGACATGGTTGGTCAGATCTTCATCGAGATCAAGCTGATTGAGCGCCTCATGGAAGAGTTCGCTCGGCAGAGCGAGATCCATCCCCACAGGCCCGTTGATGCAGATGAGACCGGGATGAAGCAGTACGTTCGCATATTGACCCTTTGAACCAGCTGCATCCGGCGGTCCCCGGAAGTCCGCGCTGTTCTTTGTGACCAGCACCCAATCACCTTCGAGAATCGTCTTCTTGAGCTCCCAGTCTTTCCAGCCGGCTTTGCCGATCCAAACGACGTGGGAAGCCTCATGGTGGCCGCGTCCCCGCGCAATTAGCGCCAACTCAGAACTCAGACATTCGTCGATTAACAGCTTTGTCATGCGCTCTTCAATCGACTCTTTCTGCCGGAGACAATGACCGTCGCTCCAGTCGGCACGGCAGTGCGCTGTCGTGGTCTTCCACGCTGTGGATTTGCCTCCGCATAGAGATTGGCGAGTTCCAACTGCTCCGACTTCAAACTGGGGTAGGCCGCCAGGATTCTGTCCAAGGGGATTCCCGCCGCAACCGAAGCCGCTACGTCATATACAGGCACGCGCGTTCCTCGGATGACGGGTGTCCCGCCCATGATCTCCGGATCGGAGACGACCATACTGCGCGCCATCTGAAGCCTCAACATTCGTTCATCCACTGCCTGTCGAAAAGGGGCGAAATCGATGGTCAAAAACTCATCCCGCACGAGGTTCTTCGCTGCCTTCCAATCGAAGGAGGGCTGGCTGGCCAGCGCAATGGTCCGCTGACGCTCCTCCGGCGTTAGCCGATTGGCTGCCTGAAAGTAAAAGCAGATGAAGACGCACGCCTGACTCTTGAACGAGCGCGGCTGTAGCGGCCCATAGAAACTGTCCGGGAGAAGATGCTCGTCGATGACCCGATGCACGTCACGGAGGGAGACACCGGAGATGACGGCGGCTTCGCTGGGGGAGAGCGTTTCGATCTGTGGAAGCATAGACACCTTTCCCGTGATTATAAATCTTCCGGTGCTTCGGAAACAATACTTCAGCAGCCGCCCAATAGCCGTCCGATAATGTGCGCCAAGGGGGAGAATAGGGGACTGAGGGGGCCATCCGTCCCGTATAGTATCAATCAGTTACCTCAATCCCTGACACTTTCACGGCGGTAACACGGGTTCGAATCCCGTCGGGGACGCCAACATAAAGAAGTCACGCAGCGAAGACAGCCAGAAATCCTCGCCATCCGAAGAAAAAATCTCCAGGCATTGGAACTAGTCACGGACCGACAGCGCACAGCGGAAGCTCTTATGAGAGGTTGAACTATCCGGTGGTTTCTCCCGCTACCGGATCCATGGGATTTTTCAGCGGAGATAGAGCATTTTCCCTGTTGATGGGTTTACCAAGTGAGGTGTGTCGTGGCGTTTCCATTGGGGAAAACGCCCATTGAAGTGGAGGCCCTGGACGATACCCACAGCGAAAATGCTCTAGCCGACCACTGGGTAGAAGCGGGGTTGCGCTCCTGGCAACTCCGGGGCATCCTGGGGGTAGCTGTACACGCGGCGATAAGGCTCCCCCGGCTTGGGATCCCAATTGCGCCAGGATGCTGGATCAGTATCGGCTACCGGGGACAGCTTCCCCTCGCCATTTCCATTCACGGAGCTTACAGCGTATTCAAAGATATGCGTCGGATTCGTGCGTTGGGACGAGCCCGGAACTTCGTTGGATGAGCGGATATCAGTACGCTGATCAAGATAACTGCGGCCACCTCCTTTGTAGAGGATGCGGAAGTCCTTGGTCCCCTTCGGTCTGCTGTATAGCCGGTACTCAGCTACGCCGAGGACTTCGCCCCAAGTCACAGTTGCTGATCGTAGAGCCAGATCCACGTGCAGCCCATCGGGAGGTGGTGGCGGCTGATTTGTTATATACAAGGGATACGCCCTGCCCGGCGCACTCGAGTGCAACGAATTCGATGCGATCGCGCGAAGGTGAACCTTCTCTCCGTTTGGGAGGCCGTAGATAGAGAGTTTGGGCGACGCTCCGGTCACCTGGGTGGACCAGTGTATCCCGTCATCTATGCTGAGTTCCAAGCGATACTCTGTTGCGGAGGCTACGGATGTGATGAAGACCTTTGCGCCGCCAGCGCTATTTTCAGTCTTTAGGATGGTGGGTGCAACGGGTACAGGCAAGGTATCCGTGAGTTCCCAGCAATGCCGGCCGGCCAACAGCTTGATGACGAGTGTGCCTGAAGGATGAAGGGGTGGCTGCGCTGCGCCATCGACATAGAAGATGGCGTCGGCGGCCATGGCCGAGCTCGTGATGGTGAGATCGACCGGTGATGGTGCGAAGTAGGTCCCCCTTGGAGGCAACCCGGCGACCACCGAACCGCTAATGCCGAAATCCGTGTCCGTGGTGGTGAACGTGATTCCATCCACGCCAATCTGGGTGCCGTGGAACAGAGCGAACTCTGTCTTGTCTTTGGTGGTGCGGATGAGCCCGGATGTGCCCTCGAAGATGGATGCGCGGTCGGTGAACTGGATTGGGGTGGGGTTGCGGAAGATCAGATCTACGATGCCGGCGGTACGTACACGGCATCCGAACGGTGTCGGTTCCACCTCGATATCTTTGCGATGACTGACAAGCGCCATGGAGTCGCCCACGCCGTCGAACCAGACTCCCGTTGTGGTCTGCGTCTGGTGATCGGTGCGCTGCGTTGATCTCGGGTCGCCCGATCCGCCCCGTATCAGCTTGATCGTTGGCAGCTCGTCACCGCTGCGTACAAACCACGAGAGGCGGTGAATGAGCGTCGGATCGACGACCGCATCGTAGACGATGAAGTACTCGCTTCCAGCCAGCAGGACGCTCCGGCTCAAATACTCCGGTGCAGAGTATGGATCGTTGCCTTCGCGCGCAACGATTTCTGCAAACTGGCCAGTCCCAAGATCATAAAAAGGGCGCGATAAGACGTTCTGCCCGATGGAACGAAAGCCTCCGTTCTTGAAGACGCCAAAGTTCGTGCAGAAGTCGGTGTCCTGATCCTTTCTGTCGCCGACATCTTCCGGCCCATTATGGCTATATGCCTTGCCGCCCGCGAAGAAGTAGATAACGCCACACCCTCCTTCGGCTGTCACTCCCCAGCGGTAGTTAGGGCCGCGGTCAATTTGTTGGAGATGGATGGATATCTCAGCGGGAGTCTCGACGGCAGCGCGCAGCACGATTCCGTAGCCCGTAAACTTTTCGCTGCGCAGATGTGGGTTCGTGCCGCGATTGTCTTTCACGCCCGTGTACATCACGTCCCAAGCGTCAATACTACCAAGCTTGGTCTCCATGTCTTGGTCGCCGGGGCGCGCTGCCCACATTGCGTGTTCGGCGGCAAGGGGCGCATATCGATGGAGGCAGGTTCCGAGATACCATAGAGACCGCGGAGGTACACGCCGCTCTGAATGGGCGCCCTGGGGCGGATGGAGTCGTCTTGGCCCCTGCCCCGGAGCAAGCACTCCCCAATCCCGGCCACCATCATTGTCGGCCATCCGGCGGAAGCTCTCTTCGGACTCGCCGTTGAACGGAGCGCTCAGGCTATTTACCAGCCAGTCAGCCATGGCGGCCAGTTGTGGTGAGAGGAACCGTTCGCGTTCGTCATAGCGCTTGAGGAGATACTCGCTGCGCAGGGCCGGCCGCAGAAAAGCCCAGACATAGGTGCCGAGGTCTTCAGTCCAACGGCCACCCGAGGCATTCCACGGCACAACCTCGGGCCGGGTGTTGAAGCGTGTATTCAGCTCAACGAACTTCTGCCAAAGGTCTGCCCATGTATCGGCCATCGGGTGGTCAGGAAACAGGAAGGCCATTGCTGCCGGTGTCGCCTTCACGTCCGCCAGGAAGTTTGGGTGCCCGCTCAGCATGGGGACCATCGGCATGAAGTCTTCACCGGCATGGACGTAGGCGACGAAGAGATACATGGCCGTCAGCCGCCTGCGCTGCGCAGCGGTCATCTCTGCACTCAGCCGGGTGAACCCATCGACCCACCATCCCTGGATCTGCCGGGACGGTACAGGCCCGAAGTTCACGATACTCCTGCCAGGGATGGACCCATGCCCACCATTCTCCCGCGTGCCGAGCAACGGCAGGGTGCCGATGTAGTCGGAGGTCATGATGCGCTTTTCGAGTTCCGCCCCACTCTTGATCAGGCCTGTGCTGAAGATCGAAGGCGGCCGACGCCCGTCTTCCGGATACTCCAGCACCCAGCCCTTCACACTGTTCAGATCGAGCGTGCCATAGCGGTTCTGCAGGAAGAGGACATGTGAGGTGAAGGCCAGCGGAGTTGTGTAAGAGTACCCGTCGACCTTGATGGGAATGCTACCCTGCTCGAGTTGATGCATCGCCAGCTTATCTTTCTCATGGTCATAGCAGGTGACGCACGTGGAACGGCGGCCGCGCGCAAGAGGCCATCTCCAATGGAATCGTCCGCCTTCTGAGAAGAAGCCGACCTGCAAGGTTGGTGATTCGACCTCATAGGCATACTCGTGATCCTGCCATTGCTCGACCTTGTCAATGAAGATACCCAGCGCTTCATTGCTCTGTTGGTTCCAGAAGTTTGCCCACGTCCCGACGTGAAAGGCGGTCCAGGTTTGGTAGGTGCCCAGAACGAAGGGGACCTGTCCATGCGGAAATACAGTTGGATACGGCGGTATGCTCGCGCCGAACTGAATATCTCGGCTTCGCCATGGATCGTCAATCTTCTCCCATGGATACTCGTCGTAACTTAGAATTGAGTCGGGCAGCGGGAACGGATGGTTGGGTGCCTGCCGGTGGGTGACGCCCATGTCTGTCCAGTCGGAAGTGAACGTCCCATGGACACCGGGCAAGAGTCCATCCATATCTTCGCGAAGCCGCACAAAGTCAAGTCCTGCTTCGCATTGCACCCGTGCCACATAGCGTGAACCGCCGAGAATCTCATAGGCCACCTCATACGCTATGAATAGCGGCCCGGCTTCGACCTTTGTCGTTGTAATCTGCGTTACGTGGCCACCGGTGATAGCGAGGTTCGATGATCCGAACCACTTGCCGCCACGTGAGAGTTGCAGGATGGGGCCCGGGGCTGTTCCGTGAATAGGTTGCGTTGCAGGTATGCGAACACGGACAAGCCCGGATTCAAGAACGATGGACGTCCCCTCCCGAGACTCTCTTACCAGAGGGTTGATTGGTGCTGCGGAGTCTGCAACGGAGAGCACATACTCATGCGTGGTCCCGGAAGGCAGGTCGGCAAAGAAATTGAGCTTTGCGGCTTCAACACTCCCATGGCTGAGCACAACATCGGAGAACTGGATTGGAATTCGCTCGCCGGAAGCAACTTTGGTGAGGACGAGCCGCGCCAGATTGACCGGATGCTGAAACGTGATGTTGTATCCAACCAGAGTTGCCGGCCACCAGTAAAACGGGTGGTCCAAGGGGTCTTTTAGGGTAAAGCGCAGCGTCTCTGTAGCGTCCCAGGACAGGCAAGGTGTTCCTCCCAACGCCTTTGCAAAGCTGACCTGAGAAGCCCAGGACTTCGTTGCAGGCAGAGCGAGCATTCCGTAACAGAACTTTCTTCGGTCCAATATGCGTCCTCAATCCATTCGAGCGGTATCTGTAATCAGGAACGTGACGGGGGTCAGCAACCCTGACGGAAGCAGAGGGGAATCCTTGTCGTATGCATCGATATTGGTATGCGTGTAGTGAACCGTTGAGGTGGGCTGCTTGTCTCCAATCAAGCGGTTCGGCCAGAGGTTTGTCACACGAATGGAGATCGCATTCTTTCCCTGATGAAGGGCATGGTCGATCCGTAGCGTAAAGGGTCCATGCCACAACGTACGCAAGTCAGTCCCGTTGACCGCTACGGTGGCGACCTCTCGTACGTCGCCAAGGTTCATCCAAACTTCATGATGGGTGTTCAGCAGCCCTGGCGGCACGTCGATCATATTGGTATAGGTGGCTGTGCCGGAGAAGTACCGGACGCCCGGGATGGAGGAGGCGGTCCAGGACTCAAGTGTTGGCATGGAAATGGAAGCTGGTGCACCCCAGTCTGGAGGGAAGGACAAGGTCCATGTTTGTGCCAGACTTGGTATGGGCGCGGAGGCGGCCACCTGCATCGTTAGGTGAGATCCGTTGGAGAGATCTTCCACGTAGGTGCCTGGTTCCGATAGATTCAGCTCGGATCGAGCGCTGCCGTAAACTCCGGTTCCGGGTTCCATGGAAGGGAACACGCTCGCGCCATCGTGATGCAGCGCGATCAGATGCGTTGTCGAGGGCTTTTCAAAGACGACAAAGACAGAACCGAAGGCCGGGATGCTGAGCGGTATCTCGGTTTGGTCGCCCTTCTCCCGATAGATCAAGACTGGGGCGGATTCTCCCGTATCTACTTGCCAAAGTTCGGGCGCGCGGCCATGCACGCGAAAGGACATGGTCGCCTTGGCAGATGAGTTGTTCATGTTGCGGACGAAGTAGATGTCTGCCTGATCTGTTCTGCGATGAACATAGTCAAAGGCGGCACCCCGGTCCGTGCTGCTGTAGCTGAAGTCAGGCAGCAGATGCAGCGAGGCAAAGACATGATGTGCGTTTCGGGTGCAATAGATGCGGCCATTCCCATAATGGACGAGGCCTTCATCAACGGCCTCATCACAATTGCCCCACATGCTGGCCGCAGTGCGTTTATATTCGGCCAACTGTGAGGAAGGTATGATACTGAGCGGTTGGATGGGCTTGAGGCCAATGACCACTCCACCTTGCCGGACGTAGCTTTCTATCCATCGCAGGTCTGCCACGGCGATGGCGCGATCGGCAGGTAGAGCAAGTGCCTGATAGTGAATCCCTTCGGGTGTGCGGAGTTGCCCATTGGCCGCGATCATGCGATGCAGAAGAGCGTCCTGATTAGTGACGTCGTATTCATAGCCGGGCAGAACGGACGCTGGGTCATCCGACTTGAGCCGCACAAAATCCGGCACCTGGGTTCCGTAGTAGTAGAGCAGGTCGGCGACCGGAGTACCTTGCTGCATGAGGAACTGGGCCCTGTTCAAGGCGAGCAAAACGGAGCCTGCCTGGTTCCACCATGTGACATTGGGATCCAGATGGGTGTCGGCAAAGTATTCAATGCCCGGCTTTCCATAGCTCTCCGGAGACGAAGTAAATTCGTGCCAGATAACGCGATTCAGCCCTTCAGTAATTGCGTGGTCAAAGGCGGGCTTCAGGTTCGTGCCAGGAGAGTTCGACCAGGGATGATTAATCGTACTGAAGCTTTCGGCCGCCACGTATTGTTTGCCATAGATGTGTGCGGCGCTGGCGGCCTCCTTCACGAAGAATCGGTCCTCATCCGTTGTGCGATGCAGCGGCGAAGCGGCCCAGAACTCTGCCTGGGGGAACGCTGAACTGCGAAATGTTTCGAGCCCGTCAATGGGGGCTCCATGCGGGCCACCGGACTCAGGATGCGTTCCCAGGCCGAAGGCTGCAGCACGGTTGGCAAAATGGTCGTAGTAGTTGACGGTAATGAGGTCTGCAACCGTGCGGCGCAGGTCTGCCAGGAACTGATTGCTGCTGTCTCGGCTGTCTACAATTCTGCCTGAGACCACCGGTAGATACGGCACAGGATCATATCCCCGGCGTGCGATGAACTCCTTACGAAAGTCTGCTGTCCAATTGGCACCGCCTGCCTCCCAGCTATCTGTCACCACATAGCGCAGACTCTTGCGCAGGTATGGCTTGCTCGCATGGAGTATGGGAGAGATTACCCGATCCCAATAGTGATCGAAGGCCGCTGCACTGAGCGCATCGACGACGTACCCACTGCCAAAACGGTTCGATACTCGCTCCGCGGAGGCCGTATAGCCAATGCGTAAGACCTCCCAGTCTCCGGCAGGAACGTTCCAGTGCAATCTCCCGTCTGCATCCGTCCGCGCGCTCAAATCGATGACCTCTGCGTGGTTCGTATCCTGCTCTCCTTCAACAGAGGGTGCGTCGAGCAGAACCTTGTCCTCGTCGGGCATGGAGTAGATGCCGGCCTCTTTGGTCGCGAGCTTCAGTGGCAGCACGCGGATCGCCTGCCGATGGCTGCCCGCATCCCCGGCGAATGGAGATCCATGTTGAAGCGGATACGCCAGAACAGCGATCGGACGGTAGTACCCCCCCTCAGCATGAGGTACAGGCAGCACAATCTCTCTGGTAGAAGGGCCGCTCAGGCGAATGCTCGAGTAGGTGAGCATCTTCAGGGCATCGTCCGGTCCCACGCCGGGCCCACCCAACGCGCCCACGTTTCCACCACTGGTGATCTCCAGACTGACTTCGAGCCCAAGGCCCGCTGCCACCTTCAGGGCATGCAGATAGAGCACCATCCACTCGGGGCTGCCATAGTCAGGGCCGGCTGGTGCCTTCTCTGTGGCGGTCGACGTATTATCGTCGACTAAGAGAACGCCGGCATAGCCCTTTGCCTTCATCGCTGTCAGTTCCTGCGTGATTGTGTCCACCGTCGTATAGCCATTCATCCACCACCAGTAGCACCGCAGCTTGGCGGCCTGTGGCGGGTTCAAAAATCCACTGCGGAGGGGATCGGTTAGCGGCGCTTCCCTGGAGAGGTGCTTGGCCGGAGGGGGCGTCTGACCCACAACTAGTATGGAGGTAAAGATAAACGTCATCGCAATTACATGCCGCGTGCGTCTCATTTCGTCTCCGAACCCCAGATCCGTAATCGATGTTGACGGAATTCAACGCGCCCAGTGTCGGTGCAGCATTGATAGAGTGGCAAGTGAATTTACCGTAAGACATACGGTAAATGTCCTGTACCTATAGGACTCGCGACATCGAAGATCTTGCCGCGCCGGTCAGTGAGGTTGGTACACAAAGGAAGGAACGCTCAGACGACCTAATGATTCATGCGCACTGGATGATTTTCTTCGTTGCTTGGTATGATTCTGCCTTTACTGTATGCCTTACCGTAAATTCACTTGTCAACAGCACACCGTACAGCGGAGGCTCTCCGTGTCTCTTTAATAGTGGAAAGGTTCTAAATGCGTCTTCTTGTCGCTCGTCCGATCGCTGCTGCTCTGTTAGCGGTGTCCTGTGTTGCGGTGTCTCCGGTGGGGGCCCAACGTAAAGCAGTGCCGTCGGCGCCGTCATCCGCGGGAATTGCCATGACCCCACCTATGGGTTGGAATAGTTGGAATTTCTTCGGCCACAACGTTACGGATAAAGATGTTCGCGACTCCGCGGACCAGATCGTTTCCTCTGGAATGAAGGATGCCGGATATACCTATGTAAATATTGACGATACCTGGGAGGGGGAGCGCGATGCCAGCGGCGTCCTGCACAGCAACGCACGGTTTCCCGACATGAAGGTGCTGGCGGATTATGTCCACTCCAAGGGGCTCAAGATCGGTATTTACTCCTCTCCAGGTCCAAAGACCTGTGCCAAGTTCGAGGGCTCCTTTGGCCATGAGGAGCAGGACGCTCAGTTGTACGCATCGTGGGGAATCGACTTCCTCAAGTACGACCTTTGTGGCTTCCGGCAGGCGGTCATGAACGTGCAGGCCCCGAACGATCCCGCGGAGCAGATGCGTCTTATGCAGGCTGCTTACATCAAAATGGGCAAGGCATTGAGGGCAACCGGGCGTCCCATCGTCTATTCGTTTTGCGAGTATGGCTGGGACGCTGTGTGGGAGTGGGCCCCGGCGGCGGGTGCGAACCTGTGGCGCACTGGGGGAGACATCGGCCCCACATGGCAGAGCATCGCGCTCATCGGTTTTCGGCAGGCGGGATTGGAGCAGTATGCCGGGCCAGGCCACTGGAACGATCCCGATATGCTCGAAGTCGGCAACGGCAAGCTGACGCTGGCAGAAAACCGCACGCACTTCTCTCTATGGGCAATGCTCGCAGCACCATTGTTGGCCGGCAATGATCTGCCCAATATGAAGCCGGAGATTCGTGACATCCTGACGAATCGTGATGTTATCGCCGTTGACCAGGATTCGCTGGGAAGGCAGGGGTCTCGCGCCTACAGTGAAGGACAGGTTGAAGTATGGACGCGCCCACTCGCTGGGGGAGCCATGGCCGTTGCGGTCTTCAACGAGTTGGACAAGGGCAGGTATTCCAGCCACCCCTTCCATCTCAGTCTTTCGAAACTTGGACTGCATGGCACCCAGGAGGGAAAAGACCTTTGGACAGGCAAGAACGTCCAGTTGACTGAGGGCCAGGCCATTGAATTGGACGGCCATGATGTTCTTATGGTTCGGATTGCAAGACCCATAGTGAAGGCATCCCAAAGATAACTTTCTACGCTCTGCCATACAGAGCCGCTACGTATGTCGGTCCCAAGCCATGGGATGATAACCGAGAGAGTATTCAACGTATGCGAATAATAACCGTCCTTGCACAAGGTCTTGTCCTGCTGGTGACCTCTGTGGCACATTCACAGTCACCGCAGGAACTGAACACCATCCAACGTCGCTATGTCGCCTCCCTCTTGCCCGCGGATGTGTTGCAGCAACAGCGTCTCCATAAGAAGGCGCATGAAGTGGAATCGACCCTCTCACCAGAAGGAACATGGCCGAACGTTGACTACAACAACCCCGAGCGAAGCGATTGGCCTGCCTCTCATCATCTTCAAAACGCCCTGATCCTGGCGAAGTCAGCACGTCTGCTCCATGACACAGGTAAACCCGACACTGAGCTCGAAGGACATGCGCTGACGGCGTTACGATATTGGATCGCGAAGGACCCTCGCAATCCGAACTGGTGGTGGAACATTATCGGGACGC
>Ga0302319_10004776_pt1 | contig 27640 bp, 18 predicted proteins | sample Bog_T0_2_FD_203319 | JGI IMG/M metagenome (GOLD analysis project Ga0302319, IMG submission 203319) | Peat permafrost microbial communities from Stordalen Mire near Abisko, Sweden - Bog_T0_2 | ecosystem: Environmental > Terrestrial > Soil > Wetlands > Peat | place: Sweden: Abisko, Stordalen Mire... | reverse complement strand
ATAAAGGATGTCGCTGGGAAAAGCAATGATTCATGCACGCAAACAGAAGTCCATCGCCAAGGCTGCGGCCTGCGCCGGAGACTATGCGCAAGTCCAACCCACACACATGATGCAGCTTCCGGTGCTGGTGCTCAACGCATCTTACGAGCCCATCAACATCTGCGGGGCACGCCGGGCCCTGGTGCTGGTGCTCAAGGGCATCGCCCGCACTGAGGAGGAGCACGGTCTGATGCTCCACGCCCAGCGTAGCCGCGTCCCCATGCCGTCGGTTATTCGCCTGCTGGAGTACCGGCGCATCCCCCACCAGACCCGCGCCCTGTCGCGGAAAAACATCCTGCTGCGCGACCGCAACTCCTGCCAATACTGCGGGGTCGTGCTGCCCTCCAGCGAACTCACGCTGGACCACGTCATTCCCCGCTCTCGCGGCGGCAACTCCACCTGGGAAAATCTGGTGGCCTGCTGCCACTCCTGCAACCGCCGCAAAGGCAACCGCATGCTCCACGAACTGGACGACATGGCCCTGATGCGCGACCCGCGCCCATTCTCCCTCCACACCAGCCGCCAGATCATGCGCATGCTGGGCCGCGGCGACGACCGCTGGCGGAAGTATCTGTTTTATTAGGTTGTGGAGGCAAAGCTCCGCATTAAGAGGTGCTCTGTCGTCCTGAGTGACCGAAGCGAAGCGCAGGGAGTCGAAGGATCTGCGGCTGCTTTTCAATTTCCGTGTCAAGGTTTGAATCCTGCATCAGCGGCGGACTGTGTTCCGTAAGAACCACGCCGCGAGCTGCTCCTCTGAGATCTCGGCCGCCGCCAGGCCCCAGAAAGTCAAGACCCGCTCCTCTTTCGTCGCAGTCAAGTCGAGACCATTCAACTTCAGAAACGCGACGGAAACGATGAATGCGATGCGCTTGTTTCCGTCCACAAATGGATGATTGGCCACGATCCCTTTGGCGTATGCGGCCGCAAACTTAGCTATTGAAAGGTCTTCCCGCTCAGAGTATGCGAAGAGATTCTTTGGTCGCGCCAAGGCAGACTCAAGCAGTCCAAGGTCGCGCACACCCTCCGGCCCGCCGTGGAGCATCAGCGCCTCCTCGTGCATCCTCAGGACGACGTCAAGCCTGATCCAGTTCGGCTCCTTCACTTAGCGAGTCTCTGCAGCACGTCCCGATTTTCGCGCATCACCTCGCGCGCCGCCTCCATCTGGGTGGCGAATTCCGTGTCGAACGGAAGCAGATGAATGCCCTGGGAACCCTCGGTGATGTAGAGCGTATCGCCCTTTTGAACATTGAGTCTAGCCAGCGTTTCCTTGGGCAAGATGATGCCTGCCGAGTTGCCGATGGCGATGATTTTGGCGGTCGTGGCCATGGAGAACCCCCTATCCTGCACTGAATTATAACAAAAGTTATAACATCTGTCCTCGAGAAAGACTGCTCTCCCTGGCCGCGCCAAGTCCCTATCCCCGAGTTCCGGGCTTGTGCAATCATTTCCCCAGAGGTCCTCCCGCTTGTTCACCAACGCCATCGTCCGCATTCCCGGAGCCAACTTCGACGCAGGCCTGACCACTGTCTCGCTCGGCCGCCCCAACTTTGACCAGGTTCTCACCCAGCACACCCGCTACTGCGAGGCTCTCGTCGAGTGTGGCCTCACCCTCACCACACTCGACGCCGATCTGCGCTTCCCCGACTCGACTTTTGTTGAAGATACGGCGATCCTCACAGAACACGGCGCAGTCCTTACCCGCCCCGGCGCCCCTAGCCGCGAGGGCGAAGTCGCCGCCATCCGCCCCGCAATCCTCGATTTCTTCCCGTCTCCACTCACCATCGAAGCTCCCGGAACCGTCGATGGCGGCGACATCTGCGAGGCTGGCAACCACTTCTTCATCGGGCTATCGCTCCGGACCAACGAGGCTGGCGCTGAGCAACTAGCCGCCCATCTGGCCGGTTTCGGCTACACGTCGTGCAGCATCGACGTGCGCCCCATGACCACCATCCTGCACTTGAAAAGCGGGATCTCCTATATCGAAGAAAATACCCTCGTCGTGATGGAAGAGATGGCCACGAACCCGCAATTCGCCGGCTTTGACCTGATCCGCGTCGACGCCGAAGAGAGCTACGCCGCCAACTGCGTGCGAGTCAACGGCCGCGTTCTGTTAGCCAAGGGTTTCCCACGACTCACGGCGGCGCTCGAAGATCGCGGGTTCCACCCGACGATCCTAGACATGTCCGAATTCCAGAAGATGGACGGCGGACTCAGCTGCCTCTCGCTCCGCTTTTGAGAGCGCAAAGCCCCAAAAATCCTACTGCTGCGGCTTGGCCCCCGGTGCGGGCTGGCTGCCGGCCGGCGGAAGCTCCTGGCCGTTGTAAATGATGGTTGTCGTCGAACCGAACCGCTTGTAGTCGGAGTATTTGACGGTTTGACGAATATGAACGTCTTGCTGCAGATAGCCGTGTCCTCCGGCAAAGTGCAGAATTCCTTCACCTTTGCTGTAGACCGGGAACCAGAAGTGGCCATCCACCTCCTGCCGCCAGGTCATGAACGGAGGATGCAGGTCCTCGCTGCCCTTCCGGGTGTCATCCGGAACCATGTGCCCGTTCGTCACGACAATCTGCAGCTCCGTCGCATCCACCCATATGCGCCCCAGCAGGTACCGCTTCTTCTTTTCGATCACCTTGGGACTGACATCGAAGACATAGCAATCGATCTCATCCACTTTTTGCCTGCCGACGTACTTCACGTCGTACTGGGAGATGTCTTCTTTATTAAGCGAAAAGTTGTATCCGGTCTGGATATCCTGAAGATCGGAAGGACTCATCATCAATCGGGTCAAAGTGTTTTGCGGTGCAAACACCACCTTCTCGGTGCGTGCTCCAGCCGTGTCGAAAATCACGTCGTCCACTTCGTAATACTCGCCATCCACCTTATTGTCATCGTCCACCGTTTGTATTCGGGCGGTCCGGCGATAAGTGTAGTGGTTCAGAGCCTGCTGATACTCGCTCTCCTTGGCCGCAAACTCCTGGATGATCTGTTCCGGCGGAACGGGAGGCGGATTCAGGTCCATGCGGCCAAATCCGGAGTCGAGCGCCATAGGAGTAAAACTGTCCTTGCTCTGCGCGCAGACCGCCAGGCTGAAGCTCGCTGTTAGCGCAATCGCAATAAACATTGTTTTTCGCACGCTTAACATTCTCCTTTGACACCGCCGTACACCACTGGGCAAAAGATGCCACATTCAGCCAGTCCTTGCCACGCAACTACAACATTAGACGCATGGACGGCCTCGTGGGGACACTCCAGAATCAAAGGGATGGAAACAATTTCACCGAGTAGGCAGCTGTATCCCCGCTGCCCAAAAGAGTAGCCAGACGTGCTACGCTCTACCCTGTCGTGCTTGGTCTCGGCTTGCCCCAGAAAATCTAACTGTTGTTGCGAAGCATAGCCGGTTAGCGCCTGAACCAGTCAAGCGCTCTCAGGGCGACACCAAGACGACTGAAGGAGATTCCAGGCTTTCATGCCAGACTACTACCAGGCGCCAGTTCTCATCCTCACGGCATTGCTGCTGCCCTCCTTCGGCTATTTGTACCTCCGCTTTCGCGACACCCGCACTTTACTATGGTTCCTCGGCTTTCTCCTCGCGATTGTCCGCATGTTGTTGATTTATAAACTCGGGTCATGGGACGTCGCCAAGGAATTTCATCCCTGGCTCAATGCCCTCGGGCAAACTTCGATCCAGATCAGCGCTACCTTGTTCCTGGCTTCGCTGTCTCCGCTGCGTTTCCGCCTGGGCCGGTTCCAGATCCTTTACGTCATCCCCTATGCCGTTCCACTGGTCATTTACTCCATCCTGATTGAGGGCGTCTTCCACGGAGTTTCACCCCATGGGCCGCTCTTCTGGATATTCCCCTTGCTCGGCGCCTGCACGCTGGCAGCCGGCTTCTTCTGGGGTATCGCTAAAGGAACCATGCCAATCTGGCTAGGCGCATCTGTCTGCATCATTACGGGCAGTGTCGCTTTTTGGATTTGCTTTACCGTCGGCGGCCGCTCGCCCTTGAGCTTCGTCGAGTGTGCCAATCACATCTTGACGGCCATGCTGCTGATCTCGGTCTTTCGCCGGCTTACACCCGGCCTCGCGCTGGCGGTGATGGGCTTTTCTACCTGGGCCCTTTTCGTCCTGGAGATTTTTCCTTCCATCAATGACAACCCGGCCATCGACACTCCTCTCATTCGGATATTTGTAATGGGCAAGGTTGTTGCCGCGCTGGGCCTGATCCTGTTGGCCCTGGAAGATCAGTTGGGCGTGAATCAGATAGGGCAGGAGCGAGAGCGCCGTGCTCGCCGTGAACTCGAGGCCTACGCCCACCTCATCCTTTCCCGCCGCCGCGTGGAGGATTTCGATCGGCAGGCTCCTGAAATCTGCGAGACGATCACCAAAAACAGCCGATTCACCCAGGCTGCACTGCTTTTGCAGCACGCCGGCCGCTTTCGTCTCGCCGGGGCCGCCGGATTGAATCCAGCCACCGTTCCCGCCCTCGAAGCTCTGGCTCTTCGTATTCCGATCCACGGATTCCTCACCTCCGGCCTTGAGCCGCAGGCAGTCGAGCAAAGTCACACCGTCCAACTCGATCTCAGCCCGTGGCTCCAGCCCGGAGACGATCTGAAGCGCCTCCGATTCACCTCGGTTTTGGCCGTCCCCATGGTTGGTCGCACCTCCACCGAGGGAACTCTGCTGCTTTCCGGCATGCAGGATGCTCCGGCGGATGCCGCACCAGGAAGCTTCCCTGATCTGAAGCGGGTTCCGCTGAGTGCAGACGATCTGCTGCCCATCGAGATGCTCACTTCGCGGCTGCAGGCGACCCGCAGCCAGACCATGATGATGGAAAAGCTTATTGACTCGGAGAAATACGCGGGTCTGGGCCAGTTGGCCGGCAGCGTTACGGAGCAGTTGAATAACCCGCTTACCGTCATCCTCGGCTACGCTTCTCTGCTTCAGGAGACATCATCCCTCGATCCCCGTGAGCGCAAAGGTGTCGAGGCGATCCTGGCCGAGGCGCGCCGCATGCGCTCCACCCTCGAGAGCCTGACCCGCATCTCCCGACCCCAAAGCGGGCAGTTTACCGCCGTCTCCGTGGCCGAGATGCTCTCTGACATGGAGCAGTTGCATCGCTCCGAGTTCTTGCGGCGGTCCATCGAATTCCGCCTCAGCGTCGCTCCTGGACTGCCGCGCGTTCTGTGCCATGCGCAGCAATTGCGTCAGGCGGTCCTGCACTGCCTGCAGTATGCCATTGACATGGTGGAAAGCGCGCCCCTGGCAGCAGCTGGCGATCAGGAGAAGCTCGTCCGCCTCGAAGCCACGGCCGAAGGCAACCTGGTGCAGATCCTCATTGCCCACACCGGCCACGCATTTCTCCATCCGGACAAAGCCTTTGACCCGTTTGTTCCGGCACAGGTGCTGGGCGAAACGGCGGGCCTGGGCTTGAGCCTGTGCGCCACCATTCTGCGCGAACACAACGGACGCGTCTCGGCAGTGAACCTCGAGCCGCGCGGCGCTGCGATTCTACTGGAGCTGCAGGCGGCCTGAGTTCCTCGCAACGGAATTGATCCCAAACACGGTGGAATGAGCTCTTGCCCGCCCCGGCCACGCGGAACTTCCACGCACCAAATGCGTAACCTGCATCTGAACCCGATCACCGTGGAGGATGCTTGAAACTAGAAATCCAGGAAGTCTCGAAGCGATATCGCCGGGGCGTCCTTGCACTGGACAAATTCAGCCTGGACCTCAAGCCCGGAGTACTGGGCCTGCTTGGGCCGAATGGTGCGGGCAAGACCACCCTCATGAGCATCCTGGCAACTATCACCAAGGCAAGTGAAGGGCACGTCCTCTGGGATGGCGTGGATGTCGCGCGCGATCCGGATGTGCTGCGTTCGGTGCTCGGATTTCTACCCCAGGATTTCGGAGTGTACCCAAATCTGAGTGCGGCGGAGTTCTTGCAATACCTCGCGGCGGTCAAAGGGCTGGACGCCTCCACCTCGGCCCGGCGCATCGAGGAACTGCTGGAACTGGTCAACCTGACCGACGTGCGCAAACGCCCACTGGGCGGCTTCTCCGGCGGCATGAAGCAGAGAGTTGGCATTGCCCAGGCCCTGCTCAACGATCCGCAATTGCTCATTGTCGATGAACCCACGGCGGGACTCGATCCCGAAGAGCGTGTGCGTTTCCGCAATCTCCTATCGGATCTTTCCGGCGAACGAATCGTCATCCTCTCCACCCACATCGTCTCCGATGTCGAGGCAACGGCAACCGACATCGCGCTCATCGCCAAAGGCACCCTGGTGGCCCATGCCACCCCTGAGCTGTTGCTCAAGCAAGTGGAAGGCAAAGTCTGGGAATGGGTGCTTTCCAGTGCTGAATTGAACGCAGCCAAACAGCAATTCCTCATCAGCAGCACCACCCGCCGCAGCGACGGCGTTCATGTGCGCGTCTTGGGCGATGCCCCGCCGGCCAGTGCAAAACCAGTTGCGCCCAACCTTGAAGATGCCTATCTCTACTGCCTCTCGCAGCATCGCTACCACCTCGGAGACCGCTCATGAGCAGCGGCCGCGCGCTTTTTCAAATGGTCAAAGCCGACTTCCTGGAGCGCGTCCGCCGCTACAGCTTCCTGCTTACGCTGGGGTTCTCCATCTACCTCGGCTACGCTGTTTACTCTGGACAGATCATTCTGCGCCTCGACCAGTACCGCGGAGTCAACAACTCGGCATGGCTCGGCTCAGTGATTGGCCTGGTCGGTTCGTTATGGCTCACGCTGGTAGGTTTCTACATCGTCAAGAACGCAATTCAGCGCGACCGCCAAACCCGCGTCGGGCAGATTCTCGCCACCACGCCCATCAGCAAAGCCTTTTATACCGTCAGCAAGATGCTGAGCAACTTCGCCGTGCTCTCCGCCATGGTCGGAGTTCTGGCGCTTTCCGCGATCGTCGTTCAATTGGCGAGCCGCTCCGATGCCCACATCGACTTCCTTCTCCTGCTGGCTCCTGTCTTCCTGTTCGGACTCAGCGCCCTTGCGGTGACCGCTGGCCTTGCGGTTCTGTTTGAGAGCCTGCCCGTGCTGCGTGGCGGCGTGGGCAACATTGTCTATTTCTTCCTGTGGACGGCTCTGATCGCATTTGGTGCAGGAGCGACAGAGCAGTCAAACGCTGGCTACCGGGCGCAGCCGTTCACTGACTTCACCGGCATCGTCTCGGTGATGACGCAGATGCAGACCCAGATCCACGGCCTCGATCCGCAATACAACGGCGGCGCGTCCTTCAGCCTCGGGAATATGCAACGCACGACAAAGACGTTTCTCTGGGCTGGCACGCATTGGACTGCGCCGCTCCTCTTGAGCCGCCTGATGCTGCTCGCAATTGGCTTTGCTCTCGCGTTACTGGCTGCGCTCTTCTTCGACCGCTTTGACCCGGCGCGGGCAGGCTGGCTTCCGCAAAAGAAGTGGAAGCCGTCGCAAGGGCCCGAAGCGCTCCTCGTGGCTCAGCCCGTTCCATTGGAAAAGCTCCCCGTTGGCAGCCTCGCAGGTCCATCGAGGCCGCAGTTATCTGCCGCTCAGCTTGCGCCGATCGCCAGGACCCCCGCACGCACCCGCTTCTTCACAATGGTCGCTGCGGAATTGAGGCTCCTGCTCCGCGGCCATGCGTGGTGGTGGTACGCCGGCGCAGCGGGAGCGTTTCTCGGGTGTCTCTTTTCCCCGCACGAGGATTCACGGTCCGGAGTCATCCTCTTCGCCTGGCTATGGCCCATGCTCATCTGGTCGCAGCTTGGCACCCGCGAGGCCGTGTTCTCCACGGGCTCTCTCATCTTCTCCGCGCCCCGCGCCGTTCCGCGGCAGCTCTTGGCAACCTATGCGGCTGGCGTGGCCGTTGCGCTTCTTACCGGCGGCGGCGTTGCCATTCATCTGCTCGTAGCACGCGATTTTGCGGGCCTCGGCGCTTGGTCTGCCGGCGCCCTCTTCATTCCGGCGCTGGCCCTGGCGCTCGGCGTAATTACCGGAACCCGCAAGTTCTTTGAGGCCCTCTACACCGCCTGGTGGTATGCCGGTCCGCTGCATCACACGCCGCAGATTGACTTCATGGGGACCACCGCGATGTCGAGCACGCCATTGCGTTATTTGGCCTCTGCCGCAGCACTGGTCTTTGTCGCCTACGTCTGGCGAAAAGTCAAACTCGCGCAGGCGTGACCGCTTACCGCGAGCGCCATCAGCGAAGAATCCGTAGAATAGAACTGCAGGGCTTCTTCCCCTTCTCAAGATGGCTTTTACTGAACAATACGATGTCGCCGTAGTCGGCGCAGGCCACGCCGGCTGCGAAGCCGCAATGGCTGCCGCGCGCATGGGCCTCAAGACCGCGCTCATCACCATGAACCTCGACCTGATCGCTCAAATGAGCTGCAACCCGGCCATCGGCGGCGTTGCCAAGGGTCACCTGGTCCGCGAAGTCGACGCTCTCGGCGGCATCATGGGCGAAGTCGCCGATGCCGTCGGCATCCAGTTCCGCCTCCTCAATACATCGCGCGGCCCGGCTGTCTGGAGCCCGCGCGCCCAGTGCGACAAGCAGCTCTATCGCGTCAAGATGCGCGAAGTTCTCGAATCCCAGCCCGGCCTCCACATCCGCCAGGCCGAGGTCGTGAATCTCGTCTTCGAGGACAGGGAACAGGGAGCAGGAAACAGGGAACTGGGACCAGAAGAAGAGAATCTGGGTGCCCCCGGTCTCGATTCTGAGACCGGGGATGGACCAGCCAAGCCAGCTCGCGTCACCCGCCGCGTCATCGGCCTCAAGCTCCGCGATGGCCGCAACCTCCTCGCCGGCGCCACCATCATCACCACCGGCACCTTTCTCAACGGGCTCATCCACTGCGGCGAAGAGCGCTATCCCGCCGGACGCAGCGGCGAACCCGCCTCTGTCCTGCTGGGCGAGGCCCTCCGCGCCCTCGGCCTCCGCACCTGCCGCCTCAAGACCGGCACGCCCCCGCGCCTCGACGGCCGCACCATCAAGTGGGACCAATTCGAAGAGCAGCCCGGCGACGCCGACCCGACGCCCTTCAGCTTCCGCACCAAAAAGATCGTCCAGCCGCAGATCAGCTGCCACATCGCCTTCACCACGCCGGAAACCCTCCACATTATCCGCGAGAATGTCGGCCGCTCCGCCATGTACTCCGGCCAGATCGAAGGCATCGGCCCGCGCTATTGCCCGTCCATCGAAGACAAGATCGTCAAGTTCCCTGACAAGACCCAGCATCAGTTCTTTCTCGAGCCCGAGGGCCTCAACACCCACGAAGTCTACGTCAATGGCATGTCCACCTCGCTGCCCATGGAGGTCCAGTTCCAGATCGTCCGTTCCATCCCCGGCCTCGAGGAAGCCGAGATGCTGCGCCCTGGCTACGCCATCGAATACGACTCCGTGGACGCGACCGAGCTCGACCGCACTCTCCGCGTCAAGAGCATGCGGGGCCTCTACCTTGCTGGGCAGATCAACGGTACAAGCGGTTACGAAGAGGCCGCCTGCCAGGGCCTCATGGCCGGAATCAATGCGGCCCTCTGGCTCCAGGGCGAACCGCCCTTCACCATGGACCGCACCGAAGGCTACACCGGCATCCTCATCGACGACCTCATCTCCAAGGGCACCAACGAGCCGTACCGAATGTTCACCTCGCGCGCCGAGTTCCGCCTCCACTTGCGCATCGACAACGCCGACCGTCGCCTTACGCCCTATGGCCGCAAGCTCGGCCTCATCGGCGACGAGGCATGGGCGGAATATGAGCAGAAGCAAGCCCGCATGGCCGCGCTCAAGAAGCTCCTCACCACGGGCAAAGCAAACCCCGAAAGCCTCGCCGCTGCCGGATTCGAAGCCCTTCCCGCCACGCAAGGGCTCACTTGGGCGCAACTGCTCAAGCGCCCCGAAGTGACCATCGAGCCCGTCCTGGGCGCCATGCGCGAAGCCCTGGCCGCCGAACCCCTGCTTGCCGATCTTTCCGCCGCTCTTGAATCTGCCACGAACTTGGGTGCCCCCGGTCTCGCCTTTGAGACCGGGGAAACCCCGAAGCACACCCAGATCCTCAGCGCCGTTCTCCGCAACGAAGCCCGCGCAGTCGAAACCGAAATCAAATTCGCCGGCTACCTCGAACAGCAGAAAAAATCCATCGAAAAGCTAAAAGCAGCCGAGTCCGTCACCATTCCCGATTGGATGGAATACAGCGCCATCAGCGGCCTCTCGCGGGAGATGCGGGAGACTCTGGAGCGCGTCCGCCCCATCACCATCGGCCAGGCCAGCCGCCTTCCCGGGGTCACCCCCGCGGCGCTCTCGCTGGTCCATGTGTCCATCCGCGTGCAGGGCGCGAAGAGGGGCGCCGAAACCGCGACCCAACGCGCCAGCTAGTCAAGCTGTCAGGCAGTCTGGTCCTGCGGCATGGCCACCAAATGAAACTCTTCGACCATAGCCTCCAGCATTTTCGCAGTCCCCAGCAGCTGCTCTGAGGCCGCTACTGCCTGCTCGGCCCCGCTGGAGCTTTCTCTTGCGCTCACCGCGACCGAGCGCATGGTTTCGCTCACCGCCGTTGCCGCCGCCACCTCATGATCGGCCGCCTGGGCGATCTGCGCCACTCGGCCATGCACTCCCACCACCATCTCCACGATCTGATCGAACGTGATGTTCAGACTGCAGACGATTCGGGCGCCTTCCGTTGCGCGACGCGAGGCGGCCCCGATGCCGGCAGCAGTCAGCTCGGTTTCCGCTGTAATACCGCCGATCAGGTCCGCGACCTGCCGGGTGGCCTTGGCGGTCCGCTCCGACAGCCGGCGAACCTCGCCTGCTACCACCGCAAAGCCGCGCCCATGTTGGCCTGCCCGCGCCGCTTCAATCGACGCGTTCAGCGCCAGCAGGTTGGTCCCAGCCGCTATCTCTTCGATCACCCCCACAATCGAGCCAATCTGCTGCGCGTGCCCGCTCAGCTTCCCGATTCGGCTCACGCTCTCCTCGGTGTCGCGAGAAAGCCCCTGAATATGCAATGCCGCCGATTTGACCAGCTCACCCCCCTGGCGGGCAGCGTCGGCCGCCGCGCGCGCCTGTTTGAATGCGTCAAGGGTGTGACTCGAAATCGTAGCCACATCCTGCGAAAGCTGAGCTATGGCGTCGGATGCGTCGCTGGCATGACGGCTCTGATCCGCCATCCGCTCAACCATCCGCTCGGAGATGCCGCGAATCTCCCCAGACTTTCCAGTCGTCGCCGCAGAGCCGGCACGCACCTGCAACAACGCGTGGCGCAGCCGCAGCACATATTGGTCGAAGCTCGTCGCCAGCACCCCGATCTCGTCGGTCCGGTCGGTGGCCAGCAGCGTGTTCAAATCGGCCGTGGAAAGGTGTTCGGTCAGCTCCTCCACAGGTTTCAGCACCAGCCGCTTCAGAAGCAGAAGCTGGCAGCAGATGATTAGCGTAACCATCATCATGGTCCCGGCTGCCGGAAGGCTCAGGATCTTGAACTGCAGCCGCAGCACGTCCGAGGACGGATAGGCGGTCAGCACTTTGTATCCCCAGCCCGGATAGATCTCCTCACGCACTACCCAGCCCCTGGGATCTTTAAGCAGCTTTTGCAGATCGTCATCTGAGATGCGGTTGCCGTGAAACAGTGCCGCGCCTGTCGGCTTCAGAAGCGCCAGAAAACCGTGATCGAGAATGCCCGCTGTCTGAATGGTCTCGCCAACGGAGTTGATCGAGTCGAGCCGGTAACCCGTGTACCAGGCGCCAACCAGCTTGCCCGCCGCGTCAAACATGGGCGCATAGCTGGTGATGTACGGCGTACCCAGGATTTCTACTACGCCACTGAAAGACTTGCCCTGTGCGAGAGCCGCAAAGGCCTTCCCTTTCGGGTCGAGCAATGTTCCCACCGCCCGCGAACCGTCTGGTTTGAGCACATTGGTGGTTACCCGGATAAAGTCCGTCCCGGTCCATGCGAAAAGCGTCGCCGTGCCCCCGGCCAATGCCTTCACCCGATCCACCATCGCGAAGTTCAGCACCTGCGACTCCTTCCCCAGGTGCAGGTCAGGAACCGTCCGTCCGGCGACCGTAGTCTCTCCACCCACAGACGGCGCACCCTTGAGGCCACCCTGATCCTCAAGCAGCCGCATGCTGATCCCCACCTGCACGCGATAAAGCTGATCGATGGTCGCAATATGCCGCATCGCTTCAGAGGACTGGCGCGCCGCGTCTTGCGATGCATCGCGTTCGATCCATGTCGACGCAATGCGCCACGCAAATCCCGCGCAAAGCAGGCAAGCAATGAAAACCACTGTCAGCGTCAGAAATGCTAGCCGCATGCCAAGCGAAGACCGCTTCATAGATTCGTGCCTCTCACCTTGCGGCACAGCTCGGCCTCAGCCGCACAAACACCGCACAGGGATGTGCAGTCTATCGGCGAGAGAAGCGAAATCGAGAGAAAATGGGCAGAATGTTCCGGGCCGGTAGCCGCGACTTGGTCTTACGGATTCGTCTTGTCGCTCTTCTGGAAGAGCGGAATATGAAACGGCAGCTCGGCATTGGACTGCTTCTTCGACTTGCCGCTCGAGTCCTCCCGCAGCAGCGTGCGCTGCGAGTTGATGCAAAGCCAAGCCCCGTGCGCCCGCTCAAAGACATGGGTAAAAATGCCTCTGTCGTTCACCTCGACTGTGCCCGCCTTGTGGTGCAGCATATAGGTGCCGTTCACCACCGACACATCGCCAAGCATGCGCACTGTGATTACCTTTTGGTCCAGATGAACTGTCTTGTCTTCGGCGGAAATTACCGTGGCCACCTCCTGGTTGCGCGTCGCAATGTCGCCCGTTGCGGAGACGTCGACGAACAACGGCGACAGCACCAGTTCCAGCCCGTACTGGTCGCGGTCATTCAAGGCTTCTGACCAGGAGTCCTCAACCTTCTGGAATTGAAGAACCTCGGGGCTCGCGGTCGTGGTCACGTTGACCTTCACCGGAGGCGCCTGGGTTTCCGGGCTGGCGGGTGTCTGGGCATTCAATGCGCAGGATGCAAGAAGAAAAGCAGAAATGTACAGCAAGGGGCGAGTCATATCGAGAATAAACTCCGATTCTTCAGCGGCCATTCTTTCTTCCGCTGTCGTCAGTCCGTTCAGCCGCTTTCGCAGCGCGCCAACCAATGGAACAGGTGCCGGCGACAAACGGCCGTCAACTTCCATGATATCTGTTGGACTCCGGTGAGGGGCACAAGGGAGCTTCAAATGGCGGGATTTGGCTTCCGCACGCGCCGGTCCAGACTCAACTCCTACACCAGCGATTGCAGGCGATCCGGATGATGGACCGTAACCAGCGAGTCCTCAATCGAAATCCACCCCTCTTTGCGGAACTGCCCCAGAGTCCGGGTGACGGTCTCGCGGGTGGTGCAGGTCATCGAGGCGAGTTCTTCGTGGGTCAGCAGCAACGGAAAGCGCGACGCGCCCTCCTGGACATGCTCGCCAATTTCGCCATGTTCGCCAGTCAGGATGTGTTCGCCGATCTGGTTCGACAGCTCCAGCAACAACCGCCCCAGCCGCGCCGCAACAGTCTCCGCCAGCGCAATCCGACAGGCATCCTGCAGGGCAAACCGATACTCCTGGCAGATGCATTGCACCGCGCGCATCTGTGCTTCCTTGTGGGTGCGGAGGAATCCCAGAAACCGGTCCCGCTCCACCGGCCGCAGTTGCGCGCTCGTCAACGACTCGGCTGAAACTTCATAAACTCCGTGCGAGAGCACCGCATACAAACCCAGCATCGACCCGGGGCCGGCAATGCGCACAATCATCCGCCTGTCATCCAGCCTTCCGGCCGTCAGCTTCAGATAACCCCCGCAGATCAAATAGAGGCAGCGCGCTTCTTCGCCCTGATTGAAAAGGGAAGCCTGGGATGGGAGAGTGATCGTGCTCGTCGCAAGCTCGAGATCTGCCAGAACCGAGCTGCCCAAAGAACAGAACCACCCCGGCCGCCGATTCGCACATGCCGCACATCCCACCGGAACCTGGCGCACAGGATTTTTTTGTCTGCCGTTCACTCCAGTTGCGATCTCTGCGCCTATCATGATGTTGCCCCTTCCGACGCCATTCAAGCTCCTTTGCCCTCCCAGTTCCAGTTGGCCCGGCTAGCATTGGATCGGAGGAATGCGGTGAAGCTCCGCAAAGGAGACTCTTGCTCCCTGAGAGTTTGCCCGACTGGGAACCCCAAAAGATGTGATGGGCCTCACGCTTATGGGGTCATTTAAAACCTGGCTCGCCGCGCTCCTCGAGCCGTGCCCCGCCTGCCCGGCCGCGCTCCTTCCGCTGATTTCCCTCCCGCGTCTCCCGGCCTCTAAGGGTTTCCCAGAAAAATGATCAGTCGGATACAGCCAAACGTATCGATTGCTGTTGCAATTCAAGGCGAACGCCATGGAACTCCGGCTGGCACGTCTGGCAGTGCAGCCCTGCCTGCCGCGGATTGCAGGCTTGGAGCCCGGACGTCGTGAGTTGACCACGCCGCAGCATTGTCGTTCGAAAGAAGGATTTGAACTCTGCCTGGCTGCATCGTGTGATAAACATCACCGCCCCCACGCTGGCAACCCCTTAACCTTCCAACCAGGAAGTGATGCTTCGCACAAGATGCTGTGATGGCGAGGCTTTTTCTCCAATTGGGTCGATTCCAAATCCCGTGGTTTCGTTTCAGGAATTGACATTTCCGATTGTGGGCTTCACTGGTTCAACGGATTCATCAGGGTGCTACAAGTGCACCTAAGGTGGTATTTTTATGCAAAAAAACGAGCCAGTAACTCAATCGCCGATTGGTGCGGCCCCGGGAAAACTGCCGGGACTGCGCGCCTGTTTCATCTTCCTGCTGGGCGCAGGCATTCTGTGCGCCAGCGCAATCGCCGGCCCGGCTGCCAAAGCCGGTTCCGCATCCCCCGCAAGCGCAAGTCAGCCCGCCCCCGCGCAGGCTGCCGTCGCTGCACCCAATGCCTACGTTGGCGGAGAAGTTTGCGCCACCTGCCATGAAGAGGTGGCAAAGAAATTCGCCGGTAACCCGCACACCAAACTGGCAGCCCAGCACGGCGCTGCCGGCGTCAACTGTGAGGGCTGTCACGGTCCGGGCGGCGCTCACGTTGCCGGCGGCGGAGACATCACCAGGATCTTCAACCCCGCCAAGGCATCACCCAAGGATGTGGACGCCAAATGCCTCGGCTGCCATGCCGGCGCGCACCCAAACTTTGAACGTTCGCCCCACGCCAAGGGCGGTGTCAGCTGCATTGGCTGCCACGAAGTCCATGGCACATCAGAAGCGCTGCTCAAGGCGCCTCAGCCTGCACTCTGTTTTCAATGCCACACCGATGTAAAGCCGTCGTTCGATATGCCGTTCCACCACAAGGTGAATGAGGGACTGGTGCAGTGCTCTGACTGCCATGACGCCCACGGCACCTTTGGAAACAACAACCTGAAGTCCACCGCTGATCAGAACGCAATTTGCACCAAGTGCCACACGGAGACGCGCGGACCCTTTGTTTATGAGCACGCCGCAGTCAAGGCTGAAGGCTGCCTGGCGTGCCATTCTCCGCACGGTTCTCAAAACGCCCGACTGCTGAATATGCCGAATGTCAACACGTTGTGCAACCAGTGCCATAGCCCGGTCGCGGGCGGTACGGTTCACTCCATGAGCGCGGGATCGTCGGAGCTGACGCCATGCACCAGCTGCCACACCTACATTCATGGGTCCAACGCGAACCCGGCATTTCTCAGATAGGAGTTATGGATTATGGCCGCTTCCAAACGCCATTGCGTAAGGCAACGCCCACATCCCGTAAACACTTGGCACACGAGGCCGACGCTTCGTGTCAGCAACGAGTTCTTGAGAGAGGTTTCAGATGAGGAACAAAGGTTGTTTTACCAGGCCGCTAATTCAACGGCCCTTTACCGCAGTCATCCAGACGCTTCAAGCGATTCAGATGTCCCGGCGCGTCGCCGGTGGAATCGGATTCGCATGCTTTGGAATCGCTGTACTTATGATGTTCGCGAGCAACGCTCCCGCCCAGAATCCAGCGCCCGCGGCCCCCATTCCAGCCCCGGAGACGCAGGTATCTGCCCCGGCCGGGTACTCAATCCATCAGACAGTCGACCTCGGCGGACGCATGACCGGCGTTACCGGCAGCTCCGCCATGTATTCCACGCTTGTCAACCTGCAATCCGGCCCGCGTGTGCTGGGGGAGACCTTTGAGATGCGCGCCCTTCCCGGCAACAAGCATACTTGGGTCGATAACGTCAGCGCCTTCGGCAGCGGCTTTGGCGGCGATCCCAACAGCTTCTCCAGGCTCAGCCTCTCCAAAGGCAAGGTCTACGAGTTCTCGGGAACCTTCCGCCGCGACCGTCAGTACTTCGACTACGATCTGCTGGGCAACCCCAATATCGTCGGCGGCCAGACCGTTCCCATCGGGCCCACCGCCGCTCCGACCGGCTCCTTCGTCTGGCCGCAGGTCGAGCAATCGCCCTTCCTGTTCAACACCGTGCGCCGCATGACAGACACCAGTCTCACCCTGTTCCCCATCTCCAAGGTGAGCTACCGCATCGCCTACTCGCAGAACATCTTCCAGGGCCCAAGCCTGAGCCCCAGCGGTTATGGATTCGCCAAGTACGATGCCATCCTTCAGGAGTATCAGCGCAACAGCACCGACGACTTCACCGGAGCCATTCAGTGGAAGCCTGTCGCCGGCACGCAGCTGACCTTCGAGGAGCAGATCGATCACTACAAGGCAGATTCTTTCTTCGTCATGGCTCCGGGCGACTTCATCGCCCAGGAAGCGGACGGAACCAAGGTAGCCCTCGACGATTACGACAGCGAGACGCCGTATCCCGCCTCGGCCTGCAACGCCAACAGCATTGGCACAACGCCAATCTTCTCGGCGCCGCAGACCCCCGGCGGACTGCCCGTCATCAATGCCGCCTGCGCCGTCGTTACCAGTTACCTGCGTTCGCAGCCCACCCGCATTCTCTATCCGACGGAAACCTTCCGCCTGCAAAGCTCCAGCATTCGGAACCTTTCCATAAATGGGGACCTGCGCTACACCAAGGCGAACATGAACCTGCCCAACTACTACGACAGCTACCAGGGTCTGAATGGGACAACGCGTTCGCTCACGTACACTGCCGTTGCCTCCGCTCAGCGCGAAGTCGTGGCGGCAGACTATGGAGTTGTCTGGCAGGCGATGAAGACCTTCAGCCTCGCCGACCAGGTGGACTACTCCGACGTTCACCAGCCCGGCACCACTACCTTCACCACTGGTACCACGCTGTCGACGCCGGCCACCGTGGGCAATGAAACCATTACCTACGCCGGTCCGCTTACGACGACCGCCGCCGCCGCCGGAGCCGCCACGATTGAAGGCAGCGGAGCGATTGGTGTCCCGCTACCCGGCTACTTCGGCCAGAAGTTCCTCACCAACAACCTCACCGGGAGCTGGGATGCGTCCTCCCGCGCCACGCTGTCCCTCACCTACCGCTACGGAACCCACACCATCGCCCAGGGCAGTCCCGATAACGCTCCCCTGGCCGTCGGTGCAGTTTCGAACGGCACCGTAACCATCCACGAAAACGGCGGAATCTTCAACGCAGCCGTTCGCCCCACCGCCAATTGGAGCATCAACGGCACGGTCGAGGCGCTCTACGCCGACAACGCTTTCACCCCGGTCGGTCCGCGCCAGACCCGCCACTACCGGGTGCACACCATGTACCGGCCAAGGCCCTGGGCCACGCTGTCCGGCGCCTGGAATGACCTCGAACGGCATAACAACACCAACAACAATGTGGCAGCCGTCGCCGCGGGCGATGACCCGTACGAAGGTCCGCTCAATCACGTCGATCACAGCCGGGTCGTCAGCCTCGGTGCGGTGCTTTCACCCGGCGAACACTTCGGCCTCGACTTCAACTACGCCTACAGCGATGTCTACACCGCGACCAACATCTGCTACGACAACGGCGCCTCGCCCACTCTGCCCGGTACCGCCAATACCAACTCGACCGGCGGCCCGGCCGTCTGCCCTGGAATCTACGCCCGTGGATCGACGACCAAGCTTTCAGACTGGTTTGCCCGGGACTTCATGGATGCTCCAACCCAGTATGGATCGGTAGCTTTCACCATGACCCCCGTCAAGCAGATCCACGGCAACCTCGGCTATCGCATCAGTTCTGTCAGCGGTAACCAGTTCTTCAACGATGCCCGCGCGGTCAACGGCTCGCTCCAATCCGCGTATCAATCCCCCTTTGTCAACCTCGCATGGACGGTCCATCCCGGGCTCATCTGGAAAGCGGAATACAACTTCTACGGGTACGGAGAAGGCGGTCCGTCCGGCCCGGAGAACTGCAGCACATCCACGGCTCTCACCTCCACAGTTGTTCCCTGCGTCTCGTTGCCGCAGCCAACGGGGCTTACCGAATCTCCTGCGGGCCTTACTGCGCCGCGCAACTTTCACGCGAATAATGTGGTGCTCGCTGTGCACTACGAGTTCTAATCGAAGTCGCTATTCCGGCAGGCAGGCCGGGGCGAACACAACCTGGGCTTTACCAGTTCCGCTCTTTCTCAAAAGCAAGAGCGGCGCCGCCGGAATAAAAGGAATGTGGTTCCGGCACAACCGCCGAATGCGGTGCAAAAGGCAGAGGCTCTGAGAAGAAAAACGGCCGGCAGTTCGATTTGTGAAGGCTGTCCGCCGATGAACTCCTCAGGAGTCTGCCATGAAAAGAACGGTTCGATTTGCTGTTGCGCTGGCCGGGTTTGCTTGCTCCGTCAGCATCGCGTGCGTCGCCCAGTCCACCGGGGAAGCGATCTACAAAGAGAAGTGCTTGAACTGTCACGGCACTGCCGGACTGGCCAATTCGGGGATCGGCAAGGTCATGAAGGTCAAGCCAGTTACCAATGCGGAGGTCCGGAATATGACCGAAGCAGAGATGATCCAGGCTACCCGCGACGGCATGGGCAAGATGGAGCCGTACAAGGACAGCCTCACCGACAGCCAGACAAAGGCTGTGGTAGTTTACTTTCGCACGTTTCTCAAGTAGGGAAACGTTGTGGACCACGCAATCAACTCTCAGGTGCAGCAGAATCTCGCGGCCTGTCGAGCCAACGAATTTGTCCTGCTGAGGCTTCCGCGAACTGCACTTGTCGCGGAGGCTTCGGTTCAACGAAAATCCGGGGTCCGGGATGCGCTGCGCATTTGGGCTCCCCCAAGAACCCAAAGGAGTCTCACCATGACAAAGTCAACTCGTTCCCAGGTGGTTCTGGCCGTCGTAATCGCAATGGCCAGCGCTGCGGGCTTCGCCCAATCCGGCGATGCAACCTACAAAGCAAAGTGCGCCAGCTGTCACGGCGCCGCCGGCACCCCCAGCGCAGGTATGGCTAAGATGATGGGCATCAAAGCTGTCTCCGATCCCGCCATCCAGGCTCTCTCCGTGGACCAGATCTCTGCCGCCGTCAAGGACGGAAAAGGCAAGATGAAGCCGATCGCCGGCCTGTCCGATTCGGACATCAAGGCCGTCGCCACCTACTACAAGGGACTCAAGTAGTCAGCAACACCAGTAATTCGCATCACCGGCACGATCAGAAAAAACCAGACTCGCCCGAGGGCGAAACTGCGACCGGCATGACCGCATGCCGAACTTCCACCGCATGATTTCCAAAAGAAATCATCCCTGTGGCCAAGCTCGTGCGGGATAGCCCCATCGACGTTTCGCTCTTTCCGGCGAGAAATCCAATTGCACTTTGGGGGCAATGTGAGCTTGTTTCAAAGATTTCGCGACGGCTGGGTAAGGCCCGCGCTGTTCTTCGGCAATAATCCCATCAGTCTTGCGGGCGGCGCCATTACCAGCGCTTCCGGCGTCACCATGATCGGCTATTGGCTGGTGGAGATGCTGGGCCGCCCCAACGACAACCCTTACCTCGGCATCATCTTCTTCCTGCTGCTGCCAGCCCTGTTCATCGGCGGATTGATCCTGATTCCCATCGGCGTCTTCCTGCGGCGCAGAGTGTTGCAGAAGGCCGGGCAGATTCCTGCTGAGTTTCCCAGGATCGATCTCAACGACCGAATGTTTCGCCATGGATTGGATATCGTCCTGGTGGCAACAATCGCGAATCTCCTGGTCGTGTCGATCGCCAGCTACCGCGGCGCTGCCTACATGGATTCCCCGCAGTTTTGCGGCCAGTCCTGCCACGTCATGCACCCCGAATACACCGCATACAAGATCTCTGCCCACTCCCACGTAGCGTGTGTTGAGTGCCATATCGGCGCCGGCGCTGAATCCTACGTTCGTGCCAAGGTCAACGGCACCAAGCAGCTTGTCGAGGTCGCCCTCAACAACTATCCCCGGCCCATCGAGTCGCCCGTCCGCAGCCTCCGCCCCGCGCGTGAGATCTGCGAAGGCTGCCACACGCCCGCTCGTTTCGTCGGAGAAAAACTCCTTGTCAAGTCGAGCTTTGCCGACGACGAAAAGAACACCGAAACGCAATCCGTCGTCGTCCTTCACCTCGGCGGCCGTGACTCCCTCTCGCAGTTGAGCGGTATCCATGGCACCCACCTCGGCCACATTGAATACGTTGCAACCGACGAGTCGCGCACCACCATCCCGTGGGTACAGAAGCGCAATGCCGATGGCTCTGAGACGGTCTTCACCACTCTTGCAGCCGATAGCCCCGCTCCACAGGGCGAACGCCGCGTCATGGATTGCATCGACTGCCACAACCGCGCCGCGCACACCTTCATGACCGCCGAAGACGCGCTCAATCGAGCCATGTCCGAGGGCGCCATCAGCCCCGACCTTCCCTTCGTCCACAAGGAAGGCCTGCAGCTGCTGAAGACCGAGTACGCCTCGGAAGAAGACGCAGCGCAGAAGATACCAGTTCAGCTTCAGGCCTTTTATCAATCACAAAACCCGGCCGTCCTCTCCAGCAACGGTGCCAAGGTTAAGGCAGCGGCCACGGAACTGGTCACCCTCTACAGCCAGAATGTCTTCCCTTACATGAAAGTCACGTGGGGAACGCATCCCAACCACATCGGCCACATGGCCTATCCAGGCTGCTTCCGCTGCCACGATGGTGGCCACGCAGCCAAGGATGGCACCAGCATCACCCAGGATTGCGCGGCATGCCACAATCTGCTCGCCGTCGATGAATCCAAGCCCAAGGTGCTCGCCGACCTCGGCATTCAGTAACCAACTCCCAAACCGCCCCATCGCCCCAGCCGGTCTCACCTCCGGCTGGGGCTTTTCTTCGCTCACCGCGCTCTCAGGCCTGCCACAAATGCAGGGTGCCCCATCCATTCGCAGTTTCATCGCGAATGGGTGGGAAACCTCGCATCTCAATCGGGGCCGTTCCATTGGGGAAGGGAAGAGATTTACCTTTTCGCTTACTGTCCCCGCGCTGTCACAGAATCTGCTCCTCGCCCACCCTCTATCGCTATACAATCGGGGCGATAGCTCCATTAGTCCGGGGACCCTCTGCCCGAAAGGTGGTAGGGTGTCGAGACCGTTCCTTCAGCGATGATGAGGCCAGGTTTTTTTCGGTCGCGGGAATGAGCGCAACCTGTTTTGAGTTCGTGTACAAAGAGGATCATGGCACATAAAAAAAGCTTCGGCCGGTCGCTCACGGTTCTATTTCTGGCCAGTCTTTTTCAAGCCAGTCTCGGAGCCGCTCTTTCAGCATCGGCCGCTACCCCGGTGCTTCGCCCTCAAACCGGGGAAACCTTCCCGTCGGGCAAATCTTCTCGCCTCGCCGGCGATTGGCGCAGCTCCAATCCAGTCACGGTTCCCGGAAGCAAGCCTCCGCAGTCCCCCTCGGACCCGCCCGTAAATCTCGAACCCTCCGCCGCACCCGCCAACGCCCGTCTGGATCGCATGATCCTCCTCTTCGCGCCCTCGGCGGCGCAGCAGAAGGCCCTCACCGCCGAACTCGCCGCCCAGCTCAATCCCGCCTCTCCCGAGTATCACCAATGGCTGACGCCGTCTGCCTTTGCTGACGCCTACTCCAACTCCTCAGAGGATGTCGCCGCAGTCTCCGCCTGGCTGCAGAGTCAGGGGTTTCAAGTCGCACCGCTCCCAAAAAGCCGCGCCTGGGTCGAGTTCTCCGGTACCGCGGCCCAGGTCGAACAGGCCTTCCATACGCAAGTCGCCTCCGTCGCCACTCCATCCGGAACTCGCTTCGTCCTGTCCCAGGCCATCTCCATTCCTGCTGCGCTTGTCCCGGTAGTGCAAGGGCTGGTCTCGCTCGACGGAGCTCTTTCCGCGCCCGCTCTTACCCAGCCGCAGCCGCTGAGCATCTCCGCAGTCGATCTTGCCGCCCAGGCCTCCCTCGGCCACTCAGCCGCCCTCACCCCGCAGCTTGCCGCCCAGCTTCTTCACTTCGACACGCTGCATGCCTCCGGCACCAACGGCGCAGGCGAAACCATCGCCATTGCCGCCCGCAGCGACGTCGACGCCGCTGACATCGCCGCCTTCCGGGCTGCATTCGGTCTTTTCGCCTCGGCGCTCAAAATGCTCCCCATCGGTCCCGACCCCGGCCTCGCCTCAGGCCTCAATCAGGACCAGGCCGCAGCCACTCTAGCAGTTTCCTGGGCCGGCGCCGCTGCTCCCGAAGCGCAAATCACCCTGGCCCCCGCAGCCACCACCGGGGCCACCGACGGCCTTGATCTTTCCCTTGCCGCCATCGTCGACCAAACCCTCGCCCACACCGTCGCAGTCGGCTACTCCACATGCGAGGCCGAGCTCAGCCCGGCGCACCAGGCCTTTTACGCCGCCCTCTATCAGCAGGCCGCGGCGGAAGGCATCTCCGTCATCACCGCGTCGGGAGACAGCGGTCCGTCCGCCTGCCACGTCGCCGGCAGCACCGCGCCAGTCACCAGCGGCTATGCCGTGAACGCGCTGGCCTCCACCCCGTGGAACACCGCCGTCGGCGTCGCAGCCTTCGCCATCTCCGGCCCTGCAAGCGGCGCTTCGGCTCTTTCCGCCTGGTCTCCCGCCGGTCCGGAAGATCCAGCCTATGCCGGTGGCGGCGGTGCGAGTGCGCTGTATCCAGCTCCCGCATGGCAGCCCATTCCCGCCGAGTCTCAGCAGGGCGCAGGCTCTTTCGGCGTCCGCAGCCGCCTGCTCCCCGACCTTGCCCTCCCCACCGCCATCGACGCAACCGGAAACCCCGGCCTGGCCTTCTGTCTTTCTCAACCAAAGCCAAGCGCTGCCTCCAGCGCCAGTTGCACTCTCGTCCGCGCCGGGGGCAGTTCTGCCGCCGCCGCCCTCTTCGCCGGAATTGCAGCCTTGATCGAGCAAAAAAACGGCCAGCAGGGCAATCTCGCGCCGCATTTCTATCCCCTTAGCCTTCAGGCCGGAGTCTTCACCGACATCGCCCAGGGCACTGCGCAACTGCCATGCCAGCCCTCCAGCCCCGGCTGCGGAATCCCCGGCCGAATCTCAGACCAGATCGGCTTTGCCGCTGCTCCCGGCTATGACCTGGCCACTGGTCTCGGAGTGGTCAATGCGCACAGCATGGTCATCGGCTGGGCAGTTTCCAACGTCACCGGAACCAACCTCGCCACCGTAACCAACACCACCGGCCCCAGCCAGACAATCAACCCCTCCGGCTCCGTGGTCCTCTCCGCCAACGTCGTCTCCGGCGACGGCGGCCCAGCTCCCACGGGAACCGTCACCTTCTTCGACAACTCCACCAGCCAGAATGTGGCCGTGGTCGCCCTCGATATCGGCTCAGGGGAGACATCCACAGCCCAGGTCACCGTCACCGGCGTGCTGGCCCAGGGTGGCCACCAGATCATTGCCGACTATAGCGGCGACACCAACTACGCTGCCGCTCAATCCGGGCCTGTCGTCGTCGAGGTCCAGCCCAGCTCCACCACCACCGTAGTCGTGCCCTCCACGTCCACTCCCGCCGGGGGCTCCGCATTCACCGTCAGCGCCACCATCACGTCGATTGATGCCGGTACCGGCGCTGTGCCACCCTCCGGAACCGTCGACTTCCGCCTCGATGGCGTCAGCCAGGGCACCAAACAGGTCATCACCGGCGCCCCATCCACTGCCAGCGTTACCGTGACCGCCCCCTACAACGGCGGAGCCCACCAGATCGTCGGTTTCTACAGCGGCGACAGCAATTACTACAATTCCACCTCCAACGCCGTCACCATCACCGTCTCCAAAAGCACCCCCACCATCACCCTTACGCCGTCCACCACCACGCCGCTCGCCGGCAGCTCGCTTCAGCTCACTGCCTCCATCTCCCCGCCAAACCAGGGTGGAACCCAGCCCAGCGGCACCGTGACCTTCACGCTCGACGGGGCCTCCGTTGGCACGGCTCAAGTCACCACCGGCACCCCTTCCACGGCTACCCTCACCATCACCGCTCCCGGCGTCGGCGGCCACACCCTCACGGCCATCTACAGTGGGGACACCAACTACACCACCGTGACCTCGTCCTCGGTCACCATCACCATCGCCAAGGTCTCCACCTCGCTCGCGCTCGCTCCGGCCACCACCACCCCGCTTGGCGGCAGCCCCCTGCTGGTTACAGCCACCATCACGCTCAGTGGAACCAGCACCGCATCTCCCACCGGAACCGTGACCCTCACCCTCGACGGGACGGTCGAAGGAACCCAGACCGTCACCGGCGGAACCACGGCGACGTTCACTATCACCGTCCCCGCCTCGGGCGTTCACACCCTCCAGGCCTCCTATAGCGGAGACTCCAACTTCCTCGCCTCCACCTCGCCCTCCGTGAACCTCACGGTGGCCAAAACGCCCACCGCCACGGTTGTTGTCCCTGCGACCACCACGCCCATTGCCGGCGCGTCTCTTTCCGTCACCGCCACCATCACACCATCCACAGCCGGAGCTACACAACCTACTGGAAATGTGACCTTTACGGTGGATGGCGTCAGCGCCGGCGTCTCCTCCGTTACCGCTGGATCGCCCTCTACAGCCAGCGTCAACATCAACACCCTCACCTCCGGCACCCACGCCCTGGTCGCCGTCTACAGCGGAGACACCAGCTACGCGGCATCCACGTCCGCCGCAGTCACCATCACGGTCGCCAAGAGCTCCACCACCACCGTTGTCATCCCGGCCACGCTCACTCCTGTCGCCGGCAGCTCGCTGATGGTTTCCGCAAACATCTCGTCCACAAATCCAGCCTCCACCAACCCCACCGGTACGGTTACCTTCTATCTCGATACCGTCAGCCAGGGAGTCGGAACGGTCACCGCCGGCTCACCCTCCACCGCGTCCGTCACCATACCCCTGATCACCGCTGGCACCCACGTCCTCACCGCCACCTATAGCGGAGACACCGCCTACGCCACTTCCACCTCGGCCGCCGTCTCTGTCGTCGCGCCCAAGGGAGCCACCGTCACCACAGTTACAGCCACTCCGCCGACGCTTGCCCCTCAAACCACGGAAACCCTCACCGCGACCATCGCCCCCGCCGCAGCCGTTGCCGGGACCCTCTACACCATCACCGGAACCGTCACCTTCTACGACAACGGAACCACCCTGCTCGGGACAGCCGCAATTGCCAGCAACGCTGCCTCGCTGGCCGGAGTCGCACTGGCCAACAACGTCTCCCACGCCATTACCGCCATCTATTCCGGCGACATCAACTGGCTCACCAGCACCTCGGCCGTCCTGCCCCTGGCCGCCACCACCCTGCCCGACGACGTGCTCCTCGCCTCAAACCTGGCCACTGTTCCCCCCGGCCAGGCCCTCGTCCTCACCGCAACCGTTACCCCCACAGCCCCGCCAGCCCTTGGCGCCGAGCAGAACCCCACCGGCAACGTCATCTTCTATGACGGAACCACCGTCCTTGGCACCGTCGCCCTTGCTGCCGCTCTCGGAAACTCCTCCACCGCCACCCTCACCATCCAAACGCTCCCCGGCGGCCAGGACGTCCTCTACGCTTTCTACCAGGGCGACTACTACTACGACGCAGAAAACTCCAACCTCCTCACCCTCAATGTGCAGGACTTCACCATCATTCCCGCGCCCACCAATCCGGCCACCAACCTCAACATCGTCCAGGGGACTTCCGGCGCGGCCAGCTTTGTCGTCTCCGGACTCGGCGGCTACAACAACGTCGTCCAGGTGGTCTGCGCCGTCCCCACGCAGGACGATTTGACCTGCACCGCAAGCCCCCAGGAAATCACCCCCACCGGCACCGCGACCTTCATCATCACCACCTTCACCCCCGGAGAGCAGCCCGTCACCGCCAGCCATCGCAACGCGCCCCTCTGGCCCCGCGCCGCCGGCGGAGCCGCGCTTGCCGTCCTCGGCTTCTTCCTGCTCCCAATCGGCCGCCGGGCGCGCCTGTTCGCCGGCAAAAACTCCCGCCGCTTCATGATTCTCTGCCTGCTTCTGGTAGGTCTGGGCGGTGTCGGCCTCGGCTGCAGCAGCGTCAGCGGAGTCAACAACTCCGGGACCCCCCTCGGCGTCGCCACCCTCCAAATCACCGCGACGGCCAACATCGACAACACCGTGATCAGCCACAGCGTCTATCTCACCGTCAACGTCATCGCCCCCGGGTCGACGCAGTAGCTGATTTCACAAGAAATGTCGGCTTCCCCTGCTCAGGAAAAACCCTCTCGCGTGGTAGGCCGGGGGTTTTTCCCCGGCACAAAGCCAACAGAATCATTAGGGTTCCAGCCCCTGAGGCATGCTTTTTGGGGTCTGCAAGCCACATCAACCCGCAAGCCCCTATTCTCTATTCTCTATTCCCTGTTTCCTGTTCCCTGCCTCACCGCCCCGTCCCGCTCAACTCAATGCTCTGCGGCGACCCCGTCGCGCTATCCATAATCGTCACCGCCGCCGTCAGCGCTCCCGCCGCAACAGGCGCAAAATGTCCATGAATCGAGCAACTCGCCCCCACCGCCAGACTGGTCCCGCAGCTGTTCGCAAATGCAAACGAGGAAGCATCGGTCCCGGTAACCGCAATGCTCGTGATCGTCAGGGCCGCGGTTCCCGTGTTCGTCATGGTCACAAACTGCGACGCGCTTGAAGTCCCAACCGCGGTTGCAGGATATGAAAGACTGTTCGCCGAAAGCGTAACCGGTCCCGCCGGAGCCACGCCCGTTCCGCTCAATGCAATGCTCTGCGGCGAAGTGCTCGCGCTATCCGTAATGGCCACTGCAGCCGTCAGCACTCCCGCCGCCGCAGGTGCAAAGTGCCCATGAATCGTGCAACTCGCCCCCACCGCCAGGCTAGCCCCGCAGGTGTTCCCAAACACAAACGAGGACGCATCCGCACCCGTCACCCCGATGCTTGTGAAGCTCACCGCCGCGGTCCCCGTGTTGGTCACCGCCACATATTGCGATGCGCTGGCAGACTCCTCGTTCACTGACCCGAAAGACAAGTTGTAGGCCGACAGGGTTACCGGCCCCTCCACTCCAGTTCCGCTCAAAGCAATTGTCTGCGGAGACGTGCTGGCGCTGTCCGTGATGGTTACCGCTGCCGTCAAAGCCCCGATAGCGACAGGTGCGAAGTGACCATGAATTGTGCAGCTCGCCCCGGCAGCCACGCTCGTACCGCAGCTATTCGCAAATACAAACGAAGAAGCATCTGCCCCCGTCAACGCAATGCTGGAAA
>Ga0302319_10004775_pt1 | contig 27643 bp, 18 predicted proteins | sample Bog_T0_2_FD_203319 | JGI IMG/M metagenome (GOLD analysis project Ga0302319, IMG submission 203319) | Peat permafrost microbial communities from Stordalen Mire near Abisko, Sweden - Bog_T0_2 | ecosystem: Environmental > Terrestrial > Soil > Wetlands > Peat | place: Sweden: Abisko, Stordalen Mire... | reverse complement strand
GCAGAATCTTGTAGATGAACTGGTGCGGAAAAAACCTCTCGCCCGCCTTGTCGGCCTTTACCCACTCCGCCAGCACCTCGCTCTCGATGCGCCGCATGGCTTCCATCTCGGGAATGCAGGTATCCGTCACGCGGTTCATGTGCCGCGCCAGCAGCGCCGCCTCGTCGGCCGGAGTCAAATCGCGGTAGCCGGGCACGCGCTCATAAAAATCGTGCGCGACAAGGTTGAAAACGTCCTCTTCCAGATTCGCGCCCGTGCAGCAGATGCCGTGGATTTTATCCTGGCGGATCATCTCGGCGAGCGACAATCCCAGCTCGGCCGTGCTCATCGCGCCCGCGATGGTTACAAACATCTTGCCGCCGTCGCTGAGCAGCTTGTTGTAGGCTTCGGCTGCATCCACCAGCGCGGCGGCGTTGAAATGACGGTAATGATGCTTGATGAACTCAGTAATCGGTTTCATGGCGTTTCAATTCGCTCCAAAACTCCATCCTAAATCAGCACCATGTGAGCCCTGTGAATCGCGCGGACCTGCGCCATTGACCCGATTGCAGGCGAATAAATCGCACTCCAGCCAGATGCGTGGACAGACGAGCTAAAAGCTAATAGCTAAGAGCTAAAAACTGCATTTCACAGCACATCGCCCCATTCCGGCGAAGCCGCAAAAGCCGCGTTGATCAGCCCCACATGCGAATACGTCTGCGGAAAATTGCCCCACATGCGCGGCTCCACGGGATCGTAGTCTTCCGCCAGAAGCCCAAGGTGCGAAAGCGATGCATGGATCAGGTCGAAATCTTTGCGCGCTTCGTCGCGCCGTCCCGCTGCGGCAAGCGCCTCAATCAGCCAGAAGGTGCAGATGACAAACGCCACCGACGGTTTGCCGAAGCCGTCGTTCAAGCTGTAGCGCCGCACCCAGCCTTCCGTCGACAAATCCTGGTGAATGGCGTCGATGGTGCTGATCATGCGCGGATCGGCGGCAGGAAGAAAGCGCAAGCGGACCATCTGCAAAAGAGACGCGTCCAGATCTTCTCCTCCATAATGGCCGACAAAACTTTTTCTGCGCTCGTTCCACGACTGCGCCATCACCTCTGCATGAATCCGTGCAGCCGCCGAGTGAAACTCCGCGGCGTGGGCCGGCACGTACTGCTCGGCGATGCGCGCCATACGTTCCGCCGCCGCCCAGCACATCAGGCTGGAAAAAGTCTGCGGCTTCCATTCCGTGCGATATTCCCAGATGCCCGCGTCGGGAACGCCGGTAAGTGAAATCGCCTTCCGCGCCAACCCTTCGATCAAGCGCAAGGCCGCCGGCGATCGCTCCGCGGTCAAGCGCTCATCGAGAAAAATCGGCGTCAGCGCCAACACCATCTCGCCATAGATGTCGTTCTGCGAGTGCAGGGCGGCGGCGTTGCCAATGCGCACTGGTTTTTCGCCGTTATAACCGGCCCAGTTTTCTAGAATCGATTCTTCCAGGTTCTGCGATCCATCCACGCGATAAAGCGGCGCCAGGTTCAGGTCCGGCGCGCCGCCGGCAACATTCAAAAGAAACTGCAAGAACTGCTCCCGCTCTTCAAGCTGTCCCAGCAAGCCGAAGGCGTTCAGCACGTAGTACGAGTCGCGCAGCCAGCAATAGCGGTAATCCCATGTGCGCCCGCTTCCCGCCGACTCGGGAATCGACGTGGTCATCGCGGCAATAATCGCGCCGGTATCTTCAAAGCAATGCAGCTTCAGCGTGAGCGCGGAGCGGATCACCTCGCCCTGGTAAAGAGGCGGGATGTCGCACTGCTTCACCCAGCGCTGCCAGTAGCGCGCGGTCTCATTCAGAAAGCGCTCGCACAAGGGCGCCAGTGGCTCCTGCAGCGGCGCGCCCCACGTCAACACAAGATGCTGTCGGCTGGTGAGCGTAAAGGGTTGCCCGCCGATATACGAAAGAGGAATGTCGGTGGTGAGCCGCAACTGGCTGGCGAAGCCTTCAAAGCGCACATGGTGAGAACCCTGCGTGCGCGAGGGCTCAATCTTCGACCAGCCCAGCCGTGGTTCGCACACCACTTCAATGCGCGGAGTTCCCTCGATGGGCTCCACAATGCGTATCAGTTGCAAAGGCCGAAACGTGCGGCTGTGCTCGATGAAGCGCGGCGCAAAGTCAATCACCTTGAACGAGCCGCTTGGAGTCCGAAATGTGGTTTCAAGCACGTTGGTGAATGGCACGTAGCTCTGCGTGCCGGGCTCTCCGCCTGCAGGGCCGATGCGAAAACGTCCGCCATCCTTGCTGTCGAGAAGCGTGGAAAACACCGGCTCGGAATCGAACCGCGGAAGACAGCACCAAGCCACTTCGCCGCTGTTGTGGACAAGCGCGGAAAATTGGCAATTTCCGATGAGTCCTAAATCTTCAAGCCGCATCAAAAAAAGACCTTGGGGCAGGGGAATCCATGCATCTAAGCAAAGTATGACACGAGTAGCACGCCTCATGCTCGCCCTCCTTGTGGGCCTGGCCTTGCTGACCTGGGCCGCATCCGGCGTGGTACAGACGACCGTGCGCGAATGGTTTGAGCGCGATGTGCAATCGCGGTCCCAGTTGGTCCTCGTCGGCGCGCGCCCCGCGCTGGCAGATGCCTGGAACGATCCCGCAAAACTCAAGAAGCAATTGGTGACGCTGGCGGCGGACGCGCGCGTGATCGGCGTGGCGGCGTGCGGCTCCGATTTCAGCACGCGCTCCATTACTCCAGGATTTCCGCAGGAGTTCAGCTGCTTTGCCGTGGGCCCGCGCATCCGCGGGACCGGCCCCTCCACGGCCAATGCGAATGCCGCATTGCGCGAGTGGAGCACGGAGGCAACACTGCCCACGGGCCGCGTTCTGGTCACCGCAATGCCCATCACGGACGAGGGGCAGGAACTGGGTTTTGCGATTCTGGTTCACGACTTCAGTTACATCGATCATCGCGAATCAAGAGCGCAGGCATTTCTGCTGATTCTCTCCGGCGTGCTTGCCATCCTGGTGCTTGGCATCATTCTGCTGGTGGCCCAGCGCGTGCGCGCGGATTGGGCCATGGAGCTGCAAGGTCTGTTACGCAAGGGCGGCAAGCAGAACCGCAAATTCCAGCCGCTCTTGAGCGATGTGCGCGAGTTGATCGAGCGCATGGCGAGCGAGCGAGAGGCCGATCCCGGACTGTGGACAGCCGAACGCCTGAAGCAAACGCTGAACCGCGATTTGCAAGGAGAGAAGATCGTCATCCTGGCAAATCGCGAGCCGTACATTCACAATCGCGCGGAAGACGGCAGCATTGAAGTGCAGCATCCGGCCAGCGGCCTCGTCACCGCGCTCGAGCCCATCATGCGCGCCTGTTCCGGTGTGTGGGTTGCGCACGGAAGCGGCAGCGCCGATCGCGAAACCGTCGACCGCAACGACCACGTCCGCGTCCCGCCCGATGAAAAGTCCTATCACATTCGCCGCGTCTGGCTCTCCGATGAAGAGATACAGGGCTACTACAACGGAGTTTCCAATGAAGCGCTTTGGCCGCTGTGCCACGTGGCGCACGCGCGGCCCATCTTTCGCGACGAAGACTGGCAGCAGTACCGCGCGGTGAACCAGAAATTCGCCGATGCGGTCTGCGACGAAGTGGATTCAAAGGACCCGATCATCCTGGTGCAGGATTATCACTACGCATTGGCGCCCGCGATGATTCGCAAGCGCCTGCCTGCTGCAACGGTGATTATGTTCTGGCACATTCCCTGGCCCAACGTCGAGCAGATGGGGATCTGTCCCTGGCGCAACGAGTTGTTGCGCGGCCTGCTCGGCTCGAGCATTCTTGGTTTCCACACGCAATTGCACTGCAATAATTTCCTCGATTCCGTCGATAGATATTTGGAAACGCGCCGCGACCAGGAGCATCACGCGGTGGTGATGCAGGGCCACCGCACGCTGGTGCGCCCGTATCCAATTTCGCTGGAATGGCCGGTGCACTGGGTTGAAACTGCGCCCAGCATCGAGGAATGCCGCGCCCAGGTTTGGCAAGCCCTGAAACTGAAGCCGAATGCACTCCTCGGCGTCGGCGTGGATCGGCTCGACTACACCAAGGGCATTGAAGAACGATTGCTGGCCGTGGAGCGCTTGTTGGAACGGCATCGCGAATACCGAGGCCGCTTCACCTTCGCGCAATTGGCGGCTCCGAGCCGCACCACGATCCCGCGATACAAGGACCTGAACGACGCGGTCGAACGATTGGCGGCGCGCATCAACGAGCGCTTTGGAACCGAGGACTACCGGCCCATCGTCCTGTTTCGTTCGCATCATGAGCCGCCGGAAGTTTTCCGTTTCTATCGCGCCGCCGATCTCTGCTACGTGAGCAGTTTGCATGACGGCATGAATCTCGTAGCCAAGGAATTCGTCGCGGCGCGCACCGATCTGCAGGGCGTGCTCGTCCTCAGTGAGTTCACGGGAGCTGCCCGCGAACTCACCGAAGCGCTGATTGTGAATCCCTACGATCTCGCGGGCAGCAGCGAAGCGCTCGCTTCCGCGCTCGCCATGTCTCCGGACGAACAGCAGGATAGAATGCGATCCATGCGCTCGCTGCTCGTGCAATTCAACGTGTATCGCTGGGCGGGCACCATGCTGGTGGATGCCGCGCGATTGCGCAATCAGGAGCGAGTGGCCGGACGCCCCGCCGAGGAGCGCGCGCATCTGGCGATGGCGCCCTGGGGATGAAATATCTTCTGTCCAGAGCTTCTCTCCCGATCGTTACGCGGCTGGCTCAGGAGCGCACTCTTTGCGCGTTCGACTTCGATGGAACCTTGTCCCCCATTGCCGGACATCCCGAGGCGGCGCGCATGCGCAGGCGCACGCGCGATCTGCTGCGCCGCGTGGCGGCCTTGTATCCATGCATCGTGGTCTCGGGGCGCAACCGCGCGGACGTGATCGAGAAGCTGCGCGGCACGTATGTAGCCGGAGTGCTCGGCAATCACGGTGCGGAATCCGGCGCGACGCCCGCGCCGCGCCGCGAAGTCAAGCGCTGGAGCGCTGCGCTCGAGCCTGAGCTGGATTCCATGCCGGGAACGTGGATCGAAAAAAAGACATTCTCGCTGGCCATCCATTATCGCCAGGCACTGCGCAAGGCAGAGACGCGCCGCCGCATCCTCGCCGCCGCCGGCAAACTCAAGGACGCCCGCGTCTTCGGTGGCAAGCAGGTAGTCAACGTGGTGGGAAAGCCGGCGCCGCATAAAGGCGACGCCCTGACCGCGGAGCGCGATCGCCTGAACTGCAACTGGGTACTTTATTTCGGCGACGATGAAAATGACGAAGACGCCTTCGCCCTCCGCGGCAACATGGTTCCCGTGCGCATCGGCAGAAAGCAGCGCACGCATGCCCGCTACTACCTGCGAACCCAGACGGAAATCGATGAACTTCTGGAATTGTTAGTGCGCCTGCGCGAAGATGCGACACGCCGAAATGCAGCTTCTATTTAGAATCCGGCGCCAGCAAAATGATCTTCCCAATCCCGCCCTTCTGCCCCAGCACGTGGGCTTCCGCCGCATCGCGCAACGGCATACGGCGCCCAATCGGCAAAACGAATTTGCCATCGCGCACGTCGTCGGCAAACTCGCGCACTTTGGACGCATCAGGCTGGGCGCCTACCCGCGTAACCTTCACTGCCGGATTCTGGGCAGCCGCACTTTCCGGCAGCCCGGCGGAGTAGCCAAATGATCCTCCCTGCTTTACCCTCGCCATCAATTTCGCCGCAACGTCGCCGCCAACCGTATCCGCAATGGCATCCACCAGGGGGAAATTCGCAATCGCCTGCTCGTCATCAATCGCAAGCACGCCAGAGACTCCGAGCGCGCGCGCCTCATCCAGCTCTCTGCCGCGCACCCCTGCAATCACCTGCGCGCCAATCTTCTTCGCCGTATGCACCGCCGCGCGCCCCACGCTGCCCAGCGCTCCCGCGATCAGAACCACCTGCCCCTTCTGCACATTCGTCGCAAGGCGCACAAGCTGGTCGCCGGTAAGCGAAATCAACGGGATCGCCGCCGCGTCCACCAGGTCCACGCCATCCGGCAAATGCGTCACGTCCGAGTCGTCCACCGCAACCAACTCGGCATAAGTCTTGTTGGAGAGCGCAAGCACGCGGTCGCCCACCTTGAAGTGCTTCACGTTAGCGCCCACCGCCCGCACCGTGCCGCTCACATCCCGGCCCAGAATCGCCGGAAACGTCAGCGGAAACATCTTCTGCACCATCCCCGAACGCAGTTTCCAGTCGATCGGATTCACGCTCGCAGCGGCCGCCGCAATCAGTACCGTATTTCCGCTCACCTGCGGTTCGGCAACGTTGTCTTCAAATTTCAAATTCTCAGGACCGCCATACTCATGGAGCACCACTGCCTTCATCGCGTTCCTCCTGGAACTTCCTGCTCATCAACTCCCCATAGGATGCGCGCGAGCCGGCTTACGGCTCATGGGAATAACCACTGGCCAGTACCGCTGCCTCCGACGGACGAATGAATGAGTTTTTCAGCAAACTGCGAAGTCGTGCCCTTTCACGAGACCATTGATGAAACACGCTCTAGAAAAACGGGAGACATGGGCAGTGGCGACCCCTGTCTCCCGGCTATCAGCCCTGAGCTTTCAGGCGGCGTTTGCATGGCTTGAGTTCTGGTCTCCTTGGTCGTCTTCTTCGTCGTTCTGGTTGTCTTCGCCGGCGGATTCACCTGTTTCCTTGTCCGCGTCGCCAGAGTCGTTGTCCTGGTCTGCGGACTCGCTCACTTCTTCGCCGTCCTCGCCGGAGTCTTCGCCGTCTTCTTCGCCATCCGCGACGTTTTCTTCGTCGTTGCCGTCTTCTTCGCTGTCGTCTACGTCGCCGTTGGCGTGAGCGGCGCGCCAGTCCTGGGCTTGCTGAGCGCCGCAGTGGTCGCGGTTATGGCAGCCACCGCAGTCGTCTTCGGGGGTGCAATAGGAGAGCATGGGGGCCAGCTCGTCGCCGGCTCTCGTGAAGGCGACGGATTTGACGGCGTCGTTGGAGACTTCGATGGCGGAGTCTGGCGCGTACTTGCCGGCGACCTGGAGGCCCTGGATGAGACTGGCGGCGGTCTGGTGGTCGATGTGTCCGGCGGCATGGGCGCAGACGACATCAGAGAGGGCCAAGAAGACGGAGTCGCGATCTTCAAGCGGGTTCAGCATGAAGGAGTTGGTTGAGGTGGAATTGCGCCGGGTGAGGACGCGGTGGAGACGGTCGTGGAAGTAGCAATAGGGCCGGTCACGGAGCGTGATCGCCTTGCACCTGGCGCCGTTGGTTTTGACATGTCTACAAATCGGAATCATGTTAGAAGCTCCTTTTCACGCAAGGGGCGGGAGGCAAAAAAAGCGGGACAATCTCTGTTTTCCCGCGATGTGGTATGGATGGCCCCTTTTCTCATTCATACCGCTCTGCAAAGAACTTGTTTGTTTTCAGGCGTTTAGTCGAGACGTTTTGCGATAAATATTCTGTTTCATATCGCTTAGCCGCAAAAATCAGATAACAAAGGGCTTAGAGATAGTTTGCAGGGCATCGTTCGCAGTTCACTTTGGCCGGAAAACACGAATGCGGCGGGTATGAGCCGCCGCACTTGAACCTGGTTTGTGACTTATGAGAACAGTATGCGCCGGAAGGGGGAAATTATATGCAAAACGGCGGGGAAAAATTTTGGGGTGCGAGGAGCGGGGGAAAGCGATCGCTTTCGACGGCGCAGAAGGTGCGCCGCGTCCCTCCGGGACGCGCGATCTTGCCGTCGGAGCCATCGCAGGGTTCCCCCTTCGACCTGGCTCAGGGTCCACCCTGGGCTATTTTCGACTTGCCTCTACGGGACGAGCCGGCGGCGGCAGGTTGGCCGCATCCGCGCTCACTGTGGCTGCGGGCGTCATCAGTCCCGCCGCATTCATCATTAATTCCACGTCGAAGCCCTCTTTGCGGGAGCGCTGGTCGTAGTAGAGAAGCGTGACGGCGATGGGATAGAGCGGTCCCACCACCGTGCCGACCATCGCGTAGAAGAAATGAACGACGAAAGCGTAAAGTTGCTGGTTGTAGCCGCTGGATGTGTGCCCTCTGTAGAAGAGGGTCGCGATCCACCAGGCGAGTAATGCGACGAGGCCGTGCAGCACCAGGGCGCAGGCGATGGCCATGATAAAGGCGACGAAGATGCGGCCGCGAGTGCCGCGCGTCAGTTTTCGACTTCGCTTTAGCCCTTTCCACGCGCTCATTTCTTCGAGCGTTGCCGCTGGAAAGGCGAACGCCAGGCAAGCGCCGATCCAGTAAAAAGCTGTTGCCAGGGCGGCGATGAGAGCGAACATCAACACGGCAAATTGTGCGCCATCGCCGCGCATGCCCAGCTTGATGAAGATCCAGGCGCTCACGAAAAGCATGCCGATCGTCAGCCCTTCAGGGACGACGAGCTGCGCACATATCTTGAGGAAAGCCAGCCATAGATACGTGCGCCATCGCGCGCCCAGAGTGCGGAGCGAGCCCAGAATGGAGTTGCGTTCGTTGAACAAGTTTCTGGAAACCGCGCTGACAAATGCGGGCAGGAAGAGGGTTCCGAGAAAACCTGAGATATGGTAATACCCATAGGCGAGGAACCAGCCTGCGGCGATTCTTGTTCCTTGATCCTGGTTAGCCGGGCCGAACCATCGATCGGTGTGCACCCAGCCGATGTCGGCCAAATGTATTGCCAGAACCAAGGTTGCCGGCAGCGCCGCGATGCCGGCGAAGAGCAAAAAGTTTTTCCGGTAGATTTCGAACGTACGATCGAGAATCTCGCCCAGGTTCATGGGGCGCAGAGCCGCTTGCATTTGGCCCTCCTACTTATCGGCCGGATGAATCCACATGGCGTTGCCGCCGGCTGAAACCATGTGCACATTGAGCACCGTTGTGCGGTCCACCGCTTGTCGCGTCAGTACCGTGTGCGTTGGTTGCTCTGCCGCATCGGGCGCGTCGGCGTAGATCTCCGCTACATATTTTCCCTCGCCGAGAAAACTCAGCGGCACCTTCACGTCGCGCGCGTCCCAGTTGGTCAGCGAGCCCACATACCAATCGCTCCCGCTGCGCCGCGCCAGCGCGATCCACTGCATCGGCATGCCGCCTATCGACCGCACTTCATCCCAGGTGCACGGGACCCGCTTGATGAAATCGAATTCCTTTTGCCCCGCGTAGGCCTCAGGATAATCCGACACCATTTCGAATTCGCTTTCGAAGATTACGAACAGGGCCAGCTCCTGGGCGCGCGAATTGAGGGCCATGGGCATGAATTGGCGCGGCACAAAGTGCTCGAGGTTGGTGTTGTTGAACGCGCCCGGTGTGTAGTCCATGGGTCCGGCCAACATGCGCGTGAAGGGCAGCGACGCGTTATGCGCCGGAGTCACCCGCGCCGTTCCCTTCAAGTACTCCTTGCCCATCACGCCTTCGCGCGTCATCAGGTTGGGATAGGTGCGCCGCAGGCCGTCGGGCTTGAACGCGCCGTGATAGTCGATCATCAGGTGGTGCTCGGCGGCTGCGGCCAAAACCTTCCGGTACCAGTCCACCATCCACTGGTCGTCGCGATTCATGAAGTCGATTTTGACGCCCGCGATGCCCCACCGCTCAAAGAGTGGAAAGGCCTGATCGATGTACGCGTCCACCGACGTCCAGTGCGCCCACAGCCACAGCTTCACGTTCTTTTCTTTCGCGTAGCGCAGCAACTCGGGCATGTCGATGTTCGGCGACACGTTTGTAATATCAGCCTGGTGCGGCCGATCTAGCGGAGCGGTGAGGTCCCTGGCCTCCCATCCGGCGTCGATCAGCATGTAGGGAAAGCCAGACGCCGAGGCAAAGTCGATGTAGTGCTTCATGATTTCGGTGGTCACGCCCGGCTTGACGGAAAGGCTTGGCGCCGCGTCGCCGCTCCACCAGTCCCATGCCGATTTGCCGGCTTTGATCCACGAGGTGTCGGCGATTTGCGACGGCGGATTCAGGTTCAGTACGATGTTCGACTCGATGAGCTTCGACGGCTGGTCGGCAATCATGAGGACGCGCCACGGGCTGGTGAACGGCGTTGTGGTTTCCACCGCATAACCTGGATCGATGTTGCCCGCGGCATCCTCATGCGGCGACAGATCGGCATGCACGGTGCGGCTGGCGAAGCCCTCTGCCTTGCGCAGATACATGCCTGAGTAGTGCTCGATGTCCGCTTCAGTAATTGCTACCCAACCCACGCCCGGCTGGTTGGCGAGATACGGCAGCCCGATGAGCCAGTCCGTGTGCAGGCCGCTCACGTTGCGCAGTTGGTACTCATCCTCCCAGGACGACTGGTATCCATCCAGGATCAGAGGATAAGCTGAAGCGTCCTTGGCAAAAGTGAATTCGGTGAGCTCATGCGCAATGCGCACTTTGCCGATCGCCGGCTGCTCCGGGACCAGGTAGCGAAATGCGACGCCGTCATCGAAGGCGCGCACTTCGATCGACATTTTGCGCCCGGTAGCATCTTGAAAATCCGCACGCACGCCGTTGTAGTGATTGCGCACTTCGCGGGTTTTGCCCACGGGAATGGAGTACGTGTCGTCGGCGGTTTCCGGTTGCTCGCCCGTGTTGTGCATTCCCGGCCCCAAGGCGGGCTGCCCAGCAAGGTCCAGCCCCAGCTTTGACGCGAGAAAGAGCGGGTTGCCGTGAAAATCGACTGTGTAACGCAGGCTACTTACCGCGCCGGCGGCGTCATCGCTCGCCAAAAGGCGCAGTGTGATTTGGCCGTTGGGGGATGTCACCGCGGCTGCGGCGGCGCCCGCATCGACCGAAGTCTGCGCGTGCAGATTTCCGGCGGCAACAAGAAGCACGAGCAGGCAGAAGCCAGCCTGCCGAAGAGGGGGCATGATTCCTCCATGGCGGCCGACCGGTTGGGTTTGCAAGCGCGTAGTCTCGACAGCCACGCGCCAGTATACTCGGACGCCGCGCGCCGCGGTGCATTCTCAGGAAAAATGCAACGCTTCTTCAGCCCACTGCAATGCTTCTCCGTAGCACAGCAGAAGATCGTTGGGATTCAGGCCTTGCCCTTCGACGACCACGTCGCAGGCCGCCCAGTTGCCCTGTTCGTGGGCCTCCAGCCAGCAGAGCAGGGCGCGTTCCGGCACCTCATTGCCTTCCAGCGCCTGACGGATCTCGTCGCGCAAGGGCAGCAGTGGCGTGAGATCGTGCATCGGCACGCGCAGCATCGCAGGCAAAAGGCTCAGCAGCCCCAGCAGATACTGCTCGGTTTGGTGCAGGGCGCAAAACGCCGAGGCCAACTCGCAAAAGCGTCCGCGCACAAACGCCATGCGCAACAATTCCATGGGCTGGTCCGCGTTCATCTCGCTGGTGATGGCCAGGGTGGCCAGGCGGCGGAAAGACTCCTCGCCCACGGCGATTAATGCCGCCTGCACCGATTGCACCTCCTGCCGCATGGCGCACACCGGCGAATTGATGAGCCGCAGCAGGCGGTAGGTGAGGCATGTGTCGCGCTTCACCAATCTCGCCAACTCGTGCAGGTCCATCGATTCGTCCTGCAGCAAGCGCAGGATCTCCACATGCAGCAGGCGGTTGGCAGGCACCTTGCGGTTCCTCATGAGCATGGGCCGGCAGAAGTAGTAGCCCTGCATGAGAGTGAAGCCCTCATCGCGCGCCTTCAGGTACTCTTCCTGGGTTTCTACCTTCTCCGCAATGAGCGCCACCGTAATCCCCTTCAGCCGATCGAGCAGCTCGCGCCGTTCTTGTTCAGGGGAGAGAGCAAAATCCACCTTGATATAGTCGGCAAGCTCGACCAGCGGCTCCATGCCGGGCTTCCAGGTGAAGTCGTCCATCGCCAGACGGAACCCGCAAGCCTTGAGGTGCCGGCAGGCGCTGACCAATGCAGGCGAGGGCTCGAGAGTCTCAAGGATTTCCAGCACGGTCATACTCGCTGGCAGCACGTGCACCAATCGGCCGGTCAGCGCCTCTTCCGTGCAGTTAATGAACACGGGAAGGTTGCCGGTGAGCCTTCCCAGCCCGAAAAGCACCGCGTTGTCGATCATGGTGCGCGTGGCCTGGTCGCCATCGCCGCTGAAGACGGCCTGGGGACCATCGCGAAACAGCAGTTCGTAGCCGTGGACTTTGCCGCGCAGATCGAGGATAGGCTGTCGCGCCACGTAGCGCATGCCGATGGCCAGATCCGGTTCCGGCAGGCCGCTGACAGGCGTCGCGACAAGAGGTGATTCGAGGTGTGCCGCCATAAGGGCCCCTCCGAAGCGTCTATCGGCGGAGCGCAAGGGCAACTTGATCAGCTGTTCGGAAATGCGTCAGGGTACGACGCGTGCCTTCCGTCCTTTTCCGCCACGACGGACGACAGGTCACGGGAAGGTTGCGCTGGGTTGAGAGGGAAAGGTTGAGGATTGTGGTTTCCCACATCTCAAAATCGAGATGTGGGGCACCGGGGTTGCGCTGGGTTGAGAGGGAAAGGTTGAGGATTGTGGTTTCCCACATCTCAAAATCGAGATGTGGGGCACCGGGGTTGTGCTGGGTTGAGAGGGATGGGTTGGGGTTCGTGCTGTCCCACCCATTTCGTCCATGACGGTGGACGAAATGGATGGGACACGGAAGCGTTCTTTTCAAGGGGACAGAGGCCAAATTCTGCTCACGCCGTTGCGCCGTCCTATCCACCCATGAACATGCCGCCGTTCACATCGAGCACGTGGCCGGTGATGTACGACGCCGCATCGGAGGCCAGGAACTTTACCGCCTGGGCGACGTCCCTGGCCGTGCCGCGCCTGCCGAGGGGAATGGTGGCCAGCATGGCCTTGGACACATCTTCGCTGAGGACAGCAGTCATGGGGGTTTCAATGTATCCCGGCGCTACGGCGTTCACGGTAATATTCCGCGAGGCCACCTCGCGCGCCAGCGAGCGGGTCATCCCGATCAGGCCCGCCTTCGACGCGGCATAGTTCACCTGGCCTGCCTGCCCCGCGCGGCCGACCACGCTGGCAATGTTCACAATGCGTCCCCACTCGTTCTTCAGCATCTTGCTGAGCAGAGCTTTCGTCAGCAGGAATGCTCCCGTGAGATTGATGCTCAGCACCAGGTCCCAGTCCGCGGGCTTCATGCGCAGCATCAGGTTGTCGCGTGTAATGCCGGCGTTGTTAACGAGAATTTCGACCTTGCCGAACTTCTCCAGAATCGCCTTGGCGCCGGCCTCAATCGACTCCTGGCTCGACACGTTTACCGTGAACGCCGAGGCATCGATGCCCTGTGCCTTCATCTCGGCCACAGTCTCTGCCAGCTTGGCCTCGTTCACGTCGGCCAGCACGATTACCGCGCCGGCCGCGGCCAGTTCCTCGGCAATGGCGCGGCCGATGCCCTGCGCTCCGCCTGTTACCAGCGCAATTCTTCCTTGTAAATCGCCCATGTCGTTTGTTGACCTCTGCGCGCTTGCGGGTTCTTTGCCGCGAGTCGCGCCTTTCCACGGCTGATTATAAGGGAGCGAGGGAGCAAGGGAGCAAGGGAGCGAGGGAGCAAGGGAGCGAGGGAGCAATACGGGGCGAAGCTTGTAGCCAGTAGCCGGTAGCTTTGAGGAGCAAGCAGAGGAATTAGCCAATCGAGTGAGAGAAGGCGCAGGCCGGGGATACTAGCTACGGGCTCCCGGCTACAAGCTCTTTCTACGTCGGCGTGGCCGCTACCGTGACGGGGCGCGTGGCCATGGCTGGACGCGCCAGCTCCGCGGGCCAGATATAGACGGCCAGCCGCCGCGAATAGTGCAGCACCGGATCCATCTTTGGCAGCTCAATGCCGACCGCGGTAGCCAGATCGTTGCGCTCGATCTCCGCCTCGGCATCTTCGAGCGGCCAGGGCACATGGTGCAGGTTAGCGCGGATCGGCTGGCCAACGCGGTTGGTGCTGAAAACGCAATTACGCTCGGAAAAGAAGTATTCGAGCGATCCCGGGCGCATTTCGGCCGTCTTGCGGGACGGTCCCAATCCGCGATAACGAGCTTTGAAGATCACCTCGGGCCGGGAGAACCACCGCCGGCTGTAGAAAGAGAATTCCCGCTCGGAACGCGGCTCCAGGCGCATCTCCGCCATCTTGTAGGGCAGGCGATAGACGAGGTGCGCCATGGCCACCGTGAACAAATTGCTGGAGTCGACGGAAAAGCAGTAAATTCCCGGCGTTCCCGAGATCCGATCGCGCACGTACGTCCGAAAATTCAGATCAGGAAAGTTGCGCATGCCGGGAAGAGCCGGCACGCCGCGGATTTTGATGCGGTCCAGCCAGAAGGGGACCGCCCCCAGCCATGCCGATCCCTGATACGAGTCCACCTCAAGCCACTCCGGCAGCAACGCTTCAATCAAGGGAGCAGGAATCGGCCAATGGGCAAACAGCAGATCGTTCCAGCGCTGAGTCATGGCCCAGCGTCCCGACGGTAAAGGCCGCGGTTTGTGCGACGTGCGCAGCAAAAACTCCCGCACCGTAAACTCCTCTATAAACGCTCCCGTGCGTTCCCAGTGGCATTACGCTCTTGCGGTGCTTCACGTTCCAGGCGACTTCCGGTAAGGGTTGGGCATGCCGCAACGCGGACGCACCCTCATGACGTATTCTGTCCGCGAGACGATCCTTATGTCCAGTGAATCTTTTCTGCCCGCCGGCGCCCGCACGCAATCTGAGGTTTTCGCCGTTCATGGCGCCGATCCCGAGATTCTCGCCTTTGCCATGGCCAAGTACTCGCGCTCCTCGCTCTCCATGCGCGAGTCGTTGACGGAAATCAGCGCGCAGCGCGCCGAGCAGTTCCTGAACACCTTTTATTTTCAATATGGGCATCGCTCCATCGCCGACCTGGCGCACATCGCCTTCGCCGTCGAGCGCCTCACGCTGCTGGCCGCCGTCGTCCTGGTCGACGAGGCGCGCTGGGACGGCCAGGAACGCTCGACCCGTTATCAGAATTTTCTCCAATCCGGATGGTATCTCCCTGAATTGGGCGAGAATTCGGCCTCGGCCAACCTTTACTCCCATACCATCGAGAACTTATTCGCGGTCTACGAGCGCGTCTCTTCCGCGGTCCTCGATCTGCTCCGCGGCCGCGTTAGCCGCCCCGAGTCGCTTAAGCCCGAGGCCTACGAGCGGACATTAAAGGCGCGGGCATTCGACGTGGCGCGCTATCTGCTGCCGCTGGCCACCAACACGTCGCTGGGGCAAATTGTGAGTGCCCGCACGCTCGAGACCCAGGTCTCGCGGCTGCTGTCGCACCCTGCGGCCGAGGTGCGCCTGTTGGGTGAAAAACTGCGCGACGCCGCGATTGGCCCCGCATGGAACCTGAACGCGCGCGCCGCGCAGGCATTTGTGGACAAACTCACCGCTTCAGGCGGCGACTGCGTCCCCCTGGCCGCTGAAGCTGCAGCGCTCTTCACGCGCGAGGTCAACACCGCGCCGACACTCGTCAAATATGCCCAGCCAAATCCGTACTTGATCCAGTCGCAGGCTGAGCTGGCGCAGGCCGCGGCTGTGATCCTGAAGAATCAGCCCATCGCGCCGGCCCCGCTCGTCGATCTGGTGGAGCGCACGGAATCTCTCGAAGTGGAGCTCGCCGCGACTCTTCTCTACTCGGCTAGCCATCATCCCTACCGTCAAATCCGCGACTCGGTCTCTGGCCTACCAGGTTCTCAGGTTTCGGAGCTCATTGAGTTGGGGTTGAAGCACCGTGGCCGTCACGACGAGGCGCTCCGCGCGTTTCATGCCGGAGCAGTTCTTCGGTTCGATTTCCTTATGGATATCGGCGGCTTCCGCGACATGCATCGCCATCGCCGCTGCACGCAAATCATTCAGGGATTCACCTGGCAGCACGGCTACGAGACGCCTGGGCCGGGCGACTTGGCTGCCGGACCCGGCGATGATGCGGAGGGGGATTTCGACATCCTTGCCGCGTCCGGCGTCCTCGCCGACTACCGCTCGGCGATTGAGTCCGCCCACCACGCCGCTTCTCTGATCGCGGCTGGACCCGCTCCGGAGGCTGCGCAATCGGCGCTGTATCTACTCCCGCTCGCCACGCGCATCCGCGCGCTTTTCAAAATGGATTTTGCGGAGGCCCAGTACATTACCGAGTTGCGTTCGGCTCCTGCGGGGCACTTCAGCTACCGCCGCGTCGCCTGGGAGATGTTCCTGGCTTTGCAACGCCAGCATCCGGCGCTGGCAAAGCATATGCGCGTGACGGATTTTACGCAGCCGATCGATCTGTTCCAGAGATGATAAAAGCAGGGAGCGAGGGAGCGAGGGAGCGAGGGAGCTAGGGAGCGAGGGAGCTAGGGAGCTAGGGAGCTAGGGAGCGGGGGAGCTAGGGAGCGGGGGAGCGAGAAAACGGCGTCGTGCGGGCGTTCACCGCAACTCTTAGTCTTTGCTCCGTGCTTTCACCAGCCCATTTCCCGCATGTGATCGAGGATGATTCCGCTGTAGTGGTCCATGCGGTCGGGACGCCGCTTGAGGGGCAAGGGCAAAACGGCGGCCAGTCGCGCCGCATCTTCCCGGTCGATCTTCCGCGCCGAGGTTCCGTAGTATGTGCGGCTCGCCGCCTCCACGCCATAAACCCCCGGGCCGAACTCCACCTCGTTCAGGTACAGCTCCAGAATGCGCTGCTTGCCGAGCACAAGTTCGGCCACCGGAACCAGAGTGAATTCCGCGCCTTTACGCAGATACGAACGGCCGGTTCCGAAGAACAGGTTTTTCACCAGTTGCTGCGTAATCGTGGAGCCGCCGCGGATGCGACCGCCTTTCTCATCTTGTTCGGCAGCGATCTCCATCGCGTGCCAATCGAAGCCATGGTGCTCGTAGAAGCGCCCGTCCTCAGCGGCGATCACGGCGTGCTGCAGATTGGGCGAGATCTGGCTCAGCGGAACGAACTGGTAGCGCAGGTTATAGGGCTTGTGGTGGATCCAGGCCTCGAAACGACGCTCGATGTGAACCGCGGTAGTTGGCGGGTCGATCCATTTCGCGGCGACCAGCGTGAGCGAGGCCAGAAGCCAAAGCGATAGAACAGCGATTCCGGCCCATCGCAAGACCGATCGCAGAGAAATTTTTCGGTGCGGTTTAGGCGGCAGTGGAATCGCCGGTGGCGCTGGCTGCGGCGTCGGCGGTGGTGGTGGCGGCGGTGGTGGCGGTGGTGGTGGCGGTGGTGGCGGCGGCGGTGGCGGCGGTGGAGTTGGTTCGTCGGGCACATTTCAGAATAATCGTCCCGCGCCATCGTGCGTTCGCCATGATGGGACCGCGCGAACGCAGAGACTCTGCAGCTCGCCCGATGAACGGTTCTCCGTCTCCCTATGTGCGAAAATTGAAATTTGCACACGCAATCCAGCTTTCGCCTGCTCGTCGTCCGGCTCGGCGCCATGGGCGACATTCTCCACGCGCTGCCCGCGGTGACGGCGCTGCGGCAGACGCATCCTGCGTGGCACATCGGCTGGGTGGTCGAGCCGCGCTGGCAGGCGCTGCTAAAGACGGGGAACGAGGGACCAAGGGACCAAGGGACCGAAAAGACGGGGAACGAGGGACCAAGGGACCAAGGGACCGAAAAGGCAGGGAGCGAGGGAGCGAGGGAGCAAGGGAGCGAAAAGACGGGGAACGAGGGACCAAGGGACCAAGGGACCGAAAAGGCGGGGAACGAGGGACCAAGGGACCAAGGGACCGAAAAGGCAGGGAGCGAGGGAGCGAGGGAGCAAGGGAGCGAGAAGGCAAGTGCCAGCGAAGGTCGCGGCAGCGCGATGCGTGTTGTTGACCGACTGCACTTTGCTGCCAGCCGGGAATGGAAACGCCATCCATTGAACGGTAAGACGCGAAGCGCGATCAAGGGACTGCGACGCGAACTGCGCGACGCGCACTATGATGCAGTGCTCGACCTGCAGGGCGCGATCCGTTCGGCTGTCATTGGACGCATGACGGGATGCATGCGCCGCATCGGCGAGGCACGACCGCGCGAATGGCCCGCGCACTGGTTCTTTACCGAGCGCATTGTGACGCACGGCGCGCACGTGATTGAGCAGGATGTGGAGCTGGCGTCGGCCGTTGCGGGAGATCCACTCACGGCGGTCAGTCCGCTCTTGCCCGTTGATCTTGTGGCCGAAAGCTGGTGCGGCAATTGGCTTGCGGAGCACGCTGCGCAGACTGGCGCGCGGCAGATTGCTTTCATTACTCCTGGAGCTGGGTGGGGCGCCAAGCGCTGGCCGCCTGAGCGCTACGCGGCGGTTGCGAAAGGCCTGAAGGATCGCGGCATGCAAGTGCTGGTGAACGCTGCTCCGGGAGAAGAGTCGCTCGCAGCGCCAATTGCGGCCGATGGCGCTGCAGTTCCCATTGCGACGACGCTTCCGCAGTTGATTGCGCTTACGCGCCGCATTGCTCTCTGCATCGGCGGAGATACGGGACCGCTGCATCTGGCGAGCGCTCTTGGACGGCCTGTTGTCGGTATCTATGGACCTACCGATCCCAGCCGCAACGGTCCTTATGGAACGCGCGCGCGCGTGCTGCGCAGCCCGGAGAGCCGCCGCGATCACTCGCGCCGCGACGCACCCGAAGCTGGACTGCTGACGATCTCGCCGGAAGACGTGCTGCGCGCGACGGATGAATTGCTCGCGGAGGAGAAGACGGCATGAATCGGCATTCATTGCCTCCGCAGATCCGCTCGTTGCAAGCGTGGCAATGGTTGGCGCGGCGGATTCGCGTGCCGCTGGGATTCGTAACGGCTGCGCTCTATGTATTTGAGGTGGCGCGACGGCCTGCGCATCCAGCGGCGATTGCTTGGAGCCTCGCGCTGGTTTTGCCAGGGCTGGCGCTGCGCGCCATCGCTTCAGGGACGGTGAAGAAGAACCGCGAGCTCGCTGTGACAGGTCCTTACGCTTACACACGCAATCCGTTGTATCTGGGATCGATGCTGATTGCCGCTGGATTTGCTGTAGCTCTGCTCAGTTGGCCATTGGCTCTCGTTCTCGGCGTGGGATTCGCTGTCATCTATATTCCCGTTATCGCAGGGGAAGAGCAGTTCCTTCGCGCCACGTTTCCTGGATTCGACGACTATTGCCGAGATGTGCCAAGGCTCATTCCTCGGTTCACGCCAGCGAAGAGGCTGGGCGGTCAGATGACTCGAGCTGATTCAGCGGATTCTCCTGGAGGGTTCTCGCTTGCGCTTTACCGCAAGCATCGCGAGTACAATGCTGCAATAGGGGCTTCACTGCTGTACTTGAGCTTGCTCTACCTGCGGCCGATGCTGGAAACTCTCCTGCAGCGGTTCCGTTGAGCGCTTTCCTCATCCTCAGAGTCCAACGAATGAGCGTTCCTCGGGGGCTAAAGCCCCGTTGAATTGTATGAGCCGATCGGCACGACTAAGGTCGTGCTCTTTCGCGAGTTGAGTTTCATCGCAGCGAGTAGACCTTCACCGTAGCGAGCGGACTATGACCACTGGTTGTTAACCCACAAGGAGCCGTGCCGAACATTGAAGACACGCGCGAATGCAGTCAGCCTCTTTTGCGGATTTGCCTTGGCAGCAACGGCCTTGGGCCAACAAGCTGCGACGCTTGCGCCGCCGCGCGCAGGCTATAGCTTTCCCCAGAAGCAGACTCTTACGTATAGCGTCGATTGGCGCGTGTTTCCCGCGGGAACTGCAGTGATCCACTTTGAGGCTGCAGGTGAGCGCGAGCGCATTGTCGCTTCGGCCGATACGATTGGCGCGATCAATATGCTGTTTCACGTCTCGGATCGCTTCCAATCGGACTTCGATCGCGTGCGAGGTTGCACATACGACTTCGACAAGCAGACCGTGGAAGGACGAAGGCAGATCAACTCCACGCTGAGGCTGGATTACGCTGCGTCGAAGTCCGTTCTGGACGAGAAGAACCAAGTGACAGGACAGACGAAGCACGCGGAAGCGAAGGTGAGCGGATGTTTGACGGATCTGCTGACTGGAGTTTTCTACGCTTCGTCGCAGCCGATTGCGCTGGGACATAACTTCGTGATTCCAGTTGTGGACGCTACGAGCAGCGTGCTTGTGACGATGAAGATCGAAGGGCGCGAAGAGATCAAGACGCCTCTTGGAACGTTCAACACGTTGCGCATTCAGCCGACTGCCGACAATGGTGTTGTAAAAAATCGCGGCAACATCTGGATCTGGTATACAGACGACGAGCGGCATTTGCCGGTGCAGATGCGCGCGCGATTGTTTTGGGGAACGATTACGTTTCGGTTGATTGGCAATGATGCCAAGTGAGCAGTGGTCGGCAGGCTGCGACAGGTGGAGTCTTTTGCCGATGCTTTGTTTTCAGTTAGATAGCTGAGGCGTACTGGGATACTGGGCCAGTATCGCGGCTGGATTTTGCTTGTAAGCCAATGATTAAGTTTGGCTTAGGTGGCTTCACAGTTTCTTTGTCGATTTTTTGAAACAGGGAACATGGGAGCGAGGGAGCAAGAAAGCCGGGGACTCGCAGCGGAGCCCGTTGGTCTTGATGTGTCGACAGATCATGTACATGTTCGTTACTCCCTATGCCCCCCCATTTTCAGGTAAAGTCCTGATTTTGGGCGGGTTGCGGTTTGTGGTCTTTCGTAGGCGGTTGAAAGCACGGTAGTTATGGGTTGAAGGCGTGAAAAAGAACGGGTTAGCGGAGTTGGCGGAGTTGGCGGAGTTAGCGGGGTTAGCCGCGCGCCCAGCCGCGCATTGGCCCGAAAGATCATTTGCGATGTTCTGGTTTCTATAGCAAGTATGGCGATTTCGCGGAATTAATCTGCAAAGGGCGAAGAAGAAATAAATTGTTTGGGATGAATGGATTACGAGGGATTTGGGTCGGGTGGGATCTTGACTTTTGGCAATGGGGGCGGCCGGTTCTTTCGCCCGCGTTGCGGGCTTGGGGTTGTTTTGGATTGCGCTGACCCCAGGCTTGCGCCGTGAGGCTAGCGTCTTTCGCCCGCTGAAGCGGGCTGGCGGCGGGCTCCCATCTGGACGAAAGTATCCTCCGGCTCTAATGGAGATTATCGGCGCTCATCGATTCAGGATTCATTTTCTCGATGCTTGTCCGTTCATGCGCGCATTTTCGAGGGCTTTGGTGTTGATTTCAAGGATCTTCGCAGGAACCATACCCCGGTATGGTATTGAGGATCTTATTTTGTTTGAGTTCTCGCCGGGGTTGAATTTCTCGTAATCGAGGTTCGCATCTGCGGCAGCAGGAAGGCGAGAGATCATGGCCAGGCCGGCGACGATCCAGAGGCGATCCGATTCCTGGACGGTGCGGCGTTTGGACTAAGTCGCTGGCGCGACGGACGCTGCGGCATGGGCTTTCCCCGAACATTGTTGGCTGTGTAAGCCTCGGGTCACAGGAGGTTTACCGTGACCCATCTTCGGCAGTTGATGCTGGACGAACTCCAGCGTCGCAACTATTCCCAGAGCACTACACGCTGCTATCTGCATGCGGTGGAGGATTTCGCGAAGTACTTCCATCGCTCGCCGTATCGTTTGGGGCCGGATCATATCCGGCAGTATCAGGTTCATCTGTTTCGCGATCGCAAGTTATCCCCTGGGACCATCGGACTTCGAACTTGCGCTTTGCGTTTCCTCTTCGTGAAGACTCTCGGGCGACCGTACCTTCCAGATCACATCCCGTTTCCCAAGCGTCAGCGACGGCTTCCGACCATACTCGACCAGCAAGAAGTAGCGCAGCTCATCGATTCGGCCAGTAACCTGATGCATCGCACCATGATGATGATGCTGTATGCAACCGGCCTGCGCCGGGCCGAGATGTGCCACCTCAAGGTCGCCGATATCGACAGCACGCGCATGGTCATTCATGTGCGTCAGGGCAAGGGTGGCCGTGATCGTGACGTCCTGCTGACCCCGAAGCTGCTGGAGACTCTGCGCGAGTACTGGCGCTGGATGAAGCCCAAGACCTATCTGTTCCCAGGTACGGTGAAGGGCTGGCGGGCAGATGTGCCCATTACAGAGAAGATCGTCTGGCAGGCGGTACGCGAGGCCGCCGAGCGCGCAGGCATCACCAAGCACGTATCTCCTCACAGCTTGAGGCATTGTTTCGCGACTCATATGCTGGAAGCCGGCGCCGACCTTCGCACCATCCAGGTTCTCCTCGGTCATGCCAAGCTCGCTCACACCACTGTTTACCTGCACTTGTCCCGACGCCACCTGCAGGCTATTCCAAGCCCGCTGGAAGCGATCGAAGTGTCCAGCCCTGACGAGGTGAAGCGGTCCAGGAGGAAGATCAGACGATGAGCCGGCCCACCCTCGAGGTGGCCGATATCGTCCGTCGAACGGGCAACAGTTTCTGGGAACAGCAGCAGTCGCATCTTGCATGGCCTCACCGCAAGGTGCTCGATGCCATCGTCCGCTGCCGCACTGCGGCACTGGGCGGTCATCTGGATAAGTGCGTCAGCTGCGGCCATCAGGCCATCTCATTCAACTCATGCCGCAATCGGCACTGCCCCAAGTGCCAGGGGAACGCGCGTGCCAAGTGGCTGGCCGCGCGCTCGGCCGAACTGTTGCCCGTGCCGTACTTCCACGTCGTCTTCACTCTGCCGCATTCGCTCTCCGCTCTTGTCCTACAGAACAAGCGACTACTCTACGACCTGCTCTATCGAACCAGCGCTGCGACGATGCTCGAATTGGCTCGCGATCCCAAGCACCTGGAAGCCGACATCGGATTCCTCGGCGTGCTCCATACCTGGGGACAGAACCTCGAGCACCATCCCCATGTCCACTACATCGTTCCCGCCGGCGGCCTGGCGCTCGACGGCTCCAGATGGATCGATTCCTCACGCCGATTCTTCCTGCCCGTCCACGCACTGAGTCGACTCTTCCGTGGCAAGTTCGTCGCTGGTCTGAAGCAACTCTTCGCGCAGAGTGAGCTTCAGTTTCATGGCTCACAACAGTACCTGACCGCTCCCGGATGCTTTCCCAGTTTCCTTCGCCAGCTATTCCGGCAGGATTGGGTGGTCTACGCCAAGCCGCCCTTCGGCGGCGCCGAACACGTCCTTAACTATCTGGCCCGCTACACCCACCGCGTCGCCATCTCCAACCATCGGCTCGTGGCCTTCGAAAACGATCGCGTCTCCTTCCGCTGGCGGGACTATGCCCATGGCGGCAAGAAGAAGGTCATGACCGTTTCCGCACATGAGTTCCTGCGCCGCTTCCTGCTGCACGTCCTGCCCGGCGGCCTGGTCCGCATCCGCCACTTCGGCCTGTTCGCAAACCGCAGACGAAGCGCTGCACTCGAACGCTGCCGCTCTTTACTCGGCTTGGCGGGGCGCGCCGACCAGCCAGAGCAACACAGCTTGCGATGCCCAACCTGCTCCGGCATCATGCTGGTCGTCGAGCGGCTCACCTACGGCCATTTGTATTTCCGGCCAAGCCTGACCCCGGCCGAGCCAAGGAGGTCCGCCGATGACACTTCCTGAGCGCCTCTATGCTCGCCCGGCCGATATCCATCCTTCACCACTGCGTGCCACAACACGCAACGCAGGAGTGCGTTTCAACTCCGATGACGGCCTTCAAAACGCGCATTCGACGCTGCGAAACCAGCCCCGATTTTGCTCCGGGAACAGAACTCGCTGCCTCCGAGCCCAATGCGCTCTGGCCTCGCGGACCCTGGTAGGCCATCTTGCCCTCATTGAAATCCCATAGCCAGATCACCGCGTCCGTCACGCCAGCGACTCACTCCAAACGGCCCTATCGAAACCGCCCCGGCCGGGGAAACTGCGCCGATTCTCGCCTCAACCACCGGGGCGGTCACGATAGGGATCTATCGTTTGTCAGGAGCAACGAAATGCCCTCTCAGGATTGCGGTAAACGTGTTCGAAGACGACTTGCACATGATTGAATTATTTGTATCGATTTAGAAAACAACCGCCCTCAAGTTTTATGTAACCATCGACTGGTGGCCTCTCGTCAATCATTGATCGTCGAGCAATATATCGTGGCAATGCGCACCGCACGCTCATTCGGCGCGCACACCGCGGAAACTACCTTTTACACGCCGCTCTCGAACCTACTCAACGCTGTGGGCGAGGCACTTAAGCCGCGGGTGGTCTTTGTTGCCCATCCTGGGAACCGCGGCGCAGGTCTTCCGGATGGGGGACTGTTTCCGGTTGCCGGTCGCCGGCAGACCGCGCCGCCGCCCAACCAGCGCCCCGAGCGCGGTGCGGTTGAAATCAAGCCGCCTGGCGAAAGCCTCGCCACGCTCGCCCTATCCGAACAGGTTCGTCGCTACCTGCGCGAATACGGCCTCTGCCTGATTACCAATTATCACCAGTTCCAGCTCGTCGAACTCCGCAACGGCACCCCTTCCGTGATGGAACGTTACGATCTCACCCGCACTGCCGACGACCTGTGGAGCCTCCCTGTTACTGAGTTCGCCAAACGCCACGCCCAAACCCTCCCCGATTTCCTTGCCCGTGTCCTCACGCGCAAGGTTCCGCTCGAAAAGCCAAAGGATGTCGCGGAACTCCTTGCCTCTTACGCACGCGAAGCACGAGAGCGGGCCGCCGAGCACCCCATCGGTGCCTTTGACGGAGTTAAGTCTGCCCTCCAGGAATCGCTCGGCATCACCTTCGAGGGAGAAAAGGGCGAACACTTCTTTCGCTCCACCCTCATCCAGACGCTGTTCTACGGCATCTTCTCCGCATGGATTCTGTGGCGCCGCTCGCCCGACTATTCCGCACACAACGGCATCTTCAACTGGCGTCTCTCCGCCGAGTATCTCCGCGTCCCCGTTCTCCGCACGCTCTTTTACGCCGTCGCCGAACCGGGAGCATTGAACACCGTCCAAATCACCGAAGTCCTCGACCACGCCACCGACGCCCTCAACCGCGTCCAGCGGGACTTCTTTACCACGTTCCGTGAGGAAGACGCCGTCCAGTACTTCTACGAGCCTTTCTTGGAGGCATTCGATCCGGAGCTGCGCAAGGAACTTGGGGTCTGGTACACTCCGCGCGAAATCGTCCGTTACATGGTGGAGCGCGTCGATCATCTCCTGCGCACTGAACTGAACGAACCCCTTGGCCTGGCCAGCCCCAACGTGCAGGTGCTCGATCCTTGCTGCGGCACTGGGGCCTACCTCGTGGAAGTGCTCCACCGCATTGAGCGCACCCTTCGTGAGCAGGCCGGAGACGACGACGCCCTCGTTGGTGCCGACCTCCGCTGTGCTGTAATCACCCGCATTTTCGGCTTCGAGATTATGCCCGCGCCCTTTGTCATCGCGCATCTGCAGATCGCCCAGCTTCTCGAAGACGCCCGCGCTTCCCTCACTGCTACGCAGCGCGCCCAGGTTTTTCTGACCAACGCCCTCACCGGATGGGTCCCCGCTCGACACCCGCAATCGACTTTCGGCTTTCCCGCGTTCACCGCTGAACGTGATGCTGCCGAAGCCGTCAAGCAGGCCGATACGATTCTCGTCATCCTGGGCAATCCGCCTTACAACGGCTACGCAGGAATTGCGAAAATCGAGGAGGAGCGCGGCCTTACCACCGCCTACGCATCAGCCATCGCAAACTTCCCGGAGCCGCAAGGCCAGGGCCTAAACGATCTCTATATTCGTTTCTTCCGCATCGCAGAACGTCGCATCGCTCAGAATCGCGAGCGGCGCGGGGTCGTTTCGTTTATATCGAACTACTCGTGGCTCGACGGACTTTCGCATCCGGTCATGCGGCGACACTTGCTCGGTACCTTCAATCATTTGTTTATCGACAATCTGCATGGTGACCGCCGCATTAGCGAATACGCACCTGACGGACGCACAAGCGAGACCATCTTTGCGATGCAGGGCTCAAGCGTCGGCATCAAGGTCGGCACCGCCGTTGCAGCGCTTGTCAAAACCGGCGAACTAACCGAAAGTGCGACCATCCACTATAGGGATTTCGAAGACGCACGCGCCTCCGAACGCCGAAATCATCTGCTCGCCAGCGCCCACGACGGAACAAGCTACGAGACGCTGAGGCCCAATCCGATCCTCGGGCTCCCATTTAAGCCTCGCGCGGTAGAGGTTGATTACCTCGCGTGGCCGCGGCTTCCTGAGCTGTTTCCGACGTCATTTCCCGGCGTCAAAACCAGCCGCGATTCCGTTGTCGTAGACATCGATCGAGAACGGCTGGCCTCGCGCATGCGCCGCTACTTCGATCCAAGCGCTAGCGACTCGCAGATCGCCCAAGAGACGCCCGCCTCCATGGCGGCTAGCGCTCGGTTTAATCCGCATACGACACGCTCGGCGCTGCTGCCAAAAGGCTTCCGAGAGTGGCAGATTTTGCGTTATTGCTACCGTCCGTTCGACCTGCGCTGGCTCTACTGGGAGCCGCAAACGGAACTCTTAGACAGGAAGCGCGAGGACTACGTGGCGCAGATGCACACGACATCATGGATAGAGGCCCGGCAGCGCGAGTCGGGGGAAACCTTCACGCGTGGGGCCTACCTACGATCCATTGGGGACAATTTTGGAAACGGACTCTCAAATTTCTTCCCACTCGTCGTCATGGACGAGCGGGCGCATATTGCAGGTCTGCTCCCAACAGACCTCAACCTAAGCGGCGCGGCCGAACAGTACATCTTCCTCATAAACCAAATCGCACAAAGGTCCACCGAGACCGGACGGGCGAATCTCGCGAAGGAGCCGGCCCATATTGAATTCGCCATTTGTGGGCACGAGCTTTTCTTCCACGCTCTCGCCACCATGCACACACCCCGCTACCGCACCGAAAACGCCGGCGCCCTTGTCGGCGACTGGCCGCGCATCCCGTTACCCGCGACCGCCGATCTCCTTAATCGCTCTGCCGCCCTGGGCAAGCGTCTCGCCGAGCTCCTCGATCCCGAATCCGATCTTCAACTCGCCGCCGAATGGAACATTCTCGCAAGGCTGTCTATTCCAACCGAGCTTCCTGAGGGCTCGCCCGACCGCGATCGCCGCAACGCTGCCCGCTTCGCCCTCACCGCGGACTGGGGTGGACGCGGACAAGGTGACACCGTGATGCCCCGCCGCGGCAAGACAGTGGAGCGCAACTGGACGCCCGCAGAGCTCGAACGAATTGCGATACTCGCCGCCGCCGAAAACCTCACCCTCGACGATGCTCTCGCCCTTCTCGGGCCGAAGTGCCTTGACGTCTACCTCAACGGTGAATCGTTCTGGTCCGCCGTCCCGGCCAACGTTTGGGATTACACTCTTGGCGGCTACCAGGTCCTCAAGAAGTGGCTCAGCTACCGTGAGGAATCGCTCCTCGGCCGCCCGCTCCATGAAGATGAAGCCCGTTACTTCTCCCAGGTCGTCCGCCGCATTGCGGCCATTCTCCTCCTCGGCCCAGCCCTCGACACCAGCTACGGCGCAATCATCCCTACCGCCTCTGGATTACCCAGTCAGTAACGGAAAAGTCGGCTTGTGAGAAGCGGTGCCGGGTGATGCGGGCGGGGAAGCCGGACGCGTTGCCGATCGGTCTTTCGGCGCGCGGCTGCGCCGCGTACTTTGTTTATTTGAAAAGTGGGGCGCAGTTTCGGCACCCTTCGGCTTCGCTCAGGGCAGGCTTTGAAGTCGTGCCCTTTCGCGAGGCGCCAAATGTTCGGTGGCAAATGATGGACATTGCTTATGCAGCAGTTAATAAAGCCCGCGTCATTAGTGGGAGTTTTCGGCACCCTTCGGCTTCGCTCAGGGCAGGCTGTG
>Ga0302319_10004774_pt1 | contig 27646 bp, 18 predicted proteins | sample Bog_T0_2_FD_203319 | JGI IMG/M metagenome (GOLD analysis project Ga0302319, IMG submission 203319) | Peat permafrost microbial communities from Stordalen Mire near Abisko, Sweden - Bog_T0_2 | ecosystem: Environmental > Terrestrial > Soil > Wetlands > Peat | place: Sweden: Abisko, Stordalen Mire... | reverse complement strand
TCGACAAATAGGCCTGGGTCACGCCGAGCCGTGCGGCGGCTTCAGCTTGCGTCCAGGCGGACGCCTTGCGGGCGTTTTTGAGTTCGTCTCCGGTCATGTATTGAATATAACACAAACTGTTATATTCATGCGATAATCCAGAATTCATGACAACCACACTGTAGCATCTGGTTAAAACACAAAAGATAGAAGGAGATAGCGTCCCATCCTAAGATCTCGCTCTGCTCGATCCCAATTCCCCCGATGCACCACCAGTGGACCGCCAAATGTTTTCCGGGTGGTGGTCTCGCCATGCTCCGCCTATGCCACAAATTAATATTGCTAGGCCCTCCCGGCCCTAGGCGAACAAATAACGAATATTTTGTTATAATGAGGAAATATTTTTTGTGATGGCGTTCCCTTGGGCTGAGGATTGCGCGCCACCTATTAAGGAGTGACCAAAGCGCAGGCGACACCGGTAATAATTATGATGTTCACTGCACCGCACAAGGAAGCGGGCCCTATGCAAACCCTCACGATAGAAGTCACCCAGGACCACATTGACCGTCTCTCCAAGGCCAAGAAACCCGTGCTGGGTATTGCGGAGCTGATCTGGAACGGCGTGGATGCAGATGCCACCGTCGTGGAAGTTCGCCTGAACCGTAACGGGCTCGGCAGTCTCGACAGCGTCGAGGTCATCGACAACGGAGTGGGTATCTCAATGGCGGATGCGCAGGAGGGCTTCGGGCATCTGGGCGGCTCCTGGAAACAGCACGATCACCAGACGAAACGGGAGAAGCGCATCCTTCATGGGAGGCAGGGACAGGGACGCTTCCGCGCATTCGCCCTGTGCGAGCACGCCGAATGGGACACCACCTATCTTACTAACGGTGCTTTGGCGAAATACAAGATTATCGGCACGAGCAACGACAAACGCCGGTTCACCATAACGGACGAGACGCCGAGCACCCGCGATGGAACCGGGACGACGGCCACACTTTCCAACCTGATACCGCAGCAGACCTCGCTCGACAGCGCCAAGGCCGTCCCAGAGCTGAATAAGCTTTTCGCCCTGTACCTGAAGCAGTATCCGCAGGTGCGACTCTCCTACGATGGCGACGTCGTAGACCCATCCGTTCTCGAAGACACAAGGACCACCTATGCTCTGCCTGCCTTCACGACCGAAGACGGCCGCAGCCATGAAGTGACACTTACGATCATCGAATGGAATATTGATATCGAGCGCGGTCTGTATTTGTGCACCGAAGGCGGCTTCACGCTGCGCGAACTGCCGCCAGGCATCCATGCGCCGGGCTACAGGTTCACTGCCTATCTGAGCTCGAAGCTGCTGGAGGAGATGGAAGAAAACGGCACCATCGAAATGGAGGAGTTCACTGATCTGAAGAAGCTGCTCGACATTACTAAGGATCAGTTGCGCCACCATTTTCTGCACCGGGATGCCGAGAAAGCCTCCGGCGTGGTTGAGCAATGGAAACACGAGGACATCTACCCCTACGTGGGCGAGCCCAAAGACATCATCGAGGAAACGGAGCGGCAGGTTTTTGATGTGGTCGCTGTCAACCTCGATGCCTATGTCGAGGACTTCAAGGAATCCAAACCGCACAGCAAAAAGCTCACCTTCACTCTCTTGCGCTATGCGCTGGAGAGCAATCCCTCCTCGCTCAACTTCATCTTGGAGCAGGTCGTTGGGCTTCCCAAAGAAATGCAGGACGAGTTCGCCGCGCTGCTGCAGAAGACCTCACTTATCGCGATGATCAACGCATCCAAGATAGTGACCGAGCGGCTCGATTTCCTCAAGGGCCTGGAATACCTGCTGTACGACCCGCAGTCGCGGGTCACATTGAAGGAGCGTTCGCAGCTCCACAAGCTGATTTCCCGCAACACATGGATTTTCGGGGACGAGTTCTACCTTGTCAATAACGATGAATCTCTGACTAATGTACTCCGCAAGCACGTGCAGAACGTGGCCTTCGAAGTGGATCTAGACACGCCTGTCCGGAGGGAAGACGGATCGACCGGCGTGGTGGACTTAGGACTATCGAACGTCCGGCCTGAGTCAGAGGAAGAGAAGGATGTCATCGTCTCCAAAATCCTCGAACGCCACCCTTCGGAGGGCAAGCATCACCTCGTAATCGAACTCAAGCGCCCGTCGCAGAACGTCACGAGCGAGGTCATCGGACAGGTGCGCAGCTACGCTTTTGCCGTTGCTGCCGACGAGCGGTTCCAAAATGTGCGGACGAACTGGACCTTCTGGGCTTTGTCCAACAAAATGAACGAACAGGCCCAGCTCGAATCCCAAATGGAAAACCAGCCGCGGGGCGTGGTCTACCAGAGCAAAGCGGATGCCAGGCGCAACTACAACATGACAATCTGGGCCAAGTCCTGGTCCGAGATAATCGAGGAATGTACCACCCGGCTGAAGTTCTTTCAGGACCGACTCAATTACAACGCCAGCCAAAGCTCCGGCGCGAAATACCTGCGCGAGGCCTATCCGAAGTTCATTCCGCCGAAGCCCGAGGACGAGAAGCCTCAATAGCGTTTCCCAGACCGGTAGAATATGAGGATGCTGTTTCGGTCGCGTTCAGTTAGCGTGTGATGGATGGAGCTTACATCAAAGGCTTTCGGTTGCGACAAATCGGTATTAAGCCAGCTCAAGTTGTTTATCGAGCGCTTCCTGGACACCGGTAGTGTCGAGATTTGCCGACGCGAAGTTGGCGTTCAGCAACTCTTCCGGTAGCAGGTAGTCCCATTTCTCTCGAATCTTGTTCAAAACTGTAGATGCGAGGGCAAGGGGGGCAATAGTCCCCTCCTCGCGGAGAACCTCCAATACCTCTCGAACACGGTCCACGGAAGTATCTTTGACGCAAACTGCCACGCCATCATTCATGCTTCGTAGGCCGCGCGCGAGAAGCATCAGAAGCAGGGTGTCGTTGACTGCGTCGCCCTTCCAGAGAATGATCTCGACGTCAGCGCCCATTTGCAGCAGCCAGGTGTGGTTGAGTCCGAGCCTTGCGTAGTTTGCGCGCGCTTCATCGAGCAGCCTCGATGCCGTGGGGTCCAGAAAGGGAATCGTATCAGTGGAGCCGAGGATAAGGCGCATTTCTTCCCGTACTCGATCATGGATCATTGCACCCATGCTTCCGTCGAATGGCGGTACTGTACCGCCAGAGGCAGGCTTGACCTCGACGGTCTTGTCTTCTTGGCTGACTGTCATTACCTCCCAGCGCCGGCCAGCGAAGATCAGGAAGCTTCCTGGTGTCAATGGTCTGTTGAGTGGCATTGAGCCAAGAGACCGGCCGGCAGTTATAATTCTGAATTCATCACTCGAACTGAAGGCTGCGTAGAAGGAGAAGTGCGACGTTATTCGCTCGCCCTTTGGCGCCAGCATAATCAAACCAGAAGGATCCTGAAATATGATCTCCTGCTCATGTAGTTTTCTTAGCAAGGAAGTAAACTGCTGCGGTGTTATCGCATAAAACGGGCCCGACGCCCCGCAAAGTATATCCCATAGACTCTGTGCGTACGCGCCGCCATTCTGCACGAGTAGAGCAAGTATCTGCTGCACCAGGGTGGACCCATGGATCTTCGAGGTGGAGACCGGCTCGTACCACTTGAGAATGAGCAGCCGCACCATTGCAGCAAACGTGACTAGCCCCTCTCGAAGCATCTCGGAAAGGCCGGATTTGGCGCTTAGCTCATTCTCAATGCAGTAGGAACTGAGAATCATCGGTTCGCCTGGGTGCCGCCCGGAGCGTCCCAGACGCTGCCGTAAACTCGCGACGGACGGCGGAGAACCGACTTGGACTACCCGTTTGACGGGTCCAATATCAATCCCAAGTTCAAGGGTAGTGGTACAGATTGCGGTAGCGGGACGATCTGTCTTTTTAAGAGCGGCTTCAGTCTCCTCACGGATCTCCCGCGATAGGTTTCCATGGTGTGGCCAGAATTCATTTGGCACGCCGTTGTTATCGCAGGACTGCCGCAAGAAATCCGCGTAGAACTCCACTTCCGTTCGGCTGTTTGGGAAGACCAGATTGCTTGTGCCGCGAAGCTCCTTGTACAGGCTTTCCGCGATTGAAAGCCTGGCTGGGCCAACTGACTCACCCTCGTTGTGTTTCTCCTTTGCTTTGTCGAGGACGCCCTTCACACGCACTTTGAGAGTCTGGTTGGCCGCCGCACTGTTGACCAACTCCACAGGACAACTACCATCGGGGCGCAGGAAGGCCCTGGCTCCATCCATGTTTCCAAGTGTGGCAGACAGAGCGATTCTGCAAACCCGGTGGCCCACTGCATTTTCGACTCGATGCAGGAGCGACTGAAGCTGCTTACCCCGTTCAGTTCCCATAAACGCGTGCAACTCGTCGACCACGATATACCGCAAAGTAGCCAACATTCCACCAAGACCGTGCCCTCGGCGCATGAGCATGGCTTCCAGCGACTCGGGTGTGATAAGCAGGCAGCCATCAGGCTTCTTGAGAAACCGGGACTTTAAGGTCTGATTGACGTCTCCGTGCCAGGGGGTGATGGGAATATCCAGCGGTTCAGCCAATTCGGTCAGGCGGCGCATCTGGTCATTGATTAGCGCCTTGAGCGGGCTGATGTAGAGAACAATTCCAAATTCATCAGCGTTCTTAGCCAGCTTCGTAAGGATGGGAAAGAAGGCGGCTTCAGTCTTTCCTTGCGAAGTTGAGGCAGCAATGATCACATCGCTGCTGCCATCCAGGATGAGCGGGATGGCCTGTTCTTGCGCATCTCGCAGCGAAGTCCAATTCGCCTTCCATATCCATTGCTGGATACGAGGGTCGAGCAACGACACATTGCTCAGATTAGAGCTTGAAGTCTGCAAATTCGTCATTCGCACCGCTCGTCGAACCGGGGTCCACATCCTCCGCTACGAGGTTGTCACCATCGCCGGTATCCTTATTAACTTCCACTTGGCCGATCATGTCTCGCCAATCACACGACGGATTCTGCTCCAGAATCGAAAGCAGATTTACAAAGGATGTGATGGTTGTTCGTGGCGTTCTAAAATAGGCTTCGCCGACTTTCTGCATGCAGTGTTGGATGAATACCACTTGCGCCTCATCCGGCAAAAGCCGCTTAGAAGGGTCGCCGTACGCAAACACATCCAAAATCTTCCCCAGCAGAATCAGAAATTCTTCAGGCGTAAGGCTTGGAAGTCGCAGAACAGGGTGGTTGTAATCCGTGAGGCCGGTGCTTTTGGCAAAGGTGTTCTCGGCCAGGCGCGATTGAAGAGCGCTGTAGCTATAGAGGCCACGCCGGGTGTCCATGAGAAACTCCGGTGTACCTCCGAGCAAAAAACCGAGTCCTTCACAGTTGTTCTGCAAGGTGTCGTTGAGGATACGAAGGATCTGCTCGTAGTTGGAACTGCGTGCCTGCGAGTTCAACCGGTAGATGTTCACCATTTCATCCAGGCAAATCATCAGGCCACCATGGCCGGCAAGCCGGAAAAAGACGCCAAGCAACTTCAGTTGGTCGTAAAAGTTCGCATCGTCGACGATTGTTCGGATGCCTAATGCGTTGCGGACATCGGTCTTGGTCGAGAACTCCCCGCGAAGCCAGCGGATTGCATCGCTCTGAAGGTTCTGGTCGCCGTGCTTGTGACCTTTCCAATAAGCTTCAATGACATGAGCGAAGTCGTAGCCGAGCACCATGCCCTGCAGTCGCTCCAGCCTGGCCTGGATGATCGTATCTGTGCCTAGACCCTTCGCTTTTGCCTCCGCTTCGGCAGTGGCGATGAACTTTTCAACAATGCCGGAGAGAGCGCCGCCATCGGGCTTCGCGCGTGTGGCAATGTTCCTCGTCAACTCCGCGTAGAGTGACCTCGCTGTGCCTGTGCCATGCAGACGCCGATCTGGATTGAGATCGGCAGTTGCGGTTACCAGCTTCTCTTGCATTGCGATTGAACGTATAAGATTAAGGAAGAAAGACTTACCGCTTCCGAAATCGCCAACGACGAGGCGAAAACAAGCTCCACCATCGGCAATCCGGGCGATGTCTTTCATCAGCGCCTCGATTTCTTTTCCGCGTCCAACCTGGATCAGGTGTTGTCCGGCGCGCGGTACCACGCCGGAGCGCAAGGACAGCAGAAGTGCGTCACGGTCTTTTTGGCGCACCAGAGTCATGTTGTCTCCTTGATCAGCAGATCGGTGTTAATGGTCACTGGGTCTTCTCCTTCAATCAGCGCGGAGTCGAGTTTGTCGAAGGACGCTTCATTGATTGTCTCAACTGCACCATCAGTCATCAAACCGCGTTCTGCACAGAGGTCTTCCAACTCTTGACGGGTCCACTCCGGACGCTGAAGGAGGATTTCCAGCAGCGCGGCGTGGTCGGCATCCAGGGGCAAGAGGGGGGATTTCCCATCTTCAGGTAACTTCTCGTCAATTTCCAGCTCTCCATGAATTTCAGGTGGGTCATTAAAGATTTCCTGGAGAAGGGTGGAGAGCTTGGCTTCTTCCGAGCGGAGTTTGGCCAATTTGTCCATGTCAAACTGGACGGTCACAGGTTTGCTCGGAGCCTTTTGCTTTTCTCTGAAATCTGCGGGTTTTTCTGATGCTCGGGTGTCCACGCCGAGATTGTGGAGTCGGCTGTAGAGTCCCGCATGGTCCATGCCCATTGCCGTGAAGAACTGCTCAAGGACGCGAACCTCAGCAGGCTCCACAATTCCATCTGCCAAAGCAACTTGAATCATGAACGAGACAACGACTTCCCGGGCCTTGGGATTTAGTTTGGAAAGTTGCCTTTTGATTCCAGTCATAGTCGGCGGCGTAACCCGGTAGATGCTGAGATGGGCTTTGAGCCTCTTGCTTTCAGTCGGCGTGATCTTCAGCTCCGAGTTGATGTAGTTCAAAATGACGTCAGTCTCGGCTTCGCCAAAGCCACTGCCGGCCGAAGCAACAATCGCAGCGAGTTGGAGGAGCATGGATGCCCAACCGTAATTTTCTGAAAGAACCACATTTCCCGATGGCACATCTGCGGCAAATAGAGCAATCGAGTCGTCCAAACTCGGGAGGTCAGCGCCAAAGCGAACATCGGGAGCTATACCAAGGCCAAAATTACTCAGGTTCGCGCAGAGATTGGAATACCGCCGTTTCTGTAGGGGCAGCTCCACCGGGCAAATCTTCGCGAGTTCGCCTAGAGTGAGGATCTTTGCAGTACCGCTACTCAAACAGGAGTTGCGAATACTCTCGATGGCGGTCCTAGAGATCTCAGGCCACAAGACTACGGGCAGTTGTGATATCGCGGCGACAGTTCCTTTGCCCTCCTGTTGTGAGGAAAGAAACCTGCGATACGGCGCCAGCAAGGTAGCGCACTTGTTGCCGATAACCTCCAATTGATCCATAGCGCTCTTTTGGAGAGTCACGTCTGGGAGAGGAATCTCTTTCGTGAAAGACGCACTTCCGAAACCAGAACTCGCGGATCGGTAAATGATCTTTATGAGGGTCGGGTTCTGGGGAAGCACCAGTCCCTCTCCTGTTGCAGTTTGATATTCGGATTTGAAAAGGGCAGAAAACTCCTCCGACACTTCAGTAAATGCGCTACGGATCGACCACGCCTGAGATGTCATAAGCCACGCTAAAGCCCAGTCATCAGAAACAGGCCGCTTTGCCCGTGCATGAAGAGCCAGCCCCACCTTGAGCGCCACAGTTGGTCCGCGCAAAGGTGCAGGCTTCGGCACCTTGAGCTTATCGAAATCGAATTCAGGCCGATGGAGCGCTTCGAGATAGTCCAGAAGGGAGGATGCGTACGAAGCGAAACTACCCTGGTTTCCATAGATGCCGAGCAGGCGCCGCAGTTCGTTATTGATAACCACCAATTCCGCAACGTCCCGAGAGGAATCAAGAGAGGCTGTCAGCACCCGCCTCTCAAGTCCATAAAAGAACAGAAAGACGTAGCCAATTTGCGCCTGTGGATCCTTCCTTCCGGTCAAATGCCACTTCAAATAAGCGGCACGTGCTTCTTCAGTGGCTCCACCGTAGGTAGGCCAATAAGGCAGCAGCCGCTCGGTGTAATCCGCATTCGACGAGACGGCCAGAGTTGGATCGATGAGTGCTGGTTCTGCTCCTCCCGAGTTTGCGGACCGGAGCCCGGTCCCGACATAGACTAAGCCGCCGCCAATCTGCATCCCCCTGCCGATGTCGACATATTGCCCGGCTGGAACCCAAAACTTGGTCTCCTGGCTCCGTATCCTCATGATCTGCGCTGGCTCGGTGACCAGGGGCCTTTCCTGAACGACTACGGAAAACGTCACCGGAACCTTAATGCTAACGGCTTTTGCAGAAACAATGTCGGCTTTTCTTGCAAGCGCCTCGACTGGGATTGTCCGAGTTGGTGCGGGGGCGCTCCTCGGCGTGGTCTGTTGACCAGCCGGACTCAGCTGATCCGTCAGTTTTGCCTCGTAGAAATCATGGTTATCATTGAAGTCGCTCATCAGAGTTGGTTCATCGATTCCCGTGTTGCATACTCGTCGGCAGTTTTCGAGGAGTCCAGTAAGATCATCCCTCAACGCAGTCGCAGGAGAGCCACCATCGATTTCCTGAACCAGCCTCTCAGTCTCAGCAACGACCTCTTTAATTGACTGGCTGCGGCCAAGGCTGAATACCCATCCTCCAAAACTCAACCGAGGCAGAAGGGAAGAAGCTCGCCTTTCCAAATCACTCTTTTGCTGTTCGTACAGGCGCTCCTTTTCAGAGATGGAACTCGAATAAAGCCGAAGCCGGTAGATGGCTTGAATCAGGATACGCGCAGTATTCTGGTTAAACGGCGGAAAGGGATGAGGGATTGGGAGCTTGTTGGAATCAGCAATGAGTGTAGCTGCGATTGAGGCAATGGGACGAGCTGAAGCGGGCCCAACCCCGCGAATTTGCAGAATCCGGCCTGCATCCCATCCCTGAATGTCAGCCAGAGTGTGGATGCCAACACCATGTAGTGCCTGTAGCCTCAGCCCACCCTGATGTTTCTTCACCTCTTCGATCGGAATTCCGCGAAGCCGCCCCAAGCGGATCTCCTGCGCGTATTGCCTGGCCGATTGAACCACTTCGTTGCGGATTCCGATGATGGTGTCCTGCAACTCGGACGAAAAAGCGCCAAATTTCGCCGTGGCCTTGGATGCACACTTCTTGACGCGCGCTGCAGGCGATACTGCGTAAGCAATCGCGGCGGCAATAAAACACACTGCGATGAGAAAGAGCCAGATCATGCAGGAGTTTCCTCGATGATAAGAACAGGGTTTCAAAGAACACAGCTTGGGCGCAAGTGGAGTCGCCCCCTTGGCTGAGACAAACAGTTTAAAACTAGTTCGCCGTTGCCTCAAAATTCTCAACTGTCAAGATCACTCTGGCGCATTTTGAGCGCGGCCGGTGATGCTCTCAGATGCGATGAGATAAACATCGGGAGTCGTTGTTGCGACAAGTTGTAGATGTGAAGAGCCATCCCATTCAGAATATTGCAGGAAAGCTCCGTAGGTTAGGGATTTGTGTCAGCGTGTTGTGGATCACACCGATCCACTTCCGTGCCCTCTCTGACCATGGAGTAGGCAAGACAGAACTCTGGCCAGAGATCACCCTCTGCTCGATCCCTTGTCCCCGTTGCACCACCAGTGGACCGCCTGAATATTCTCCGGGTGGTCGTCTCTCCATGCCCCGCCCATGCCGCGAGGTTGGATATGGTCGGGTACGATGTCGCCATAATCATTGAACGGTTCGTTACAAAGTGCGCACTTGCCACGTTGGGCGGCAATCTTCCGAGCGAGGAGTTTCCGCATTTCTCCGTTGGAGCGGAGTTCCCGGTACCCCCGAGGGGGTAGAGGATCCTCAATGCGCCGAACGCCCATCTGGCGCTGGCGCTTTTCTCTTGGGATTGTCTCTCTGCCACAGCAGGACAGGGAGTGGTGAAGCGGGCACAGTTGATTACGGCGGAGTCTCATGGTGTCCTCCTGATCGGCTTCGGTGCCGTGGTGTGATTTGGATTGAAAGGAACTGAGGCCAACAGCAAAACAGAGGTAGAAAAGCTCAGAGAAGCCCTTTTCTCAGGGGTCAGATGCCCAGCCCGGCGGCGGCGTTGCGCGTAAACATCTCGCCAATACGGATATACGGATGTATTTAACCAGCATCTTGGCTGACTTGTGGCCGGTCTGGCGCATGATGTCGCGCTCGCTGACGCCGTTCATCGTCGCCTGGGTGACGCATCCGGCGCGCAGGCTGGGGCCTCCCAAGGGCTCCGACTTAAGACCAGCACGACTGGCGGCGCGTTTCAAAATCCAACCGACGCAACCATGTGGAGGCCGCGGCGGGAGATCTTGCCGTTATGGCTGACCGCACGAAAGGCAGCTCCGTCAGTGATGCCAGATTCCGTGAGCCAGCACGGACCGGGCAGGTGGCATCGTCTGTCCCAAAGGGAATGCCGACCTTGTGGCCGGCTGCCTCCTGGTCGGTCTTCGAGCGACGAAGATCAACGACCTGGCCGTCCGGGGTGAAGGTGAGGTCGGCGCTGTCGATCGCGGCGAGCTCCGAGCGGCGAAAGCCGGTGGCGACAGCACTGGTTGTCCCGCCGTCAGTAGGACGATGCTCTAATGGCGACGACCAAGATGAACCACTCAATATATGCTTTCAGAAGAACAGCTTGCGGCGAATCACTGAACGCAGGAGAATTAAGAAGAGGCAAAACTAAGATTTCCAGGAAAGGACTTCCGCTTTTTTCGGGGTCCCATCGCTTTCCTAATAGGAAAGGGATTCCGGAAGGTATACCGCCTATGGGCATGCAAACTGGTGAAGAAGTGCCACCCAAGTCGACCGATCTGGCCGGGTGGCGGCGAGCCATTGCGACGGATCGGCTGAAATTTTTCCGTCTGGAAGCCTTAGCAGCAGCATTCCAAGACCTAGGAAATCGTGACCAACAGGTGCAACACGCCTTAGCAAAGCACCTGTCGGATAGCATCCTTCACATGCTTCGGAAACATATTGGTATGAATAAGCCGAACCAGGGAGAGGATATCATACTTCGCGTCCATGGGAATATCTTTGCGGCTTTGCTTTGTCCGAAGTCACCAGACGGCAAGGCCCTCCGCGTGGCTTTTGGGCCTCGCGTGTTGTTTCGCATAAAGGATGCCATCGCGGCTGAACAACGTGAATGTCGAATTCTAGACGAATCCCGCACAGCCAACAAACGAGCGGCCTCTGACGAAGACAGCGAGGGCGAAGATGTGGGTGAGGAAGGGCACGTTGATATCGATGCCTCAGCGGAATCCATAGCTTTCAACGAAGAGACAGAACCGGAAGATGATTGCGAATCGGGTCAACCAACTAGATCTGACCCGTCACTCTTGGACGATGTTAGAGAACTGGATGAGCATGTAAATGTTGAAGGAATTCTGGACTGTGTGACCGATCCAAGGAAGCGTCTTGCCTTCCATCTTTACATGAACGACATCCCGTTTAAGACCAAGAAGAAGAAAGCACAGTCGATTGCGCACGCGTTGAACATCAGTGAAAAGACAGCGAGGGCTTGGGTGGAGCAGGTCCGAGGAATCCTATCGGAACATGAGGGCGTCAAGCACATCAAGAAATCGAGAGTGGGAGCTAGATCATGATCGATCAGATCAAAACCGCAGACCGGGACGAGGTCTTGTTCGCATTTCACCAGGAATGCGAACGACCATCAGCCGAGCAGATTGTGGCATGGGTGAATCGGTTTCCGCAGTTTGCAGAAGATATTCGCGCACACGCAGCCGTTGCCTGGGACTGGGCAACGCAGGCAGCAGAAGGCGAAGTCGTAGTAGATGAGATATTGTCGTCGCGAGCTTATAGCCAGGCGCTCAATATCATCTACAGCGCGGAAACATCATCCGCATCAACCAACGATCCAACACACTGTCGGACGTTCCAACAAATGCAGGATGCCATCGGTAAGGAGACCTACCAGCTCGCAAAAGAGTTGGGCGTTGCTCGTAGTGTTCTTGCGGACCTTTTCAACGGGTGGATGCGACCACCTATTCGAAAACGCCTCATTGATGGCCTGATGGCGTTGCTTAACAGTACGAGCGAAGAATTCGGCTTTGCGCTGAAGTGCGCTCTTCGTCAGCCTCGTTTGGGTCACGCGAAGGCTGATCAGACGCCCGTTGTGGCTCAGCGCTCGTGCGACGAGATTATTCGTGACAGCAACATGTCTCAGGAAAGAAAGCAATATTGGCTTGAAGAGGACTAACGATGGATGCCTGGATTGAGATCCGGCGTAAGGCACAGAAATGCCACGAAGAAGCATTGGCTCAGGCGAGTGGTGATCGGCGCGCATCTGCCCTGATCAATGCCGCTTTGGCGGCAGACGATTTAGAGGTGCGCTACCTCGATTTCAGTCCAGGCACACTAGGGTCACTTGATCGTTCTGCGCGGCTCGTGAATGTTGCGAAGCATCAGGCACATGCAGATGAAGCTGTCGTTATCGCTCATGAGATCGGCCACTTCCAACTTCACTGCGATCCCCATAGTGAGGTGTCAGCACGGCCACTTGGACTTGGTGGAGACCCCATTGATAGCGGGGCGGGAAAGGTCGAAGGATATTCGCCAAGGGAGCGGAAAGAGGTACAAGCCGACATTTTTGCGGGTGAATTTCTTTGTCCGTCAGATTGGTTGCGCGAAGCCTATCTCGTTAAAGGAAAACATCCACAGGAGGTCGCAACAGAACTTGGATTGCCGGTCAATCTGGTTACAAATCAGACCGCGAGGGCTCTGCTCCTGCCTGCCCTAAGTCCGTCGAAAGAAGCTCAGCCCACCATCACTCATAATCTCGATGAAAGCCAGGAAATCGCCGCCACTTGGGACAAAGGGCCACTCTTGGTCGATGCCGGCCCCGGTACGGGAAAAACACGCACTCTCGTTTACCGGATTAAGCATCTTCTCGCGAAGGGGGCGAGTCCAGGTGCGTTCTTAGCACTGACTTTTTCGAATAAAGCGGCTGAGGAAATGCGGGAGCGGATCGCGGCAATGAATGCCGATGCCGCCATCGAGATGTGGGTGGGAACGTTTCATGCCTTTGGGTTGGAACTTTTGAGAAAATGGCCCTCCAGTATACGTCGCACGAGTAACGTGCGAATCCTTGATCAAACAGGATCGCTCGCTCTGCTGGAATCGCAATTGGATAAGCTTCCTCTTTATTACTTTCAGAATCTCTACGAACCAGCCTATGAGCTGGTCAATGTCTTAAAGGCCATATCACGCTGCAAAGACGAACTCATTTCTTGCGATGAGTATCAGAGGGCGGTAGATGCTGCACTTGCGGCTGCCCGAACTGATGACGAACGCGAGGACGCAGAGAAGATAGAGGAAATTGCGAAAATCTATAGGATTTATGAACAGGCATTAGAAGATTCTGACGCGGTAGATTTTGGCGACCTAGTCAAACTCGCGGTCGAGCTTGTTCAATGCAATCCAGATGTCAAGGAATACGTAAAAGGATTTCGCCACGTACTTGTCGATGAGTTTCAGGACGTAAATTCAGCGAGTGCTGCCTTGTTACGTGCGATTTGCGACACGGGAACCGATTTATGGGTAGTGGCGGATCAACGCCAGTCCATTTATCGCTTCAGGGGGGCGGAACCCCTCAATGTATCCAATTTCACTAAGGTGTTCGGGGGAACATGCCACGCATTGGCAAACAACTATCGTTCATCCGAGCCCATTGTTCGGACCTTTGAACACTTTTCAAAGGCGATGCGAGGAGGTAGCACCGCAGGGGCTTGGAAGGCCGTTCGAGCAATTGGAGGGAATGTATCTGTCACGGTCGCTCCGACTGTCGCGGCGGAAGGTGAAGCCGTTGCCGCAATGATTGCGCGACTTCGAAATAGCGGCGTGCCGCACGGCGATCAAGCAATCTTGGCGAGATCCCATTTAACCCTCGCGCGTATTACAGCGATTCTTGAACATCTGGGTGTGCCGCTACTTTATCTCGGTGACCTTTTCGAACGATCTGAGATACGTGATCTGCTCTCACTTATCGGCCTTGGCGCTGAATTTGGCGATGTCGGATTGGCGCGCGTTGCCGCACTGCAGGAATATCAGGTATCGAAGAATGAAGCGCTCGCGCTTAGCCGGTGGGCGCAGGATAACCGGTTTTTAGTTTATGAAGCATTGATCCGTTGCAACGAGGTCCCCGGCCTCAGTGAGGCAGGTCGCGTAGGACTCAGGAAGTTGGGATTACAGCTGAAAGGTCTTGAATATGCATCCCCTTTGACGCTGCTTACGACCTGGCTATTTGAGCGCAGCGCCTATCTCAATCCGATACTGAAGGCCAATGACGCAAAATCTCAACAAAAACTTGTGGCCATCTATCACCTACTGAAAGTGTGCAGCGAATATGCTTCAGAAGGCAACTCGAACCGCAAGCGTTTCTTAGAGCGCATCAGGCGCATCGAGCTTCTCAATGAAGATACTCCCTACCGGGCTGTGTCCTCAGAGGCGAGTGATATGGACGCGGTCCGTGTCATGACCATTCACGGAAGCAAAGGGCTAGAATTTCGAGCGGTTCATTTTCCGGCGATCGCAACAGGATATATGCCGAGCAGTTGGCGCGGCGTCCACATCCCCGCACCGCCCTCACTTCCGCATCTTTCCATGCGCGAAGACGGACACCATGCTGAGGAGGAGTGTCTCTTCTTTGTTGGCCTGTCGCGAGCTCGTGACCACTTGTCGATTAGCCGTGCGGATATGTACACGACGCGAAGGGCGAGCGAGTCTAGATTTCTTGCTTCAATAGGTCCCAGGGTTCAGGTGATTCAATTTCAAGGAACTGGGAAGGCATATGGAGTATCCCCAAGACCACAGCCTCCGGAGCCAAGGGAGGCATATCCGGAACGCAATCTGGATTTGTATATGCAATGTCCAGCCCTCTATGGCTATACCATTATCGATGGCTTACGTGGTGACCGGACTCAATCGGCGTACCTTCGGTTTCATCGCTCGGTGTATACAACGATCCGATGGCTCGAGGATGAAAGGCAGGGCGGCCGAGCGGTTGATGGGGTGAGCGCCCTGGCGCGCCTCTCAACTGTATGGGAGTCCGACGGTCCCGTCGATCACGCGTTTGAAAAATACTACCGGGTGGCGGCTGAAAGTATGGTTGCCCGTATGGCCGCCGTCATCGCATCAGAAGCCGTACGCTATGAACGGGAAGAGTGGTCGGTGCCGATTGGATCGCGCCGTGTTCTTATAACACCGGACCGCGTCTGGATTGGTTCGGACGGGATCGTCCGCGTGCAGCGAATTCGCACCGGTCGCCGAACAAAATCGGAGCTAACAAAACCGATCTATGCCCTCATGCGGCGGGGCGCTCAGCTAAGGTATCCGGGGAAGCGTATCAGCGTGGAGATTTTCTATCTCGCGACGGACGAGAGCGTGGAAGTCGTTGCCAAGAATGATGACAAACAGATTGCCGCCTATGCCGAAGCCATTTGGTCCATCGAAATAGGCGACTTTCACGCTGATCCCGACGCGCGCCGGTGCCCGAACTGCCCGTGTTATTTCACCTGCGCTGGCTAGAAAGAGCTGCTTCCGCTTTTTTCCTGCTCCCATCGCTTTCCTTTTAGAGGGCCAATCCGGTCCTAGGAGGGAAAAGCGATGTCAAAGCCCATTATTTTTATCCAGGTCCATGGCCGCCCTGAAATTGTCGAAGCAGAACTTTCCGAAGTCGCGACCATCGGCGAGTTGTATGACGTCCTGACTGCTGTCGGCATTGAGATGAATTCCGAAACCTTCGTCTTCATCGACGAAGCCGAAGAACATCAGGCAGGTGAGCGCCATCACCCCATCAGCAGTTTCCGGCACGGATCACGCATCCATGTCTGCCATTGCAAGCGGATCAGGACGACGGTGCACTTTCTTAATCACACCGCCGAACGTGAGTTTGCGCCTGGAGCGCGGGTGCGGGCCGTCAAGGAGTGGGCAGTGGAGAAGTTCAAGATCAACCCGAAGGATGCAGCTGAGCACGTCTTGCAGCTCTGCAACTCAACCAAGCGGCCACCGAGCGACACGCGCCTCAACGAGCTCGTACAGCTTCATGAGTGTTCGGTTTGCTTCGACCTCGTCCCAGAAAAGCGCGTCGAGGGGTGATATGAATACACCCTTGTCACCCGGTGAAGCGCTGCTACGTCAAGATCTTTCCGCCCCGGAGTTCCGGTGCAGCGAGATCGATGGCCGATGGCGGCATGTAAACACGAACTGGCCTCTTACGGTCATCGCGGTATCCGCGCCAGAGCGACCCCGGTCACCTTTGGAGTATGGCTTCAGGTTTGAGTGTACCGGCTATCGTCAGAGTCCTGTGACGGCGCAACCTTGGGACGTTCTGAACAGTAGGCCGCTGGCTCCGGCTCAGTGGCCCACGGGCCCGGTCATGGTGTCTGCAGTCTTTCGCCCTGAATGGAAAGGCAGCAATTGCCTTTATCTTCCCTGTGACCGCATGTCGATCGAGGGCCACGACAACTGGCGGACAGTTTACCCAAGCCGGCTTTGGCAACCTGAGCGCGGCATTATTTGTTACCTGGAGCAGATTCATGAACTTTTCCATCAAAGCGATTATTCGGGCACTCGTAGTTCCTGAGCATCGGCTGGTTTGTTCGACATGGATGTGGCGTCGGATTCTCGCCGAGTTAGAGCGGCGGGGAGAACACAGTCATGAGTCCGGGGTCTTTCTTCTTGGTGTGGAGCGCGGAGGCAAGCGCGAGGTTCTTGGTGCGATCTACTATGACGAACTCGATCCAGAGGCCTATTCCTCCGGGGTTTGTGTGTTGAACGGAAACGCGTTCGCTAAGCTATGGTCGCTGTGCCGCCAAAGGAATCTGACGGTGGTCGCTGACGCTCATACACATCCGGCTGAGGCATTTCAGAGCTTCTCGGATAAGGCAAACCCTATGGTTGCGCAAGTGGGGCATATCGCAATCATCATCCCGAACTTTGCGAGGGCGTCGGTTCAGGCTTCGCTTTTAGGGATCTACGAATATTGCGGCCAACATGAATGGATAGATCGTGGCCCGACGCGCGCACCGAGTTACTTCTATACCGGGATATGGAGTTGATATGGGACAGATTGTCGATCCAAACAGCCTGCACCGGACCGCAAAGTACTTTATGGATAGCGGACGCGCCGAAAGCCACGATGAGGCCATGCAGTTATTGGCGGGGTTTGGTCTCACAATCTATGTGGGACCGGAAATCGTTGGCTCCTCTCATCACCAAAACGCCTTGCTTACTCTCATCAATACAGGCCGCCGGACGCTTCTTGCCGGAGTAGAAATCGTCGGTCTTCCGGACGACGCGCCGAGCCTGACCCCGCTTGCACCGGAAAGATTGTTAATGGATGCCGTGACCGAACTCGGGGGCCGAGTAGTCGATACAGTGAATCCTGATTGGCCGTCAGCAGTTATTGGGGATGCCACAGTCCTTGAGACGAAGTTGCCACGGTGGCGCGTAACTTGGAACGGTTGGCGGGGTGGAGTAACTCCTTTCCGCGACAAGAAGCGACTCCACGAAGACGAGGCAATCGCCTTGGCGCCGCTGCTTGCCGCTGCTGCGTGTGCAACAGAAGTGTTCGCGCATCATGCCAGCGATCATGCGATGGCAGGGCGGCGGTCGCTGGGGCTGTCGCTTTGGAATCCAGGCGCTGATTGGCTTGCCAACGATCCGACTGAGTCAACTACCGCATTTCTGCCGTCACGGCTCTGGATTATCGGGCTTGGCAACCTGGGGCAGGCGTTCGCATGGCTGCTGGCATCTCTGCCGTACGGTGATCGAAGTTGTGTTGAGCTGGTGCTGAATGACTTTGATGACATCGCGCTGTCAAATGAAAGCACCTCGCTCCTATCCCGCAAGGAGGATATCGGTCGCAAGAAAGCACGCGTTGTCGCCGAATGGCTAGAGGTTCGCCGTTTTCGTACTTTCTTGGAAGAGCGCCGCTTTGGAGAATGGATTGTCCAGGCTCCTCATGAAACGTGCGTCGCCTTATGTGGTGTAGACAATGCGCTTGCTCGCGCTGCGCTTGAGAAGCCAGGATTTGGGCTTGTTGTGGAGGCCGGACTGGGGGGAGGGCCGGAGGCATTTCGAAGCATTTCAATTCATACATTCCCCGCGTCCCGTTCCGCCGAGGAGATTTGGTCGCGGCAGGTTGGCCAAGGCGACAAGAGCCTGGAGGACATGCCAGCGTATAAAGCGCTGAAGAAACAGGGTATGGATAGTTGCGGCCTTGCTCAATTAGCATCGCGCACAGTCGGAGTGCCGTTTGTCGGCGTCATCGCTGCATGCCTTGTTATTGCTGAGCTTCTTCGGCGGTTGAACGGCGGCAGCGCATTTGAACTTGTATCAGGCTCTGTTGCCGCGCTCGAAGACGTTGAAACCATAACGATTTCGTGCGGTCCATATGCGTTCGGCCATCTTCCGGCTGCGGAACAGTCTATTCGCGCAGCAATCCCAGAGTGAGTCTGGAATGATCTGCTTGGCTACTGTATGAAGAGTAAACGTAAGGGCGCCACATCGAGGATGCTTATGCGGACTTGTTCAGGCTTCCCGCTCAGGGGGCGGATTTGATCTGCAAGACACTAAATTCTGGCTGCTTGGAAGCAGAATCTGAAGAATTGGAGACAACTAAATTCGGCTTTGATCAACCGGGCAAATTGCCATATGCGACATGAACCTGCCCTACACCTTTATACTGTCACGAGTTGCCCAAAGCAGCAGATTCCACGCAGCAGTAGCAGCCAAAGCCTAGAGACTGTGGTTTTTGCCAGCAAGCAAAGAGAGCCGCATGAACAGGAAAGACCTCAGCGAGCGAGACATTTGTTCCAAATTCATCACGCCTGCCATTCAACGGGTTGGCTGGGACCCAATGCTGCAAATCCGCGAGGAAGTGTCCTTTACCAAGGGCAGGATCATCGTGCGTGGCAAGCTTGTATCGCGGGGCAAAGCCAAGCGGGCCGACTACATCCTCTATTACAAGCCCAACATTCCCATCGCTATCATCGAGGCCAAAGACAACAACCATGCCGTCGGCGATGGGATGCAGCAAGCACTTGGTTATGCCGAAACGCTCCAGATTCCCTTCGTCTTCTCATCCAACGGCGATGGCTTCCTCTTCAATGACCGCACCGGCAATAGCGACGAAAAGGAGACCTACCTCACCCTGGACCAGTTCCCAGCGCCCGCCGAGTTGTGGCAAAGATACCGTGCCTGGAAGGGATTGAGCGACGACGAAGAAAAGATCGTCCTCCAGGATTACTACGACGACGGCAGCGGCAAATCTCCGCGTTATTACCAGTGCAACGCCGTCAACGCCTCTATTGAGGCTATCGCTAAAGGGCAAGACCGCATTCTGCTAGTCATGGCCACCGGCACCGGCAAGACCTATACGGCATTCCAGATTATCTGGCGCTTATGGAAGGCGGGTCGCAAGAAGCGGATTCTTTTCCTTGCAGATCGCAACGTCTTGGTCGATCAGACTATGGTCAACGATTTCCGGCCCTTTGGCGCGGCAATGGCCAAGCTCAGCACAGGTTCCAAGACTATCGAGCGGGCAGACGGCACAGAGGTGGAACTCACCACTGCCATTGATAAAAAGCGCCGCATCGACACGGCGTATGAGGTTTATCTGGGGCTCTACCAGGCCATCACCGGGCCGGAAGATCGCAAAAAGCTCTATCGCGAGTTCTCACCGGGCTTCTTCGATCTCATCGTGATCGACGAATGCCACCGTGGCAGCGCCGACGAGGATTCCGCCTGGCGGGAGATCCTCACCCATTTCTCCGCCTCCACGCAGATCGGCCTCACCGCAACGCCCAAAGAGACCACCTACATCTCCAACATCGACTACTTCGGTCAGCCGGTCTACTCCTACTCGCTCCGTCAGGGCATTCAAGACGGATTCCTGGCCCCGTACAAAGTCGTAAGAGTTCACTTGGACGTGGACATCGATGGTTATCGCCCGGAACCTGGCAAGACAGACCGTGACGGCGAAGAAGTCGAAGACCGACTCTACAACACGACCGATTATGACCGCACCCTGGTCATCGACGACCGCACCAAACTGGTCGCCGCCAAGGTCTCCGACTTCCTCAAGGAGAGCGGCAACCGTTACCAGAAGACCATTGTCTTTTGCGTGGACGAGGAGCACGCCGCTCGTATGCGCAGCGCCCTAGTCAACGAAAATCAGGATCTGTGCGACGAAAACCAGCGCTACGTCATGCGCATCACCGGCAGTGATACTGAAGGGCAGGCGCAACTCGGCAACTTCATTGATCCCGAGTCTCCCTACCCTGTGCTGGTCACCACCTCTCGCCTGCTCTCCACCGGCGTAGACGTGCAGACCTGCCGCCTCATCGTACTGGATCGCGCCGTCGGCTCCATGACCGAGTTCAAGCAGATCGTCGGTCGTGGCACCCGCGTCCATGAGGACACCAGGAAGTTCTACTTCACTCTGATCGATTTTCGTGGCGCCACCAACCATTTCGCCGATCCCGACTTCGACGGCCCGCCCATCCAGGTCTACGAACCAGGTGAAGAGGACCCCATCGTGCCGCCCGAAGATGTTCCGCCGCTGGACGACGAGGATCAGCCTCTGCCGCCCCAGCCCGCTGATGACGAAGTCATTGTCGATGGCGTGCCGCCCAACATCGATTTGCCCGCTGGCGGTGGTCCGCGCCGCAAGGTCTATGTGGATGGCGTCGGGGTGACCATCCTCGCAGAGCGCGTGGAATACCTCGACGAGAACGGTCGCCTCATCACCGAAACCCTGCGCGACTTCACCAAGAAGGCCCTGAAGAACCGCTTTGCCAGCCTCGACGACTTCCTGCGTCGCTGGAGTTCTGAGGACCGCAAACAGATCATTCTCGACGAACTCTCCAACGAAGGCCTGTCGCTCGATCCCTTGGCGGAGGAAGTTGGCCGGGATCTGGACCCCTTCGATCTCATCTGCTATGTGGCCTTCGATCAGCCTGCCCTCACCCGCCGCGAGCGGGCAGACAACGTGCGCAAGCGCGATGTCTTCACCAAATACGGCCCCCAGGCCCGCGCTGTTCTGGAGGTGCTGTTACAGAAATATCAGGATCAAGGCATCATCGACTTGGGCGACCCACGGATCTTGCAGATTCCGCCGCTTGACACACTGGGTACGCCAATCCAACTCATCCGAGAGTTTGGCACACGCGCCGACTTTGTCGCCGCTGTGCACGAACTCCAATCAGCCCTTTATCAACAGGTAGCTTGACCCATGTCTGTACGCAACACAGTTAAATCGATCCAGGACATCATGCGCCAGGATTCCGGCGTCGATGGCGACGCCCAGCGCATCTCCCAGCTTTGCTGGATGTTCTTCCTCAAGATCATCGACGATCAGGACCAGCAGCTTGCCCTGATCGATGACGCCTATCGCTCGCCCATCCCCGCCGCCCTGCGCTGGAGCGCCTGGGCCGCCGACCCGGAAGGCATCACCGGCGAAGGACTGCTGGCCTTCATCAATAACCAACTTTTCCCCCTGCTCAAGGAACTTTCCGTTGCCGGCAAGCAGGCGGATCGCCGCCGTGTGGTGCGCGACGTCTTCGAAGATGCCTACAACTACATGAAGTCCGGTCAGCTTCTGCGCCAGGTCATCAACAAGATCAACGAGGTGGACTTCAACAATCTCGTTGAGCGGCAGCACTTCGGCGACATCTACGAGCAAATCCTCAACGACCTGCAAAGCGCCGGCAACTCCGGCGAATACTACACGCCCCGCGCCGTCACTGCCTTCATGGTGGACCGCATCGATCCGCACCCCGGCGAATCCCTGCTCGATCCCGCCTGTGGCACTGGCGGATTTCTCACCTGCTCCATTCGCCACATGCGCGACCGCTACATCAAGCGCGTCGAAGATGAAGTCAACATGCAGGTGGCCTTGCAGGGCGTGGAGAAGAAGCAGTTGCCGCATATGCTCTGCGTCACCAACATGCTCTTGCACGGCATCGAGAATCCCAGCTTCGTCCGCCACGACAACACGCTGGCCCGGCCCTACACCAGCTACACAAAGGCGGAGCGTGTGCAGGTCGTCCTCACCAATCCGCCCTTTGGCGGACGCGAGGAGGACGGCATCGAGAGCAACTTTCCCAATCACTTCCAGACCCGCGAAACCGCCGATCTGTTTCTGGCGCTGATCATTCGTCTGCTCAAGTCCGATGGCCGCGCCGCCGTGGTCTTGCCTGATGGATCGCTCTTTGGCGAAGGCGTCAAGACGCGGCTCAAGGAACATCTGATGGAAGAGTGCAACCTGCACACCATCGTCCGCCTGCCCAACAGCGTCTTCCGCCCCTATGCCAGCATTGGCACCAATCTGTTGTTCTTTGAAAAGGGCGCGCCCACCAAGGAAATCTGGTTCTACGAGCATCGTGTGCCGGAAGGTCAGAAGGCCTACTCCATGACTCGGCCCATTCGTCTTGAGCACTTCAAGCCCTGCATCGATTGGTGGGGCGGAGCCAAGCGCAAGGGGCGCGTGGAAAACGAAGTTGCCTGGAAGGTGACAGCGGAAGAAGTCAAGACGCGGGGCTACAATCTCGACTTCAAAAACCCCAACACGGTTGTGGATGAACACGCCGCGCCGGAAGTGTTGCTAAAGAAGCTCGATGCAGCGGAAGCAGAGGCCAACCAACTGCGCGACCAACTGAAGACCATTCTGGCAGAGGCCTTGCTGCGATGAATGCCGAACTACTCCTCGCCCACTATGACCGCATCAGCGACGCGTCGGACGCCGTGGCGCGTCTGCGCAAATTTATTCTCGATCTTGCTGTGCGCGGGAAGCTGGTTGAGCAGGACTCAAAGGATCAGGCGGCTTCTCATTCACTGGAAAGAATCGTAGCAGCGAAGATAAAGAACGGGCGATCTGAGAAGCGCAAGAAAGCCGCACTGTCTTTTGCCCTGGAATCAAACTTGGACTTGCCAACCAGCTGGGTCTCAGTTCAATTGGCAGACCTTGTTACCGTTTTGAACGGAAGGGCTTACTCTCAGAATGAGCTGTTAAATTCAGGCACACCTGTTCTTCGGGTTGGGAATCTTTTCACGTCCAAGCACTGGTACTACTCGAATTTACAGCTTGATAGCGATAAATATTGCGGAGAAGGCGACCTGATTTTTGCATGGTCGGCTTCTTTTGGCCCTTTCATATGGCAAGGACCGAAAGCGATTTTTCACTACCACATTTGGAAATTGGCCCTGCATAGTGAAAGCGATCTAGACAAGCTTTACCTTTATCACTTTCTCTCGCAGCAGACACAGGTAATCAAAGATTCAGGACATGGAATCTCGATGGTGCACATGACGAAAGAGAATATGGAAAAGTTGCAAGTTCCACTTCCTCCTTTGGCAGAGCAGCACCGCATCGTCGCAAAGATTGATGAACTGATGGCGTTGTGTGATCGATTGGAAGCATCGCGGCGCGAGCAGGAGTCCCGCCGCGATCAGCTCACTGCATCCGCACATCATCACCTGAGCAACGGTGAGGATGCAGAAGAACTGCGCACCCATGCCCAGTTCTTCATCGACCATCTCTCGCGCCTCACCAAGCGCCCCGACCAGATCAAGCAACTCCGCCAGACCATTCTCAATCTTGCAGTTCACGGAAAACTTGTTCCTATTAGCCCCCTGGAATCTTTGTCGCCGCTGTTGGTCAAGCGTATAAATCAAAGCGAAATAAATCCGGCACCTTTCACGATTCCTGCCACTTGGATGTGGGCAAAGGTGAATCACATCGCGGATACCAGACTCGGGAAGATGCTGGATAAGGCAAAGAATATTGGTAATCCGCATCGGTACCTTCGCAACATTAACGTCCGCTGGTTCGACTTCGATTTGTCAGATCTATATGAGATGCGCTTTAGAGATGATGAGCTTGAAGAGTACTCACTTCGCTCTGGAGATGTCTTGATATGTGAAGGAGGAGAGCCTGGGAGAGCGGCCGTTTGGGACTCACGAGAGAAAAACGTGTATTTCCAGAAGGCCATTCATCGGGTTCGGTTTTCAAAAGGCGTCAACCCGTATTTCTTCTTGAATACACTTCGAGAAAGCGTTGATAGTGGACGACTTTCTGATTACTTCACTGGCGTTGGCATTAAGCATTTCACTGGCAGAGGCCTTTCCTCGTTCAGTTTTCCCCTTCCCCCACTCGCCGAGCAACAACGCATCGTCGCCAAGGTCGATGAGCTGATGGCTTTTTGCGACAAGTTGGAAGCCAGCCTGAGTACGGCGCAGACCGAAACCAGCCGCCTGCTGGAGTCGGTGTTGCATCATGCACTGGAAGCATCGGCCTGATCCTCATTGTGTGGGAAAAGTCCACTCAAGCAACTCGAAGATGGACGCCCCGCTTTATTTGGGCGCCAGGGACTTCCTCGAAGCGGCTCGCGGCTTCCTTGATTGCATCGCTGCTCGGTCTCTCATCGCGAATACAGCCTGCCAATGCTTGAGACGTATCTTCGGGAAGGGATGCAACGACCGACTGCCAGAGACGGCCAGGAATGCGAACTTCCAGTTCACGGCAAGTCATTGGAATCTGGGTGGCATCGGTGATCTCGATCGAATCCTGGCTATTCTTCTGCATCCGAAGTGAGAACTCCTTGCCCTCGATCTTCTTCAATCCGCGCGACATGAGGAAGTAGAGGACCATGTTTTTCGTATTCGTTACCTTCGCGTCTGCGGAGCGTGCGCGTTTCTGGAAGTGCTCCGCTTGCTGACGACAGTATTTCAGTCGGCTGTCCATCAAGGTCAAGAAACGCCCAATCCTGTCGACCTTTTGGCTTTCTGCCTCGCAGAACTGCCGGAACCGTTCGAGCAATTCGGGAGAGGCTGTACCGTTCTCCTCCGCCTCTTCCTCGATCTGATCGAGCATCGAGTCGAGTTCGCGGTCGATCTCGAAGAGTGTGTTGCCATCGGTCATTGGAGTTCTCCATTGAAGTGTGGCTGGTTGGTCGATAACGCAGCTACGCAGCCAAAGGCAGGCTGTGGCTTTGGGCGCGAGCCGCATAGTAAGCAAGCGCATCGGCGCGGGACTGGATCGGATGGCCGCCGTGCCCTCTGATCCATCGCCAGCGAATTGTTCGCAATTCGTTAAGGTGGAGCAACTCGCGCCAAAGTTCCTGGTGCTGTAAATCGAAGCCACGGCTGTTTCGCCAGCCAAACCGCTGCCAGCGAAAGACCAGAAACCGCATACCGTTGATCAGCAGCTCCGAGTCCGAGCGCAGTTCGATTCGCGCACCAGTTGGCGTTAGGCGCAGGGCCTCGACTGCGGCGCGCAATTCCATTTCAGAGACGGTAGACCACGGAACCGATCCAGCGATCTCCTGCCGCTTTGTCCCGTGAAGCACGATAGCTGCCCAGCCGGCAGGTCCGGGGTTGCCGATGGCCGAGCCATCGGTAAAGATGAAGAATTGGTTGTTCATGGGGATGCTCCGTAGCGCGTTACCTGCAATGATCCGCGCATTGACTACACCGCGTGCATGGGAATGAGGCTTCCGAATGGCGCATGACGACCGCCGGTAGTGGCCCAGAGCACGGGATAGTCTGGAGCGTCGTCGGGAAATGTTCCGTAGAGATCGGTCAGAAAGAGCAGAGTCTGCGGCTGAATGCCGTGCTCGGCTAACCAGTTGAAGCACGGACCGAAGTCGGTTCCTCCGCCGCCAACGGGTTTGAGATGAACTCGCTCTCCGGCTTGATAGGTCTCCACTTTGTGTACCTCGGTGTCGAAGTACAAGACATGAACGCACTGTGGCCGCTGGCCTTCGAGGATCGAGCAGACCTCAGCTTCAAAGAGACGCAACAGCCGGCCATTCACCGAGCCTGAGCAATCGACAGCGATGGCAATCTCGCCGACACCCTCGCGCACAACTCCTGGCAGATAGAGTCCGTTCCAGATGTGGCGGCGGTTGGGCCGCATCCAACTCGAATCTGCGGGGATGGTGTCGGACCAGAGCCGGCGCAATAGTTCGCGCCAGTCCACCGTTGCCTCTGCGGCTCCTTCGAGAGTGCGGTCCAGACCCGCTGGAGCCTTGCCGGCCTGCTTCGAGAGCGTGACAGCCTGGTTGACGGCAACACTCCACTCTCGCGCCTGCTCTTCAATGCTCGGCGTCTCTTCGTCCGGCAAAGGTGCATCAAGAACCTGGCCGATGCCGCCCTCCGAATCCGGCGCAGTTGGTTCATCGGGGCTGGCTTGCTTTTCTGGCGTTTCATCCACGCCAATTCCGGCACCGGCTTCTGAATTGTTCTGGCCGCCGGGTTGTGGCTGTGCTTCTGCATAGCGCAAGTTGTAGATCTGTTCGGCGCTCATTCCACGGAAACGGTGATCCACAAGAACGCCATCCGGCAGACTGAGGCCAGCGTCGAGCAGCAGCGGATTGATGGCGTAATCACACGCCTCATTCCACCGCTTTGGATCGCGCCCGGAACGCCGTACATGATGCTGGAGCGCGGGGTGCATGACCTCGTGAGCAAGCACCCCTGCCAGCGTTGCCGAGTTCAGCGTATCGACGAACTCAGGATTGTAGTAGAGCGATACGCCATCGGTCGCCATGGTTGGAATCGATCTATGCTCGCGTCCCTTCAAGCGAAATAGGAGCGATCCGAAAAACGGATGATCGAGCAATAAAGTAGTCCGCGCCTTCTGAATGCGAATGGATGCTGGTGTCTCGTGTCTCATGCCGCCGCTGGCACCTCCATGTACGCAGACATACGGGTGAGGATGTCATCGACCGTTGGAGTGTCCGGTGCCTCCTCCGGCACGCTGGCTTCGCGATCCCGCAAAACGCTGTCGATCTCGGCAACGATCTCCGCGGCATCGTTAGCCGTGGCCACGCGCAGCAGGTCGTGCTTCTTGAGATCCTGCGCCGTAAAGCCGCACAGCCGTTGTCTGATCTGCTCGGCGAAACGGTTGAGATCGGCATCGCCATTCACGTTCAGGCGAGGCAGCAGTTCCACCAGGTCGAAGACATTCGTGACCATTGTGGCGTGGAAGCGGGACTCCGGCTCGTTCAAACGGTCCACCATGTGCGAAACAACTTCCCTGAGCCGCTTCCACAAATCCTCGGTCCCTCGCGTCAGAGACTCGCGAACATTGGCGTCGATCTCGCGGGCCACGCGCGCCTGCTCCTCGGCCGACATCTGTACGCGAAAGTCATTGCCGGTCGGGATAGGCAAGATCTCCAGCTTCACGCCGAACTTCTTGCGCAGCTTGTCGGCGGCGGGATAGTCTTCCTCTCGAAACAGGCCGTTCAACTCTGGGCGCACCTGCTCGATGTACTGCGGATAGACCTGAAGAAAGCTCTCCACGCCTTGCTCGAAGTTGGCCTCGAACTCGCGCATCCGGGCCGTCAAGTCGAAGTAGAGGTTCGACGGCAGCAGACGGAATCCCTCATCGGACCACGGCAATGTGATCTTGTAGAAGTACTGCCGAACCTGCCCAGCCAGTGTGCGCAATTCATCGAGTTTGTCGGCGCCGCGTAGCAACTGCTTGTTGTAGCGGCCCGCTCCCTGATGCGCTCCATGCTGGTCGGCAACGTCGCGGCTGATCTTGCGGTCGTGTTTGATTGCCGTCCAAATACTGATATGGACGGCGGCGAGCATGGCTCGTTCAGTAATCATCGAAT
>Ga0302319_10004771_pt1 | contig 27670 bp, 22 predicted proteins | sample Bog_T0_2_FD_203319 | JGI IMG/M metagenome (GOLD analysis project Ga0302319, IMG submission 203319) | Peat permafrost microbial communities from Stordalen Mire near Abisko, Sweden - Bog_T0_2 | ecosystem: Environmental > Terrestrial > Soil > Wetlands > Peat | place: Sweden: Abisko, Stordalen Mire... | reverse complement strand
GTGGTCGAGGTGCGCCTCCTGGAGCATTTCACCCAGGTCGCCGGTGCGAAGCTGCGGAGGAAGCGTCTCTTCCTCGTAGTCTTCCAGGTCGTGCTCGTCGGTCTTGGCGCGATGGTGGGGAGCGTCAAACTCCTCCTCCTCAATCACCTCTTCTTCAATGTGCCCAGCGCCGGGTGCGTAGGAGGAGACAGGCGCTGCCTTGGGAGCGGGCGCCGGAGGCGGTGGCGGCTCTTCGGTCTTCTTCTTGCCAAGTCCAAAGAGACGGAATCCGGTGGGTGGCGCGGGATCTACATGGTGCGAGGCGGAGGCGTCTGAATCCGGTGAAGTGGATTCGGATTCTTCGAATTCGAACTCACGCGGTGCGTCTTCCGCGGATTTGATCGCCGAAGCTTCGGCGACGTGATGAGGCTCATCTCCAGACTCTTCAAACTCTTCTCCGGCCTCATCCTCGGCAGGGTCTCCGGTGGGTGGGGCGTCAAGCACTTCCTCGTCGTATGTCTCTTCGACTGGAGCAGCAGTATCGAGAGTCAGGGCCGGGGGGGCGGATTCCTCGGACTCCTCGAATTCTTCTTCTTCCACCCGGCGATGCTCGGTGGCGATTTCGGCGGGTGAAGGCGAAGAATCTTGCTCTTCGAAGGCTTCAGGAGCACCTGTTTTGAATTCTTCGACAGGCTCGTGCTCTGAGACCCCTTCGACTTCCGGCCCGGACGTGCGCGTGCGATGCCGCGAAATGGATTCACCGGGCAACAGACCGCTTCCGTCCCACGCTAGCGGCGCTTCAACCAGCGATGCCGGCTTGAAACTGCTGGCCGGGCGCGCGGGTGAAACGGGCGCTGACTTGGGGGCTTCATTTTCCGCGGTGCCGCCGTACTTTCTCAGCGACTCGCCTGGCAGGACGAAGGGAACCAGCGCCGCGCTGGTGCGCTGGGACGGCGCTGGGGCCGGAGCGGACCAGGCTTCCGGCGCGGATTTTTCAAGGATGGGTGTGAAGGCGCTCGCCTGAATTTCCGGAGAGAAGGAAGAACCCGGGGTTGACGCTGCGTACTCGTCCTGGGACTGCCCCTGAGAGTCTTCCGATCCGGTCTGTTTTTCAGAAGCACCGCCGGGCCCACGTCCACCGCGACGACGGCGACGGCCTCGCCAGCGCTTTGCGCCAGTTCCGTCTTCCTCGCCGGAATCCTGCTGGCTGTCAGCCGCCGGCGCATCGAGGATCGCGCTGCTTGTGGCCTCTGCCGCAGCGGGCTCGACGACGGGCCGGCGCTCACGGGGCTGGCGGTCCGGATTGCGATCGGGACGAGGTTCCTGCTTTTGGCTGGAACGCTGGGCGGGCTCTTCCCCGCGGCCACCGATGCGGTCCTGATTGCGCTCCAGAGGGTTGGCGCCGCGAACTTCCCTGGGCGCCTGGTTGCCGCCGGTCGCGTCAGCCTTCTCAATCTCGTCGGACTCTTCGGGGTCTTCGAGTTCGAGGAAGTCGGTTACATAAAGGAAGGCGTCGCGCTCAAGGCCAACGTCCACAAAGGCGGACTGCATCCCGGGGAGGACGCGAGTGACGCGGCCGTTATAGATTGACCCGGCCAGGGTGTACTCGTTTTCGCGTTCGTAGTAGATCTCCGCGAGCTGGTCGTCCTCAAGAATTGCAAGCCGCGTTTCATGCGGCGTACTGGAAATACAGATTTCTTTTGCCATCGTACCTTTCCGTCCAGCGGCATTGGCCTGCTGGGGTAAGAGCGGGTCGCGAACTCACAAGTGAGCCCGTCGAGCTGCAAAACGGCAAGGAAGGATGGAAATACTCGAGTACGGAAGGGGTGGGGGTAAGCGGGAGGGATGACCTGGCATCAGCCGGGCGGGAGGCGTCCCGGAGGGGAGGCGAACCGCTGCGGCGGATGTGTTGCTCAACGAGCCGAAGGTGCTGCACGAAGAGGTGATCCGATTGCAGAGAGATTGTGGCCAACCATGCGGAACGCAACGAGGTTGCGATCTGCGGGGCCATTCCAACCGTGCCGGGGTCCCCGGCGACAGATCTACGTCGCTGGGGTGGAAGCGTGACGATTGCGCGGGCTAACAACGCGATCAATTGGAGCCAGATGCGGCTCGTCACTCTCGCGACATCCGTGCAACTTGAACTCCGCCCGCGGTTTTCCCGTCTCTGCGTGCTCATTAACCCTTGTCCTGCCGGGCTCGAGATCCATCCGGACCTGGCCGGCTAGCGCGGTCTTCCTTTGGAAGAGGCGCAGTAAATGCCTGAAACTTTGACCTTTGCGACCCGGACTCGCTCCGGATGGAAGCAAAGGGTGGAGCAATCAAACGTAAAGACCCTGAAACTTTGCCAGGCTCCCCATGGAGCAAGGCATTCAGTTTACGAACCGGCGCATACGGACATTCATCACCGTACCCAGCGCCAGGAACGAAAACAACACCGAAGAACCGCCGTAACTCATTAACGGTAAAGGAATTCCGGTGACTGGCATAAAACCAATTACCATGCCCACGTTGACCGCGATCTGGAAGGTCAACACAGCCACTACGCCCATGATAATCAGTGAGCCGGACAGGTCTGCGGCTGTTTGAGCGTTTTGAATCAAACGCATCAATATGAAAAAGTATAGCAGCAGGACGAAAATCGCGCCGACGAAGCCGTGCTCCTCGCTAAAAGCGGCAAAAATAAAGTCGGCATGGGGGATGGGTAGGAAGTCGCCCTGGGTCTGCGTGCCCTGTTCGGCGCCCTTGCCCCAGATGCCGCCTGAGCCCACGGCGATCTTCGACTGCAACAGCTGGTAGCCGGAGCCTTTGGGGTCATTGTCCGGGTTGATGAAGCTGGTAAGGCGTTGTTTCTGATAGGGCTTGAGGAGCTTGCCGCTGGACCAGACCCCGGCCACCAGCGTCACGGCGCAGGTGAACAGAATGAGCGCCTGGCGGATGTTGATGCCGCCAAGAAGCAGCCCAGCGATGAGGATGGGGGTGTAGGTGAGGGTGGTTCCAAGGTCGGGCTGTTTGAGGACCAGCAGCATTGGCAGTCCCACCAGGCCGAAGGCCTTGAAGATGTCTCTCCAGGTGAGCGATCGGCCGCCGAGGTTGGCGAAGTAGCGAGCTATGAGGATGATCAGCACCAGCTTGACCCACTCGGATGGCTGAAAGTGCATGGGGCCGAGCCTGATCCAGCGGCGTGCGCCGAGGACCTTTTGGCCGACTACAAGTACCGCGACCAGGGCTACGACACATACGCCGTACGCCCACGGCACGAAGTCAATCAGCTTGTGGTAGTCGATTTTCGAGAAGGCGAACATTGCAGCCAGGCCGCCCGCTATCCAATAGATCTGCTTGGTGTGGAAGCCGATGTACTTGGTGTGGAGGGTGGCCGAGTAGATTTCCAGCACCGAAATGGTGCAGAGCAGCAGAACCATCCCCAGCAAGGTCCAGTCGAAGTCGCGAAAGCTGAGGATGCGGCGCATCAGGGCTGGCCTTCTTTGAAGCGGAGGGGCGATGGGAAGAGCCAGGCGGGGAGGCGGGGCTGCCCGCTGGCAAGCGATTTGGCAGCTCTGCCGGGGCCGACATCGATCATGAAATGTCCGGTATGGAGAACGTCATCCTGTTGCGAATCACCGGACCGTTTGCGGCCTGCGGGCGCGGGCTGTGACCAGATGGCCCCCATATCCACTTGCGTTTCTTCGACTGGTTTATCCAGACTGGCCTGGTCGAGGATGTTGTGTTCCGCCTTGCGCTTTTTGTTCACGTAGGTGGCCACGACTTTGGCGGCAACAAAGGCGGAGTATTTGCCCCAGTCGCCATGTTCCTGAAGGACGGCGACAACGATCTCAGGATTCCGCCGGGGAACCATTCCGACGAACCAGGAGTTCGGGGTCTTGGCTCCGCCCTGAATGTGGGTATCGCCGCCGCCCACCACCTGGGCGGTGCCAGTCTTGCCTGCGAAATCTATGCCGTCCAAATGCGCAATCGACGCAGTGCCGGTAGTCGTTGCTGCCGCCATGCCGTCGGTGATGATGGACCAGGTGTCAGGGTTGAGGGGAAACTGTTTGTCTCCGGAACCGGGGAAGCTGTCAAGAACGGCCTGGCGGAATTCGGCAGGAATGTTGTTGTCGGCCATCACCACGTGGGGCCGCACAAAATGCCCGTCAGACGCGATGCCGCCCAGGGCGCGCGCGAGTTGCAAAGGCGTAACTTGTGTCTCTCCCTGGCCGATGCCGACCGAGATCGTGTTGCCGGGGTAATACCGCTGGTGGAAGTTCCTCATCTCCCACTGGGTGGAGGGCATAACGCCCGCCATCTCGTTGGGCAGGTCGATGCCGGTCTTCTGTCCGAGGCCGAAGCCGGTTGCGTAATGCGCAATGGTATCGATGCCGAGCCTCTGGGCCAGAGTGTAAAAGAATGTGTCGCAGGAGAGCGGGATGGCCTGGCTGATATTCAGCACGCCATGGTGCTTGTCGCAATGGAAGAATCGCCCGTAGAAGTTGCCTCCGCCCACGCAGTCCACATGCATCTTCTGAGCGACGCCCTCCTGCAGGCCGGCGGCGGACATGATGATCTTGAATGTCGAGCCGGGAGCCAGTTGATCCTGGATGGCCTTGTTCATCAGCGGATGGTTGGGGTTGGTGATGAGCTGGTTCCAGTCGGTGCGGTTGATGCGGACGGCGAAGGCGTTGGGATCGTAGCTGGGATGGGAAACCATGGCGAGAATGTCGCCGTTGCGTGGATCCATGGCCACAACCGCGCCATTTGCGTCGCCCAGCGCAACCTCCGCGACGCGTTGCAGGTCGTTGTCGATGGTCAGTTTGAGATCCTGCCCGGCAATGGCGTGCTGGATGCCCAGGTAGCCGACCTCGCGGCCATGGCTGTCGACAATGACGTCCCGGGAACCGTCCTGCCCGCGCAGCAGCTGGTCATAGGTCGCTTCGACGCCCGCCTTGCCAACCACATCGCCGGGCGCGTAGTAGGCGTAGCGTGGATTGTTCAGGTCTTCTTCACTGACTTCGCCGACGTAGCCGATCAGGTGCGCAGCAAATCCGTCGCGGGGATAAAGACGGCGCTTCTCGTCCACCGTTTCGAGCTCGGGCAACTCGCTGCGGTGTGCTTCGATGAAGGCGTTCTCGTCGGCGGTGATGTCCTGTTTGATGGGGATGGGCTGGTAGCCGGGCAAGGCGCGGTAGTGACGGAGAGTGGCGCGCAAATCGTCAAGGTTAAGATCCAGGCCCTTGGCGATCAACGGCAGGTCCGCATCTACGTTCTGATTCTGTTCGCGCACCAGAAAACAGGAGACGGAGGGGTAGTTGTCGACGATCAGGCGGTTTTCACGGTCGAAGAGCTTGCCACGCGCCGCCATTACCGGCACTTTGCGGACGCGGTTCTGCTCGGCCAGCACGCGGTAGTTATCCGCGCCCAGCACCTGCAGCCGCCACAGCCCGCAGGCTAGGGCGAGCATCATCAGCAGGATGCCGTACTGCACCGTGGCCAGCTTGACGGCGGAGAGTTTCTCGTTGCGGTTGATTCTGCCCGTATCATCCATAATGCCTGGTCCCTATTCCTTCGGTCCCTGTCTCTTCAGTCTCTGATTTCCAGACGGTCGAGCAGGGGAAACAGTACAACTGCAATGAGCGCGTTGCCGAGCGCAGTGAACAACGCGATATACCATCGCCATTCCTGATCGAGGCCGAGCATGAAGCGCGAAACGAACAGCACCAGTCCGCTGGATAGCAGTGAGAGCAGGAAAGTGAGTAGCAGCCGGATGGTGTGGTTCTCAACGTCGATGCGCACCCCAATGGATGCGGCCATAAAACCGGCGACGGTTTTGGCGATGCCGTTGACGCCGATGGCATGGTGCGTGAGCGCGTCTTCAAAGAGCCCCATTGCAGCGCCCATAAGTGTGCCCTGAATGGCGCTCCGGCGATCGAGGGCAAAGTAGACGGTAATCACCAGCGGCAGGTCGAACCACGCGTAGGGCCCCAGAAGCCGCGGCAGCCAGGCCTGCAGCACCAGCCCGGCCAGCGGCACCAGCGCGTAGGCCAGCATGGGGTAGCGGCGAATTCCTGGATCGCGGCGAAGATCGGCGGCAAGCAGCGGCATGGCTAGGGGTTCCTCCGCGGCTGATTGGGTTGCGGCTGGGTCTTTGCGGGCGAGGTGGAATTTCCTGGTTTGGTGGGAACGGCTTTGGCCGGATTATTCCTCGCAGGCTTGGAAGAAGCTGGTCCGGCAGTTGGCTTTGGCCGCTGGGGCTTGTCGGCAGAGTCGGGCTCGACCGCGGTGGTTGCCGCCCAGTCAGCGGGCGCGGCATCGACGCTCGTACCTGGCGAGAAGCGGTCCGGATGCAGGGCCGGCGGAGGATGCGGCACGGCCGCGGGCGTCGCACTGTCATGCGGAGTCTGCTGATCCGGCGGCAGGTTGGGATCGACGAGTCCGGGTAAGCGCTCGGCCATGATTTCGGAGGCTTTTTTCTGCTCGCTGATGGCCGCCGCTTCCGGGCCCTTCAATGTCTCACTCGCTGCGATGTCCTGCTGGTCTTGCGCATTGAAGCGCGGTTGGGTTGAGGTGACAACCAGCACTTCATCCAAGCGGTCAATATGGGCCGCGGGAGTAACGATAACGTCAATAAACGAGTCGCGCTGCGGGTCGGGAACAATCCTGTCCACCACGCCGACGGGAAGGCCGCGCGGGAAGACTTGGTCGCCGCCCGCAGTGAGCACTTTGTCGCCCTTCTGGATGCGCTTATCCGCGAGGATGTCCACCACTTGCAGGTTGCCGGCCGCGTTGCCGCGCAGGATGCCACGGGTGCGCGTCGCCTCAAGAATCACGCCCGCGCCGCTGGTCTGGTCATTGATGGCAAGCACCTGCGCGGTGTGCGGGAAGACCTCGCGGACCTTGCCTACAATGCCGTCGGGGGTGATCACCGCATTGTCGCGCTGCAGTCCGTCGGCGGAACCTTTGTCGATGTAGAAAACGCGTGACTGCTCGCTGCCGCTTGAGCCGATGGCCTGCGCGGCGACCGTCTGATAGATGTATTTTTCCTGGAAGCCGTTGAGCGCCTGCAGACGCTGGCCCTGGCGAGCGTCTTCCAGGAGCGAAGCCTGCTCTAGACGGAGGCGGTCAACAGTCTTCTGGAGGTCGGCGTTTTGCTGGCGGACATCGCGCAGATCGATGTAGTTTTGCCACAGGTGCTGGAAGCCCAGCTTTGAGGAATGGATCAACTCCTCAGGAGGCGCAACGACCCCATTGGCCCACAGGCGAATGAGCCGGACGCCGGAACCGTCTCCGGAATCCAGCGTGCTGTGTCCCGCCCCGGTGCGCCGAACCTGGACGGCAAGGCCAATGATCTGCGCGAGCAGGATAGCCAGCAGCACCAGGATATTTCGATAGCGGACGAAGACGGATTCCATAGAAGCAGGGGTCAGGGATCAGGGGTTAGGGATTAGGGGAAGCGGTTTCGGTATGAGCCGCGGCATCGGTTCAATTCTGAATCATTAAGGCCGGCTAAAGTAAGAACTAGATGCCGCCGGAAATGTATCCGTGCCGGAGAAGTAAATCCCTAACCCCTAACCACTAATCCCTAGCCCCTGCTGTTAGTCGATCTTGATCTTGCGCAGGAGGCGGAAGTCGGAGAGCATCTTGCCGGTTCCGAGTACAACCGAGGCCAACGGGTCGTCGGCCACGGAGACGGGTAGACCGGTTTCCTCCCGGATGCGCTTGTCAAGGTTTTTGATGAGCGCGCCGCCGCCGGTGAGCACAATGCCCCGATCTGAAATATCCGCCGAAAGCTCTGGCGGGGTGCGTTCCAGGGCTACGCGGATGGCGTTCATGATGACCGCAATGCACTCGCCGAGCGCCTCGCGAATCTCGCTGTCCTCAATGGTGATGGTCTTGGGCATGCCTTCAATCAGGTTGCGGCCCTTGATTTCCATGGTGAGGGGCTTGTCCAGCGGATAGGCTGAGCCGATCTCGATCTTGATTGCCTCGGCGGTGCGTTCGCCGATGAGCAGGTTGTATTTGCGCTTCAGGTAATTGGTAATAGCCTCGTCCATCTGGTTGCCGGCCATGCGGACGGAACGGGAGTAGACGATACCGGAAAGCGAGATGACGGCGATGTCGGTGGTGCCGCCGCCGATGTCGACGACCATGTTGCCGCAGGGGTCGGTGATGGGCAGGCCGGCGCCGATGGCGGCCACCATGGCTTGTTCGACGAGATAAACTTCGCTCGCCTTGGCGCGGTAGGCGGAATCCTCGACGGCGCGCTTTTCCACCTGGGTGATTTCAGACGGCACGCCGATGACGATGCGGGGATGGACCAGCATCTTGCGGTTGTGAGCCTTCTGAATGAAGTAGTTGAGCATTTTTTCGGTGACTTTGAAGTCGGCGATGACGCCGTCCTTCATGGGCTTGATGGCCACGATGTTGCCAGGCGTGCGGCCCAGCATCTCCTTGGCCTCCTTGCCTACGGCTTCGACCTCACCGGTGTTCTTGTTAATGGCTACAATGGAGGGCTCGTTGACAACAATGCCCTTGCCGGCGGCGAAGACGAGGGTGTTGGCAGTGCCGAGATCAATGGCCAGGTCGCTGGAAAACATGCTGAAGAGCGAGCGAAAGCCGTGCGACCGCGAGGAGCGGGATGGATATCCGTTCAATGACATTGGAAAATTGAATCTACCTCAAGGGTTATTGTACGGCTAACAAACGCGCGGATGTTTGAAGCCGGGGACATTCGCGTCAGACGTACATACAACTACATCCGCAGCCGATTGCAAATGTCAACGAAGTGTCTGCATATTCTCTCACCAAGCCGCGCAGAAGCGTTCGTGGAAAAGCCATCCAAAACTCTGCAATTTGTCCAAGGTGCATGCAAAGAAAGTGCTTGCCTGGACCAACATGGGCGAGATTTGGCTTGGTTTGCCGTTGCTTCGATTGCCAGGGCCGGGCAAGCCTCAGTCTGGATACGGTAAACTCAGGTGTTTCCCGGTGTGGGACTCTTTAGGCGGCCCCATTCCCAGTTTAATTCTCTGTGAGGATTTTCTATGGAGCATCCCGTGTACCACAACCTGATCGGCGGCGAGTGGCTGCCTGCGACGAACTGCAAGACCTTCCTGAATCTGAATCCGGCTGACCATTCCGACGTGGTGGGCGAGTTTCCGGCCTCCGGAGCGGGGGATGTGGCGCTGGCCGTGGCCGCGGCAAAGAAGGCGTTCGCCACCTGGCGTCTGCTTCCTGCACCCAAGCGGGCAGAGATTCTGATGCGCGCCGGACAACTTCTGCAGCAGCGCAAAGAGCAGTACGCCCGCGAGATGACGCGCGAGATGGGCAAAGTGCTGGCCGAGACGCGCGGCGACGTGCAGGAAGCGATCGACGAGGCCTACTATGTGGCTGGCGAGGGGCGGCGCCTGTTTGGGATTACCACGCCGAGCGAGTTGCAGAGCAAGTTCGCCATGAGCGTGCGCATGCCGGTGGGAGTAATCGGCATGATTGCGCCGTGGAACTTTCCCATGGCGATTCCGAGCTGGAAGCTGTTTCCGGCGCTGGTTTCAGGGAACACCTGCGTGATCAAGCCGGCGGAAGATACGCCGCTGTCGACCTATAACCTGGTGCAGACGCTGATGGATGCGGGGCTGCCGGCTGGGGTGGTCAACATTGTGAGCGGATTTGGCCCGGAGGCGGGCGCGCCGCTGGTGGAGCACCGCGATGTGCGGGCGATCAGCTTTACGGGGTCGAGCGAAGTGGGGTCGCTGGTGGCGCAGAGGGCGGCGGCAACGTTCAAGCCGGTGTCGCTTGAGATGGGCGGCAAGAATGCGCAGATTGTGATGGATGATGCCAACCTGGAACTCGCGTTGGAGGGCGGGCTTTGGGGCGCTTTCGGGACCACCGGACAGCGCTGTACAGCTACCAGCCGCATCTTGCTGCAGAAAGGCATCGCCAGAAAGTTCACGGCCGAATTCGTGAAGCGCGCCAAGAAACTGAAGGTGGGCAACGGGCTGGATGAAGCCGTCGAAGTGGGACCGCAGGTAAACGAAAGCCAGATTGAAACATCCAGGAAATACGTGGCAATTGCATTGAAGGAGGGGGCGAAACTGCTGGCGGGCGGGAAGGTTCTTGCGGCAGGCGCTTATGCGCACGGAACGTTTTTTGCGCCGACTGTACTGGGCGGCGTGAAGGCCAAGATGCGCATTGCCCGCGAAGAAGTGTTCGGACCGGTCGTGAGCCTGATCGAATTCAAGACATTTGAGGAAGCGATTGCGATCGCCAACTCGATTGACTACGGGCTTTCGACGGCGCTGTATACGAAGGATGTGAACCGGGCTTTTACGGCGATGCGAGATCTGGAGGCGGGGATAACTTACATCAACGCACCGACGATTGGCGCCGAGGTGCACCTGCCGTTTGGCGGCGTGAAGCAGACGGGGAACGGGCACCGCGAGGGTCTGGGATCGATCGACTTCTACACTACGTGGAAGGCGGTGTATGTGGATTACTCGGACAAGCTGCAGAGGGCGCAGATTGATAACGCGGAGTGAAGATGGTTTTTTCAAAAGCTTACCCAGAAGTTGAACCCCAGTCGGTATCCGCCCGATTATTGGCCAAGCATTGTTGTGCTCATGGCAGAACCTGCATTTCCGAGTAGTGACGAGATTCTTTCGCGCGCTCAAACGGCATGGGGAAATGCTGGACCGGCGAGAATGGTGGGCAAACTAGGAGATGGATCCAGCCATGTTATTCAGTGTGGCCCGATGTCGTTTTCGATCCACTGTACAAACGCGAGGTATGGCCAAATAAGTGAGCGCGGTGTCGGCATCCTTCAGAGGCCGTGGGACGATCACAAAGCATGGATGTCAGTTGATCTGCCCAGCCTCCGCAATCAAGCACTTTATCAGTCAGGGGACCTGGCGAACATGTACAAGGTGCTCCTCGTCTTTGTGTTTCTCAGCTGGAATAACAACTGTCTCGGGGTCCATTTCCCGGGTGAGGGCGTGACCGTCCCCAATTTTGGGGCTTGGCCGCGAGCATCAACTGGGGCAGACAGATCGGCTTGAACCTCAACTTCTTGGATTGAAACGGCCGCAGTCTATCGCGTTAGTTTGGCGGAGGCGGAGGAGCGGCCGCGCATAAGGGTGCAATCGCCGATTTGATCGCAGCGGTAGTGGACGTTGAATGGATAGTTCTGCCAGTTGATGGCGCCTGTTGCAGGCGAATTGCTGGCAAGGATGTAGGTCTCACCCTCGTAGGTCTCGATGGTTCCGGTGCTGGGCTCGTAACCGGCGATTGTCACGTCGCCCTCAATGCCAACGAAGAAGGGCCCGGACGCCTCCGCGGCTCTTGCATCGTCAAGAGCGGTTGGCTTGGCTGGTTCGACAGCGGCAACCGCCGCCACGGGGACATAGGGTTTGCGGCTTGATTTCTCTGTGAGCTTGCCGGGGAGCTCGTTATTCGCCCGCGCCTTCCTGGCGTGGTGGTGCCTGCGGTGTCCGGTTCGCTTGGCCGTGGTGGTTTTTGCCGCGACCGGCATCAACAGCGACGCTGGGGCAGGCTTCTGGTTCGCATTGGCCTTGCTGGGGTCGACCTTGCTGAGCAGCGACGGACTGGAAGCAGCGTAAACGGCAGGCACAGGACTGGGCATTGAAGGACTGGAATGGGGCGCACTGGATGCGTGCGGCGAAGCTGAGGGTTGGGCGTGGCAGCCGGTGACAGCGAGGGCTACGCCTACGGCCAGTCCGATGCCGGCGGCTGAGGCGACGGCTGAACTGCCGATTCCCCTGGAGAAATATCCGAGTGCCAGTCGACTATATCCTGCTGAAACTGCGGGGCCAGATTTAGGCTGGGAGTCATCTTCCATCGGACTGCACTCCTTATGAGTAGTTCGTGACTTTCGCTGCGGGTGCTTGATTGATTGGACCATTCTTTCGCGCCATCGGCAATGCTGCGAAAGAACTAAAGGCCCGAACGAAGGGTCAGGAAAGGCGGGTCACTTTGGGGTTCGACGGTAACCTGATGGCGAAGCTTGCTCGGATTTCGACTCCAGCACGTCGCGCAGGGCAAAGCTGGTTTCGAGGCGGGTGACGCCCGGGAGGCGTGAGAGTTCGCTCTGGTGGAGGCGGCCGTAGTCGTCGATTCCCGCAACGCGGACGACGAGCATGTAGTCATACTGCCCGGCCATGAGGTGGCAACTGACGATTCCACGGGATTTGCGCACGGCCGCCTCGAATGCGCCAAGGACGGGGGCGGACTGGCGCTCGAGGGTGACGCGAATGAACACGGTCATGCGGCGGCCGAGCAGGCGGTCGTCGATTTGTGCGCGGTAGCCGCGGATGGCGCCGGAAGTCTCTAGCATCTGGATGCGGCGCGAGGCGGCGGAGCCGGAGAGCCCGACGGCCTCCCCGACCTCGTAGTTGGTGGCGCGGCCGTTGCGCTCCAGATGACGGAGAATGGCTTCGTCGATCTCGTCGAGACTGGAATTGCTGCCGGGGCTGCTGGCAGGGGGCGCATCTTCCGCAGCGGCATTCAGACGAAACGCGCGAGATTCTTGCGTGAGAGCCGTGTTTTTGTCACGTCTTGTTCTCATGGCGGGGTTATATCACGAAATTTGCATACATTGGAAGTGGGTAGCGCCGTAGGATTCTTGTCAGGCGTTTCAGGCGCATCGGCCGGCTGCCTCATATCACATTCCCAGGCACTGCATCAGAACTTTCAGACAGGAGAAACAGCGATGATTATTGGTGTTCCCAAAGAGATCAAGGACAACGAAGCGCGGGTCGCGGTTACGCCGGCGGGTGTGAAAGCGCTGAGTGAGGCTAGCCATGCGGTTCTGGTGGAGACGCAGGCCGGAGCGGCCTCAGGCTTTGACGATGAGGACTACCAGAATGCCGGCGCGGAGATTGTGGGCGAGGCAGGCTACGCGTGGGGCAAGGCTGACCTGGTTGTGAAGGTGAAGGAGCCGGTCGAGAGCGAGTATGTCTTCTTCCGCGAAGGGCAGGTGTTGTTTACCTATCTGCATCTTGCGCCGCTGCCGGGGCTGACGGATGAGCTACTCAAGAAGAAGGTGATCGGGATCGCCTATGAGACAGTACGCGACCGCCAGAATACGCTGCCCCTGCTGACGCCGATGAGCGAGGTTGCGGGCAGGATGAGCGTGCAGGTGGGGGCGACTTATCTTGAAAAGGAACGGGGGGGACGGGGAATTCTGCTGGGCGGCGTTCCGGGCGTGGCTCCGGCGAACGTCACCATTATTGGCGGCGGCGTTGTGGGAACGAACGCGGCCAAGATCGCGCTGGGCATGGGCGCCAAGGTGACGCTGGTGGATGTGAGCATGAACCGGTTGCGCGAATTGGACGACATCTTCGGCGGACGACTGTACACGCTCGCTTCAAACAGCTACAACCTGGCGCAGGTGACGAAGGAAGCGGACCTGGTGATTGGCGGCGTGCTGATTCCGGGGGCGACGGCGCCCAAGATTGTGACCAGGGCGATGGTGTCGCATATGAAGAAGGGCGCGGTGATTGTGGACGTGGCGATCGACCAGGGCGGATGCGTGGAAACGGCGCGGCCGACTTCACATTCCAACCCAAGCTACAAGGTGGACGGCGTGGTGCACTATTGCGTGACCAACATGCCGGGAGCGGTGCCGCATACTTCGACGCTGGCGCTGACCAATTCAACGTTCCCGTACCTGCTACGGATCGCGAACCTGGGAGCGCGTGAGGCGCTGAAGCAGGATGCGGGGCTGGCGGAAGGGTTGAACACGTGGCTGGGAACGCTGACGCATAAAGGCGTGGCGGAGAGCCAGAGTCGGGAGTGGACGGCGGTGGCGGATGTGCTAGGGAGCAGGGTCTAGGGTGTGGGGTCCGTGCCTGGTGGCTGGCGTTGCCGTAGAATGGGGCTTCGATCGGAGGGCTCCATGAAACGGCGCGAATTTGTTGCTGGGACGGTGGCGGCTTCGGCTTTTGCGTTCACAGGAACTGGAGAGGCGCAGGTTGCGTCTGGCCGCGAGTATTACCAGGTGCGGCGGTACGCATTGAAGTCCGGGCCGCAGCCGAAGCTGACTGAGGATTATTTTGCCGGCGCACTGATTCCTGCGCTGGGGCGGTTGGGGATGGGGCCGGCGGGCGCGTTTCGCGTGGACATTGGGCCGGAGACTCCGGTCTTCTATTTGCTGGTTTCGGGCTCTTCAGCGCAGGCACTGGCGGAGCTGGATTTGCGGTTGGCGGAGGACGCGGCCTTCCTCAAAGCGGCGGAGCCGTTCTGGAATGCTACGGCGGGGGCGCCTGCGTTTGAGCGGGTGGAGAGTTGGCTGCTGGCCGCATTCTCGGGGTGGCCGAAATTGACTCCTCCGGCCTCGGCGGCGACGAAGGGCAAGCGCATCTTCCAGCTGCGCACCTATGAGAGCCCGAGCAACGGCGAGCATGTTCGCAAGGTAGAGATGTTCCACTCCGGCGAGTTCGAGATCTTCCTGAAGGCCGGGTTTCACCCGGTGTTTTTTGGCGATACGCTGATCGGATCGCGGATGCCGAGCCTGACTTATATGCTGAGCTTTGCCGACCAGGCGGAGTTGGATGCCAAGTGGGATCTGTTCCGCAACGATGCGGATTGGAAGAAGCTGTCGACGAGCCCGCGGTTTGCTTATGACCAGATCGTGACCAACATAACCAATCTGATCCTGAGCCCGCTGGGGTGTTCGCAGGTTTAACCAGCTGCGGTGGGGCAGACGCCGCTTGCGCGGCATTGGGCTTGTGCTCTCCGGTCTCAAATGCGAGACCGGCGGCGCCGAGCCCAGCTTCAATCCGAGCACAAGCGTCTGCCAATCGCACTATAATCTGCGCATGCCATTCAGCGGCGATCCACGACGGCGGTCCATTGCTCTGCTCGCGGTTGGAGTTGTGCTTCTGTTTGCGCTGTTGGGTGCGCTGAACTGGTTCAATACTTCGAGCGTGGGATTTCTGAACCCGGAGACCTCCGGGGAGACGCTGATCATTACCGGTCTCACGGTGCTGGTGTTTCTGCTGCTGCTGCTGCTGCTGATGCTGCTGCTGAGGAACATTCTGAAGCTCTATGTGGGGCAAACGAGCAGCGCCCTGGGAGCGCGGTTGCGGACGCGGATGGTGTTGGGCGCCATGTTGATTGCGCTGACGCCCGCGTTCTGCATGTTTCTTTTCAGCTTTAACCTGATGAACCGCTCGATTGACCGGTGGTTTTCTCCGAACACCTCAGAGCTGCACGAGGACTCGATGCGGGTGGTGCTGGAACTGGCGCAGTATGTGAGCAGCAACGCACGCGGGGAGGCAGATGCGATTGCGGCCACAGGCGCTGCTGATCGCAGTCCTGAGGAGCTCCAGCAGGTGCTGGTTACGCACCGGGTGACTCTGGACGGGGGATTTGTACTCGTGTACAGCAAGGAAATGCGGATGATGACCAGTTCGGATGCTCCGCCGGAGACCAGTGTGGCAATGCTGCAGCCGTGGCTGGATGAGGGACAGAAAGGGGCGGCGATCTTATTGAGGGGGCCGCTTTCGGCGAGCTTGCTGACGGTGGCGCAACGAAAGGACGAGGCGGTGGTCCAGGTGGCGGGGCAGGATTATGTGCTGGGCAAATCGACCACTGCATCGGGCAAGATGGTGGTTACAGCGCTTCCGATGCCGAAGGGCCTGAGTCAGACAACGTCCCGCATTCGTGCCGGCGCCGACGAATACTGGAGGCTGTTCCGGTCGCGCAGAAGCATACGCAGCTTCTTTACGCTGTTGCTCTTACTGGTTACGGTGTTTGTGTTTTTCTCAAGCGTGTGGCTGGCGCTGTTCCTGTCAAAGCAGATTACGCGGCCGGTGGAAGCGCTGGCTGATGCGATGGATGAGATAGCGGCTGGGAAATACGACCATCGTGTGGCGTTGAGCGTGACCGGGGAGATGGGCGAGCTGGTGCGCGCATTCAACCACATGGCCGCGGATCTGGAGACGAGCCGGTCGCTGGCGGAGAGTTCTTCGGCGCAGTTGACGGCTGCCAACCAGGCGATTGAAGAGCGCCGTCGTGAGCTGGAGACCATTCTGGAGACGATTCCGAGCGGTGTGGTAACGCTGGACGGCGCTGGGATGGTGCTGCAGTCGAATCGCGCGTTTGCGGGCTTGATGGGGCATCGGGAGGATGTGAGCCTGGCTGGAGAGCGCATTGACTCGCTGCTGCCGGCGGACTGCCTGGATGATCTGGCGGGAGTGATCCGGCGCGGATCGCGGATGGGCGCGGCGTCGACAGAGATCGAACTGATTGCGAGAGGCCGGCCAATCCACCTGGGGGTGACCAGTGCGCGCCTGGATTTGGCACATGGGCAGCAGGGAACCGTTCTGGTGATGGAAGACATGACGGAGTTGCTGCGGGCACAGCGGCAACTAGCGTGGAAGGAAGTGGCGCAACGGGTGGCGCACGAGATCAAGAATCCGCTGACGCCGATTGCACTTTCCGCGGAGCGGATTGGCAGGCATGTGGATCGTGGGCAGGCGGACTCGCTGCAGGTAATTCGCAAGTGCAGCGAAGTGATTCTGGGCTGCGTGGGGACACTGCGCACATTGGTCGATCAATTTTCGGCGCTGGCGCAGTTTCCTGCGCCGCAACCGCGTGTGTGTGACATGAACCGGGTGGCCGAAGAGGCGCTGGCGATGTTTGCGGGACGGCTTAATGGGATCACGGTGGAATGGGACCTGGAACCGGGATTGCCGCCAGTGATGGCGGATCCGCAGGGAATTCGCCGCGCGCTGGCCAACCTGATCGACAACGCCGCTGAAGCGATGCAGGGCAGCCTGCTGCGCGTGCTGGGAATTCACAGTTCGTTGAGTGAGGACGGCGGGTCGGTGGAGGTGGCTGTCTCCGATACTGGTCACGGGCTCACGGATGAGATACGGGAGCGGCTGTTTTTGCCGTTTTATTCGACCAAGGGACGGGGAACGGGGTTGGGATTGTCAATTGCGGCAAAGATTGTGCAGGAGCACGGAGGCAGTTTGCGCGCGGAGGGAAACAGCCCCAAAGGAGCGCGATTCCTGATGCGATTGCCGTTGATGGAGTCTGGACTCGGACAGCCGGTGCTGGCAAGCGGGGCGGAGAGTTCGCCTGAATCGGTGGGCGGGGTGTTGCCGTCATGAACCATATCCTTGTGGTCGATGACGAGGCGGAGATTCGCAACGCACTTGAGGAGATTCTGAGAGAAGAGGGCTATGGTGTGGCGACGGCTGCAACCGCGGTCGAAGCGCTGGTGCTGCTGCGGGATGCGCCTTACGATGTTGTGCTGCTGGACATCTGGTTGCCCGACCGCGATGGTTTGGATGTGCTGGCCGAGATTCACGGGTTAGCTATGGAAATGCGGCCCGAGGTGGTGATCATCAGCGGGCACGGCACCATTGAGACGGCAGTGAAGGCGACCAAGCTGGGGGCCTACGACTTTCTTGAAAAGCCGCTCTCGCTGGACCGGACGCTGATTGTGCTGAAGAACGCGGTGGAATCCCGGCGGCTCCGCACGGAGAACCTGGAATTCAAGCGGCAGTTCAACGTTGGTTCGGTGCTCACCGGCGAAAGCGTGCCTTTGAAGGCGCTGCGGCAGCAGATCCGGCTGATGGCTCCGACCAACGGCAGGGTGCTGATTTACGGCGAGTCGGGGACGGGCAAGGAACTGATTTCGCGGGCGATTCATGCGGAGAGTCTGCGGCGCGACCGGGTGTTTGTGGAGCTGAACTGCGCGGCGATTCCGGAAGCCCATATTGAGGCGGAACTGTTTGGCTATCGGCATGGGGCGCTGCCGGGCGGACCTGTGGAGCAGCGGGGAACCCTGGAGCGAGCCGATGGGGGAACGTTGTTTCTGGATGAAGTGGGCGACATGAGTCTGAAGACGCAGGCGAAAGTGCTTTCCGCGCTGGACGATCAGCTGTTTACGCCAGTGGGCGGGACGCAGCCGCTGAGGGTGGATGTACGGCTGATTGCGGCAACCAACAAGGACCTGGAAGAAGAGATTGCGAAGGGAAATTTTCGCGAAGACCTGTTTTACCGGCTCAACGTGGTTCCGTTTGCGGTGCCTCCTCTGCGCGAGCGGAAGCAGGATATACCGCCGCTGGCGAAGGAGTTTCTGGCGGAGTTTGGACGGCAGTACGGGCGGCCGCGGATGGAGATTTCAGAAGACGCTCTGACAACACTTGGCGCATACCACTGGCCGGGAAATGTGCGCGAACTGAAGAATGTGGTTGAGCGGGTGATGATCCTGAATCCGCGAGTGCTGCGGATAGAGCGCAAGCATCTGCCTCCGCTGACGCATAAGGCCGGCTCGCGATCGACGGAGGAGTTTTCGTCGCTGCAGCAGGCGCGGGATGCGTATGAGCGCGAATACATTCTGAAGAAACTGGAAGAGGCGCGCAACAACGTGAGCCACGCGGCGGAGTTGCTCGGTCTGGAGCGGAGCCATCTTTATCGGAAGATGAAGGCGTTGGGGATTGCGGCGAGGGAGTAACGGAGGCGAATAGGAAATAGAGAACAGGGAACATGGGATGTCTGGGTTATTTACGACGCACCTCGAAAAGATCGGAGCAATTCAGGGTTCTACGCGGATGCATTTTCCAAAGATGCCGTTCGAGCCGACCCAGCCGTTGATTCCACCGCGATTATTGCCAATCTGAAACCGCTCGCCGCTGATAGCCTTCACCAGGTGCAGATATTCAGCGCCCCGCACTTTGCAGAGCACGATGTCTCCGACGGACAGTGTCGAACAGTCGATCGGCGCGAGCGTGCAAAGGTGGCCGGATTCGATGCGCCCCTTCATCGACGTGCCTCTGGGGCGGAACGAGACGGTCTCACCGGCACGGAGCTTCTCAATGTAATGTGCAGCCCAACCCATGTAAAAAATAGTCTCACGCGATCACGCGCCATCCATAGCGAGGGTGGGCTGAAATGCGGTTGTTCATAAGCGAACACCGGCTTTCGAAAGCGGACACCTTGTCATTTCTGCCTGCTCGGAGGGCATGCGGATCTCCTTGCATTTGTGCTTCTTGCCTCCGCAACAAGGCGATTCATTCTGGCAAATGAATTGCTGCAAAGGGATCGCAAGAGTCCCTGGGGAGGTATTTGATGGCGTATTTCGAGCGGGTGCGGGATGTGGTTTCGGGGCCGTTCAGCCTGGATGTGATCAAGCAGCGGACGGCGGCAGGTTGGCAGATGGCTTCGATCGAGTGGCGGCGCGAACTGCCTGACTCTGAAACTCCGCCAGAGGGCGGGTTCGATGAAGACATCCCCTACGGACTACGTGTCTCCGACGATTGCCGGCGGCTTGAGGTCCATCCTCGGGAGCATCAGGCGCTGATGTTGATGATGGAACTGCTGGTGCAAGACTTCGGCTATTCCGCCATTGTGAGCGACCTGAACGAGAAGGGATTTCGGATGCGGGATGGGCGGCCGTGGAGCCGGATTGCAGTGTTCAACATGATTCCGCGGCTGATTGAAGTGGGCCCGCGCTTTTTCAACTCGGAGGAGTGGGACAAGCGCCGGCAGCGGTTCGCCAAGGCGAAGCGGCCCGAGGGGCAATAGAGCCGCCTAGCGTACTCACTTAGCCTGGCTGGCGTGAATTAGGATTTCGATGGTGCGTCTTTGCAGCGCGGCTACTCTGGCGCGGCGTGCTTCCTGTTCCTCAAAGGATTCCTTGGGCAGGTTGAGCGCTTCCTGCCAATCTACTGCCAGTAATCCGGCTTCTGCGCGGGCGGCACTTGTGAAATCCACCGCATCTGACTGGGCGATGTGGCTGATTCGGGCGGCTAGCTGCGGAGAAGTGAGAGACCAGTAATCGACGTTGGAATCTTCGGCTGCCATCGGTTGTGCCTCCTGTGTCCAGACTGGTTGGATGCGGATTGAGTGGTCCCGGCCACGACACTCCGCAAAGAGACAAGATTCTTGAACCTGACCGAGCCTCCCTATATACTCGCGGCTCTGGGAGGTTCGCATGGGAGCGCAAGTTGCTCAATTGCTGCAAGAAGCGCCGCGCCCGAATTGGGGCTTGAGCGCCCGCATTGCATTTCGCTTTTGCGTGGTCTACTTGGGTTTGTTCTCTCTTACCACGCAAATTGTCACCGCTCTTTTCCCAATCCCCAGGGTCGACATTCCTGACCCGGCCTCATTCGGGCTGGTAAGCCAGGGTGTACTTTGGGTGGAAGCTCATATTCTTCGGGTCGCGCAACCAATTCCGTGGGAGGAAACGGGCAGTGGCGACCGGATCTTCGACTGGGCGCAGCTGGTTTGCCTGCTGATGGTAAGCGCGCTGGCTACGCCAGCCTGGTCGATCCTGGATCGAAAACGGGGGAATTACACCACGTTCGCGAAATGGTTTCTGCTTGGCATCCGGTTTGCGCTTGCCGGACAGATGATTACTTACGGCATGACCAAGGTGATTCCGCTGCAGATGCCGTATCCCTATCTGTTCAAACTGCCGGAGCCCTACTACAACTTCTCCCCGATGAGAGTTCTGTGGTCGTCGATTGGGTCGTCGCCTGGCTATGAAGTGTTCGCTGGATGCGCAGAACTGCTGGGCGGAATTCTGCTGATATTTCCACGAACCGCAACCTATGGCGCGCTGGTCTGTCTCACCGACATGATCCAGGTCTTCATGCTCAACATGACGTTTGACGTGCCGGTGAAGGGTCTTTCTTTCCACCTGATTCTCTTCTCACTGCTTGTTCTTTCGCCGCAGTACCAACGGCTGATGGATTTCTTTTTTCTCAATCGTGCGGTCGGGTCTGCCAGCCAGCCTGCTTTGTTTCTGCCGGCGCGCAAGAATCGCATTGCATGGTGGGCGCAGGTGGCCTTCGGCATCTGGCTGTTGGGGATGAATGCATGGAGCTTTGCGTCCAGCTGGAGCATTTACGGGGGCGGGCGTCCTCGGTCGCCGCTTTATGGCATCTGGAATGTCGATGAGCTCTCGATCGACGGGCAAATCCGCTCGCCGCTGGTTACCGATTACGATCGCTGGCGGCGCACCGTTTTTGACTTTCCGGAGTCAGTGGTGTTCCAGCGTATGGACGACTCGTTCGCCTGGTTTGGCGCGAAAATCAACGCAGGGTCCAAAACGATCGCACTGACCAAGGGCGGCGATAACAATTGGAAGGGCAACCTGACGTTCCAGCGCGTTGCCAAGGATCAATTGCTGCTGGACGGCGCGATGGGCGGACACCCGGTGCACATGCGGCTGAGCCTGGTGGACAGCAGCAAGTTCATGCTGGTGAGCAGGGGATTCCATTGGGTGCAGGAAAGCCCATTCAACCGGTGAGCGGAGCATGCGTGTTGCCGGCATGTTTGCGTTTGCTGCATGCGAAGTTTTGCGGCGCGTTTATTGGAGGATTGGCCCTAGCGAGCCGGGGTTGTCGCCAAGTTGTGGATCGATACGGAAGTCCCAGACGGACTGGTTGATGTCTGACGGGGAGATGATTTCGATTAATGCATATTCGCCGATGGTGAGCGGCTGTGCGGGCGTGATCCTGAGCCAGTGTTTGCCGGGCATAACTACTACTTTGGCAGGGATGACGTCTTCGTCCTGGGTGACGGCGCCAGTGGGGCTCATATGAATAGCACCGACGATGCGCAAGGCGCGCCGCTCGTCCACATGAACGATAGCGAAGCCGGATGTGGGCGAGTGGGCGCCATGCTTGCGGCCGGCGACCTCCTTCATGCCGCTGGTGTTCACTGTAATGGCGTGCGTCGTAACTTCCTCGACATCGTCTTTGGCGTTCAGGGAGAGGTAGATGGCCGGATCGTTGACGTGAAGATGAACCTTGGCATGCGCGCCGTCCAGCTCCAGGCTTGCCTTTTGTCCAGCGAGGGGATTCAGGGTGCTGAGGCCGTGTTTGGTTTTGGCGTTTGCGCCAAGCTCGCTGGGCAGCAGTTCCACCAGTTCGGGTGTTCCCTGAAAGGTGTCGAGCGCAAAGACTCCATCTTCGTCGGGGAGTTCGAGGCCTTTGGAGACGACGGGATGGCGCGCATTTTCCTGGTCCCGCACGGCCTGCTCCTGCTTGTCAATTTCGGCAGCTTCCTGCATGGCGGGCGAGGCCTGATCGGTCGAGGGTTGATCGGGCTGGGTGGCGTGGTCGCGCTCCCACTTATGGGTGGCGTCCCAGTCGACGAGGCTGGCGGGCAGCTCTTCCCAATCACCGCTGCGCTCGACGGAGATGTAGCGGACGCGATCGCCGACGATTTCGTACTTGCGGACGAGCTGATAGCTTCCGTCTTTGAGGATGAGGCGGTGGTTGGTGCTGGTTCCGGGAATGTCGGGTTTGAGAGGCTGATGCTTTTGCGCGGAAGCTTGTTGAGCCGGGATCGAGACAGCGGATGCGGCCAGCAGAACTGTCAGCAGGGCGGGAAGCGAGCGGCGCATGGAACGGAATGGATTCATCGGCGGACGAATGTGGGATCGCCTCCAAGTCTAACTTACGCTGCGATTACGCGCGGATGTGAGCGACGGATTAGGCGACTGGCTGGGGATTAGACGAGGACAAACCGGAAGGGTTGGCGGAGTGAATGAAGTGAAATGGGCGCACTGGCGGTAACCGTTTTCGGTTCGAACGCATCTAAATCTGTGTATTCTTAACTTGCGGGGGAAGTGTGTTTCGAGGACCAAGGGCATTCTCGAGCGGAAATCGGCGGGCGGAGCGTAGAGCTTTGCCGCTGGTTACGGTGGTGTGCCTGCTCCTCCTGACGCTTCTGGCCGTGGTGCAAGTGACGCACGTCCACACAGTGGACACGGACGCCGACCACTGCCCGCTGTGTATTGTGCTGAACACAGCCGCGCCGGTCGCGGTGGCTGCGCCTGCGGTGGTGATGGTCGAGTTTCAGACCAACCTGCCGGTTTTTGAAGCGCATACGGTCACTCGGAACTGGCATCCCAAACTCTTCACGCGCCCCCCTCCTGATGACTTTCAGGGCTAGTCTCCGGTAATTCTCCCAATCTGACTTATGGTTGCGCTTTGTTCTCTATTTAGAGCGGAGTTGGGACGCACATTCCCAGGTTGAGGGGCAAACTGACAGACGCCCATATGCGCAAAGGTCTCCGCGGGATTTCCCCTGCGGCCTAGTTTACGCATCATACAAACATCATTTGGAGGCTTCCTATGCCGTTCACTCGCGGCAATATTTTTCGCATTCTTCCTATTCTTGTACTTTCCATGGCGGCGCTTGGCGCGTTGGCCCAGGGCGGTAGCGCCGGCACAATCCGTGGCACTGTCACCGATCCCACAGGAGCGGTAATTCCCAATGCGACGATTCATCTGACCAACCCGCGCAGCGGACTGGACCGGACCGCAACATCGGACGCGCTGGGACAGTTCGAGTTTCCCAATATCACGTTTGACGGCTACCAAGTTGCGGTGGCGGCTCCGGGGTTTGCGTCAATGCGCAGGGCTGTCGATCTTCAGTCGGTGGTGGGAACGACGCTCAAGCTGGTACTGCAGATTGCGACCGCGGACTCGACGGTTACGGTGGAGGCGGAGGGCGACCTGGTCGAGAATGATCCGACGTTCCATACAGACGTGGATCGGGACATGTTCATCAAGGTTCCAATGGAGAGCGAGTCTTCGACGCTGAGTTCGCTGGTGACGGCGACGACACCTGGCGTGTCGGCTGACTCGAATGGGCTATTCCATGGATTGGGCGACCACGCTTCGAACTCGTTTTCGGTGGATGGGCAGTCGATTACCGACCAGCAGAGCAAGGTGTTTTCGAACCAGATTCCGTCGAACTCGATTCAGTCCATTGAAGTGATCAGCGGCGCGCCTCCGGCTGAGTACGGTGGCAAGACAAGCCTGGTGATTGTGGCGACGACGCGTTCGGGGCAGGGCGTGACCAAGCCGACGGGCAGCATCAGCAGTTCGTATGGTGCTTATGGCTCGGCGACGGCGGGAATTGACCTTGCGTACGGGGGCAAGAAGTGGGGAAACTTTGTTGAGCTTGACGGCACGAACTCAGGCCGGTTTCTCGATCCGCCGGAATTCCAGGTAATCCACGACAAGGGGAACGAACAGAATTCCTTTGACCGCGTGGACTATGCGATATCGCCGTTGGACTCGGTGCACTTCGACGTGAATTACAGCCGGTCGTGGTTTCAGACTCCGAACTCGTTCGATGCGGTGAACGTGCAGAACGTGGTGAGCGGCGGGACCAGCGCCGATCCTGTGTTTGCGAGCGTGGGAAACGCAGACCAGCGCTCAAAGATCGGGACGATCAATGTTTCCCCGACATACACCCGGGTGGTGAACGATAACTCGGTGTTGAACGTGGGCGCGTTTGTGCGCAGGGACGACTATAACTACTTCCCGAGCGACAACGCACTTGCTGACCTGGGGCCGGCTAACCTGCAGACTTCCTCAATCCGGCAGGCGCGCACGCTGACTAACTCCGCGGTACATTCTGATTTCTCCTACTCGAAGGGAATTCACACCTTCAAGGCAGGGGCGCAGTACGGACAGACTTTCTTGCAGGAAAATGACAACGTTGGCGTGGTGGATCCGACATACGGCTTCAGCGCGCCTTGCGTTGACGGGACCGGGAATCCGCTGCCGGGCTACTCCGATCCATCGCAGTGTGCCGGCGGTGGAGCGGGACAGAATCCGAGCTACCTTGCAGTGCTTGCGCCGTACGATCTGACGCGTGGCGGGAGTTACTACAACTACGTTGGCCACACCGACGTGAAAGAGCTCGGGCTTTTCGCCGAGGACCAGGTCAAGGTGTCGAATTGGTTGTTCAACCTGGGTCTTCGCGAAGATGTGTACAACGGGCTAACGAAGGCGAACCAGATACAGCCGCGAGTCGGCATCGCATATAACGTGAAGCCAACGGCAAGTGTGTTGCGTATTTCATACGCGCGGACGCTTGAGACGCCATTCAACGAGAACCTGGTGCTTTCCAGCGAGGGCTGCTCGAACGCTGTGCTGGCGCCGCTGCTGGCTTGCAGTTCTGGCGTAGCAGGGACTCTGCAACCTGGCTTCCGCAATGAATTCCATGCAGGATTGCAGCAGGCGTTTGGCAAGCGGCTGGTGGTGAGCGGCGAATACATCTGGAAGTACACGCACAACGCCTTTGACTTCAGCGTGCTGGGAAATACGCCGATCACATTCCCGATTGATTGGCGCAGCTCAAAGATTCCTGGCTATGCGCTGCATGTGGAGATGCCGGAGTGGCATCACATGAGTGCGTATTCGGTAATGTCGTCGGTGGCGGCTCGGTTCTTTCCGCCGCAGGTGGCTGGAGCAGGGGCAACGGTGGGGCAAACCGGGTTGCCATTCCGCATTGATCACGATGAGAAGTTCAACCAGGAGACGCACATTCAGTACACGCTTTCGCGCGGAAAATATCTGAATGGACTTTGGGGCGGCTTCAACTGGCGCTTTGACTCCGGTCAGGTTGCCGGTTCAGTGCCGTGCTACAACACGCTGGCCAACGATCCGAACAGCGCATGCGCGGCGACCTCGACTTTGCTGAATGGGCAGCCGGCAGTGATGCTTGGACAATTGACAGCGGACGAAGAGGCGCAGGCGGGGCTGATGTGCGGCGGAGTTAAGGCTTCGCCGGGCCATCCACTGCCTGCGGTTTGCCTGGCATCGGAATACAGTTCATCGCTGGTTAACATTCCCGCACCGGGTGCCGGCGACAACGACAAGAATCCGCCGCGCATTCAGGCGCGGAACCTGTTTGATGCATCGCTGGGGAAGGACAATATCTTCCACGCCGACCATTACAAGGTAAACCTGGACTTGACGGCGATTAACGTGACCGACAAGTATGCGTTGTATAACTTTTTGTCTACATTCAGCGGCACACACTTTGTAACTCCGCGTTCAATGACGGCGAAAATTACTTTGAACTTTTAGTACACAGATTGCGTCTTCCTTTTTGGTACAAATTGCGGTCTCCCACGTCTGAGTAGCTAGATAGTTCGCCAGGCCCGGGACAGGTATTGGGAGACCCAGTTTTCCTTTGGAGGGAATTGACGTGAAACGTTTGAGCGGTGCAAGTACTCTTTTTGTGGCCATGCCGGCATTATTGTTCGCAGCAAATCCAATGGTAAGCAGTGCTGCGACTACGGTTCCTTCGGGAGCGGCGGTTGCGGCGCAGGTAACCGGTCCGGTTCTGGAGGCTAAGTTCGCTTCCACGCTGAGCACCCGAAATGCGAAGGCCGGCGATCCTGTGAAGGCCAAGATGCTGAAGTCCTTCAAGATGGAAGACGGGACGGAGCTTCCCAAGGGGTCGACCCTGGTTGGCAAAGTCACGTTGGCGCGGTCAAAGAAGGACGGCAATGGAAACGCGATTCTGACGTTCCGGTTTGACCAGGTGGAAGAAAAGGGTGGCGCGGTCGTTCCGGTCCATGCAATGGTGGTCGCGATCGGACCGGCGCTTGTTGGCAAGAATCTGTTTGGAGCCAAGTCGGTACTCCAAGGTGGAGACAACACAGTAGGTGGGAATACGATTGATCCTTCGTTTAAGCAGAGTTCTGCCGGAGCGATGGACGAGGACGATATTCCGCTGGGAAGTTCGTTGCAGGGGGTTGCGTTGGGCCGGCACATGGACGCGGACTGGACGACGGCACTCCAGGGCGTGAAGACGGAAATCGATCTGGATTCTGACATCGTGTTGAAGGTGCAGTTGAAGCCGTAGTACGCCCTCCGGGGAGATTTGCGGGATTGCCGGGCTAACCGGTCCGGCATTTTGCGAGTCGTATAGACTTGTTTGACATTCTTTAGGCGAGTGGGGAGAATTGCACGCGGGCGGTGCGCGAGATTCTCTCTGGCTGAAAAGCCGCCTGCCTTAAGATATGTGGAAGTTCTTCACTTCCATCTCGATCAGGTCTATTCAGGAGGCTCCAATGAATTGTTTCCCCAGGAAGTTGTCTATTTTTCTCGCAGCTGCGGCGCTTGCGTCGGCAGCCTGTCCCGCTTATGTGAGCGCACAGACCGCTCCTGCAAATGCGCCAGTGATGGTGGCCAAGTTCGCGGGTACTTTGAGTTCAAAGAACGCCAAGGTGGGGGATGCGGTTGCGGCTAAAACGCTGCGTGCCTACAAACTGGCCGACGGAACGGATATTCCCAAAGGATCAAAGATCACGGGCAAGATTGCGACCGTGCAAAACCGGAAGGAAGGCAATGGAGACTCGATGATGACCTTCCGCTTTGACCAGATTGAAGTGAAGGGCGGTGCTCCAGTCCCGATCCACGGACTGGTGGTGGCGATTGGGCCGGAGATGTCGCCGCACGATCTGTTCGGAGCCAATTCGGTGATGGCGCGGAACACCAATCCTCAGGGCGGAACTGGCGTGACGGCAGCCTCGCAGGGAACGGGCTCTTCGAATGGGTTGGATCCGAATATTGGTAAAGGAAGTGTAGGTGGAAAGGACGAGGACGACATCCGGATGGGCAGCACACTGCCGGGAGTGAGCCTGGGCACGCACATGGACGCCGACTGGACCACGATGCTGAAGGGCTTCAAAGCTGAGATTGAAATGGACTCAGAAACTGTGGTGAAAGTGCAATTGAAGTAGGTACGAGCTGATTGCGAAGGAAGGGCGGGCTTCGGCCTGCCCTTTTTCGTTGGTGCGCCCAGCATGGGCGCACTCTTACGGGTGCAAGTCCCGTCACAAGCTGGTCACGGCGAGTGAAGTGAAGCGCAACTGCATGAGGGCGACCGAGTGTGGTGAGGAAGCGTGGAT
>Ga0302319_10004767_pt1 | contig 27677 bp, 19 predicted proteins | sample Bog_T0_2_FD_203319 | JGI IMG/M metagenome (GOLD analysis project Ga0302319, IMG submission 203319) | Peat permafrost microbial communities from Stordalen Mire near Abisko, Sweden - Bog_T0_2 | ecosystem: Environmental > Terrestrial > Soil > Wetlands > Peat | place: Sweden: Abisko, Stordalen Mire... | reverse complement strand
TTCCATCGCTGCGGCGGCCATACGACCCCCTTGACCACAGGGCGCCCCCGTCTCGAACTCAACCCACCCGGACACGGAGCCACGTCCCGAAAAAACACGAGCGAACACCGCATTTAGAATTGCTGCACGCGCATCTAAGATCACCGCCGCACGCGGCCCGAGGATAGCCCGACGTTCAAGGTCGCCTACTGATGTCGCCCGCTCACCATGCACGGGCAGCGCGAGGCAGAGATCGTGCCGCCGCAGTTTGCACCACAACGGCAGGATATAGAGGTTGACGGCATGACGAACACTGTCAGGGAATTGCATAACGTTGCTAGTTTCTTCGCTGCGATCTCATACAAGATGGACGCCTATGTAGCTAATACGTTCAATTATCTCGCTATCAAGGTCGATGGTGCGTTTCGTATTCAGCAAGCTCGACTCTTCCTTAATACGGGCACTAATCAAATCCCATTCACTCATTTTCAGTCGGAGAACGTACGCGCAGGTAGCTATAGACTCTCTGACCTCAATCTTAGTCCCCGTGACGTGGTTGAACGCCTTCTATCAGGATCGCTTTCCACCTCTCATGGAGACATGCTATTTACTCCGAATGAGGGCGGCAATTATCTGGCTACATATGACCCCCTCCATGAAGCTGGGCAATCAACTCAGACCCGGTTCGACATTCTTACGACTCTTGGTGGCGCGGCGCAGCCGTCTACGGCCAGGCCGATGCTGGACTGGGAGCTAAAAGCATCACCGACGCCGTATGACAATCTTCAGGAACTCGCGTTAGAATACTCACTGGGTCCGTTGCGGAATGTTACCAACGTCGAAGTGGTCGCCTACAACGTTGCCGCGATAGATGCCGCCTCGACAATCACCGGCACCACAGGCAAGCTGGCGGTGCGCCTGGCTTCTGGGTCCGCACCAGAGCGCGTAGCTCTCGGCTATCGTGTATTCGTCGGGGGTAAGGTCATTACGCGTCTTGCCGTCTCAGGAAGCGAAATGCACTGGGACCAAAAGGATGCGTTTCGGCATGGCAGCATCGATGTGGATGTCCCACCGGCGGCGGTGCTTCATTGCGTCGCTTCTTACGGTGGCGTTGCACAAAGTCACTACTGGGTTGCCGATCCCACGACCGCACCGAATGCCCGGCGTGTGGTTTATGAGACTGCTGATAACCAACTCGAAATTCTCAGTGACCTTCTCACAAAGTCCCAGACACGAGGGCGGGATGCGCGCGAGCTTGAAACCGGCGTTGCTTGGCTGCTCTGGATGCTGGGTTTTAGTGTCGCCCATCTTGGCAGCACCCCAAGGACACAGGATGCGATTGATCTCATAGCGACCACGCCGAATGGGCATTTTGCGGTTATTGAATGCACGACTGGGCTGCTCAAGGCGGATCACAAGCTGCCGCGTGTCGTCGAACGCGCGGAAAGTATCCGCAAACGGCTCGCCGAATCCGGGAACCGCCATCTGCGGGTGCTCGCGACCATCGTGACGTCGAAGTCGCGCGGCGAGATCGTCGCGGACGTAGAGCAGGCAGAGAGGCTCAAAGTCTTGGTGCTCACGCGAGAGGACTTGGAGCAATCGTCCACACGGACTCTCGCCCCACCAAACGCCGACCAAATCTTCGAACAAGGCGAACAGGCTGTTCAAGCAGCCGCCGCGAAATATGACGCACAGCTACCCCTACCTTCACCTGGGTGAACGCGGACCGCCCCCCTTGGCGGCGCTTCCCGGGTTGGCGGCGCCGGGCGAGCCTGCAGTGTGATTACCGGCCCGATGCAAGACCATCCGCGTGTTCTGGCACCTGAGATCGCTGCCGAGGCTCGGAGCGCGCGGCCGGCAGCGATCAAGGTCAGTCTGGTGACCCTATTTGGGCCAAATTTTGGATTCGTTCTCGGACATCCGGAAGTGTAACATAACGGCTTTTTTGTTGCACCCGAATCAACCACGAAGGCGGATGGATGCGCCTTGGCGCGGAACGCGCTATGTCGGTTCCCGACACGACCACAGAGGACAACCATGCTGGTTCTCATTGCCGGGATTCTCATCTTTCTCGGCGCACATAGCTTCACGACCCTGCGGGAAGCCCGATCGGCTCTGATCGGGCGGTTCGGCGACGCGACCTACCGAGGCGTCCATTCGCTGATCTCCCTGGTGGGGTTCGTCCTCATTGTCTGGGGTTTCTCGCGCTACAGGGCGAGCGGATTGATTCCGATTTGGGCACCCCCGGCATGGGCTGGGCACCTGACCATCGTGCTGATGTGGTTCGCGTTCGTTTCCCTGGCATGCATGAACCGGGCCCCTGGCAGGATCAGGGGATGGCTGCGCCATCCCATGCTGGTCGCCATCAAGATCTGGGCACTGGCCCATCTGCTAGCCAACGGTGACGCAGGTGGGATGCTGCTGTTCGGCTCGTTCCTTGTCTGGGCGATCTTCGATCGTATCGCGGTCAAGCGACGCGGCGATCTGGGCGCATCCCTGACCGCTTCGTTCACCCGCGCCGACGCAATCGCCCTCGTCGCTGGAACCGTAGCCTACGTGGCGATGATATTCGTGCATCCTGTCTTGATCGGCGTTCCCGCGATCGGTGGCTAAGCCTGAAGACGAGCGACGGTCGATCGTCCACGTCCCATGGGCGAGGTCCCACAGGTTTTGAAAGTGTCTCTATGCCGTCTACCAGACTGCAACCTGTTCGAAGATGGCTGTAATCCTAACCAAGCGGTTTTGCCGGCTCAACGCGCACCACTCGGGCGACGCTGCCCACCGGGCCCTCTCGCTGGTTGCCGCGTTGGCGGCCTTAACAGAGCCAGCCGCGGCCAGAACCAGGGGAAGCGGCTCGGACAGCGCCGAATCGGTCGACACGGCCGCCATGCCTCTACGCGCGATACCCGGGGCTTATCGCGCCTAGCTCGGCAGGACCGGCACCAACCTCCCAGCAGATGCTGGCGGAGCTGAAGCTGGCGCTGACGCAGCAGGCAGCAGCGGAAACGTTCACCCAGCGTGACCTGGAGCGACGGATCGGAGCGACGGCGCCGGGCAGTTCGGGGTCATGAGCCCAGTTGGCCAGCAGCGCCGCTCCCCTCGCCCCCGCCGATCAGCGAGGTGGTCCACCTCCCAGCCTATCGCTGCTGATCAGCAGGGACTTTGGCGGCGGCCTATCAGGTGGCGTCGCCGGAATCGCTGCGCCAACGTCTGGAGGCCGGAGCGTTTCGACCCGAAATCGCCCGGGACGGGCCGAGACCGGACTGGAAACTTGGGATGTCTGCATTGGACTGCGGTCATTCGAACACCGCGCATGCGCGCCCCTTGTCCTTCGCGGCCTCGGTATGCGGTGCGGGCCAAGACGATCGCAGGCGGCAAAGCGGCGCTGCTTGACCCAGATGCCATGGATAATTACCCGCTAGAGGCGACGATGCCCTATCGGTATCGAAGAATCTCCGCTAAACAGCCGGTCGACGACGCGAGCGTGAGTGCGGATCAACATCGTGCCTCGATGACCCGCTCGTCCCATAGGTGCTACGAAAGGGGACGATGCATTTTAGGGATTCGACGACCCATGGCAGCGGCAAGCGACGTGGACGAGGAAAAGACTACCCAAGGGATTCCGACCGGTCTCGAAGCAGAGGACACGGGGGATATCGAGCAGCCGTTCGATCCGGAAGACATTGATGTCATCACTAAGCCGATGACGGTGGATCTCTTGCTCTCGCGTATCGGCTCACATGCAATTAACCTCCAACCGGATTTCCAGCGTAGGTGGGGTATCTGGGACGCAAAACGGCAGAGCCGACTTATAGAATCCCTACTGCTCAGGATTCCAGTTCCGAGCCTATATGCCGCGGAGGATGCCGACGACGATTGGGAAATCGTTGACGGCGTGCAGCGGCTCTATACAATCTGTCATTTCATCGAAGCTTCAGTGATAGATGAATCGGCCCTTTCCCTTACGGGGCTGAAGACCCTAGGCACCTTCAACGGACGTACTTTCACGTCGCTGCCGCCCAAGTTACAACGACGCCTGCGCGAAACTGAATTAGTCGTGCATGTTATACGCAAAGGCACGCCTTCGCTTGTCAAGTATTCCATTTTTGAACGGATTAACACGGGCAGCGTTGTGTTGTCTGCTCAGGAATTGCGCCATGCAATCACCCGGGGCCGTGCGCGCGGTCTGCTAGCGGACTGGGCATCGAGCAACGAGTTCAAGCAAGCAACAGACAACAGCGTTCGCAGCGATCGAATGGGAGACCGAGAGCTTGTCCTCCGATTCATTGCCTTCCGCCTGACGCCGAGTCAGTCTTACAAGACTGCGGACTTCGATGGCTTTCTGCTTCGTGCAATGGAAGAGCTGAATACTCTGCCAAAGGAGCGGCTTGAGACGCTGAGATTGGAGTTCACTAACGCTATGGAAGCTGCGGTCGGAATATTTGGGATCGACGCTTTTCGCAAGCGCTATTCGCATGGCAGTGCGCGGCACCCGATCAACAAGGCGCTATTCGAGACAATATCCGTCAACCTTGCCGCCGCTTCCGGTGATATGCAAACCAAGCTGATTGCGCAAGCAGAGAGGGTCAGGAACGGGATACTGGAGCTATGCAATGATCGGAGTTTTGAGGCAGCGATTTCCCAGGGCACTGGAGACGTGGCCAAGGTCCGCCGTCGCTTCGAAATGGTAGCTGGGTTATTTGAAAGGGTTTCCCGTCATGCTTGAGGCAATATCCCTTCATAACTTCAAAGCGTTCTCTGACGACACTATCCAGATTGGCAAACTAACGCTGCTAAGCGGACTGAACGGCACTGGCAAGAGCAGCGTGTTGCAGGCTTTTGGTGTGCTTCGCCAGTCTTTCGACGCTACCTTACTTCAATATGGCCACTGGCTGTTGAACGGTGATATCGTTGAATTAGGCACGGGTTATGATGTTGGCTTTAGCGGCACATTCGACGACACGACGGATGAGATTATCTCTATCTCGCTAATCGGGCACGACGATAAACTGGGAACCGCTGTGACTGCAAATTTTGCCGTCTCGCGCGATTCAGAAAGGGACGTTCTGCTGAATGTAGGGGCACCTTTCCAGTCGTTTATTGAGTTACCACGATTGCCCCTCTTCGCAAGGGGCTTCCAGTACCTGCGCGCTGACAGAATAACCCCTGCCGTGACCTTCCCCAAGTCGCACGACGCCGTTAGTGAGCGCGGATCGCTGGGAAGCAAGGGAGAGTTCACGGCCCACTTTCTGCTTGAGCACGGGGACGATGACATCCAAGGCCTAGATTTCCGGAAGAACGACAGAGAGGTGTCGGTCCGGGTGCTCAGCCAAGTGAACGCATGGCTGCAGGAGTTCAGCCCGGGAGTCCGGGTTGATGTGCAAAACGTCCCGATGACGGATTTTGCCAGGCTGGAGTTCAGCTATCGAACGCGCGGCGCAGGACATGGGCAGGCATACCGACCAACCAACGTGGGATTCGGACTTACGCACGCACTCCCTGTGGTGGTGGGTTGCCTTATAACGCCTCCAGGGACGATGCTCCTGATCGAGAACCCAGAAGCTCAATTACATCCGCAAGGTCAGGTTGCACTGGGCAAGTTCTTAGCGCGCGTCGCGGCCTCGGGTGTTCAGGTGGTAGTTGAAACCCATAGCGATCACATTCTCAACGGAATTAGAGTTGCGGTAAAGAGAGAAATTTTGCCGCCTGGGGATCTAAAAGTTCATTTTTTCTCGCGAAGCTCGACGGGTTCGGCCTTTCGCGTCTCACCGACAATCGACAAGAACGGTTTGCTAAGCGATTGGCCTCAGGGGTTTTTCACGCAGTGGGACGACACCTTAATCGATCTGTTGAGCTAATAGAATGACAGTTATTGCTTTCCTGAACGAGCACTCGCACCAGACGCCCGACGGCGTATCGGACGCAGATGCAAAGATAAGCGTGGAGCACTTTATCGATGTTGCGATCCAACTTCGCAAGACGTTTCCTAGACTTGCGCTCGTTGCTGCCTTTCCGTTGCTACAAGTTCCGTTGGGGGCCACCTACTCGCTCTCGCACTGGATCGCTGGCGCTTCCCGCGAAAGGCGAAGCTTTCTGCTTTCGCTGGCCAATCATGCACCGTTTTCGAAGGCTGCTGATTTGCTGCCTAACGTCGATGTCATCGGCTATGTCTATTTCGACGGAGCTCCGTTCGATGGCCTGGAACTCGAGGCAATCGGTTTGGCCGATCTCTATGAGTCATTCGCCATCAGCTTCGACCTGGATGAGCGTTGGCGTATTCCCCTAGTGCCGATCCGGTCCGACCAAATTAATAGCGCCGGAGCTATCACACGTCGTTCGGCCAAAGTCTTGCATGTCTGCTTGATCGAGCACTGCGAGACTCACCGGGAGTCGCTAATAGGATTAGCGCGGAGCGCTAAGGAACCGACGCAAATTTGGAAATACCGTGCCGATCTGTTTCCTTATTTGCGTTTCCTTCCAAAAGTAGAGGAGGACCTGACGGACATACATGCGCTGGCCCTCCCGCATGTTCTCAAGTGGCTGTACCAAATGAATGACTTCGTCTATGCCTGGAGAGATTCAGGCAAGGCGATTCCTCAGTACCCCCCGCATACGACTGACGAGGGCGAGACACGAAGTAGGCTATGCTGGTTCCGTGATTGCGAAGGCGAGCAATGCTTTAGTTGGCACGGCCGATTTACCCCTGGCGCCGGACGCATTCACTTCCGCTTATCAGCCCCGGAGCAGAAGGTTGTGATTGGTTACATAGGCCAAAAGCTTGAACGCAGACTTGTAAGATAGTGATTGCGATGGGGGGATCGGCTATTCCGAGATGTCTGGAACGGAACGTCCATCGGTCCTCTTGCCACTCGACCTGGATCAGCCGTTTGCCACCGCGCCCACGAATGCGGGACCGGCCCCAGGTGGTGCCGGTTGACCCGCCGCGTCGGTGCGCGGACCGGCCGCATGTCGTGCGCCAGAGCAACCCGCACAGCGGACGGATCCGGGACCACGAACCTGCCTCACCACCCCTGCCGCATCCATTCATCGATGTTGCGTGATGACAAAACACGTTCTGTGTATTCCCAGTCGAGACCCTCGTCGTCGGAGACATCGCGCAGGTACCGAAGCTCCATCGCCGGCTTCGTCGTCTGAACGCGCTGCGAGAAGTTGCGCACCGACTCGCGATCCTGCAGCACCGCCGCGATCCAGTCGTCCTCGAACGAATCAGGAAGCTGGCCGAGTACCGAGAAGATGTCGCCGAAGCGCTGTGACAGCGCGGCATAGACGCTGTCTTCAACGGTGCCCGCGTAGCGCAGGTTGAGCACATGAATGTCGTCGCGCGCCTGGCCTATGCGCTGCACCCGGCCTTTGCGTTGCTCCAGCCGCGATGGGTTCCAGGGCATGTCGATGTTCACCTGCGCCCCCAGCCGCTGCAGGTTCAGCCCCTCGCAAGCCGCGTCGGTCGCGCAGACCAGACGAATGTCGCCGTTCTGGATGCGACGCTTGATATCCTCCCTGCTCGCGGTCCGCCGCTCGTCACCACGTTGCACGAACGACGCGGCCCCGCCGGCGTAGAGCGCGACCGGCTCGGCGGGGAACGCCGCGCACAACGCCTCCAGAACCCACTCGGCTGTAGTGCGGTACTGGCTGAAGATGATAGCGCCGTTGCTCTCGAGCCAGCCGCGCTCGCGAAGATAATGCAGCACCACCTGAACCTTCGGGTCCGTATCGCCGCCCGCAACGACAGCAGCCAGGCACCGCTCGACCTCCTGCAAGTACTGCAGCTCCGTCCCGTCGGCTGGCGGCGGCGTCTCCGGTACTGGCTCGTCGCCAAGCTCCTCCTCCGGCACCAGCTCGCCGGCCAGGCGACCAAGCAGCTTGCGGGCAGTCTCCAGCCCGGCCAGCGCGGAGGAGCCGATGCGGCGCAACAGGATCGTTTTTAGGAATCCCGCGCCGGGCACCCGGGCAGCATAGAGGCGGCTAAACGACTCCGCGGCCTCATAGGCGGTGCGGAAGGCGAGGCTCATCTCCAACCCTTCGCCGTTCAGCCAGTGTGGCGGCAGACCGTCGCCGGCGCTTGGGTGCGTGACGACGCCGATCCGCTTCAGGAGCCCGCGTTCCTCCAGCATCGGGCGGGTGCGGCGGATGACGCGCCGCACGATCGGGTTGTGCTGCTCTGCCAACGTATCGAAGTCCTGGAGGAACTCCGCCCGCATGTCCGGCCCCAGATCGTCGAAGCGCGGTCCGGTGACCCCGCGCGTGTCCAACCCTGCCTCCGAGCGGATGTCGCGGAAAACGGGGTGTTCGGCGGCAGGCGGCAGGGGTGTGCGGAACAGTGCCCAACGTGGCATGTCCGCGGCTGGCCAATCGCGCGCGCCCGTGAGGTACTCGATGCAGTCTTCCCGGAGCCATTCGCTGCCACTGCCGCTGCTGCCCAGCACGTGCGGCGCGCCTTGGCCCAACGCGTGCAACTGGTCCCACAACTCGACGGCGGATAACTGGATTGGCGTCGCGGTTCCAAGGATCACGTGGGTCGCCTTTGCTGCGGCGCCGCGCAGGAAGCGCAGCAGTTGGTTCGGCTCGGGCGCCCCACGCCCGCCCAGGCCCCGCGAGGCCCGCGCCTTGTGCGCTTCATCCAGGATCAGCACGCCGAACGATTTCTTCGCCAGCGCGCCGCGTTCGCCGGCGTCGTCGCCGTTCACGATCAGGCCGGTCGACATGATGCCGATCCGCCATGGGCACCGCGCCACCAGCGCCGGGTCGCCGCGCTGGGTCAGAGGCCGCCGCTCGCCGTCCAGCCAGCATTTTTTCTGCGTGGACCACACGGCGGAGGGGATGCCGAGCTTGTCCTCCAGCTCCTCCTGCCATTGCCAAATCAGCGTGGACGGGGCGAGGACCAGCACCGGCTTGTCATCCAGCAGCGACAGCACCAGGGCTGCGGCCGCCATCGACAGCGTCTTACCCAGGCCGACGTCGTCGGCAATCAGGTAGCGGGCGGCGCCGTGCAGCCGCCGGTCCTCCACGCATGCCTGGACGAACCGCTTCTGCCACGGCCGCAGGATCTGACCGCCCTTGTAGATCGGCCGTTCGGCCAACACCGACTCGGGGGACACGTCACCGAATGCGTCGCGCGCAGCCTCGATGGATCGGTATTCGACCCGGCTTGCCATTGCAGCCACGTGGCTCACCACCGCGTCCGGCAGTTCGATCCCTTGCTGCCAGAAGTGCTCGAACTCGGCACGCACCCAGGCGGCGGCGTCCAGGTCCTCGTCGCCCCATAGGATCTCGTAGGCGTGGCGGAAGCCGGACGCGGAATCATTCACGCTGCCGACGAACGAATACACCTGACCGTCAGCATGTTCGATCACGCCGGCCTTGCCGTGAACGAACACCCGGTCCGCGTCGCGCGGCACGACCCGCACCTTCATCCGGCCCGAGGTGAGCAGCGTGTGCAAGCGGCGATAGCGTTCGCGCGCCAGCAGCAGGTCGATCCCGTCCTCCGTCGCCTGCCAGGCGGATACCAGCGTGCGCGCGATCGCCGCCTGTCCGTCGCGGGCGGCGCGGGCGACGGCCACGTCATACGGGTCGAGATCGCCGTTGCAGACAACCCTGATCTCGCTGACCGTCTCTAGCGCCTCGCCCACCACCTCCAGCAGCGAGGAGCGGAAGTAGCCGGCGATGCGGAGATAGCGCGCAGCACCCGATAGCCGGGCGGTCAGGACGGGGCCGAGCGCCTCTCGGCGGGAGGAGAAGCGCTCGATCATTGAAGTTTGGGCGCCACGGTTCAGGCGGCGGACGTCGTGCGAAGCGGGAGTGCCACCGTTTCCAGAGTCGTCAGATCAAGGCGCTGCGATGCCAGGTCGATATCGAATCCGACGACCTCGCCCTTCGCGTCGATATCGACGTTCAGGCCCGAGGCGACTTCGCGCGTCTCCGTGCCGGGCTGCGACTTCAGCTCGATATAGAGGCTGTCCGTCTCCGGGTAGTAGTGCAGCTTCATGGCGATGCTCCGTCGAAATCGCGGTCGAAGAAGGCGTTGTGGATGGTCATCCCGTCTTCCAGGGTGACCACACGAAGATACCGTGTCTTGCCGTCGCGCGGATCGACAACGGCGCCCCAGAAGCGAATGCGGCCGTCGGGCTGCACCTCCCGGTGGAGCGGTGCCTGGACCACCGCCTCGCACCATCCCCGTTGAATATAGGGGCGTTTGCGCAGCACCTGTTCCTCGAAGTAGCGCGTCGCCTGCACGGCATCACACGCGGTCGTTCCGCAGCGCCTCGGCCAGTTCCTGGGCGGCTTGGCTCTCGGCGGGGCGGGTGCGGGCGGTTTTCAGCGCAACGTAATCGGCCAGCGCGATCAGCGTCTGCCGGCGCTGCCAGTAGTCGGCCGTGTATTCGGTCTTCAGCGTCAGCAGCCCACGGCGCGGTTCCGGCGTGCCGCTTTCCATCGTCTTCCACACCGCGAACAGCACCTGGCGCAGCACGGAGGCCGCGAAGCCGTCGCCGTCCAGAAGCCGTCCCTTGAGGTCGGCGGCACCCGCGAGTGCGGCGGCGTTGGCGGCGATGGAGGCCATCAGCTCGGAGTAGCCGGCAAAGGCGAAACTGCGGGCAAAGGCCTGAAAGTCGGCGACCTTGGCCGAGCCCTGCGCCTCCATGTCGAGCATGCGCACGTAGAAGCGTTCGGGGGCCGCGAGGTCGCGCCATAGCGGGCGGGGAAAGCCTTCCGGCACCAGCAACGTGTTGGCGACCGAGGCCGCGTATTCGATCAGCTCGCGCAGCATCGTCCGTTCTTTTTTCGCAAGTTTGCGGTACAGGTCACGGTCGAGCGGCTGGCGATCGATGGTGGAATAGGCGGTGACGACCTGGAGTGCGGCGGCATAGGCGGCGAGCGTCAGGTCGCCGTCGGTGTACAGCGTCTCCGCTCCGCCGCGCTCGTGCCAGGCGTCGTCGAGCGCGTTGAGGCGGGCGAGTTGCTCGGCGACGGCAGTTTCGATCTCGGCTTCGATCTCCATCCGGCGCGCGTTCCCATCGCCCTGACGTTTCCGCAAGACCAAGTTTATCGTGCCCTGCACGTAGTTACCTTTGCCGCTTGGTTTGCCAATTTCGGTCGCGACATTCCAAGCTGCCGTGACGGAAAAGCCCGCCGCCCAGACGATGGCCCCAAGATCAGCCCAAACGCCGGCGTCCTGGTGGGTAAACATCACTACCTGAAGGCCATTGGCCGGCATACACTTTGCGATTGCAGTGTAGGCTGCTACCATCTCCCTGCGAAACTTCTCATCCGCTCCCTGGATCGCCAAGTCGCGCCGTGACTCCCAGGTCCAGGTTGCTATCGGTGCCGGTGGCCTTGTGTGAAGCCAAGAAATGAAATATTCTGTAATCTCATGATAATGGATGGAATCCGCGTACGGCGGATCCGTCACGAATATATCGCTCTTTTCGTTGCACTCAACAGCAAGCTTGGTTTCGATTTTTGTTCTCGTTTTGATGGTTTGGTTTTTAGTTTTAAGTGAATTCCGGAAATTGAGAGATGGCAGCGCACGTGCGCCAAAATTGTAGAAGGTATTGAACGTCTGATTATAGAAGACATGTTCCACTGCATCAGCAGAGGGAGCGCGCCCTGGCCGTCCGGGCGAACCAACTCGCCAGCTCGCGAGTCGCCCGGATTTGTCGAGTATGTAGTTTAAAACGAAGAGAAGGGCGGTCCTCACATCCTCGTCTTGTTCTTCGTTTGCAAGCTCGCGGACTGTTTTCGCGATGAGAAGATGCCGAGGTCCGAAAAGATGATGCCAATGCGTCCACCCGCGCTCTCGCAACAGGCGCGTCGTCTCCTCCCCCGGCTGGATCGGCATGGTCGGCACCAGCCCGCGCGCTTGCCAGTCAGCCAGATTCGCGCCCACGATCCCCTCTACCTGCCGCTCGCGCGCAACATCCTCGCCCGTCACACCGGCGAAGAACGTCTCTTGTCGCCCCCTTTCCAGCGTCTCGCGCGTGATCCACTGAACGCAGTATAGTCGCTCCTGGAAAATGTCGGCCGGACGAGGCACAAAATCAGCTCTATCCCACGGTCTTAACCGGTTACGCGAAACTCCGTTCGCGTCGCGGTAGTCTCCTCTGATCGTCTTTATCTCGATCCCAGATGGCTCGGGATTCATCGTATGAACAAGACGGTCACCAACCACAGTTCCGCGCTCGGCGTCCATCATATCCTGTGCCGAAACGCCAGAATGGATCTCGATCTCATACCGCTGATCAAGCGGATTCGGGATGAGGCGTGCGACCGTGTTGCGTGTCCTCGAAATCACCCAGCTCGGCGCCATCGGCACCGCCCAATCCGTGCGTGGGCATCGCGTTTCCAGGCAATAAAGATAAGCCTTCGCCCGGTTGCCAGCAGCATCCTGCTCGATCGCAAGACGGGTGATTTCCGCCTCGACTGCTGAAGCCAAGCGTGCCTTCGCAGCTTCAACTGCGGCGAACCTTGATGCAGTAGCCCCGACGATATTGAACGCTCCCCAAGTGAGCAGGCTGGCGATCGGGTTCAGATCGGAGGCGTACGCGTCGCAGCCCATGCGAGCCGCTTCAAATGGTATCTGCCCGCTCCCGCAAAAGACGTCCGCCACCTTTGGCCGATGGCCAAAGCGGGCGATACCGAGTTGCTCGACAAGCGCTGGGAAGCTGTGCGCTGTCGTTGCAAGGTGCCGATTTACAATGTGCCATATCGGCCCTAGCAGTTCCGTCTGGTCACACTCCTCGGGCCGGCGTACGTGCTTGATCCGCTCTTTGTAAGGCATAGTCGCAAATACTTCCGCGACGCGTAGCTGGTGTTCAGCCTGCGTCAGATCGCCACGCCAGGCGAGGAGCCGGCCCTTGTTCTCTGTCAGCTCTTCCGCGTGGTCGGGAAAGAGCCGCGCGAACCTCGCTGCATTGCCGTCGAACCTGCGGCCGAACGCAAGATCGTCGATTGCCATAAGCTTCAGGAAGACCTCGAAATCCGTGGCGACGTCGTCGGTCGCTGGCAAAAGGCAGCCTAGTACGACGGCGCGCACCAGGATCAGCGGCTTGCGCCCTTTCCAGAACGATCCCAGCGCCGTCAACGTCTGGCCCTGGCCGGCATCCCGTTCCTTGTACGCCTCCGCCGAGAGCCGTCCGACAGGGAACTGCCGTTCGATGAAGGAAGGCGCGTCGCGCAGGGAAAACGGAGCAAGCCCGGGGCAAGGCTCGTCAGCGAGGTCGTTCACGCGCCTATCCCGCAGCCGGCGCGGGCGCGGACAGCAGATCCGGCTCGCCCCGCTTCCGGGCCGTGCGGCGCGGCGGCTTGTAAGCCGGGTTGGACCGCTTCTCCAGCGTTCCGCGTCCGGTCACCGCGCCCAGGTGGAACGCGTCGTGCCGAGTGCCGAAGCACAGCGCTTGGCGCAGCGCGCCGCGCCAGCCCAGCCCCGTCTGATGCGCCAGCCCGGTGCCAGCGGCGGTCATGGTATAAAGCCACCACCGCTCCTCCGGCTTCAACCCGAGCCAATTGCGAACCGCTACACCGATCTCCTCCGGCCGCACGTCCGGCGCCTCGATCGCCCACAGCAGCACCAGCAGCTCCTTGCCGAATAGCCGCTGCACGGCGGTCTCCTCCGCGCCCCAGCGGCCCAAGGGCTTGCCGTCCGCGCGGAGGCGGCGGTTGAACTCGGCCCGCGCCTCGCCTGCCACTGCGTCCCACGCCGCGCGCGGCGCCTCGCAGCGCAGGACCGTCTCCGGCGCCCAGGACGGCTCGCGCTCGGTGGGCGCGCGGCCGAACACCTCGGTCACCACTGCGCGCGCATCCCGCCCGCGCGTCAGACGGAGCAGGAAGGCGTGCTCGGCATAAATGTCCGGGCAATCGAACTGGGCGGCGCCCGTCGTCCTGCTGTCGGTGGTCATGGCTCCTGATCCCAGGTGACGCGGTCGAAATCCTGGCCGGTCGCGTCGCAGAATGCCTGAAAATCCCGACCCGAGGGGAAAGCGATCGCATCCAGCCGCAGTTTCAGGGTGGGCGCAACGGCGGCCAGCATCGCACGGAGCGCTTCCACCTGTCCCCCGAGCTTCTCGGCGGGGATATGGACCGTCGCGCCGAAGCGCAGCGTGAGGAAGTCGGCCTCCGACCGGCCGCCGTTCAGCTCGACGGAGCCGCCCCGCACGGCTGCCCCCGGCAACTTGGCCAGCCGGTCGAGTGCTGCCGAGGCGGATGCGGTGTCGCGCGGCTCGAAGCGCGAGGTCATGGTCACGGGCGAATCCGGCCGCAGCGTGGACTTCGGCGTGGGCGGCCGACCGCCGCCGTCGCCCATGCCGGTCGCGAGCGGGGCGGTCTGCTCCTCACTGAACCGCCCGTCCAGCTCGGCCACGACGCGCAGCTTTACGGCGCCGGCCGGGGCGTCGATCTCCGCATCCGACACGACCGGGCCGGTGCGCGGGTCGGAGCCGTCGAAGGTCGCGCGGATGCTGGCCGCGCGAGGGAGTGCCAGCAGCGCCACGCGATGCCCGTTCGACACACGCCGGACATCCGGCTTGACCCGCAAGGGCGCGCGCCATTCGAATACCGGCCCGGTCGCGGCTTTGCTGGTCGAATCGACCGCGAGCAACCAGACCGAGGGGGCCGACGTCTCATACACCCGGCCGTCGAGCTTGGCCGCGCGGGCTGGATCGGGCGGCCCGGCCTCCGACACATAGACGGTGTCGGCGTCCTCCGGCGTGACCTGGAGCTGGAAGCGGCCACTGACGATGGGGTCCGGCGCGAAATCGTCCTGCCGCGCCGTGACCTGCGTGATGCGCTGCCATTTGCGCGCCACCAGCCCATCCTGCTCGCGCCAAAAGCCGCGCTGGACGGCCTTGCGGACCAGATCGTCCAGCCCGCCCCGCGGCAGCCAGTACCAGGCCGGCCGCACCGCGGCATTGCGCCGCAGCGAGCCGGGCTGCACGGCGTCCGCGTCGAACAGCAGATCCTCCGCCTCCAGCCGCAGATTGTCGAACTCGGCATCGAATTTGTCGGCTGGGATGAGCTTGCCGCGCTTGGCCAGCGTATCGACGATCTGCTGCTCGCCGGAATAGTCGTTGCGGTCGAACTCCATGCGGAAATCGTCCACCCGGCGCAGCTGGCCCTTGATGGGGAAGACGATGGTCTTGAACGTCTCACGCAGCGCACTGATGAAGTTCGCCGCCTCGCGGCTCTGCACGCCGTCCAGCTCCGCCATCTGCGGCGAGTCGCGTCCGTGCTGCGCCCGCAGCCGATCGCCGACCTTTTCGATCGCCCGCATGCGCCGCGCGCCGGCCTTCAGCGTGCCCACCGCGTTGGGATCGGCGGTGAGCAGGAGCACACGGTTCTGCAGGTCCTGCCGGGTCCACCAGTCGTTGAAGGCGGCGGGAATGCGGTCGGCGGGGCACTCCAGAACAATCAAGGTCGGGCGCTCGTCATCGAGCTGGATTTCATCCAGCGCCGGCAGGATCGCCATCTTGTCGGAATAGAGCGCGTTGGTGCGGGGGCGGAACACCTCCCGCAGCTTCTCCCGCAGGGTCTGATCCACCTGCTCTCCGGCGATGGCGGCGGCGATCTCGGTTATCTCGGCGGTGACGTTGGCGGTCTGGCCGAAGAATGCGCGCTGGTCGATGCCCTGGAACAGGTACCAGGCCTGGCCTTGCAGGCGGCCCAGCGCGGTTTTGATCTCGGATACCTGCAGCAGCGGGTCGACCAGCGTTTCGATCAGCTCGCCGTCGGTCAGCCCGCGCAGCGGCGTCTCCGCCGTGGACAGCGACGACATCAGCAGCGTCTTGGCAACGGCGGTCGCGGTGGCGTTGCCGTCGTCCGCATCGATCTTCTCGGCCAGCGCGTTGCCGCGATCGGATACGTCGTGGGCGATGGCATTGCCATAGGCCGGGTTGATCTTGCGGATCTCCTCGGTGGTGGCCTGGTCGTTGAAGTCCAGGTGCTGCAGGCCGACCAGGAATGCGTTGCCATCGCCGGCCAGGGCGCCGCGCACGGCCAACCGCAGCAGGCGGATCAGCGCGCGCGTCTTCTGGTAGCCGCGGTTTTCGGCGAATCGGGCGACGATGTCGCGGATCGAGGGATGAAACGGGTAGGTGTCGCGGATGCGCTCGACGAAGGTTTCGGGGGTGGTGGGAATGGTGTCCACCCGCTTCGCCTTTTGCAACGCGGCGACATAGGCCTGGGCGATCTCGTCAATGCGGTCCGGGCTGGGAAGCCCGTCGAACAGGCGTTTGCGGACGATCGCGAACACCTCGCCGGTGTTCTGCTGCACCGGCGTGATCGCCTGGGCGTTGCGGTCGTAGTGCTTGGTCAGGTTCTCGATCAGGGTGCGGAGCTGGCCAGAGCCGGACAGGTATACGTCGTCCTTGAGGTTGGTGACCACGACGCAGGCGCGCGGGCAGCGCGGCAGGGCGTTGAACAGCCGCTCCAGGGCGCCGATGGTGAGATCACCGAGCGTGGAATTGCCGACCCGCTCGCCTTGCGCCATCTGCAGGTAGCTGGGCAGCTCGTCGAGCAGGATCAGGACCGGCTCGGTGCCGAGTAGTGCCACCCACTCATCCATGCCGGGCGTGCGGGCGCCGTTCCGCCAGAACGGGGCCATGATGTCGGGGCAGCCGAGCTGGGTGGCGATATGGCCCCAGAGCAGCGTCTCGGGGTTTTGGTGGCCGTTGAAGACGACCAGCCGGGCGGCGCCGAACCCCGTGCCGCTGGGGATGGAGGGGACGATCTCCCGCCGCAGCGCCGGATCGGCCGCCAGCAGCCCGAAGGCGATCAGGCTATGCGTTTTGCCGCCGCCCATCGCCTGCGTCAGGTAGAACGCGCCATCCTCGGCCTGCCCGGCTAGGCGATCGAACCCACGGCGGACCAGCAGTTCGAGGCCTGACGTGAAGTAGTTGCGCCGAAAGAACTCCCGGCCGTCGATGGACCCGGCGACCAGGTCCTCGATCTGCGCCACCTGCTCGACCAGGCTGTCGCTGGTGACCATGGCACCGGGTGTGCAGAGCTGCTTGACGGTGGCGACGGTCATGGGTTTGGGGACTCGGTTGTTGCGCTTCGGAAGAGCGCGTTCATCCAAGACGTAACCGATTTTGGCAGTAGGCCAAAATCCGACGAAGCGGACCTCGCAGACGATCCTCGACGACTTCCCGCTGGCACGGCCTCCTGTGGTAGGCGGCGAGCATCACAGGACTGAGCCTATCCTATAGTTTTGGTCTCCTTGTTTTCCGCGGAGCGAGAGCCAGAACCTCCATCGCCTCTTTCCTCACTTTCGGGTTCGAGCTGTGGCCATCCTTCCCAGCCCGCGACAGCTTCGAGCTGGCCGGCTTACGCGGTTTCTCTCCCATACCCTGCGCCCATGGCGATCCGATCTCCATGACGACCGCGCGGACAAGAAACCCTTCGGGCGCCGCGGCCGCCTGTCCATCCAGCTGTTGTCGGACCTCCTCGATAGGCCGCTTGGGCAAACGGCGATGGCGGCTGTCGTTCGGATCCCAATTCGCCAAGTCGAACCAGCCGACCAGGTAGATGCCGACCGGCGCGCGCAGTTGCACCATATAGTCCCCGACCAATTGGGACCCGAGCGCCGTGAAGAGTTCGTCGTTCCAGCACCCCTTCGCCTCGACCACCGCGGCGATCGGGTCGATCGGCTCGCCTGTCTCGCTGCGTCGTAGCGTGTTGACGAAGATGTCCGTCCGTTTACCGACAGGTGCACCTGGCCGGCGAACGACTTCGACCTCTCGATTGGCAAAAATTCCCCTGCCCGAGAGGTGCTGCCGCAGATAGAGCGTGACGGCGTCGGAAAAACCGTTCTCGTCAATCGGTCGGTAGTGCTGCGTCGTTCCTTGTCGGTCCCAAAGGCCACGCCCCGGCGTTTGTGCCCCGCCCAGTTCGCACGCGAACTTCTCCAGGACCTCGATCAGGATCTCCAGCAGATCCGCGGCTGACGTGACAAGCCGCGCGTCCGGCCGATCGGTCAGCGCAAACACCTCCCGCATGCTGAGTGGTGACCAGGTCTTGAGACGCATGGCGATCTCGGCGCGGCTGAGCTCGAAGGGGAGGATCGGCAAATCCGGACGAGCCGCGACCAGGCGGCGCAAGGCACGAACCGCCGCCTCAGAGCCTATAGACACCAGACGACGAGGCGCGCCGTCCCGGAGATACGGCATCGCATCCAGTGGGTTGACAAATCCGGCCGGCCCGCGCTGATCGCCCTGGGACGGGAACAGGCGCTCCATCAGCAGATAGAGATCGGCGATCGCTTCCTCGCCGATACCGGCGTAAAATGGCGTTCCGAATGAGAATTGCTCTGCCGCGTAGAGCAAGAGTGCCCGCGCCAGACCGTCATCCCGGGCAAGCAGGGCCCACAACGCCGACCAGACGCCGGCCGGCATGCGACCCAGAAGAGTTTTTGCAATCGGCAGCATGTCACTGCCGTTCTCCGACAGCACCGTCACCGCATGGTCGATGGCAGGTTGGAACCCGACGCCAAGCAGCGCGTTCAACAGCACCGCGTACTCGGCCGGTGTAACGTCGGGTACGGTCATCTCCTCGAAGATCGCCGTCTTGAGGCCCTCGTCGTCCCAGCAACCTTCCAAGTCGTGCAGGATGTGAAATCGCAAAGCGCTATTCGGGTGGCCGGCCGCGGAGCGTTCCAGCGCCTTTTCGCCGCGGATCAGCGCCACGACCGTCCCGATGAATTCGGCCGGCGCCCTGGCGAGGGCATCCCACGTTAGGGCGAGGGCATCCGGACATTTGTCGACCACCCCATGCCGCGGCAGCCCGACGATGACGTTTGCCCATTTTTGCCAAATCGAGGTGGGCAACGCTGCGTAGGCTTCAGGATCTTCCTGATGCAGCAGGAGGAACGCCCGCAGCGCGGCAAGGTCGACCCGGTGCAGCGGTTGCGGCTGACGTCCAAGCCAGGCATCGGCCTCGCTTTGGGCGTCCGCCAGGTACCGCACCGCTCCAGTCACGATCCTTCGGCGGACCGGCTCATCCGCAGACAGCCAACCCGGCATTTCGGTGATGATGTAGTCGAGGTCCGTCCCGGCGTTGGGGTTCTCCGGTGGGCACGCCAGCCAGACATTCATCTGCCACCAGGCTTGCCACTCACCAGCTTCGGCGCGTTCGAGGCAGTCGCGTATCACTTTCGGAAGGTCGACCTCGGGCACGGGAGGCGGCTGATACATCTCGGCAATCTGGCGCTCGTACGCGAGGCGGGACCGCGCGCGGGCGGCCTCGTCGGAGGCGAGTTGGATACCGTCAAGTAGCCAGGAGAAATGCGCGTGCAGACCCGGCCAGCGCTGCGCCTGGTCGTATAGAGCCTCGAATTCGGGGCCGTCCTCGCGCGCAAACAGAACGTCGAGGGCGCTGCACAAGCCGCCTTCGTCGAGACCGGCCGTCGCTGCTGTGCCGCCGGGCGCGATGGAAAGCAGCCAGGCGAAATCCGACGGCATAAGCAGGTCGAAGCGCCGAAACCCTCTCGCTTGGATCGAGTCGAGCGGTGCGGCCAGTCGAGCACGGAGAAACAGCCGGCGGCGTTGGACGTCCGTGCGGATTTCCGCGAGGAACGCTTCGTTCGCCTTATAGTCGGTGCCGCGGCACAGGTCGCCATATTGGCGCAGCCGCGTTTCAATGTGCAGGACAAAGGCTACTGTGAGGTCGGGCTCCTCAAACACCGGCCACGTTCGAAACATGACGGCGTCCGCGAACCTCTTCTCGCGGAACCCGCCCATGTGATTGGACCGGTGAAGGTAGCCAGTCGCCCATTCGAGCGCCGGAAGTAGGTCCTGGCGCCTCAGACGCGCCGGTAGGCCAAACACAAAATGCGCGTAGCTGCCGAAAAAACTCGGATCCGATGGCGTCAGCAGCGACAGGACCTCCGCCGTGCCGATATGTTCTGGCCATAGCAGATCGAGCGCATAGCCCTTGATCTCGTCCTGCGGATCGTCGCCGGCCTCGCCACGCGCGAGCGCCAGCAGCTGCGGCACAGCCGAGCCAGCGCCACAGCGCCGCAAGGAGCCCATCGCCATGGCGCGCACGGCGTGATGGTCGGAGCTGTCGAGAACGACCTGCAATATCTCAGGCTCGAGCTCCGTGAGTGCGCAACGCTCAGCAATGTTGAGCGCGACCCGTCGCGTTGCGATCTTCAATGACGGCGTGACAATGAACGGGCGAAGCTGCGCTGCGAGACCGGCGTGCGCAAGCTTCGGGTAAGTCTCGGCCATCCCGAAGAAATGCTCGTAGTAACGACCATGCTCGACATGGTCGAGCATTGAGCGTGTGAGAAGCTTGAGATCGGATGCTGCCCAGTTCGCGAGGTCGCCGCGCAGCAGCTCCCACGGGCCGACGGCGATCAACGATGTACGCAGCTCGGCGCTCAAGGATGCCGTCCACGCTGCGACGACGGCGAGCTGGGGAATGACGCCTCCAGAGGGATGGATCAACACCCGTTGAATGGTGGGTGCCGGCACCTGCTTGTCCTTCAAGTACAGCGCCGCGAGAAACTCGCCGTAACTCTGGTGCGCCCATCCCATGCGGTGGTCGCCACGCGAGCTGAACAGTCCGGTATCCAACACTTCGCGGATGTCGTCGTCGGTGGCGGTAAATTCCGCGAAATCCCCCCTCTCCGTGCCTCCGGATAACTGCGAAACCGTCAAATCACCCGGGGGACAATCGGACTCCGGACCCGTCCACACCGCGGCGCGGCCGCCGATGACGGTGCCGGCGGCGACGCGGCAGGCCAACCGAAATCGCTGCGGCCCGTTCAATCGGCCGAGCCGCTTTGTCTCCCGGCGGCTGACGTTCTGTTCCTCGGCAAGGGCAAGACACCCCCGCCGATAGACTTCCACCACGCTGGAGGGCAGCGAGCCATTTCGTTGATAGATCTTGATCAGAATGCCAAGAGTGAGAGGCTTGATGGCAAACGGGACCGCGTGCGCCCCGAAGAGATCGCGGACAAAAGTGTCCGGGTCGATCTGATGGACCGTCAATGCCAGCAACACGTCGCGTCGTCGCAGGGGCGCCAGTTCGAACAACCCAACAGCGGCCTCCCCCCAGGTTGCGACGAACGCCGGCCCGAGAATGCTGGCAGGCCAAACAGCGGTCCGGCACGCGATTCGGATGGAGAGGCGGTCGGCAGGGACGCCCTGCAACTCCTCCGCCAAAATGTTCGCGAGCGTTTCCACCCGAAGCATCGCCTCGTCGAAGCTGTCGAGGTGAAGGCAAAGATGCCCCGTGCCGGTTTTCCAGCCCACAAAGGCGGGGGCCTCAAAAATCCGACGCCGGAAGGATTCCTCGGCCGACACAACCCGCAGATCGACATACATCGATTGCTGCAGAGGACCCCCGACGGCGGCGATCCGCTCGTGCTCCTGCTTCAGCTCGGATGATTTGCCGATGCCCGGCTCGCCCAACAAGGCGAGAGCCCGATAGCCGTCGAGGTCGCCGATCGATCGTAGCTCGTCCCGGCCGAAATGGTTGTCGACGGGATCACGCAGGAAGCCGGCGTCAGACAGGTCGAGCAGACCAGTCTGCGGTATCCAGAAACGCTGCCAATCGTAGCGGATGTTTCCAACCGAAGCCGACATTGCAGGGGTAGGCGGGCGCATGGAAAGAGCTTTCTATCGTCTGACAAGGGAACTGCTATAGGGAAAAACACGGCTGAAATACCGGAGCCGGCTCCGTGAAGAATTGCCTGCGCAACTCCGGCAACTGCTCCCGTCCTTCGGCAACGGCGCGGCTCTTCATCTCGGCAATCCGGCTCGCATTGTCCAAGCTGTACCGGCCGGCCGGCGCCACTTGATCAATCCGCCAGATCGAGCGGTGACCATGGCCGTCGCCCGTCAGAATCTTCGCCGCCCCGAGCGCGCTATGGGCCTGCCCCGCCATAAACAGGCGCGTTACATGGGCCGCCATCGGCAGCTTCCCCGACCACCGCGGCGGCGCCACAACGTCCGTAAGGGTGCCGATGCTCAGGATCTTCAACCGGCTGGCAGGCCACTGGAGGATGCCGACCGCCTCGACCACCGCGGCACCGATGGGATTATTCGCGCTACACAAACCCCGCCATCGACGAGTTCGACATGATTCGCAGTGCGGTGCGGCGGCAGAAATGTCGGCGCCGCGGCCGTCGCCATTGCCGCGTCTATTGCCGGCTGGCGGTAGTCGGTCTCCAGGCGTGGATGATGCGCCGTTTTGTAGACGTAGACACGCTCCAGCACAGGGTGCCACGCCGGGATGAGCAATCGCGTCTTGCTTTCGCCGAGGCGACGGTCGCCAAGAATCTGATCGAGAGCCGCACGGAGCTCGGTCGCCTCATACTTGCTGCCGAACCAATGGCGTCCACCCCGCCAGCGCTGCCTGATCCAATTGCGAAACCAGCCGTGCTGCTGGTCGAAAATCGCCGGTCCCCGGTCCTCGTAGAGCCGCAGGATGTCCTTGGCAGATAGGCCCAAGCCAAGCCCGATCGCGATAATGCCCCCGGTCGACGTGCCGGCGATCAGATCGAAGTAGCTGCCGATGGGATGCTCCAGATGCTCCTCCAGACGGGCAAGAAACGCCGCGGGGAAGACGCCGCGGATTCCGCCCCCGTCCAGGGATAGGATCCGGTAGCTCGGTGCTTCCCCGATCTGCCCGGTCACGACGACGCCCCGGCCGACCGGACGCGCGGGCCTATCCTGCGCCGCCCTCGGCTGTGGGCTCGCTCCCGCAAAATGGGGTGCAGGCCGCCACCAGCCCATTCCCCCGAGTACAACCATTCCTCGAAGTAGAGCAGCCAGAGCGCCGTCCAGGGCACGATCGTCTGGTCGAGCCGCATCCAGGCACCCCATTCCCCGGATCCAGGAAGGAACAGGCAGAGCCGGGTCGGCGCCTGCTCGTAGACATGCGGCAACCGGCGCCCATCCGCCAGAACAGGGAGATCGGGGTCGTCGATGAAAACCTGCGGTGAGGTGCCCTGGCGGTATTCGAGACGCGCGCTGTAGCAGCGGCTGAACGGCGTCGGTGTGACAGGAAGGTGCCAGCTCATCATGTTGCCGTACAGCCGCCCTTTTCCGGCACAGGCAGGATTGGCCCCGAGATTGAGATACTGCTGCGCGACGGTCAGGGGCCGAGGCCGATCGAACCACATGGAGCTCACGGCGCTCCGTAGAAGGTGTTGGCCCGGACCGGTGTTGCGCCCGCGATACGCGCGGTCGTCAGGCCGACCGAGGTGGCGAGCGCCAAGGTCCCCGTCCGCCGCGCGGCCGCAACGCTGGCAAACATCGCGTGCATCAGCTCGGCGGTCGGCTCCTGTCCGAACGATTCTGTGAGGACTTCACTAAGGCGATCCAGGCCTTCGGATTGCGTGAGCCGCTCCAGGTCGGCCATCGCGGCGGCGTGCCAGTTGAAGAAGGCCTTGGCGTACGCAGGCTCCGCATTCCACCGTTCGGCGAAATTCTCACCCTCGGTCGTCTCGTTCCAGATGGACCATTCGACGCGCCCCACCACGACTTGCCGCCCGATGAAATCCGGCATGTGGCGGATGACCGCGCATAACACATCCAATTCGCTGTCGAAGACGGCGCTGCGCACGCAGTACTCGTAGCTCCAGGCGGCCAGTGTGGTGATGATGACCGAGATCGGCGCCAGCGCCGCATCGCGCGAAAGGAAGAAGGTGTCACGGTGCCGTTTCGCGATCTGCGCGATGCGACACAACAAGCCCTTGAAGCGAGGGCGTTCGGGAAAGGGTTCGATATCGGCGTCGGCTCGCACCCCGTCTTCGGCGAAACTCTTCAGGAGGCGCATCTGGGGGACGAGTTCGGCGCGTCGCTGAAAGGCATCACGGTAGCCCTTCGGATTGGTCGCCTTCCAGCAGCGAAGCGCCTTGTCAGGCACGAGTTCGCCACGGTTCACGCAGGCGTCGTTAGGGATCGACGGCGTGATGTCGAGATGAAATTCGTTGGCGTAATTCAAGCGCCAGCACCGCGGCTTTTCCTCGAGGATCGCACGGTAGCGCTGGCTCTCCTTCAACCGGTCGCCCACCAACTGCTTGCACAGAGCGGGTGGCAGCCAGCGCGCAAGACCGGGGATATGGCAAACTAGGTCGACATCATATTCGTTGCGCCCGATCGGCTTCACCGTGGTGCCGAGCGCGGTCGACCCCTGGAGATAGATGCTGCTCGAGGCGAGCCATTCGCCCTCGCCACCAGCGATCCACTGGCCGACGGCTTCGTAGCTCGTCTTGGCCCGGTCGGCCTGCGTCGGGCTCGGTTCAAGCCATTCGCAAAGCCGTTCGAGAATGCCGAAAAGCTGAGCTTTCTTCAGCGGCGTCCTTCGTTCGATATACACCTCAACCTCCAAGCGCGGGGTCCGATGATCCCGGCCGCGCGGCGGCCAGGCGAATTCCGTTTCAGTGAATCCGCTTAACGGGCGGCAAAATCTTACCCGATCCGACTGTACACATACTCCACGCCGCCCGAGTCGGCCGCGCTCTCCTCGCGGAGCAAAAAGCCCTGCTCCCAAAGCTGCTTAAACTTCATGCTGGCATTGGCGATCGTCATACCCGATCTCTCGGCGACGAACTCGGCGGCCCGCGTCCGCGGACGCTGAAGGGCAAAGTCCAGCGCATCGCGCGTGCCCTGACTCGGTTGAGCCCCCAGCACGAGCGCCGCACCCCGAGTCCAGACGATGAGGGGTTGCACCTTCCTTGCCGCCGCAGCCTCGTAATTCTCTTTCACATCCGGATCGCTGAGATCCACGAGACAAAAGCCTTTCTGACCCCGGAAACGACGCGCAAGCTCTACGAGCGTCTCCGATGCAAACGAGATATCCGCCCGGTCGACTCCGCGCATTGAGACGCGAAACACGATACAGTCTTGCACCGCCTCCACCGCGTCCAGCAGGCGCTGGAACACTTGGCGGCCCTGCTCCCGGCCCCAACCCTGTCCGTCGTCCATGTAGTCGCGGAGGGCGATCACTCGTGTCCTCTCATTCATCAGCTTCACTTAACCAGAAGGAACCGGCGCCGTCAACCATGCAATCGGAAAGTGAAGCCGATATGCGTGCCCCACATCAAAGGGAGATGATCGAAGCAGTGAGCCGTATTCGGCGCATACGCGCCGCGAGCCGGGATCAGCCGCACCCGTTGGTACGGCAGTCGTACATCGAGATCGGCTTGGAACTTCATGGCCTTGGCGGCGCTCCCGCGCAGCCCGTCGCCGCGATCGCTGCCGTGGCGCGAAATCCCCTGCCGGAAGATTTCTACCAGCAGATCGAGGTCGGAAAGTTGGGCAAGGTACGGGCTCGTGTTGTGAAGCGCCGGTCGCAGCGTCTCCATGATCCCAACGCCGCTGTCAGAGACTGCGACAACCAAACGATCGCCTCGCGGGTAGACCTGCAGCGCGGCATAACCGTCGAGCGGTGTCCGGCTGTGGGAAAACACATTGTCGATCAGCTCGGCGAAAATGGTCCATGCTGCGCCCGTCAGTTCTTGGATGTCGGCCCGCGTGGCGCAGCTCCGCTTCACCGCATCGGCCAGCCTGCCGGGCAAAGACTGATCGCGATAGTCCTTGTTGATCCGGGCGATTTCGACGAGTCCAGCGTTGCCGCCTCGATGCACCGAGGCAGCCGAATACGTCGGTCGCGTCGGTGCAACCTCTATTTCCCTTGTCAGATGGTCAAAGAATCCAACCCGATTGAGGTATCCCATGGTTCCAACTTCGCCCTCATCGAATGCGAGCTGGACCCGTCGACTGGTGGCGGCGATCTGGTTGGCCAAGGACAGCAGGCGGATGGCGGCGTCGATCATCAGCTTGCTGCCGACTGGAAACCGGAACGCTACCTCGTAAACGCCAGCGCCATGCGGGTCGCCGGCGCGCTGGATCGCCGCCTCCATCATGGAAGCGTCAATCCAGGCAGCAGGAAGATTGACCTCGCATCGCACGATCGCTAACGCCCCTGTACGCTCTTGCCCGGCTTGATCGCCCCAAGGCAGGTTGGCATTTTGGCAGCATCGGAACGAGTCTCCGAGCCCAGATGCATCGCCCTGCGAGGCCGTCGCCGCCGCACATGAGCCATCAAAGCGATAGGCGATCGATAGTGCCGACGGGAATGTCCTGCCGTGCACGTAGAGCACGACCTTGCCGCTCGGCGACGTCACCGACGCTGGTGCCAGATAACGCAGGAAGAGCGAAAGGCCGCCTGGGGACTCCGGACGGCGAAGTGCTCCTCGTGTGGATCGAGCTTGGCCGCTGCGATCGACCCTTGGGCGCAGCCCTCGCCACGCGCTGCCGCTACCTCGGCTGGATCGAGCCCTTACCCGATAGCCGCGCCGTAGCGATCTCGGCGGCCGGGCGGCGTGGGTTCGCCGAGACCTTCGGTATTTCAGCCGTCGGGGGGGAGGCGGCCGAACCGCCTTGTTGAATGACCCAAGAGCAGGACGCACCCCGCGATATGGGCGACTCGCGGCAGCGGGCTACTCTTCGCGCTCATCGGAAAGCGGGAAAGCGAGGCAACATGCCCGACCAAGAGCAGGGCCAGCGAGAGATCGCATATTTTCTTTGGCAGGAAGCCGGCAGACCGGACGGGATGGACCTGGATTTCTGGCTCGCCGCGCAGCAGCGAAAACCTGCCGGGGACCAAAGCCGAGACAACCTCGGCGCGATTGATGCCAGCCGGGATGAGGTGAAACTCCCCGCCTCCTCCAAACCTGAGGTAACAGGCTCGCCTGTCGCCAAGAAGAAGAAACGGCAGAAGCGATAAGGCGCGCCGGCGGCGATCATCTCCATGCCGGTCCGGCTTGCCGGCTTGGCTGTCAGCTCCTGAGCCGGCCCGCGACGAAACCCCCCATCTCAACCCGACGGTTCCTCGGCCAGATCGGTCTCGCGGCGATCCACGCTCCGGACTAGAATTGGCGTCCACGCCGCCGCCTGATCGAGTGCCAGCGCGCCGTCGCGCGCCCGTTCCAGTCCGGCGATCAGCGTGCTGGAAACGGCCGCTCGGCAGCGCAACGTCCGCCCGGGATCCGCGCCGCCAATGGCCGGCAGGAACGCCGCCAGCGGACTACCGTCAGGCAGCTCGCCCAGCAACTGGTCCATGCGCGCGAGCGCATCGGTGACCCGCCAGAGCGGCGGCGGCCGGGGACGATAGGTTTCCGCAACGGCTTCCGGGACGCGCAGCGCGACCAGGCAGGCGCGCAGCAATTCGGTCAGATCGCCAGCGCCGCCGCGGCCAAGGTGCAGCTCCGGCCGGCCGCGGGCGAACACATCGCGGCCGAGCTGCGGCCGCCGCTCCAGCCAGTCGGCGGCGCTGCGCATCCGGACGCGGTTGAGCAGCTGCTGGCGCAGCGCCTCGGCTTCCGCCTGCGCCGCCTTGGCCTCGGGAGAGTTGGCCGGCAGCAGCAGCCGCGACCACAGCTCGGTCAGCGTCGCCGCCATCACCGTCCAGACCGCCCAGTGACCGATCCGGGCGGTATCCCGGCCGGCGAGCCCCGCCTGCATGGCGGTCACGAATGCCTCGATCAGCGCGGCGATCGACAGTTTGGCCAGATCGAGTTTTTTGGCGCGCGCCAGCTCCAGCAGCCAGTCGAGCGGCCCGGCGAAGCCCTCGACCGACAGCACCGGCGCGGCATCCGACCGGACCGCCCGCGGCTTGTCTTCCCAGGCGGCGACCTCCGCCGCCGTCACCCGCGACGCGGTCGCGCTGGCCACGGG
>Ga0302319_10004766_pt1 | contig 27682 bp, 27 predicted proteins | sample Bog_T0_2_FD_203319 | JGI IMG/M metagenome (GOLD analysis project Ga0302319, IMG submission 203319) | Peat permafrost microbial communities from Stordalen Mire near Abisko, Sweden - Bog_T0_2 | ecosystem: Environmental > Terrestrial > Soil > Wetlands > Peat | place: Sweden: Abisko, Stordalen Mire... | reverse complement strand
TTTCGCCGATCAGGTCTTCGGGTTTCTTGTAGTCCCTGATCAATTCGTCCAGAACTTCTCTTTTGATCTCCATTTCGTTCTCCCTGTTAGATGCGGAGAACGTTTACACAGACCTTTGTACACCCTCTGCAATCGCTTTCTTTACCGGCGGCGGTTGCGACTAACTAAACTAACTAACGGGGATGAGTCGCGTTATCCTTCGCTCTTCGCTACTTACACTAACTAAAGGGTTTCAGCCATTCACAGTTGGGCGAGGTAGATCAGGCTCAGTACAGGGCTATGATTTATCCGCTCTCTACGCAGAATCACTCGGATTTTGAGAAGTGGTCCGTATCTTTCGCAATACCTGTCCTCCCGAACGACAATTTGGCATCCCGCTCGCGACCAGGAAAGTGTTGCTGTTGGCCGATGACGCCGGAAACCTGCTCCTGAGTCAACCGATTGCCTTCGATCATCGTCGAATAGTGAGTGGACGTGATCGAAAACTTAGACTCAAAACGCACAGATATCGGAAGCTTTCCGACTGCCGTTATTTTGCCGTTAAACTTCCGTTAACGGAAGTGGCTCTCTAAATCTCGCGCCGCCCTTCCATAGCCTTCCACATCGTCACCTCATCCGCGAATTCCAGATCGCTCCCGACCGGTACGCCCATTGCGATTCGCGTCACCTTCATTCCCAAAGGACGGAGTAGTTTCGAAAGATAAACTGCCGTCGCTTCGCCTTCCACTGTTGGATTTGTCGCGACAATCACTTCTTCCAGCGCGCCCTTCCCGATCCGGTCCACCAGACTCTTGATCTTCAACTGCTCAGGCCCCACGCCGCGCAGCGGAGAAAGCGCCCCGCCCAGCACATGATAAAGCCCGTTGAACTGCCGGGTCACTTCGATCCCGACAATGTTATTCGGATCCTCCACCACGCAAACCGTCTTCTGGTCGCGGTTCGGATCGCTGCAGTACTGGCACAATTCTTCGGCGCTGATGTTATTGCACTGCGCACAAATCCGCAGCTTGTCTTTCACATCGAGAATGGTGCGCGCCAGGTGCTCGGCGTCGTCGCGGCTGGACCGCATGATGTGAAACGCAATGCGCTGCGCCGATTTTTGCCCGATCCCCGGGAGACGCTTGAACTCCGTGATCAGGCGCGCCAGCGGCTCCGCGAAATCCGACATCTAGAACAAACCGGGAGGCAGCCCCATGCCACCCAGCATCCCGCTCATCTTGCGCTGCGATTCGTCGTCCACCTTCTTCACCGCATCGTTGCAGGCCGCCACCACCAGGTCCTGCAGCATCTCCACATCGCCGCCGACTTCGGGATCGATCTTCACCCCGAGAACGTTCTTGTGGCCATCCATCTTCACCGACACCATGCCGCCGCCGGCCGAACCTTCCACGCGAATCGCGGCAACCTCAGCCTGCATCTTCTCCTGCATTTGCTGCGCCTGCTTCATCATCGCCTGCATATTTCCGGGCATCTTCATTCGTCTACGGCTCCTTGAGGTTGCGTACGGCGCGCACTTCGCCGCCGAATACTTCTCGAAAACGCTGCACTTCCGGATGCGCCAGCGCGCGCCCGGTCACTTCATCTTCCGTGGCGGCGGGCTTCTGCATTACCGGCGCGGCCGCGGCTTTCACTTCCCCGAAATTCACTTTGAACCGAAGGCCGGCATGCCCCAGATGCTTGAGAGCCGTCGCAATTTCTTCGCGACCCAGATCGAGCTGGAAAGACTTCGGCGCTGTGACGATCAGCTCGTTATTCACCAGCGCCACTTCCGATTGCGCAATGGCATCGGCAGAAAACGTCAGACCGGATTCGACCATCGCGGTATGCATCTTCTGCCGCCAATCGTCGGTAGCGGAAGGCGGAGCGGTGGCGACAACGGGCTTTGGAGGTGGCGGAGCAACGGCAGCAGCGATCGGCCTTGCAATCGGCGCTGCGGCAATCGGTCGAGCAACAGCCGCGGGCGCCAGGGCACTAGCCGGCAGACTCGCCAGAGCTTCTTCAATCGTCACGAGTTTCCCCGCCTGCACCATCTTCAACAAACCAATCTCAAGATGAAACCGAGGCTGCAGCGAAAACTGCAGATCGCGAAAAAGATCGAGCGACAACTGCAGATAACGTGTCAGATCCTCTTCCCCGAATTGCGCCGTAATCTGTTTCATCTGCCCGCGCTCCGCAGGGCTGGCCGCAATCAAACGCGTGCTTTCGCCCGAGATCTTCGTCACCAGCAGATTCCGCAGATAGCGCGACAGTTCCCGAGAGAAATGCTGCGGGCTGCCGCCATTACGTTCCAGTTCATCGACCAGGGCCAGCATCGCGCCGCCATCCTGCGCGGCAAGAGCTGTCGTCACCTGGGCCATCGCATCGATCCCGAACGCTCCCAGCAGCGCCCGCACCGCCGCCGCTTCCAGCTTGTTGCCGCAGCACGCGATCGCCTGATCGAGAGCCGAAAGCGAATCGCGCACCGACCCTTCGCCCGATTGGGCGATCACCGACAACGCTTCGTCGTCCGCTTCAATACCCTCCGAAACGCAGATCTCGCGCATGCGATCGATCAGATCGTTGAAATCTACGGAACGAAAACTGAAGTGCTGGCAGCGCGAAGCGATCGTTGCGGGAATCTTATGCGATTCCGTAGTGCACAGAATAAACACCGCCCATTCCGGCGGTTCCTCAATGGTCTTCAGCAAAGCGTTAAAAGCCTCGCTCGTGATCATGTGTGCTTCATCGACGATGAATATCTTGTAACGGTCGCGCGAAGGCTGATAGCGCACGTTCTCGCGCAGCTCGCGCATTTCGTTGATGCCGCGATTGGACGCCGCATCGATTTCAATCACGTCCGGCGAGCCACCCGCGCTGATTTCGCGGCAACTGGCGCAGTTATCGCAAGGCGTATCGGTGGGGCCCTTTTCGCAGTTCAGACAACGCGCCAGAATGCGCGCCGTGGTCGTCTTGCCCGTACCTCGCTGGCCGGAAAAAATGTAGCCGTGAGCGATGCGGTTTTGCTCAATAGCATTGCGAAGCGTCGTCTTGATGTGATCCTGGTTGAGCACATCGGCAAACGACTGGGGACGATACTTGCGAGCGATGACCTGATACATGCGGAGGGCCGACGTCGGTTATGCCAGGCCCCGGGTGATCCGCTGCACACGGGTTAAACCACTACCGTTGCTTCCTTCCGGACCTGGCGGGGTTTGCAGCCGCCCATTGCGCGGAGCCCGAAACCTGACGATTTTCAGGTTATCATCCCAACGCTAACGGGCGGCCGGATTCCATCCGTCACTGCCCCGCAGAAAAACATCGGGCATGAACGGCGCGGCTTCGAATGCTGTTAACTGATGCGCCCATTTGACGCGCGCATCGGCCCGCGCTCCCGCGCCAGTCGAACCAATCTCGCCATACCAGGCGGTTGCCTCGTTCTTCGCATCCTTCCAGTTATCCCAGCCTTCGGGACGAATGAAGGCATCCATATTGCATTCGATGAAAACCACCCTCGAATACGGACGCCACGGACGGCCCAGAAACGAGCCCTTCGTCTGTCCTTCGCCGGTAAGCCTGCAGCGATAGAACACCAGCCCGGTCGTCATATCCGCCGCTGTGCGATTGTTCGCCGTGAGATATCCATCGCCCTTACTGTGGATTTCGCAGTTATCGAAAACGGCCGTGGCATTGCCGAATATGAAATCCACATGCCCCTCGATATAGCAGTCTTTGTAATACTGCCGGCCGGTAGCCGTATACAAAGTATCCTGCCAGCCCAGGAAGCGGCACCGCCGAAACTCCGCGCGATCCGAGTGGATCATAATCGCCACGGCCTGCCAACCGACCCCGAATGTGTTCTCAAAGGTAATGTTCTCGGCCTGAAACTCCGCGCCCTGCACTTCGACGGTACTGCTCAAAAACGTCCCGCCCGCTTCCTTCGCGCTCATCGCTGCGGTAATGATTGTGGTTTTTGCATCTTTGCCCAGGAAGGTAGTTCGCGGCCGATCCTGCGGCAACACTAAACGCTCGTGATAAATCCCCGGACGAATCTCAATGATCAGCCGCTGCGCCGGCGCCACAAAAGGGGCATGATCGATCGCCATCTGAATCGTCTTGTAATCGCCGGTTCCATCCGGATTCACCACCACCTGAATCGGCGCGGGACCCGCCAGCAGCATCGGCCGCATCGCGGGCACAACACGCACGAATTCCCTCGCGGCGATCTGGCCAATCTCATTGCGGCCCTTCGCACCAAGATGCGTAGTATCGGGCTTGCCGTCTTTATCGAGCGCATCGATGTCGAGGCATCCGATTGGCCCGAGCTTTTCCGCCTCCGCGCGCGACAGCGCATACAGGTCCATCAGAGGCACGTTCTTCTCGGCCGCAAGCGCGCGCGCCGCTTCTACATAAGGAACCAGCGAATCGGCCTTCAGCTTGCCCTCCGCATCGAAGACGCGCCGCGTAATCGAAGTAACCAGCACCGGCTTCGCGCCCACCGCCCGCGCTTCGTCGATATATCGGATCAGTTGAGCGCGATAAGTGGTCTGAGGATCCGTCTCACGCTCCGGCCCCTTCCCCGGCCCATCGTTATGCCCAAACTGAATCAGAATGTAATCGGGTTTCTCTGCGAGGGCGGGTGCCCAGGCGCCTTCATCGCGAAAGCTCTTCGAGCTCCGCCCGTTCAGCGCGAGGTTCGCGACCTCAACCTCAGCCCCGAATGAAAGTCGAAACCCAGGACCCCATCCGCCCTGATCGTTCACCGTGGAGTCACCCACCAGCACGATCCGGGTCGAGCCGGAGGCAATCAAAGGCAAAGTGGCCAGCAATAAGAGTCGGTGCACATCAAAGATGATACGCCGACAAACCCCTACAGCGCGAAGTCCCGCTCTTCATTCAGAGCCAGCCGCAGCGCCGATTTGACGCGCCTGTGTTTCGCCAGACTCATGAGTGAAACGAAGCGGTTCACAACACGCGGCAAGCGCCCCTTAAAGAACTCGGTCAGAGACTTGTCGATATTCTCGTCGGTCCGATAGAACACCCTGTCGCTCCACCGGACCCAGCCCAGCGCATGATTCGGAGCGTCCTCCAGGATGTCGCACATATTCTTCAGGATCCAGACGTGTGGCGGTTTCGATCAGTAACAGGAGGTTCTTTTCAGGCGCGAGCCTCCCCGCGTAAAGCAGCACAGTCGCGTCGCGCGCGCCCCCGGTCAGTTCCAGCAAACGGTTCCTGAACGCTGCCGACCTGCGGTCCGGCGTGAATCGGTCGCAGTCTACACCCATGGGAGCGATCCAGATCCCGCGCCGAACTCTATGCCCGTGCGAGGCGCCTGTCAGTTCCTCGGCAGTGTGTTCGGAGACTGTGATGTGGTGGTCGAACATGGGGAAATAGAGCCACTTCATGTACCACCGGCAGAACCGTTGTCCGATCTTCCGGTGGGTGACATACGCCGCCACGTTTTCGTCCATGCGCTCATGGCTCGTGCCCACCAGTGTGGGACGCGCTGTCACTCCCCGGCAGGCGCCGCGTCCGCAACAGCCCGGCCAGATAATGCATGGCGTACTTATCGGATACCTCGATCAAGTCCGGCAATTCGTGGTTGATGATGCGCTGCAGAGCCGTGCGTGGGAACAGGTAGCGGTGCGGAAGCACCAGGCGGTAATCGGGATTCAGGGGAGCCCGCGGGGCTTCAATCTCGTAAATGCGCCCGAACCGTCCCACATCCCGCACGCTGGTGGCAGGTCCCGGCACGACGAGCCGCATGTGATGCTCTTCCCGCTCGGCCGCCTCGAACAAAGCCTTATAAAACGTGCTCACACCGCCTGACGACGCGTGCCAGCAGTTCGTCAGATGGAGGGTTTTCAAGCCTCACTGCCTCGCAAAGACCGGGCAACCCACAACGGGATCGCCGCGAGGAAGCCGCCAATCACCCTCGGCATCTCTCGCATATCCTGGCCAGGCGTGCGGCAGTTCTTGCCGACCACCATGGTGCCCCGCCGCATCGCGTAAAAATTGAACAGGGTCGAAATCACCGTCAAGCTCATGGATGAAACGATGCTGGCCTTCAGGTGCGGCGTGTGCCGCAGCCAGCACCAGAAACTCCAGAGAGTGCGATAAGAGGGGAAGCAATGCCATTGCGGCTACCGCGCCCTGCCACTCCGGTTCGGTCTCACCCAGCGTTTGAGTCATAGCGCCGTAGAAACCGGACGTGAGCGCGCGATAAGTCCATTCGGCAAGCATTGCGCCCATCGCCGCGTGCCAGCCCGACCGCAGATTGGCCATGAAAAAAATGATGCCCCGAATCAGCGAACTGAAGAATGCGCCTTCCAGTTCCAGCGCCGAACCAGCAGATTCACCGGCTTGGTCGCGAGGCTATAAAGCGCTTCTTTCAGCGTCATTGTGGAGGTATCCTGCGCGATAGTAGCCCGGCAATGTTTGCAGTTCGATTGCAGACGGAAACAGAAATTGTGAAAAATGATGCGTTGCCGGTTTGATACGATTCGGTCGATGAACAGAGTTAACAGACGCTCAGCACTGAAGTCCGCGGCAGTCGCAGGCGTAGCGGCGCTCGCCCGGCCCGCTCTGCCCGCCCCCGCCGGTGGCCGCCTCAAACAGGGTGTCTCGCTGTGGACTTATCAGAAGTGGTTCGATCTCGATGGCGTCTGCAAAGAAGCCGTCCGCATCGGCCTCAAAGGTATCGATCTGGTTACACCCGACCAGTACGCCACGGTTCAGAAGTACGGCCTGATCCCTTCAATGACTTCGGGCACCGCGCCCAACACCATTCCGATCGGACTGAATCGCCTCGAGAACCACGACAAGGTTCTCGAAAGCCTGAAGAGCGACATCACCCTCGCCGCCGCCGCCAAAGCGCCCAACGCGATTATCTTTTCCGGTAATCGAAAAGGCATGCCCGATGGCGAAGGCATGGCGAACTGTGCGATAGGTCTGAATAAGATCAAAGGCTACGCAGAAGAGAAAGGAGTGACCGTTAACCTGGAACTCCTCAACAGTAAGGTCAACCATAAGGACTACATGGCGGACCATTGCGCCTGGGGCGTGGAGCTTATGAAGCGCGTTGGATCGCCGCGCGTGAAACTGCTCTACGACATTTATCACATGCAGATCATGGAAGGCGATCTCATCCGCACCATCACCGAGAACATCGCGTTCATCGGCCACTTCCATACCGGCGGCAATCCTGGCCGCAACGAGATCGACGACAGCCAGGAAGTCAACTGGCATGCGGTCGCTAAGGCCATCGCCGATACCGGCTACCAGGGCTTCCTGTCGCACGAGTTCGTACCCGCGAAAACCCCGCCGATCAGAGGTCTCGAGCAGGCCTTCGAGATCTGTACCGTCTGATCGCTCGGGCTATTCTGACAAAGGATGCCTGACTACGTCTGGAGGCCGATTGAATCGCTCGGCGAAGCGACAGAGCTATCGATCTCGCCGCGATTCATCCGCTTTATCTGGCGTGGCTCGCTTCACGCACGCGTATGGAGCAATCCAGCCGGTCGCAGCTTGGTGAGTTTAATCAGCGCCTGATCCGCCGGTTGAGCGTCGAGACCGGCATCCTGGAGCGCTTGTACGATCTTGACCGCGGCACCACCGAGGCGCTGGTGACACACGGTTTCGCTGAAGAACTGGTCACTCGTTCGGATACCAATATTGAACCCTCCCGCCTGATCGATGTGCTCAGAGACCAGGAAGCGGCGATTCATTTGGTTATGGACTGCGTTGCACGAAGCCGCGACCTCACAAAAGGTCTGATCCATGAATTGCACGCGATCCTCACGAGGCATCAGGACACTACAACGGCGGCAGACCAGTTTGGGAATCGCCTCGAGATACCGCTGATCAAGGGCAAATACAAGGAGCAGCCTAATAATCCCCGAAGACCAGACGGAGCCATCCACGAGTACTGTCCGCCGATTCACGTCGAAAGCGAGATGGACCAACTGATCTCCTGCCTTGGCAACTATGGTAACGACGATACTGTGATCGTCGCGGCATGGGCGCATCATCGTTTCACACAGATTCATCCCTACCAGGACGGTAATGGGCGAGTGTCGCGGGCATTGACAACGATGATCCTGCTGCGAGCCGGTCTCTTGCCGCTCGTTATCGATCGCGACCTTAGAGTCGAATACCTCGACTCACTCGAATCAGCAGATCTCGGAAACCTGGCACCGTTGGCCCGGCTGTTCGCCCGTCTCGAACGCAATGCCATTCTACAGGCGCTTAGCGTAGACGCAGACCCCGCATTCACACCACAGGAGAGTCTTACCTCGGCAGTTATCGGTTCGCTTCAGGAGAAGCTCGACAAAAGGCACACAGAGAAACTGGCCGGACTGCGTCAGGTCAATGATGTTGCCATTCAGCTCAGGCTTCAGTCGGAAACCGCCCTCAGAAAAGCAATCTCTCAGCTCGAATCAACCGTTGCTGTGGTCGGAAAAACGGAATCGTTCGTTCAGATCGGTGGTTCGGATTCAGGGAATGCTCACTGGTACAAGTTCGAAGTAGTCACCACCGCAAAGGAAAAATCGAAGTTCGCCAATTTCTCGGAAAATCATTATTTCGTCAAGGCGTCGATTCGCGTCGTCCGCGAACGCCTGATTTTCGTAGTTTCCTTTCACCATGTTGGCAGAGAACTTACTGGCGTCATGGAGGCCACCGCGTTTTCTCGCCTCGAATCCTATGAGGGCTCCGACGACCGCGAATCAGTGGACGAACGATTTTCCGTGTGCTCAGTCGAACCTTTCGTATTTACTCACCAGACCGACCCGGCCACTATCATAACCGCGTTTAGCCATTGGCTCGATGCGGCACTCGCGGTCGCCCTCAAGGAGTATGGTGACCGTCTTTAGCGCACGAGCCCTAAGGCCTTAGCGCAAAAGTAAACAGAGAATTACCGGCCGAAATCGCAACGTACTGCCTGCCGCCGACCGAATAACTCATCGGGCCCGCCGAAATCGCCCCGCCCAGGTTCGCCTTCCAGAGCAACGACCCGCTGCGCGCATCGAGAGCATAGAAATATCCTTCTCGGCCGCCGCTGAATAACAGATCCGTAGCGGTAGTCAGAATCCCCGCCTCAGTGATATCGCTCATCCTGAACTCCCACTTCCGCTCGCCGGTCTGAGGATCGATAGCACGAACCGCGCCGAAACCCTCATCTTCCTTCCGGTAATTCTGCGCAGACCGGCTGAACGGAACCGGAGACCGCGGCGTGCCCCCGCCATATTGATTGCCTTCCTTATACTCATCCACTCTCTTCACGTACAGCGAAGAATAGCCGGCCCACGTCGAAATATAAAAAAGTCCCGTGCGCGGACTATAAGAAGGCGAATACCAATTCGTGCCGCCCTGGTTTCCGGGATAAATCAGGGTGCCTTGGTTGCTCGGGACTTTGCCCGGAACCCGCATGGGACGGCCCTTCTCATCGAACCCTTTCATCCAGTTCACTTCAACGAACGGCTTGCCCGAAAGAAACTTCCCCGTCGCCCGGTCGATCACATAAAACAAACCGTTGCGATTGGCCCAGTACATAGCTTTCAGCGGCTTGCCCTGCCACTCGACGTCCGCCAGCACCGGGATCTCTACGGAATCATAGTCGAATTCGTCATGCGGCGAAAACTGATATTGCCATTTCAGCTTGCCGGTATCGGCATCGAGAGCCACCACGCTGTCCGTATACAGGTTGTCGCCAGGACGCGAATCCCCGTTCCAGTCGGGCCCCGGATTCCCTATGCCCCAATAGGTCAGATTCAGATCGGGATCGTAAGAACCGGTAACCCAGATAGAACCGCCGCCTGTCTTCCATGCATCGTTCTGCCACGTTTCATGACCCGGTTCGTCGGGACCGGGAATCGTATTGAATCTCCACGCCTCCGCCCCGTTCTTAACGTCATAAGCGGCAATAAGACCGCGAATGCCATACTCGCCGCCCGCAACTCCCACAATCACCTTGTCCCTAACGATCAGCGGAGCGTGCGTCAACGAATAACCGGCTTCAGGCCGACCGATCTTCTTATCCCAAAGCGGCTTGCCGTTCTTAGCGTCTAAAGCGATGAGATGGGCGTCAATCGTGCCCATAAACAATGTATCGCCAAGAATTGCCAGTCCACGATTGACACGTCCGCAGCAAACTCGCGCTTCCTGCGACGGGATATAGGACCACGCCCAGAACACGCGGCCCGTGGCGGCGTCAAGAGCCACAACATCATTAGGCGCCTGCACTGTATACATCACTCCATCGACCACCAACGGCGTCGCTTCGAACTTTTCCAGCGACCGCGCCTGCCAAACCCACCGCAATTCCAGATTGCCGACATTAGCAGGCGTAATTTGATTCAGTTGCGTGAAGCGCTGGCTCAGCATCGTGCCCGAATAAGTCAGCCAGTTCCAGGGTTCCCGATCGGCGTGAAGAATGCGATCAAAGGTCACCTGTGCTGAAACAGACCAGCACATCGACAACAGAAACAACAGTCGTAACTTCATTGCCGCACCACACCTTTCAGCGAAACAAGATAACTTACTAAATCCGCTCGTTCTTCCGGACTAAGCTTCTCCTGGTAAGAGGGCATAGGAGACTTAGCGACAAAAGCAAACTCTTTGAAGTCCGACCGATTAAGCGACAGCAACCGCTCCTTCGTATCGATCAGTTGAACCGTGAATGCATCCTGATTCAACAGACGGCCCATAACAACCGCTCCGTCCTTACCAACTAACCGAACATACCGATTCTGGGGAAGCACCTCGGCATCCGGATCGACCAGCGACCGATCGATCTCCGCCGCACGCCGAGTAGCGCCAATCTCGCTCAGGTCCGGTCCCACCCGCGAACCGGAACCTCCAACGCGGTGACAATTCCGGCAATTCCCCTTACCTTCAAAGATCGTCCTGCCCTTCGCGGCATCACCCGTCGCGGTAGCGTTACCCGACGTCTCAGCAATCGACCGAAGAAACGCCACAATAGTCATCGCGCGAAACTCCGGCAGATTGTGCGGCGGCATCGCCGTGCCCGGGATCCCTTTCAGAATAGTCTCGACAAGGCCTGCGTCTGTACTCGTATGCCGAAATCTTCCGTGGGCCAGATCGGCGCCCGGCACCATATTGCCATCGGGAGCATGGCAAACAGCGCAATTTGCCAGATACAATCGCTCGCCATCTTCAACGTCTCCGGGAGTGAAACTGTGCTGAGCGAGCACCGAACCCGCGATAAGAACAAAAACACCGACCATATACTCAGGGAGACTATCAAGTTTTCAGAGCCAGCGGGCAGTACTAATAGTCGGGCTAAGCTTCAGGATTTCGTAAGGGAGCTCAGTGCTACAATCAACCGTCGTGAAGTTGATATTAGCGATCTCACTACTTCTGACCCCGGCGTACGCACAAACGTTCGATGCCGTCTCGATTCGCCTCAATCCACCGCGAACCGGGTTTCACTTCACGACAGACTCCGGCAGTGGCGGCCCCGGCACGGCCGACCCCGGCATTTTCCGCTGCTCGGAATGCACGCTCGCCACACTGATCGCCAAAGCGTTCGATCTACGCGATTATCAGTTTCCCGAAAAATCGTCGCTGGCCGAAAACACTTTCGAGTTGATGGCCAGAATCCCGGCGGGCGCGACCCGCGAAGATTTTCTCGCGATGATGCAGAACATGCTGAAAGACCGGTTCGCGCTCACCTGGCACTTTAAAGACAAGACCCTCAACGGATACCATCTCGTGATCGCGAAGGGCGGCTCGAAACTCAAGGAATCCGCCGACAACGCCACAAACCCCGCGGCGGACCCGAATCAACACGTGCATAGCGGACTGGTGAACTGGGGACCAACGTCACGATATAACGCCGGCCATCAAACCGCAGCCGACCTCGCTCGCCTGCTCTCAGACCAACTCAGCCAGCCCGTAGAAGACCAGACTGGCCTTCACGGCCTTTACGACATTTCGCTCTCGTGGTCCGGCAACGGCGACCACTCCGCCAGTCATGTCGAAGGTGCCTTCGGCGGGGCCGGCCACGGCGACCATGGTGGCGCCACAATCCCATCAAACCCCGGCGACCCAACCGGCCCCAGCCTGTTCGAAGCCGTGCAATCTCAACTCGGCCTGAAGTTGACGGCCTCCGGTCAGACTACGGCAAAGATCTTCGTCATAGACCACGTCGAGCACCTGCCCACCGCCAACTGAACCCAGCATCCATAACATTCGCATAGGGCCACCTACACGCCCCACCGATGACAGGGCTTCCTCCGACGGATATCATTCGACCGACCCAATGATCAAGAACGCGCGCTTAGCCGCGATTGCAGTCTTCCTGCTCTGCTCACGACATGCGCTCCTGGCGCAAGTCAAAATCGGCTACTGCGGCCCGCTCAAAGACGTCGACGCCGTCAAGGCCGCCGGCTTCGATTACATGGAGGTGCGTACCTCCGAAGTCGCAGCCTTATCCGATGCCGATTTCGAAAAACTGACCCTCCGGCTGAAAGAGCTCGATTTGCCCGTGCTGGCCGCATATTGGCTGGTGCCCGCCGAGGTCAAAGTAACAGGACCGAAGGTCGACAAAGACCAGCAGCGGCAATATCTTCAAAAGGCTCTCGGCCGCGCATCCCGCTTAGGCGCGCATCTGATCGTATTCGGAAGCAGCGGAGCTCGCAATGTTCCCGAGGGATTTCCGAAGACAGAGGCTTTCCATCAACTCGTCGATTTCGGAAAGCTCGCCGGCGTTGAAGCTCGAGCCCGAAACATCACCATTGCGATCGAGCCTCAGCGCCGCGAAGAGTCCAACATCATCAACAACGTGAGCGAAGCCCTGGCGTGGGTCGAAGCCGTCAACGACCCGAATGTAGAGCTGATGATCGATTACTATCATTTCTCAGTGGACAAAGAAAACCCGGCTATCATCGCGAAGGTCAAAGCGCACATGCGGCATATCCACATGGCGAACCCAAACCAGCGAGTGATGCCTCTCAAATGGAATGAATACGACTACGCCCCTTTCTTCGCGGCCCTGCGTGCAATCGGCTATAACGGCCTGATTGGCCTCGAAGCGTCCACGAACGACCTGCAGGCCGACGGGCCGAAAAGCATTGCACTGCTGCGGTGGGCGATGCAGCAGTAGCCATGCAGCGGCGAGCGGAGGTGGCTCAGGCAGGCTCCAGCAGCATGGTCCCCGCATGGATTGCGGCCAGCCCCTCATCCATCGTCGCTAACGAACCGCGATGTTTCTCCGCCAGGAGGACAAGGTAGCCGTCGGTCACCTGCCTGTGCCCGATAATGCCTCTGGTGGGCATATCGAGATAAGAGGCATCATCCGGCCAGAAGTCGTGTCGAGCAAGGGAGTGAATCGATTTCAGCAGCAATTTCGCCGAATCCGCCGTGGCTCCCTCGCCCGCACGAAGATGGAAGCGAACCAGCGCGCCCTGAGTAATCGGACATGTCGCAAACCGGTGGCCCCTGCGAAACCATGCTGCGGTGCGCTGGTTCAGACTGTGTCCGGCGTGGCCAGCGCGATCAGGACGTTGGAGTCGAGCAGGTAGACCTTACTCTTCGTTATCGAGAGCTTTGACGTCGTCGCTGGTCACGGGCTGGGCGCAGCGAAAAGTGGAAAAGCCATAATCGCTCATCACGATCGACGAACCCTTACCCCCCGTCGACGATTGCAGAATCAGGTCGCCTACCACCCGACCCAGACTGCGGTTCCGATCCCGTGCAATGGCTTTCGCGATGTAATAGGCTTCGTCGGAAATATCCAGAGTGGTTCGCACAAGAACATCATGGCACAAACGCACAACGGCTCCCATTCATCTTACCGGTCGATCCGGGTCAGCAGTTTGTCCACCGCACCCCGATCGAGCGGATATCCCATGCCCGGCTCCGTTGGCGCCAAAACATAGCCTTCCGCATCGACGCGGAACTTGTGGTTCACATAGGGCCGGTCCGGATATTCCCACGGCCACGGCATTTCGAACCAATAACAATTCGGCAAAGCCAGCTCCACCTGAAACGCCGCGGCCATGTCATAGAACGTACCCCAGTTGTGCGGCGTGCAAGGCATCCCGAACACATCGGCCAACTGACCTGCGCGAAACGACCCGGTGATCCCGCCCAGGTTATCGGTAATCAGCCTTGCAATACCCATGGCGCCTCGGCGAATATACTCGCCGTAGTCGTAGATGTTGGTAATGAACTCGCCAACCTCGGTAGGCACATCCAGATGTTTCCTTAGCTCGATCAGCCCTTCAAGGTCGGTAGTCTGCATCGGGTCCTCGAACGAAACATACCCATACTCGTCGAGAGCGCGGCCCACCCGCAAAGCTTCGTAATAGTTGTAGCGCTGAACGGCGTCGAACAGCAGGGTGTAATCGTCGCCGACCGCCTTTCGGACTTCTTTGATTTCCTCAATGTGGCCCAGGTAAGCCGGGATCTGACTGCCGCTCTTCCGCTGCCCGTTCCCGGGATGAATCTTATAGGCCTTGATTCCCGCAGCCTTAGCCTTGAGAGCGTCCGGACCGAAATCCTCAACGGTTGCCAGATGCTGTGAGCTGGCATAGGCCAGTATCTTATCTTTGTTGCCTCCCAGGATCTTGTAGATGGGGCGATTCACCGCCTTGCCCAGAATGTCCCACAGACAGAAGTCGCAGGCCGCGGCGTGCACATTCGGCCCGGGCGTTCCGGTCCCATGTGGCCGGCTTGCGAAGCCAGGGTTGAACCCGCCGATAAACGCGCCTCTGCCGCCACCACCACCGCCTCTTCCCGCAGCCGGAGCTCCGGCTCCCCCGCGCCCAGCAGCAGCCGCGCCGCCACCACCGCCTGGCCGATTCTGAAGCGGAATATAGGCCACTGTGGGAAGAATGTCGAACACGTTTTTGCCCACACAATTAGCCTTAGCGAAGTCCACCCAGCCCGGCGGATTGCCACGATTCCCCAGGGTGAAATTGCCCTCAATCCCGCTCGCGGTCACCAGAGACGCAATTTCGTTTCCGCCGCTCAGACCCGCCCCGGCATTGCGCCAGCTGCTGCCTTCGAGGACATAGATCTTCGCCTCTTTAATCGTGAGGTCCGGCATGTCGCCGGCTTTGACTCCGGCCGCCTGCGCGGCCATTTCGGCCGGGTGCGCAACGACTGCGGCTCCCGCTGCCGCCGAAGCTCCAAAGAAAGTTCGCCGTGATAATCCACGCTTTGACATACGTCTCCTCTCGGGCCCGGAGTTTCGGGGTCCAGAGTGGCTTTTCGACCGGAAATCAGACTATCACATTTTGAGAGCGGTCCGGATGCGGTTCGAATTTTTGTAGGATGAATCAGGCCTCGTTCGCACATTCCAGAACGCTCCAACCATTCAGGATCATTGAGTTCCGGAACGATTCGTCAATCCGGCACAGAGTCTGGACATCCTTCCCTGGCTGGCGCCGGGAAGCACCTAAATGCAAAGCTGAGGCGCTCGCAAAATCCGGGAATCGCCCTGGCCCTTGTCGGGCCTTATTGAGAAGCATCGGTCATGATCGGCCAGGCCTCCACATTCCGCGGAACCTACCGCCGCATTATCGGATATCGACCGTCACGGTATTGGCCTGATGCTGATCCACCTTGATTACGATGTTCGACACGCCGCTGCCGCTCAGTACCGGCGTGAGTTGCACATTGATCTGGTCCAGGCCCACGAAGTTCGGCTGGGGACCCGCATACAGCGCGGGCAGGCTGATCCCATTGATGGTGACGAGCACATTATCGAGCGAACTGCGATTCCTGATACCTGTTCCATAAAGCGTCAGATACACAGGAGCACTGCCCGATACGTCGACGGGCAGTGCCTGGCACGGCAGTGTACCGCAGTTGAACAGGCCAACCGTTGACGATGTCGGCGGATTGCCGCCCGTGATACTCAGAGCGGTGGCAGCTGCCGGCCCGACCCCGGTGCCAGCAATGCTGAACAGCGTGGGCCCGACTTGCCCCACGGCGCCGATTGCTGTCACGGGCGTAGTACTTCCGTTGTTGATCGTGAAGGTGGCGACGCCCGTGGCCAGCCCCTGGGGCATTAGAAAATTGATCTGCCCCGGCGAAACATAAAGCAGCGAAGCGGCGCCCGAGTTCCCTGCAGCGTCCGTCACTGTTATGCCAACCCCGCCCAGCGCATAGGGCAGTGGCAATGAAACAGCCTGCTGGGTGGTCTGCGACAGGTTTGTGCCGTAAATCGCCCCCAGAGAACCCGGGGCCACCACCGACACGGCTGCAGCCGACGATCCGACCACCGTCGATTCCTGAAGGCCGTAGTAGCGCGCCATCCAATACGGAAGGATATAGTCGATGGCCGCTGTCTCGATAATTCCCGCGCCCCCCGTGTCCGCCAGGGTGTATGGAGAGCGCTGCCACAGGAAATCGGTGTTCGGGCGCAGCCAAACCGGCACCGGCGTGCAAGCCTGCGATCCGCAAACCGGGACCGTATTGGTCAGGTCCACGTTAAAATCGCGTCTGAGACGAAGTAGCCATCCGTCCAGCAGCGCGAGAGTCTGTTTGTCGCGTGCCACATTGGGGCCGTTGAGAGCTAGATCGATGATGTTGAAGAAGGCATTCTGGTCAGACCCCGTATAGCCGCGCAGTTGCCCGTAGGCCGACTGATAAATCGATTTCGCCGAACTGGTTTCGAGCCGGATCAGGTTGTACAGATTGATGTAATCCAGATTGAACTTGAAGTAGGAATCGTCGCTCGCGGTATCCACCAGAATGGGTACGGGAACCGTCGCCGAGAAGAGGTCCCGCTGCGCTTCATAGCTTAGGCTCGAAAAATGAGCTGAGTTGACATGGCGCCCGATTGCCAGAAAAGTCTCGATCTGATCCGGGCGGATCAGGAAAGATGTGCCGCTGGTTCCGTTCGGCATTACCACCGACCAGTTGTTCCCGTTGAGAAAATCCACCAGGCGCGTGACCAGATCGCCGATGGAACCCCGGATGCCGGAGTCTGTAACCATGTCATAGGCGACCGCCAGCCCGAACATCGCGCCCGAGTATTCGTCTCTCGAAGTGTTGCCCACCCAGATCCATCCGGGCGGCGAGTCGTTGGTGTAGATTCCGTTGTTCGCCTCCTGACTGGAAATCGAGGCGGCGTAGGGAGAATCGGCGGGAACCATACAGCGGGCCAGCAGATTTGTGCCGGTGACATCGGCCAGACCCTTGAGGCTGGCAATGGCCGCTGTCAGGTTCGTGAGAGCGTCGGGAGCCTGCGTGACTTTGTACCGGAAAGCCTCGGCCGCCAGGTAGTGTCCGGTCCAGAGTGCCGAGTCACCGCATCGCGTGTAGCTCGCGATCTGGTCGCTGTCGGTGAGCGTGAAGATCGGATCGAGAATCGCTCCGTACGGAAGGTGGCGGGCCTGGATGTTGGCAAGAATAGCCAGCGCGTCCCCTTCAGCGGCATGCGCGGACTGCGACCCGGCCAGCAGGGCCGCTACCCAGGCAACCGATATTAACGAGAGTGAGTTTCGCATCGGTCGGTCGGGGATAAACGCCCCGCGATAAACGATAGACGCGCGATTCGCCTGGAGATTTACATTTCTTTGGCTCGCGATGCCAACGGCCAGCTAATGGCAAGCCGGAACGTCCTGGAACTGGCTGCTGGAGATCACCGGCGCCAGGCCGTCCGCACAGCTCTGGATCTGCCGATTCAGTTGATCGCCATCCAAAGCGTCGGGCGCGACGAAGGTCTGGCTATTGTGCATAGCCACATACTTGTCGCTCAACGCCTGCACGTTGGTGAACGCGCCCTTGAGGAGCACAAGAAGCGCCCTGTCGGGCTCTGTCACCGCTGCTGCCGAGGCTAACGAGAGTTTGTTGTCGGCGTTCCGCCGGTAACCATCCGCCCATTCCTGCGTCAGCGGATTATTGTGCTGAACCGTATTGATAAGTCCGGTTCGCCACTCGGAGACTACGTTCATCTCCTCTATCGCCGCCTTTAGAAACTCTTTCGACAGTCTTGCTGGCCGGTCCGCCTGAATGGACGTCGAAGGCGCACCCGGAGCGGAGAACGAAAGGGTGACCTGATTTGCCTGAAAGCTGACGGTGCCATTTGTCAGGCGGGCCAATGATTCAATGTCCACGTAAGACTTGCCGTTGATCTGAATGACCGGTACTTGTCCGGAGTAACCCTTGACGGTCAGCATGGCCCTGGGCTGCGGCTGCTGCGGAAATCCGAGTATTGGCGTTAAAAGAAACAAAGCCAGTATTCTGTTGCCTGAAGATTGTGCGTTCATGAGGTCCCTGTTCTGCCGCGTGCCCGGTTGAAAATATTTGAACGTGAGAGGCCGCGATCGCTCCTGGCGACTTGTCATTGACTGCAATTGGAATGCCGTTGCAGAATCTGCGAACCGGCGGGCTGCACATTGCGGACCCTGCCGCCCTGGTTACACTCAGATTGTGTGACTTACGCGATATGATTGCCTGTAAGTCCCCATTAAAGGAGAATCAACGAATGACAGACAGTCTGAGTAGCGTCATCGCGGAACTGGAACGGCAGAAGACAGCCATTGAGCGGGCGCTTGCGGCCTTGCGGGATGTCGGTGCGACTGAGGCACCAGCCTCCCCCGCTGAAGTCCCGACCGGCAAGCACAAGAAGTTCAGCGCTGCGGCTCGAAGAAGAATGGCCCTCGCGCAAAAGGCCCGCTGGGCCAAGGCTAAGGGTGCGGTCGCCCTGCCGTCGGCACCGGCACCAATAACTGCAACCAAACGCCGGATCAGCCCGGAGGGAATGCAACGCATCATCGCAGCCACGAAGAAGCGTTGGCGTTTGCAGCGGGCTGCGGCGAAAGCCGCGCTGGCATAGAAGGCCGCCCCCAAAAGTCTTTATACAGATGGCGGGCGTGAAGCCCCCATCTGCATAAGGGACAGTCGGCGTGTCCAAGAAAAGACAGTCCCGGCAACGCAGCCTATCGGCGTTCACGTTCATAGACAAGCACGAGCGGAGTCGGATCGCCAGGCTCGGTGATGACGATTGTATGCGTCCTGCCGTCTGCCGAAATCGTGGCTGTCGCGGTTTCAATCACTTTACCTTTGATTCGTTCCGTGGTCTCGATAGTTCTCTCGTCAAGGCGGCGTCCCGACGAACTGGAGCCCTCGGCGACCGTTGGACCTTCATCCGGATAGTCCTTACCGTCAAAGTTCATTCGAATGGTCTGTTTCCGTCCCGGGTAGGTGATGGAATGTCCCCCGGCTCCGAAAGGCTGGATGTAGATCTCGCGTGGGCTGCTCAGAGTGACGCCGGTGGTTTCCCATGTACCGGCCAGGCCTGACGTTCCGCCGGTGCGTTTCGCCTTCAGTTCGTTGTTGAAGTTCTGCCCGTTAGGCCGTGTCCCGGTGGCCGTGTAGGTGAGAGTGCGTCCGTCTTTCGATACCTTCCAGATTGTGTTCATCAGGATCCGAGCGCCAGCCTTGTAAGTGATCGCCCAGGTGTCGGATGTCTTCCTCGTCACGGCCATGGTTTCGCCCTGATGCGTCGGGTGATCGAGGCCGTCAGCGAGGATGACGTCGGTGTGCTCGTCCTCCTTGAACTGGTAGCTGTTGTCCGGCAGCACTTGTATTTCGACGATCTGTCCGGTCAACTTGCTCTTAGCGAGGTTCAGCTTCCACTTGCCGATGAACGGATCATCCGCCACCAGAGAAGATGTGAACAGGCCGATGAGTAGAGCGGAGCGCAACGTGGTATGGAGCATGGCAGGCTGGTTTCTGGTTTAAGGATACGCCTTTGCGAGCGCGAGCGGCGCCAATCGTTGGGCGGCCAATGTTCGTCCGGTTGTGCTTTTCGAAATCCTCTGTCTTGTAAGTAACCTCACCCACTCATGGAAAACCCACCTATCGGCGCCTCTCAGCACGAAGCCTCCGAGCCAGACGTTCAGCGTCTTGCATGCCTGGAATTGCGCGGCGGAAACCATCAAGCCGTCTACAACGCGCAACTTCCCGGCCTGGAAGCGTGGGTATCGTGCCGCCCCCTTCGGCCTTCAGTTAATGGCGGCGATCTCTATTATCTTTCCGTGTGCAGCCAGGGAGCGGTTTCGCGGATTACGCTGGCGGACGTGGCCGGCCACGGCGAGATCGTGAGCCACGCCGCCATCAGACTGCGGGACGCTCTTCGCCTTCATGCCGACCACTGGGACCAGTCCGACCTCATCCGGAACCTGAATGAAACGTTCCTCAACGGCGCCGGCGACAGCATGGATTACGCGACGGCTTTTGTCGTCGGCTACTACGGGCAAACTGGTGAACTTGTGTTTACCAACGCTGGGCATCCGCAGCCCCTCTGGTACTGCGCATTGGCAGACGAATGGAAGCCGATGAGGGAATCCTCCGATAAATCCGGATCCGGCGTTTCAAGATCCGGCATCGACATGCCCATCGGTTTGATCCCAGGTACATCCTACACGCAAACCGCGGTTCAACTGAAGGCCGAAGATTTGCTCGTTCTCTATACCGACGGCATCAGCGAGGCCGTCAACCCTTCCGGCGAACCGCTCGGCCTTAAGCGGCTTCTTAAGCTGGCGCGAGGGCTCCCGGTTTCCACCCCGAACCAGGCCGGTATGGCTTTGCTGGCCGCTATTGAAGCCTGGCGCGACGGCGCGTCCCCAGCCGACGATGAGACCGTGATCGTGCTGCGCCGCGTGCCGGTCGTTGAGCCCGGGTAGGAAAGGCGGTTCCGCCTGTCGCTTCTCTAACGCCTTCTCAGTCGGCCAGAGGATCCCAAACGGTCCGCAGGTCCAGCACGAACCCGTCGACCGGACCTTCACCTTTCAACGATTCCGGTCCAGCGATAATTTCAGGCTCGCGATTGGGGCGATAGATTTCAGCGGTCCGGGTTTCGGGGTCGATGAGCCACGCAAGCTGCGCCCCGTTATCGATCCACTCCCGCATCTTTTCACGCAGTGTCCGCGAGCGATCCGTGTGCGAACGCAGTTCGATGACGAAGTCCGGACAGAGATGCCAGTAACGCTCGATCATCGCGGGATCGAGCGCGCGCACGCGCGATTTCAGCATCCATGCGGCATCTGGGGCACGCCGGGCGCCATTTCGAAGAACGAAGGCCGTGTTGGCCTGGCCCGTGATCCCGCGGCCGTCGGTTAAAGCCCATTGGCGCAACCGCGCAAAGATCTCTCCCTGTCGGATGCCGGTCAAAGTGTACGGTGGCGGCATGATGATCAGTTCTCCCTCCGCCGACATCTCAAAAAGAAGGTCGGGATGTTCGGCGCACAGTTCAGCGAACTGTTCATCCGTCATCGGCTGCGCAGTGAGGATCGCCGGCAGATACGCCTCGTCGACCAAAAATGCCATGACCCGATTCTAACCCCTCCTCAGTCGGCCAGCGGGTCCCACACGGTCCGCAGGTCTAACGCAAATCCTTCGACTGGACCCTCGCCCTTGAGCGATTCCGGGTCGGCCACAACTTCAGGCTCGCAGTTGGGGCGATAGATTTCAACGGTGCGGGTCTCAGGGTCGATCAGCCACGCAAGCTGCGCGCCATTGTCGATCCACTCCCGCATTTTTTCGCGCAGCGTGCGCACGCGGTCGGTATGGGAACGTACTTCGACGACGAAATCCGGGCAGAGGTGCCAGAACCGCTCGATCATGCCAGGGTTGAGCGCGCGAATCCGCGATTTGAGAGTCCACGCAGCATCGGGCGCGCGCCGGGCGCCGTCGGGAAGCACGAAACCGGCGGCAGCGTCGGTGACCGCCCCGCGACCATCCCGCCTCGTCCAGCTTTTCAATTGTTCCAGAATCTCGCTGTGGCGCATTCCGGTAATGCTGTAATTCGGCGGCATGATAATCAATTCGCCCTCCGCCGACATCTCAAAAAAAAGATCCGGATGTTCTGAGCACAACTCCGCGAACTCGTCATCCGTCATCGGCTGTGCAGTGAGGATTGCCGGCAAGTACGCCTCGTCGACAAGGAACGCCATCTTAAGGTTTTCCGCCCGCCAGTTGCGCGGTGAACCCTGTATGCTCGGGAGTTGCCAGCCCTTGCCGCAGCACGGCGTCGACGCCCTGGAGATCGAGTCTCCGGAGAGCCCCACCGTCGAGCCAAAGCCCGGGGAAGCGGACGGAGCGAAAAATTCCGTCGGCCCCAGGTTCCAGCGGCTGAAATCCGTCGGGTGTCGGAACAAACCAGAGAAGCTTCTCCTCGCCTGGGAGTGCAATGAGGTACTCGTGAACGCCGATCCGCTCGTATAGTCTTTTCTTGGTTCCGAAGTCGCGCGAATAACTGGACACGGTTACTTCCACAATCAACTCGGGAGCGCCCGAATGGTAGCGCCCCTGAACCCCCGATTGCCCCCCCTGCTCAGGAAGAATCCGCAGCGTAATGTCTGGATGGGGAACCTGGCGCTCCCCCATCATCCATGTTGCTTCAATGCTGGACCTGCAGCCGGGGGTTGCGAGCGCGTAGTTACCCAGCCAAAGATGAAGAGCCGATTCGTAATCGGCATGTCTAACGCTTACCGGCGAGGGCATATAAACAATCCCGTCAATCAGCTCCGCCCACTTGAGATCGGGCATCTCCTCCCAGCGGCGGATAAACTCGTCGCTCGTCATAGAGTCGCCTTCCAGCAGCCTCGGGGACGAAATAGTAGCGGCTAACGGCATCGCATTCAACTCTCGATGGTCACCCTCATGCTAACACCGGTCCCGCTACTGCTTATCGCGATTGAACCAGGCCCACGCCGTCTCCACAATCCGCTCCATCCCCGAATCCCGCGGCGCCCAACCCAGCTCCGCCTGCAGCCGCGACGAATCCGCCACCAGCGACGGCGGATCCCCCTCCCGCCGGGGCCCGAACGTGAAAGGAACCCGCTCTCCCGTCACCTTCTCCACCGCCCGCAAAACCTCATTCACCGAATAACCCCGCCCGGTCCCCACGTTGTACTTCTTCGACGCCCCGCCACCCCCCAGCCACTCCACCGCCGCCACATGCGCGCGCGCCAAATCGCTCACGTGAATGTAATCGCGAATACAGGTCCCGTCGGGCGTCGCATAATCGTTCCCAAATAAGGTGACCGGCTCGCCCGTCTTCACCGCTCGCAGCAGCAGCGGAATCAGATGCGTCTCCGGTTCGTGATCCTCTCCCGCTCGCCCCGCCGGATCCGCCCCCGACGCATTGAAATATCGCAGACAAACGCTGCACATCCCGTGTATGCCGTCGAACCAGCCCAGCATCTTCTCTACCATCACCTTCGATTCGCCGTAAGCATTCACCGGCGCATAAGGCTCGGTCTCCGCTATAGGAATCCGCTCCGGCATCCCATAAACCGCCGCTGTCGAGGAAAACACGATTTTGCCCACGCCCGCCCGAAGCATTGCCGTCATTAGCGAAAGCGACCCGGCCGTATTATTCCGGAAATAAATTTCCGGAACCTTCATCGATTCGCCCACCGCAATAAACGCCGCGAAATGGATCACCGCCTGGCAGGGCCGTTCCTCCATCACCCGTACCAGTCCATCGGTATCGAGCAGGTCCACCACCCGCAAGCGCGCTTCCTCCACCGCCCCGCGATGCCCCCGCGAAAGGTTATCCACCACCACCACATCGAACCCCGCGTCAAGCAACTGCAGCGTTGTATTCGAACCTATATAACCGGCCCCTCCGGTCACCAGAATCCGGGGCTGTTGGGAACTCACCTCCGCATTGTAGTTCCCCAACCAACCCCATTCCGCGCTATCGTCAATAGTAGAAGGCTGGCAAACTATGTTTTCCGAGCGTCGTCATCAGCAACCTGCAACGCGCACTTTCCGCCGTCCGTCTCTGAGCGGTATGGCATACCGGCTCACCCTCGCCCTGGCGTTAATCGCCACCTCTTCCGCCATCCCCCTGCTTGCCCAGTTCGGCAGCCCCTATCCCGGCCAGGGCGGCATCGGCTTCCCAGGCGGCGGTATCGGCTTCCCCGGCAGCAATCGCAGAGGCAATCAGGCTAACGGCCCCCTCGACAACGTCACCGGCAAAATCAAGCGCATCTCTACCACCCAAGTCGTGGTTACCCGCGACGATGGCACCGACGTCGTCATCGCCCTTGATCGCAACACCCGCTATTACGACCAGTCCGGTGGCAACGCCCGCTACGGCGATTTCGATAACGGCGACCAGGTTTCTGTCGACGCCCAGCTCGATAATCGCAACTTCTACCACGGCATGCGTCTCACCATGATTCAGCGCGCTTCCGCCAATAACAGCACAACTTCCTCGAACTCGTCTTCTAACGACGATCCGGATAAGCCGCGTCTGAAACGAGCCGATTCGGCAAGCGGCGGCTCGCCCACTTCCTCGTCCGTCGACGACCCCGACCGTCCCAGGCTCACCCGAACCGGCAGCACGCCATCGACAGACGATTCCCACCCGCCGCTCGGTACCACCGATGGCAGCGAAACCGTAGTACGCCGCCCGTCCACCGCCATCGCGCCGAAACCCATTCCCAATGAATCCGACGACCCCGGCCCGCCCGTGCTGCGCCGCAACGCCCCGGCCCGCATCGATAACACGCCGCCCGCCGGCACCGAAGCTTCCGAACTTGCCACCGCGCGCCCCAGCATCAAGGCTGACGATTCAAACGGCGTAACTCGCCCTCCCGCGCCCCCGGTCGTTGGCCCTGCCTCAACCAGCGACGGCTATTCCTCTTCGAACGGCCCCGGCCGCAACATCCCAGGCTACACGCGTCCCGGCGACCCCATCATCAACAGCGCCCGCGATGCCGCCTTCGAATTCACCGACACCCTTCCCAACTATGTGGTGAAGCAGTTCACCACCCGTTATCAAACCGACACCGCCCGAGGCAATCGCACGTCGTGGCAGGCGCTCGACGTGGTTACCGCCGACGTGGTCGCCGAAAACGGCAAGGAATCCTATAAGAACATCCTCGTCAACGGTAAGCCCCCGCGCGACGCTATCGAGAAAACAGGCTCCTGGTCCACCGGCGAATTTGCCACTGTGCTTCAGGGCATCCTTGCGCCTCAGACCGACGCCGATTTCCACAACAAACGTTCCACCACCATCGTGAATCGCGCCGCCTGGAAATACGACTATTCGGTCGAACAGCCGAATTCAATGTGGCACGTCTATGCCTCGGCCGAATCCTATATTCCCGGCTACACCGGCACCATTTGGATCGACAAGGAAAACTCCCGCGTGCTGCGCATTGAAATGGCGGCCGTCAACATGCCGCGTTCCTTCGCGCTCGACGACGTGGAATCGGCTGTCGATTACGACTACGTGATGATCGGCGACAAGAAGTACCTGCTGCCGGTGCACTCCGAAGCGCTAAGCTGCGTGCGAGGAACGGCCGAATGCACTCGCAACGTAATCGACTTCCGCAACTACAAAAAGTTCTCAGCCGACACCAGCATCACCTTCGACGACAAATAATGAAGGGTAGGGCAGGCGGTTCCGCCTGTCGCCTTCGCAGACCTCGTCCTCAATGCACCGTATAGCGAGCCCGCAAACCAAACGGAGCAATCTCGATATCGAAATGCTCACCGTTTTCCCGTGCCATACGATAAGTCCCCTGCATCATCCCGGTAGGAGTGCGCAGCGGGCACCACGAAGAATACTTAAAAGATTCGCCCGGAGCCAGCACCGGCTGCTCGCCCACCACACCCGGCCCCTTCACTTCCTCGACATGCTCCAGCGCATCGGTAATAATCCAGTGGCGGCTCAGCAGTTGCACCGTGTCCGTGCCCTGATTGGTAATCCGCACCGTGTACCGAAAAACCCACTCATGCGTCGGATGCTTGCTCTCCGGCGAGTGCTGCGACAAAACCTCTACGCGAATCCCTTCGGTGACCGCGTCCGACATCGGCGCCAGTTCCAGCTGCAGGTGTGACATGTTCGTAACTGGCTCATGATAGCAAGCCGCGCCAACGCCGCCAACGGTCCACCAAATCCCAGGCTTTTTGGGGTTAGTCAGTTCCGCAGCGGTTTCCCCGTCTTCAGCATATGCTGAATGCGAGCCTGCGTCTCTCGCCGTCCGCAGAGGCTCAGGAACGCTTCGCGCTCCAGATCCAGCAAATACTGCTCGGAAACCTGTGGTGTTCCCGTCAGCCGGCCGCCGCTCAGGACATAAGCCAACTTCTCGCCGATGACCGCGTCGTAGTCCGAGATGTAGCCGCCCTCGCGGGCCATCCAGACGCCCATCTTCATGAGCGCGAAGCCGTCGTCGCCGGACACCGTGATGTCGCTGCGCGGCGCGCCTGGCGCATAGGCCGGTACCAGCGCCAGCGCCGTGTGTTTCGCATCGTCGATCAGCCGTTCCGAATTCATCGAAATCCCATCGCCATCCCGCAGATAACCCAACTGCCGGGCTTCAGCCGCACTCGATGACACCTTCGCAAATCCGATCTGCTCGAAGGCCTTCTTCACGTCCACCTTGCGCGCCACCATTTCCTTACAACCGCCGCCGCCGGGAATCAGTCCCACGCCGACTTCCACCAGCCCCATATACAGTTCCGCCGAAGCCTGAATCCGCGCGCAATGCAGCGGCGTTTCGCACCCACCGCCTAAAGCCATCCCGAACGGCGCCGCCACTACCGGCTTCGGCGCGTACTTCAGCGCCATGTTGATCTGCTGATAGCGATTGATGGCGGAATTCAGCTCATCCCACTCTTCTTCCTGCGCCGCCAGCAGGACCATCATCAGGTTGGCGCCCACCGAAAAATTCTCGCCCTGATTGCCGATTACCATAGCTTCGAAATTCGTTTCCAATTCCGCCAGCCCGGCACGCAGCATCAGAAAAATATCGTCGCCCAGCGCGTTCATCTTGCTGTGAAACTCGCAGCACAAAACGCCATCGCCCAGATCGATCAGGGAAGCTCCCGGGTTCTTCTTCACTACTCCCCGAGCGCGCTTCAGATCGCTCAAAACCGTAACGCCGTGGCGCGGCTCGATCACGACGTACCCAGCGCCGCGCGCCAGATCGAAATAATCGTTACGAGGCTGCCCCTCCGTATCCGCCGAGCGATAGAACGATTTCACACCTTCGGAAAACATCCGCGTCACGCTCTCCGGCAGCGCCCGGCCCTCACGTTCGATGCGCCGCGCGGTTTCTTCGAAGCCCAGCGCATCCCACATCTCAAATGGACCCATCGCATTCGCATAACCCCATCGCATGGCCCGATCGATCTCGACAATTCGGTCTGAAATCTCCGGCACCATGGAAGCCGCATAGAGCACGTGATCGCTCAAGGTCTTCCAGAGGAACTGCCCCGCCTTATCGTCAAGCGCCACCAAAGCCTTCAGCCGGTCGCCCAGCTGTTCGATCTTGCGAATCGTCTCCAACGACGCGAACCTGGGCTTCACGGCGGCGTGATATTCGAGCGTCTTCCAGTCAATCGCATGAATCTCGCGATCCTTGCCGACGCGCTTATAACAGCCCTGCCCGCGCTTATCGCCCAGCCATCCGCGCGAGATCATCTCGCTGAGGAACGGCTGCAGCACGAACCGATCGCGGAACGGATCGCCGGGCACGCCTTCGTAAAGGTTGTGCGTCACATGCGCCCAGACATCCAACCCCACGATGTCGAGCAAGCGAAAACTCGCGCTCTTCGGCAGCCCGATCAGCGGGCCGGTAAGAAAGTCGACGTCTTCGATCGTGAGGTCGAGCTCGACCGTCAGCCTCTGAACCGTGCCACCAAAGAATGCCCCAATCCGGTTGCCGATAAAATTCGGCGTATCCTTGCACGGGACTACTCC
>Ga0302319_10004764_pt1 | contig 27685 bp, 20 predicted proteins | sample Bog_T0_2_FD_203319 | JGI IMG/M metagenome (GOLD analysis project Ga0302319, IMG submission 203319) | Peat permafrost microbial communities from Stordalen Mire near Abisko, Sweden - Bog_T0_2 | ecosystem: Environmental > Terrestrial > Soil > Wetlands > Peat | place: Sweden: Abisko, Stordalen Mire... | reverse complement strand
ACCAGCCGCCGGGCCGTTCGAGTTCTTCGCGGATTTTGGCGATGGCCTCGTCGTAGGGCATGTTGGCATATTTTTCGGCCTCGGTTTCGAGGGCGCGGGCGCGGCGGGTTTGGAGGTCGAGGCGGCGTTGGGCGTTCCGGCGACAGGTTGGGGTTGGCGCTGGCATTGCGATGGGGAACTGGTAGCGAGACGGTGCCAGCACTCGCAGCCGAGATGGCTGCGTTACTTTGGTCGCGGCGCGACTGCGGCCAGGCTGGCGGGGGTTCTTTCGTCCCGGACGGGACTTTGCACAAAGAGCCACGCGAACCCAGTGATCAATCACTGGGCTATTTTCTTCCGCCCTCCGGGCTTGAGGTTGGCAGCCCTGCATCAGAAGGAAGTGTAGCCGGGTTCGGGGAAACCGGGTTGTTAGCGGCTAACGCATTTCGCACTTTTCCGGCATTTATTTTCAAAAATGCGTTAGCGGCTAACATCGGGAAAGGTTCAAGGTGGAAGGTTTCAGGTTTCAGGTGGCAACCTGCATATAATCAGCGTGTTGCGAAAATGCCGAAGGGTGGGGCTGGTGAGTTTTAACGTGAAACAAAGGAGTTTTGCGGGGGAAGCCGGGGAATGGCGACCCGAGTTTCCACGAATTTGGAGAGAAATGATGGGTTGGGTTCGTCGCAATGGGGGAACCGGTAGGGTTACACCCCATGGCAGGAACCCGGCCTGACCGTTAGGGTGTCGGCAGTGCTAGCAGCACCAATAGCCAACCAAACAAAAACCATGAAATCCATATTCACATTCCCCCTGACACTCGCCGCTGTGGTGGGTGTACTAGTCATTACCAGCACCCCGTTGCGGGCCGCCAGCACGGACAGCCGCATTGAGTCTTCGGCGGCGAAGTCCTATGTGTTCAAAACCACCCTCAAGGATGATTCCATCAAGACGGTGTCCAAGGACGGCGTCGTGACGCTGACCGGCACGGTGGCCGAGGATTCGCATAAATCCCTGGCCGAAAACACGGTGGCGAGTCTGCCCGGCGTCAAGAGCGTGGACAACCAGCTCGTGGTCAGCGGCGACCAGCCGGCGGAACATTCGGATGCCTGGATCAGCATGAAAGTCAAAACCGCGCTCCTGTTTCATCGCAATGTGAGCGCCACCGGCACGACGGTTTACACCAAAGACGGCATCGTCACCTTGCAGGGGGAAGCCTCCAGCATGGCCCAAAAGGAACTGACCACGGAATATGCCAAGGACATTGACAATGTCAAATCCGTCATCAACAATATGACGATTGCCACCACGCCCACCATGGCCCCCGCGACCCCGGGCAATGAGAAAATTGATGACGCGTCCATCACCGCGCAAGTGAAGTTGGCGTTGTTGTCCCATCATTCAACCAGTGCCATTCATACCGGGGTGACCACCACGGACGGCGTGGTCACGTTGAGCGGCGTGGCCAAGAATGATGCGGAAAAGAGCCTCGTCACCAAGCTGACCGAAGACATCGACGGTGTGACCAGCGTGATCAACAACATGACCATCGGGGTGCCCGTGGCCAAGGAATAAGCGAAACCACCCCGGCTGGCTGGGGCGAAAGCACCGGCCGGCCGGCAAACCGAACTAATTTTATGTTATACACCATTGCCTTGATCCTGATCGTTCTGTGGCTGGTTGGCATGCTGGCCGGCACGGCGGGCGGACTCATTCACATCCTGCTGTTTCTCGCGGTTGTGGCGGTTTTGCTCCGGGTCATTTCCGGACGGAAGCCCGTGCTTTAATCCATTTTCCCAAAATAAAACCATGAACCCCAAAACCATTGTTTCCATTCTGCTCATCACGCTGGGCATCGTGGTGCTCGCCTATTCGGGCCTGAGCTTCTCGACCCCGGGAAAACCCGTTGATTTCCTGGGCCTGCAGGTGGCCACGACCGTCCATCACTTCGTTCCACCCGCAGTCGGCGCCCTGGCCCTGGTGGGGGGGATCGTGTTGTTGGTCGTGAAACCGAGAGGAGTTTGATGAGCGAGACAAGTCCAGCGCCGCTGCCCGTCCTGCCGGAGCAGTTGCGCCTTTTGGAATGGCATGAACGGGTTGAGCGCGGGGACTTCGTGGCGGATGACCGCCAGGGGTTTGCCTTGTGGGAGGGACCGGCCGGGTTCCGCGCCGATGCCTTTGTGAAACAAATTTACCGGCGGCTGGGACACGCCCCCGCCAAAACCAAAAGGTCATCATGAATCCGCTGAAACAACTCGGTCTGACTTTCCTGCAAGTGATCCAGCAGGCATGGGCGCTGCCCCGTACCATTGCGAATGCCATGACGCGCCGGCAGCAGCAAACGATCGCGGACGATCTGGAAGCCGAACGGCTGGACCGCATTCGCAATCCCTCGAAGTATCTGGGAAAATGAGGGGTGCCTCGCGATCGGCCGGGTGGTTTAGACTGGATATTTCATAGCCCATTTGGAAAGAGACGTGAATCACCCTATGAAAAGAGGGGCGCAAACACGTTCGAAGGCGTGGTTGAAACGACACGGCACGCAGGTTTGGAAACCTGCGAGCCGAAGCTCGGCTTGCCAACAGCAGGCTGGGAAGCCTGCGCTACGACGTTGGAATGCCGCTGTGTCAGCAGAAGAATGGTTGCGCGCTTACAGCGCTTGATGGCAATTATGGCATCAAAACCCAGGGCGTTGCCCTGGGCTGTCCTGTGGCGGCCTTTCAGGCCTTGTATTCGCACCGCCATGCTGGAAGAAAGCCATGGATTTAGCATTGACGGAACGGCTCAGCCGTAACGATTCAGTAACAAAGAATTTCAACCACAGATGGACACAGATAAACACAGATGAAGAAACGTCAGAACGTCGTTCTGGCCCTGATTTTCGCCGGCCACTAAATGATGCGCTTTACGTGGTGCTTGAATACCACGTTTTTCATCTGTGTCCATCTGTGTCCATCTGTGGTTAAAAAATCTTTTACTGCATGGATACGGCTCAGGGGTTGCGACACGGCAGGCTGGGAAGCCTGCGCTACAAGGTATGCGGGTTTAATTAATGCCGGGGCATTTTGCCGGTGAAGGGATGGTCGCCGAACAACCCATCGGTCATGCCCAGACCTTCGCTGCCAGGAAGCCAGGCGGCGACGAAGGCCGTGCTCCTGGCCAGGACAGCGTCCCACGCCAGCGGCCGGCCGGAGTACACCAGGGTGATCACGGGTGCGCCCGAGGCCTGGGCGCGGGTAATCAACGCCTCGTCCCCGGCGGACAAATCCAGGTGTTCGCGGTCCCCCTTCATTTCTGCGTAAGGCGGCTCGCCAACCACGGCAATGATGGCGTCCGCCTGGCCGATGGCGCTGGCGTCCGGGGAGAACGTGACTTGGGTTTCCGGCGAGACGGTCTGGCGGATGGCGGCCAGCAGCGTGGTGCCGCCCCGCGTAAGGTTGCCGTGGCCGCCCTGCCAGTCCACGGTCCAACCGCCGCATTGCATGCCCAAATCATCCGCGCCGGCACCGACCACCGCCAAGTGCTTGAGCTGTTTCGAGAGCGGCAGGACGTGGTGGTCGTTCTTCAGCAAGACGAGGGATTCCCGCACGCACTGGCGGGCCACCGCGCGATGAGCCGGCGAGCCCACGGCCGCCGTCAAGGCGGGATCGGTGGCGGGTGGTGTGGTAAACAGGCCCATCTGGAACTTGATGCGTAAAATCCGGCGCACGGCGTCGTCAATGCGCGCGAGCGGCACTTTGCCTTCCGCGACCAGGGCCTTGAGGTCGGCAATGAATTCGGCGTAGTTGTTGGGTTTGTCCAAGCCATTGGGGATCATGATCATGTCCAGACCGGCGTTGATGGACTGTTCCACGTCATCCTTGTAATTGGGGGAAAGCTGGTCAATGGCGGCCCAGTCGGACACGAGGAAGCCGCGGAAGCCGAGTTCGTGTTTGAGGACGTCGGTGAGGAGATATTTGTTGCCGTGCATTTTCACGCCGTTCCAACTGCTGTAGGAAACCATGATGGAACCGACGCCGGCCTGGATGGCGGCCTGATAGGGAGGCAGATAGAGTTTGCGGAGCGTGGCTTCGCTACAGACGGTGTTGCCTTGGTCAATGCCGTCAGTCGTGCCGCCGTCACCGATAAAATGTTTGGCGCAGGCAAGCACCGATGTGGGGTTGGCGGAGAGGTGTTTGCCTTGCAGCCCGATCACGGCGGCTGCGCCCAATTCGGTGACCAGCGCGGTGCGGTCGCTGAAGCCTTCGTAGGTGCGGCCCCAGCGGGCGTTTTGCGGCACCGCCACGCAGGGGGCGAAAGCCCAGCGGATGCCGGTGCCCGCGACCTCCTCCGCGGTCACCCGTTCCGCCTGTTCGACGAGGCGGGGGTTGTGGGTGGCCCCCAGCCCGAGGTGATGCGGGAAGACCGTGGCCCCGTCAATGTTGTTGTGGCCATGCACCGCGTCAATGCCGTAGAGCAGCGGGATTTTCAGGCGGGTTTGCCGGGCCTGACTTTCGAAGCCGTTGACAAAGGCCAGCCAGTCCGGGGCGGTGTTGCCGGTGTCGGGATCGGAATTGCCGCCGCTGAGCACGGAGCCCAGAAAGTACTTCTGGACGTCGGCCTTGTCCTTGAGGGCGGCGGAATCCACCTGCACCATCTGGCCGATTTTTTCATCGAGATTCATTTGGGCCAGGAGGGCGTCCACCTGGGTATCGGATTGCGAGAAGAGGGGGGCGCTGTGGCTCATGGTGGCGAGGGAGAGGATCATACCGGCGACGGTGGCATGGAGTCGGTTCATGGATGATGGTTGATAAGTGGTTGCGACGGTAACATAATGGACGAACGCGGTAAATGTGCTTGTCACCACTTTTGACGACATTACAATCAGTTGGCCCCAATTTACAATGACGCTATCACCCCAGATGATTAGCCAGCAACGAAAACAAATTGGCTCGGTTCCCATGAACTGCCTGGCCATCTCTGCCATCCGCATTTCCCTGGCGCTGGTTTTTGGAATGATTGTCTGCGGGAGTGGCTGTTCGAAAAAACCCTCAGCGGCTGCCCCGCCGGCCCCCGAAGTGCAGGCCCAAGCTGCTCCTGAGGCCACTGCACCCGCCCCGCCCAACCCGAGCCGGGCACAGCAGGTGGGGCAGGTGGTGCAGGCGGACGGTCAAGCGGACATGGGTGAATTGAACCGTTGTTTGCTGCGCTGGATGATGGGAAATAAACGGCCGCCCGCCAATTTTGAGGATTTTGCCGCCACGGCGGGCGTAACGATTCCGCCGCCGCCGCCGGGGAAAAAATACCGGATCGGCAAGGACATGCATGTCGTGTTGGTTGATCGATAAGTTGCACCCATGAAACTTAAACGTCCCTTCAATTCTGCGGCCGGCAACCTGAACTCCGAAGTTGGGATGGGTAACTTGAGAAAGGTCCTGGTCGGCAGCGGGCTGGAAAGGCGACGTCGGGGAAAATCTGCACCTGCTGATGGCAGGCGCGGCGCGCCTGGAGTGACGCGCCCTACCGCGCTGGGCGCGCGGCAGGTTCGTCCGATTTCATTGCCTGCTTCGGAGTTCGGGTTCAATTCCCCCCGGAGGTCAGGGCGGGGATTCACCTTGATCGAATTGCTGGTGGTCATCGCGATCATCGCGATTTTGGCTGCCTTATTGCTCCCGGCGCTGGCCAATGCCAAGGCCCGGGCGAAACGCATGCAGTGCATGAACCAGATGCGCCAGTGTGCGCTGGGTTTCCCGATGTTTGCCTCGGATCACAATGACACCCTGCCGCCGGCGGGATGGGCGGCCGGTTCCGACACCGCGCCCACCATCGAAATTTCCTGGGATAGCTATATTAACCGGTACATCGGTGGCCATGCCTCCGACGCGGACTTGAGCGTGGGGCTGATGTTTGACGGCGCGGCCCCCAAAGCGCTGGCTTGCCCTGCGGATCAATTCCCCAAAGTCAATTGGGTGGGCGGAGCCGCTCCCTGGCTGGCGCTGCGCTCGTATTCCATGGTGGGGGTTGGCTCGCAGCAGGGGGCTGATAGCGACTACCAGCGAGACCCGGCCAAAGGTCTGCCCAGTTTGTCCCTGCCCGGGAAATTAAGCGTTGGCATCTACTGGCAGGATGCCACGGCAACGGCTCCCAATTGGGAACCGCTTGGCTATAAAGCCACCGTGGTGCGGGACCCTTCCGGAACCATTCTCTTGTGCGAAAACACCCACGGGCAGCAGTGTGCCGGCAATATCTGGACCTGCATTTGTATCGGCCCGCAGTCCACCGGTGCAGGTCAGGTGTTGTATCAAACCGATGCTTCTCCCAGCCAGGATCCCACTTCTTCAGCCCCGGAAAACCAGGGGTTGCTTTTGTATAAAGCCCACAAAAATCGTTTCAACTATGTGTTCAATGATGGCCATGTTGAGTCGTTGAAAATAGAACAGACCATTGGCACCGGCACGCTCACCGCCCCGAAAGGCATGTGGACGATGGTGCCGGGCGATTAAGCTGCCCAGTAAGCAAGTGAAAAGTAAGAGAAGAACCATAACGATCGATCAACCAATAAAAAACCAAATGAAAACGAAACGTTGGATTTGTTCAACCTTGGGTCTCCTGGCACTGGCGGCCGCCGCCGGTTTATGTCAGGCCCAATCCGCCATCAATATCAGTTTTGATAGCAGCACGCCCACCCAGTTTTATGACGCCAGTCCCGCCAACACAGGCGGCAGCTTGACCTATGCCTGGCAAAGCACGGGTGGGCCTGATGGCAGCGGCTGCGAAGTTTATAATATTGACGGGGTCATTGATCAGGAGATTGATCCGGCCTTTAACGTGTCGTTTACGTCGGGGCAGTATTATCAGGTTACGTTTCAAATGAAGGTGGATGCCAGCTCGGGCACGGTCGGTTATTTGGGGTCTGGCGGCTATGGTCATTTTCAAATGGCGTTGCGTGATGCCAGTTACAGCTGGGTTAGCGTGGGCTACCAAACACTATATTCGTCGGCGGCCAATGGCTGGGTCACTTATACATTTGCCATTCCGAGCCCCTCGATCAGCGTGGCGCACCTCCAGTTCCAATTGCAAGGGGGTGGCGCTTATTCCGGCCCCGTGACGGTTTATGTTGGCAACCTGTCGGTGCAACCGATTCCCAATCCGAATATATTGTCGGCCTTCACCAATGATTTCGGCACTGCCTGGAACAACTACGGCATGGCTGCTTCCTGGGACTCCGCGCAAGACGCACCCTATTACAATCCCGTGACCGGGGCCGGCCCCACCAGCATCACGCCGGCGGGTTCGATTGAATTTCAGCCGACCGTACCCAATAGTTATCAAGGCGGACAGCTCAATCTGGGCTTTAATCCTTCCCAGTTTCAATGGGTTGGCCTGGACGTCTATTATGACGGTCCCACCCCGGGCAGCTCCACGGATTTTGGCGGCATGCAAATGTTCATTGCCAACGGGAGTGCGCCGTATAATTGGGTTCGCATTGGCGGCATTAACTTTAACGCAGGCATGGTTGGAAAATGGACTCATTACAACTGGCCCTGTGCCGCCTCCGGGGTGCTCAACGCAGCTGGTTTTGCGTTCCAAGCCACTCCCGGCAGCACCGCCGGGGCCACCCCCATTACGTTCCACGTTGACAATATTCAGACGTGGAATCCCGTGACCAAGCCGATCCTTGGCCAATTCACTCCGGGCACTCCGGGAGGCGTGCGGATTTCGGTGGATAATGATGGGACCAGCAATCCCAATGACCAGGAGGGAATCACGGCCCCGGCCACCAATTGCACGGGCATCAATTTCTTCTGGGTGGGCCAGACGCCGGCCACCTATTCCTTCTCGCTCACCAACTTCCCGTCCCCCGCCAGTGCGCCCGGGTTTGATGCCCATGTGTACATCGTTAATGGCAGCACGATCGAGAGCGGTCCCAATGATTGGGGGTATAATCAAACCTACAGTTATAACGCCTATAATGCCCTGGACTGCGCGGATTTCCATATTCAAAACTCCGCCAGCAATAATGGGGTGGTGGCGGTCTTCGAATGGAAGACCAACTCGATCAATGCCAATCCCACGAATATCACCAAGCTCTATTTTCCGCAATATGCGAGCGCGAACGGCACGTGGACGCTTACCTTTAACACGGATACGTCCGCCACGATTTACGGGCCGGATGGGGCCAGCGCGGGTTCCTTGACGCTGCCGGATTTTGCCAGCGATCCGAACTATGACGACAACTTTTCGCCGTCGGATTCCTTGGTGACCTTCGGGGTGGCCAAAAACGGTGCGGTGAACAATGGCATGAGTGCCACCTTTACCCAGGTGGTGGTGACCAACGCCAGCCAGGGGGTGCTGTATGACGAGAGTTTCAGCGGCCCCGGCTTGACGGCCAATCTTGACTGGCAGGTTGCGGAATATTATATGGATTCCGCCAACCGGGCAACTTGGCTGCCACCAGGCACGGCTTGGTGGATTCAATGGAATACGACGCAAAGCGGCTGGAGCGTGCAGGCCAGCAGCAACTTGTTGAACTGGGTCAGCGCGGGCGTGACCTACAGCTATGTGGATACGACGGGCACCAACACGTTGGGGGCCATTCCCTATGCCAGTCTTCCGGCCGGCAAGAATGCCTTCTTCCGATTGACGCAGTAAGGTGGCCGGTGTAACTCTACCGGGGGTGTCGGCTGCGGCCGGCACCCCTTTTTATTGAATGAGATATTTACGGAAAATCACCGGGTTCGCGTGCCTCATGTGTCTTTTGCCATCGCTGAAGGCGGTTGCCCAGACCAATTATTCGATTTATTCAGACGAGTTGGATAATGGCTTTCAGAACTGGAGCTGGGGGTCGTTTAATTTTGCCAATGGTTCGCCGGTTCACTCGGGCACCAACTCCATCGCGCTCACGAGCGTGGCTTGGGATGCCATTTCCTTTGAGCACGCGGATTTTAATCCGGCGCCCTATACCAATCTGAATTTTTGGATCAACAGCGGCGGGCAGGGCGGCCAGGTCATCAACCTCTATCTGCAATATGGTTCCAATACCGCCGCCGGATACCAACTTCCCGCCTTGGCGGCCACCACGAACTGGCAGCAGTTCATCCTGCCCTTCCGCACCCTCAATGTGGCCGGGGTGACCAATCTGAACCGCATCAATTTTCAATTGACCGCCGCCGGCACCACCAACCCGTTTTATCTGGATGATGTGAACCTGACCGTGGTGACCCCGTCGCCGGTGCGGATGCAAATTGATGCGGGCCAGACCTTGCGCCCGGCGGACAACCGCTGGTTTGGCTTGAATACGGCGATCTGGGACGGGGATTTGGACACCCCCGCCACCGTGAACGAGCTGGCCGAACTGGGCACGCGGATATTGCGCTTTCCCGGCGGCTCGGCGGCCGATGATTATCATTGGGCTGGGGATGCGTCGTTTGCCCATTACGCGCAGGTGGCCACCAACCTGGGTGCCCAGGCCATGATCACTGTCAATTACGGCACCGGCACCAGCAACGAGGCCGCCGCGTGGGTGAAATGCGCCAATGTCACGAATCACCTCGGCTTTAAATACTGGGAGATTGGCAATGAATGTTACGGCAATTGGGAAACCGATTCGAATACGCTGCCGCACGATCCCTATACTTATGCGCTGCGGGCCGGCGACTACATGTCCCAAATGCGCGCGGCCGACCCCACCATCAAGCTTGGCGTCATGGTCGTGCCGGGCGAGGGCAGCTATGCCAATTACCCCACCCATTTCGCCGTGAATCCGCGCACGGGCACCACGAATTACGGCTGGACTCCGGTCCTGTTGTCCACGCTGAAAGCGCTCGGGGCCAAACCGGATTTTCTCATCCATCACGTTTATCCCGAATATGATTCGGACAATGACCAGGCCCTCTTGCAGGATTCGGGCAACTGGCCGGGCGACGCCGCGGATTTGCGCCAGCAAGTCACGGATTATTTTGGGGCGGGCGGGACCAACCTTGAATTGCTTTGCACCGAGAACAACTCCGATGCCGGCAATCAAGGGCGGCAATCCACCAGCATTGTCAACGGTCTGTATCTGGCCGACAGTCTGGCGCAATTGATGCAGACCGAGTTCAACGCGTTCATCTGGTGGGATTTGCGGAACGGTGCCGATACCGGCGGGGATTTTGATGCGTCACTTTATGGCTGGCGCGATTATGGCGACTTGGGAGTGATCAACGGACTCAACACGCGGCATCCGGTGTATTACACGTTCAAGCTGATGCAGTACTTTGCGCAGGCTGGCGATACGGTGTTGCAGCCCGCCTCGGATTACGCCCTGCTGCCCGTTTATGCGGCGCGCAAAGCCGATGGCGCGCTGGCCGTGCTGGTGATCAACAAGGATCGCTACACCACCGTTGCCGCGCAACTGACGCTGACCAATTTCCTGCCCGGCACCGAGGCGGTGGCGCGTTCCTTTGGCATCGCGGAGGACGAGGCGACGCGCACCAATTCGCCCGTGCCCGGCGCCCAGGATATCGCCACCAATGCCTTGGTGGTCGGCCCCCGTTTCACTGCGGCTTTCCCGCCGTATTCCGTCACGCTCCTGACCATTCCTCCGGCGGCTCCCGGATTGACGGCGACGCGTTCCGGCGGCCAATTTGGTTTGCTCGTGCAGGGCCAGGCGCAGGTTCGTTATCTGCTGCAAAGTTCCACCAACTTGACCACCTGGTCGGCCGAAGCCACGAACATCCTGGCCGGCAACACCTGGTATGTGACCACGAATCTTTCCCAGCCACGGAAATATTGGCGGGCGGCGTGGCTGCCGTGAGCCTGGCCGGGGGCGCAGCGGATTAATGGATTGGTGGATTGATGGATTGATGCTGCCACTACCCGCTGCGCGGCACCAGATGGATTTGCGGGGCCTTGACGAGTGCCAGCACCGGAGCCCCCTCCCGCAGCTCCATTTCTGCACACGCCGGCTTGGTCAAAATTGAAATCAATGGAAATCCGCAGTCCAGTTCGATCCGCATCAACGAGCCCTCCCCCAGCATGGCGCGCACCGTGGCCGGCAGACGGTTGCGCGGGCTGGAATGCCGCTCCGCGTCGCGCGACAACATCACGTCCTCGGCGCGAATGCAGGCAAAAATCTCCGTGCCCGCCGCCAACGGCTCCGCCACCGCCGTCAGTTGCACCCCGCCCACCTGCACCGTGGCCAGTCCGTTTTCCCACGCCAGCACCCGGCCCGCCTGGACCGTCTCCACCGCCACAATGCCCGCCACCGTGAGATTGGCCGGCCGGCTGAACACCGCCTGCACCGGCCCGCGTTGCACGATGCGCCCCTCATCCAACACCACCAAATCATCCCCCAAGGCCAGCGCCTCCAGCCGGTCATGCGTGACGATCAGGGTTGGGATGGCCAGTTGCCGCAAGCGCTGGCGCAGCTCGCCGCGCAACCGCTGCCGCGTGGGCGCGTCCAGCGCGGATAACGGCTCGTCCAATAACAACAACCTCGGCTGGCGCGCGACCGCGCGCGCGAGCGCCACCCGCTGCTGCTGCCCGCCGGAAAGTTCGGCCGGCCGCCGGGCCGCCAGCCCCTCCAAACCCAGCCAGCCCGTCATTTCCGCCACCCGCGCCTGTTTCTCGGCGGCCCCCTGGCCCGCCAAACCGTAGGCAATGTTCTCCGCGACCGTCAAATGGGGAAATAGAGCATACTCCTGCGGCACGTATCCCAGCCGGCGATTCCGCGCCGGTGTCACCGTCCGGCCGTTGGCAAACCAGGTCTCGCCCCCGCAAATGATCTCCCCCGTGTCCGGGATGGCCAGGCCCGCCAGGCACCGCAACACGGTTGTCTTGCCCGAACCGGAGGGGCCGAACAACACCGTCACCCCCGCCCCGGTGATTTCCAGCGCCTCGGCGCGAATCACCGGCCCGCCGGAAAATTGCTTGGTGAAGTCGGCGTGCAGCCGGAAATCGCTCATGGCCGCCTCCGTTGCAACGCGCGGCCAGCCCACAGCGCCAGAAAAGCCATGAGCGTCGAAATGCCCGCCAGCACCCAGGCATGCGCGTCCTCCCCGTTTTCCACCAGCGAGTAAATTGCCACGGGCAGCGTGGTGGTGCGGCCGGGAATGTTGCCGGCCACCATGATCGTCGCGCCAAACTCGCCCAGCGCCCGGGCAAAGGCCAGCAGCACCCCCGCCAGAATACCCCGCCGCGCCAGCGGCAGGGTGACCGTGAACAGCACCCGCCACTCACCGGCCCCCAGGGTGCGCGCGATCTGCTCCAGCGCGGGATTGACTTCCTCAATCGCGGAACGCGCAAACAGCACCAGCAACGGCAGCGACATCGCGCCCAGCGCCAGCACCACGGCCTTCCAGGTGAACACCACGTCCACCCCCCAATGGGTGTGCAGCCAATGCCCCAGCGGGCCGCGCTGGCCGAAGAGTTGCAGCAGCACCAGCCCCGTCACCACCGGGGGCAGCACCATCGGCAGCGAGACCAGCGTTTCCACGAGGGTTTTACCCTGCCATTGGCGGCGCGCCAGCAACCACGCCAGCGCCACGCCCAACGGCAGGATGAGCACGGTGCTGCCCACCGCCATCCGCGCCGAGAAACCAATCAGTTGCCAGTCATCGCCGGTCATTTGCCGCCGCCAGCATCCCCTACCTGGCGCCCAAACTCACGCAAAACTTTTTTATACGAACGCTTTCTGCAGCCATTTCGTCAGACCAAACAGCAAGCCAAACAGCAACGCCCCCTGCCATAATGGCAGTTGCGGAGCCACCGCCAGCCAGTCCACCAGCACCACCCCCGCCCGCAGGTTGCCGGCCACCCAGCCGATATTGCTCCCCCGGCCCTGAAGAAAACTCCCCGCATAATACACCACCCACAATCCCAGCAGCAGCATGACCCAGCTGGCGGGCAGCCGGGCCGGGCCGGCATTGACCGTGAAGGCCAGCAAAAATGGGGCCGCCAGTAAGATCAATGGCCAGGCTGGCGCCCGCCTGCGCCCGCGTTCCCAGCCGGTCATGAAACTGTACCCCGCCACATACACCCCCAGCGCCACCCCGCCAAAAATCGGAAAACCAATGAGGGCATAACCGCTCCCGTCATCCACGCCGGCCGCCCCGGCAATGATGTAAACCCAGAACCGGCACGCGCCGAGGAGCCAGGGCGAAGCCCGGAAAATCTTGTGTGTGAAATCGTAGAGCACGATGCAGCCGGCCAGCAACGTCGCCGCCACGCCCGCCGCCAGGCCGCAGCCCAGCAACAACAACAAACCGCCCAACAGCAGGCCAAACCCCTGGCCCCAGACCTGCGACAGGGCGATCTTTCCTGCGGGAATGGGCCGCTCCAGCCCGCGCAACCGGTCATGCTCCGCGTCAAAGGCATCGTTCAAATACATGCCCCCCGTGTGCAGCAGGCTCACCCCCAGCACCAACAGCGGCAGCTTTTCCCCATTCCCCGCCCCCCCCAGCCACCACCCCGCCAGACAGTCAGACCAGACCGTCGGCAGGTTGGAAACGCGCCCCAAGCGCAGAAACGTGCGAAACCTTTCATTCATTGACGCCCACAGGAAAGCAAAAAAGGACCGGCGAGCAAAGCTCTTTGGCGGGAAACGATCTCCGCTTTCAAAAAGAGCGCCTCACCCGTTCCGTCCGGCGGGTCGCCGGACGGCACGGGCCAGTGGCCCGTTCCACCCTGGTTTGCCAACGCGCGACAATGCCGCTTTAGCCCGAACTCCGAAGTTGGTGCGGGAAACTCGATCAAAGTCTGGATCGGCAGCGGGCCGGGAAGGCGACGCCGGGGAAATTTTGCGCCCGCTGGTGGCAGGCGCGGCGCGCACGGAGTGACGCGCCCTACCAACGATGGGCTCGCGATATGGCTTTTCGATTTGATTGCCCGCTTCGGAGTTCGGGTTTAGAGCGCCCCGGCCCGATTGCAGCGTGGAACACAATTTGCTGGCTTTCCTGTGGCAACGAACTAATTTAATTCCATGCTTGCGGCCGTCATTCAAAAGACAACCCCGTGGTGGCAGAACTTTGAGTTAAGCTGGTTTGACATGATCCTGGCTGGCTTGCTGGCGTTCAGCATCTGGCGCGGGCGCCGGCGCGGGCTCACCAAGGAACTCCTGCCCTTTATCCAATGGACCACCATCCTGCTGGCGGCAACTTTCGGGCATATCCCACTGGCGGGCATCTATGAGCAACAGGGCCTGATCACGAGCGTGTTCGGCCACACTTATACCGTGCATACGGCCGCGCTCCTGTCCGCCTACCTGTCGATTTTCTTTGTGGTTCTCCTGTTTTTCCTGATCATCCGGCGCCCCGTCCACCGGAAACTTGAAGGCAGCAATATCTTCGGCAGCCTGGAATATTATGGGGGCACTGTTGCCGGCCTGCTGCGCTATATTAGCATGGTGTTGATCGCGCTGGCCCTCTTGAATGCCCCGATCTATTCCGAGAAGGAAATTGCCGCCGACAAAGCCTACCGAAACAAAACGTACGGTGGCGGCCTGGCGGGGTATAGCGGCGACTTCATTCCCACCATCTATGAAATCCAGGACAACATCTTCAAACATTCCTATTCTGGATCCTTGATCAAGAACTACATGTCCATCATGCTAATCAACGCGGTCCCCCAGAAGGACGGGCATTGATCGCCCCCCGATGGCTGGTTTGCTTTCCCCCGCCGCCCGCGAACAAATCCGCGCCGCCAGCGACATCGTGGATATCATCGGCTCCTACCTGCCCCTGAAACGGGCGGGGGCCAACTTCACCGCCCTCTGCCCCTTTCACAAGGAAAAATCCCCCAGCTTCAACGTCAACCCCACCAAGCAGATCTTTCACTGCTTCGGCTGCCATAAAGGGGGCGATGTCTTCACCTTTGTCCAGGAATACGAAAACATCGGCTTCATGGACGCCGTGCGCCGCCTCGCCGAACGCGCCCACATCCCGCTCGAATTTGAAAACACCCCCGGTGCCCAGGAATCGCGCCACCTGAAAGACCAGTTGCTCGAAATCCATGAGCAGCTCACCCAGCGCTGGCAAAACTGCCTCGCCAACGAAGCCGCGGGCCAGGTGGCCCGCGATTACCTGGCCAAACGCGGCGTCTCCGCCGATGCCATCAAACTATTTCGCATCGGTGCCGCCCCCGAAAGCTGGGACGACACCGTCAACTGGGCCCGCAGCAAAAAATTCGACCTCGCCACCGTTGAAAAAGCCGGACTCATCATCGCCAAAACCCTCGAGGCCCCGCCCGGCGGCGACGCGGAAAATCCTGTGGCTGTCAAGGAGGGTGGCAGTGGCCGCGCTGCGCCCACCCCCGCCGCCAGCGAAGCGCCGGGCGGCGCGCTTCCCCGCCACTCCGCCGTCCGCTACTACGACCGCTTCCGTGGCCGCCTCATGTTCCCCATCTGCAACGAGCAGGGCCGCGTGGTCGCCTTTAGCGGCCGCGTCCTGTCCGGCGATGAAAAAACGGCCAAATACGTCAACTCACCCGAAACGCCCATCTTCACCAAAAGCAAAGTGTTCTTCGGCCTCGACAAATCCAAGCGCGCCATTCTGGATGCCGGGGCCGCCATCATTTGCGAAGGCCAGTTGGACTTGATCGCCTGTTTCATGGGCGGCGTGCAAAACATCGTCGCCCCCCAGGGCACGGCCTTCACCGACCAGCACGCCGGCATCCTCAAGCGCTACGCCAACGAAGTCATCCTCTGCTTTGATTCTGACACCGCCGGCCAGAAAGCCACCGTCCGCGCGCTCGACCACCTGCTCCCCGTGGGCCTGGCCGTGCGCGTGGCCACCATCCCCGCCCCGCATGATCCGGATAGTTTCATCAAGGCCAACGGCGGCCCCGCCTTCCAGCAACTCATCGCCCGCGCGGAAGGCTTCTTCGATTACTACCTGAACCGCCTGTGCGCCACCAACGATGTCACCAGCGACAAAGGCCGCCTCGCCGTCCTCCACGCCATGGGCGAGGCCGTCCATAAAACCGGCAATGTTGTCTTCCTCGACACCTACGCGCAAAAAACCGCCTTGCGCCTCGGCGTCGCCGCCGAATCCGTCCGCGCCGAATTCAAGAAAATCAGCCCCGCAGCCGCCCCACCGCGCGAACGCGAAGCCGAGCCCGACGACGAGTCCCTGGGCTCCTTCGAAAACGCCCTGCCCGCCGAGGTGATGGCCCCCCCGTCGCCCACCGAATTGCACCTGCTTAAGCTGCTCTTGTTGCATGACCATCTGGGCCCCTGGGCGGTCCAGCATCTCGACGCCAACTGGATTTTCCATCCCCACATCCGCCAAATCGCGGACCACTGGCTCGCCGCGCAGGAACACGCCACCTGGCACAGCCTCACCGAATTCCTCGACGCCTGCGAATCGCCCGAGCAGCGTCGCCTCATCACCGAATCCGCAACCCACGTCCACCCCCTGCCGAATCCCGAGACCCAGCTTGCCGACGTCACCCTGAAATTGCGGAACCAGTTTCTCGACCGCCAGATCGCCGCGCTCACCCAGCAACTCAGCCAGCCCGAAACGCCGGACGCGGAAAAAGTCCGCCTCTTGCAATCCCAGCAACAATTGAAACAACAAAAACGCCTGCCCCTCGCGCCATTGCAACCATAGGAGTGGAGGACGAGTTTAACGGTAATAGTGGACATTTATGAGACAATTCTGACCCGGTTTCTCACCATTAGTTGCGGCCCGGGCCGGGCTGTGTACAACATATTGTGTTTTCCGCTTTACACGAATGCGAAGCTTTGGTTGGCTTGAACCAACGAGTTTGACGCGCCTATGTATCTCAAAAATCTAACGGTTTTTGGCTTCAAGTCCTTTGCCGATAAAACGGCTTTGAACTTTCAGCCCGGCGTTACCGCGATTGTGGGTCCCAACGGCTGCGGCAAATCCAACGTCTCGGATGCCATCCGCTGGGTATTGGGCGAACAATCCGCCAAAGCCTTGCGCGGCGGGGAGATGGCGGATGTGATCTTTAACGGTACCGATGGCCGCCGGCCGATGGGAATGGGCGAAGTTTCCCTGACTTTGGGCGGGGTGGGCGAGGAAAGCCTGCGCGCCGCTGGCGTGGAGGTGACCTACGATGAAGTGACCCTGACCCGGCGTATTTACCGGGATGGCGGCAGTGAATATCTCCTGAACCGCACCCCTTGCCGGCTGAAAGACATCCAGCAGTTGTTCATGGGCACGGGCGTGGGGCGCACCAGCTACAGTATATTGGCACAGGGCCACATCACGCAGATTCTCTCCAGCAAGCCGGAAGACCGCCGGATGATTTTTGAGGAAGCCGCCGGCATCACGAAATTCAAGTCGCAGAAAAAAGAATCACTGCGCAAGCTGGAATACACCGAGCAAAACCTGCTGCGCATCGCCGACACCATCAAGGAGGTCAAGCGCCAGATCGGATCGTTGCAGCGGCAGGCCGGCAAGGCCAAGCGTTTCAAGCAGATTCAACTGGAATTGCAGCATCTGGAAACGCAGCTCGCGCGGCATCAGTTCGACGTGTTGCAGACGGAACTCACCGAGCGCCAGACCCGGGTGGAACAGGTGCGCCTGGAAATCGCGCAGGGCAGCAACGATGTCCAGCAGTTTGAGACGGAAATCGCCGCTTTGCGCGAACGCCTTTCCGAGCTGGAGCATGAGGTTTCGGCCCAGCAGCAGCGCGGCATGGAATTGAAGGGCGAAATGGAGCGCCACCAGAGCCGGATGTTGTTCAACGAGGAACGCATCCTGGAAATCGAGACGCAGAACGGCAAGGCGTTATCCGATATTTCCCAGGCCGAGGCGCGGCATCTCGCCGCGCAGGAGGAATTGATCGTGGTCACGGACAAGCTGGCCGCCGCCGAAGCCGGTCTGGCCCGGCATCGGGAGGCGTTGCTCGCGCGGCAGAATGTTTTGCGCGAAGTGGAGGAGGCGACCCGGCGGCAGCAGGAAGCCTTGCGGCAGGCGCAGGCCGCCGCGTTTGCCGCCGCCCAGGATTTGACGCGCGTGCGCAACGAATTGAACGCGCTGGACCTGGCCAAGCAGGCGCAGCTCATGCGGATGGAAAAGCTTTCGGCGGAGCAGGTGCAGCTGGAGGAGGAGCGCGTCCGGCTGGAATCCCGTTTGCAGGAATTCACGGTGAGCGTGGAAGTGGACAAGCTGAACGTGGCCGCCACGCGCGATTTGGTGGCGCAACGCCAGAACCGGCTGAAGGAATTGCAGGGGGAATTGCAGGCCGCGTCCCACGAGCAGGACCAGCTGTTGCAGCAGCAGGCCGAGAAACGCTCGCATTTGACCGTGCTGGAGCAGCTCGAGGGCTCGCATGAGGGCTTTGACGCCGGGGCGGTGGCGGCCTTGCGCCAATCGCAGGCGGTCCTGGGGTCGCTGGCGGACCGCATCCGCGTGCCGGACCGGTTTGTCACGGCGGTGGAAAACGCGCTCGGGCACAACCTGCAACTGGTGCTCACGGAACAGCCGGCCGCCGCGCAGCAAATTCTGGCGGACCTGGTGGCCAACAAGGCCGGGCGCGCCAGCGTGGCGGCCCTGGCCATCCAGCAGGGCAAGGACGAGAAGCAGCTCGCCTGCGAAGGCGAGCTGGCGCCGGCCGCCGGCCCCGTGAGCGATCTGCCCACCGGCCATATTGTTCACGTCCTGAGCGTGATCCAGGCGGAATCCGCAGTGGAGCCGCTGTTGAAATCGTTGCTGGGCCGCACCTTCATTGCCAGCGACCTGGGCACGGCCACCGCCCGGATGCAAAACGGCCACGCAGGCTGCGACTTTGTCACGCTCAGCGGCGAATTGTTGAACCGGCATGGCATTTACACCGGCGGCTATGTGAACGGCAAGGGCACGGGCAAGGCGCCCGCCTCCATTTTGGGTCGCAAAAACCAGATTGCCGAGCTCCAGGCCGATCTGGCCGCCCTGCGCCTGCTAACGGAAACGGCGGGCGGCAGGCGCGCCGCGCTGGTGGGCGAGCAGGTGGAATTGCAGGCGAGCTTGCAGGCCGCCCAGGTGGAATTGCGCGAGCAGGAAGTGGCCATTGCCACGCGCGAAGGCGAGTTCCGGGCGCTGCAAAATTCCTCCCGGTTGATGAACCAGCGGGTCGAGACCGTGCAGTTCGAGGCGGAAAACCTGGCCGAACAGGAGCGCGAGGGCTTGCAGAAGCGCGAGGCGTTGAACGTCCGCCTGAGCGAGCTGGAGGCGCGGGAGCGCCAGGCGCAGGAGCAGGTGTCCGCCTTTTCCTCCGCCTTGGAGGACCTGCGCCAGCAGCGCGACGCCGCCAATGCGGCCCTGACCGAAAGCAAGGTCGGGCTGGCTTCCGAGGAACAGCAGGTCGCCTCGTTCCGCCAGCAGTTGAATTCGCTGGCCCTGCGCATTGACGAACTGGCGCAACTCGTCGAGGCGCGCCGCAACGAGTGTGCGGGCTTTGTTTCCCGCCGGGAACAGGCCCAGTCCGAGATTCAGGATTCCCAGGTCCACATTGAGCGCCTGCAACGCGAGCGGGAGGAGGTCAGCGCCCGGACGTCGGAAACCCTCGGCCTGAAAAACTCGCAGGAGTCGGAAATTGCGCGGCGCGACGAGGCGTTGCGCGCGCAGCGCTCGCGCTTGACGTCCTTGCAGGGCCAGTGTGGCGCGCTGGATGTGGAACTGGCGCAGAAGAACATGACCGTGCAGAACCTGCGCGAAAAGGTCCAGCAAAAATACCACCTCAACCTTGAGGACATCCGCAGCGAGTGCATCACCATCACCCATGCCGAGGAGGGCCAGCCCGTGGTGCAAACCCTGACCCCGGAGGAAATGGCCGCCAGCGGCGCGGTCCCCGACTGGACGGCGGTCGCCCAGCAGGTGGACTCGCTGCAAACGAAGCTCGATGAAATGGGCCCGGTGAACCTGGTCGCCATCGAGGAGTACGAGGAGACCGAGCAGCGGCACGCCTTCCTGAGCCAGCAATACGACGATCTGGTCAGCGCCAAGACCGAGCTGCTGGAGATCATCAACCGCATCAACGCCCAGACGCGGGTGATGTTCGCGGAAACCTTCGAGAAGATTCGCGACAACTTCCGGCTGATGTTCACCGAGGTGTTCGGGGGCGGCAAGGCGGACCTGGTGTTGTCCGATGAAAATGACGTGCTCGAAAGCGGCATTGACATCGTGGCCCGCCCGCCCGGCAAGCAACTCCAGAGCATCACGCTGCTGTCCGGTGGCGAGCAGACCATGACGGCCGTGTCATTGCTGTTCTCGATCTATCAAGTGAAGCCGAGCCCGTTTTGCGTGCTGGACGAATTGGACGCGCCCCTCGACGAGGCGAACGTGATCCGGTTTGTGAAGATTTTGCAGCGCTTCCTGTCCCATTCACAATTTATCATCATCACCCACAACAAGCGCACCATCGGCATGGCGGATGTCCTCTACGGCGTGACCATGCAGGAGCACGGCGTGAGCCGGATCGTGAGCGTGAAATTCCACAAGTCGGAGGAGCCGCCCGCCGCCCAATTGCCGCTGCCCGCCATCGTCCCCGAACCCGTCGCGGTGTAGTGCGCAAGCCGTTCCGAGCAACGCGAAGGCGCAGAGGACAGGGGCGAAAAAGCACCTTAAGGTTAATGCCTTTCGGAAATTCAAATTGGCCGGAAATCGATGGGAAGATGCAACCCCGTTGGGGTAGGTCATTGTTGGGGCGTTTACCCAGGGTAGCTCCTCCGTCGCGACCCTGGGCTGAACGATGGAATCCCTTTGGGATTCAAGCTCGGAATTTCCGAAAGGCATTAACCTTAAGGTTGGTCATGGTTGTTATTACCGGCTGGGGGCTTCCGCTGCGCTCTTTGCGCCGCTGCGTTCATCCCCGCTGTTGACTGCTCCTTGCCGGATCAAGGCACCGAGCCCATCGGGAAGTTCGCGTATTTGGCCACGGCCTGGGCGCGCGAGCGCACGTGGAGCTTCTCGTACACGCGGCGGATGTAGGTGCTGACGGTGGGGACGCCGATTTTGAGCTGGTCCGCGATTTCCTTGTACAAATAGCCGCGCGCCAGCAGCTCCAGCACTTCGCGCTCGCGTCCGGACAGCTCGTTGGTTTCGCCGCCGCCCGGCTGGTTGTCGCCCCGGTAAAAGTTCTGAACGACCTTGCGCGCGATCTGGCTGCTCATGGGTGAGCCGCCGACATGCACATCCTTGAGCGCGTCGAGCAGGTCGTTGCGCCGCATCTGTTTCAGCAGGTAGCCCGAAGCGCCGGCGGACAGGGCGTTGAAAATATGGTTGGCATCCTCGTACACCGTGACCATCAGAAACTGGGTCGCGGGCAGGATGGGCTTGAGCCGACGGACGCATTCAATGCCGTTCATGCCGGGCAAATTGATGTCAAACAGCACCACCGAGGGTTTGATCTCCGGCAGCCGGGCGATCGCGGTTTCGGCATCATCAAACTCGCCCCCCAGGGCGAAGCCGGGCGCATCACGAATCCAGCCCGCCAGGATCTCCCGGGCGGGCACGTCGTCTTCCACGATGGCTACGGCGATATTCAACAGCGGTTTACGTGTGGGCCTAGTTTAGGCAGCAGCCGGGGCAAATGTCTTGTCACGTTAATTAATGACAAAAATTGGGCTTAAGTTTTGGCGGCCACGGGAATGTAAAACTGGATTTCCGTCCCCGCGCCCGGGGTGCTGCGAAGCTCGCAGCGGCCGCCGGCTTTTTCCAGCCGTTGCACCATGTTCTTCAGGCCGTTCCCGCGGCCCGGACGGATGGGGACGGTGGCGGGATCGAAGCCGCAGCCGTTGTCGCGGGCGGTCAACTGGAAACCCTGGTCATCCGTGGTGAGGGCCACCGTGATGTCACTGGCCCCGGAATGTTTGACAATGTTGTGCAGCGCCTCCTTGAAGGCCAGGAAGACGTTGTGCCGCGTTTCGGCCGGGATCGGCCATGGGGGCAGTTGCAGGGGGACGTCGAGGCGGCAGCGGAGGCCGAGGGAGCCCAGGTATTCGAGCGCGAAATTGCCCAGGTAGCTGGCGAGGCTGTCCAGCGTGTCATGCTGGGGGTTCACCGCCCAGACGATTTCGTCCATGGCCCGGGTGAGTTCGCGGGAGGTTTCGTAGATGCGATCCAGTTGCGCGGCGGCGCGGGCGGGGTTTTCCAGCACGCCATGGGCCGCCTGGCTCAACAGGGAAATGCGGGTGAGATTGGCGCCGAGGTGATCGTGGATGTCCTTGGCGATGCGCGTGCGCTCGCGTTCGATGGCTTGCTGGCGCTGGGCGGTTTCCAGCTTGCGGCGCATGCGGATGCGGGAAATGTGCCAGACCACGCGGACGATGACGGCGGCGGCCACCAGGGCGAGCAGGGTGGAAAACCACCAGGTCTGCCAGAAATGCGGCAGCAGCTCGATCCGGGCGGTGGCGGGCTGCGGGCTCCAAACGCCATCGCGGTTGCACGCGCGCACCCGGAACGTGTAACGCCCCGGGGCCAGATAGCTGTACTCCGCCATCCGCTTGTCGTTGGCCGCGTTGATCCAATCCGCATCCAGGCCGGCCAGCTGGTATTGGAAACGGATTCGTTCCGGGGCCACAAAGCTCAAACCGGTGAAATGAAATTCGACGCGATTGTTGCCCGGGGGGATGATCAGGGGCGCGTTGGTGGCGGGATCAAAGGCGAGCGGCTGGCCATTGGCGCTGATCGTTTCGATGACCACGGGCGGCGGTTCCGGATTGATTTCCGGGTCGCGCACATTGACGACGACCAACCCTTTGCTCGTGGGAAAGCAGATTCTCCCGTCGGCGAGCCGGCCGGCGGCGGGCTGAAGTCCGCCCGAACACTCCGCGGAAGGCAGGCCGTCGCTTTTGTCCAGCACCCGGCAGGTCACGGAATTGGTTTTGCCATCCGCGCAATCATTGAGGCTCTGGAGGGGGATCTGGAAGATTCCGTCATGCGAACTGATCCAGAAATTTCCCACGGGGGCGGCCTCAATCGCGCAGATGAAATTATTGGGCAAACCTTCCGCCGTGGTGATGCGGGAGAATTTCCCGGCTTTGAGGCGGTTCAATCCGCCGCCGTACGTGCCGATCCATAGCGTGCCGTCGGGCTGGACTTTCAAGCACTGGACATAATCGCTGGAAAGGCCGCTGCTCTTTTGGAATTGCTGGACGACGCCGTTTTGCAGCCGGCCCAAACCACCCCCGAGCATGCCGAACCAGAGCGTGCCATCGGGCCCTTGCGCGATGGCGCGGACATCCGGCAGCTTCAAGCCGTCTTTCTCCCCATACCATCGGGCCACGCCGTTCTGGTATTGGATCAGGCCGGAGGCCGTGCCAATCCAGGTGGTGTCCTCCGTCTGCAGCGTGGCGGTCATGGGCACGTCCACATGCTCCAACCCGGGCGGCGTGAGAAAGTGGTCCGCCTGCTGGACAAAGACGCCGCCGCCCCAGGTGGCGGCCCAGATGCGGCCCCGGGCATCCTCCGACACGCTCCACACATAGAGATTGGAAAGTCCGGAGCCGCCGTCGAAATTTTTCCATTGGTTGGCGAAGAAACGATAGAGGCCCGCCCCCTCGGTGCCCACCCAGATGGCCCCATCGCGGGCGACCGTGGTGGTCAGGATGATCCGGCCGTGCCAGTTGTCCGGCGCTTGCAGGGTTTTCACCGGCCCGGGGCGCAGGGCAATCACCCCCACGCTGCCCGCGCCCACCCAGAGGGTGCCCTCGCGATCCTCGGCCAGGCACCGGATCCAATCGTTGGGAAAACCACTGGCTTGATTGAAATGGAGGACGGCGTGGTTGGTGAACAACAGGAAGAGTCCGTAGGCGGTGGTGCCCATGGCCAGGCAACCGGAACGGGTTTCGACCATGGTGGTCACGACGCCATTGCAGGGACTGCGCCCGCGGTCTTCCACCAGCATCCGGCCGTCCCATTTCTTCACGCGGTCGTCGCTCACCACCCACAAGCCGCCATCGTGGCTGGCGCACAGGCCCTGGATATAGTGGCCGTAGAAGTCGTTGGTTTGCAACTGGCCGTGCCGGAGCATGGCCAGCCGGCCGCCGCTGGCAACCCATAAATTGCCGGACCGGTCGCGGGCCATTTCGGCAACGCCGTCGGTGTTGGGCAGGGCGCAGACGAGGCCATCCCGCACGCGGACCAGCGTGCCTTCCTCGTTCAACATCCACACGTCGCCGGTGGCGTCGGTGCTGCTGGCGGAAATTTTCCGGCGCACGCCGGTTTCCGTGACGGGCTCGGCCGCAAACCGCCCATGCGCATAGCGCGTCAGGTCGCCGCGCTCATGGCCAATCCACAGCGTGCCGGTGGCGTCCACGGAAAGGCTGGTGATGCGGTCGCTTTGGAGGCCGGGTTCCTGGCCGCTGTTGAACGCGGTGAAGCGCACGCCATCGAAGCGGGCCAGGCCGCCGTAGGTGCCGAGCCAGAGATAGCCGTCATGGTCTTGCGCCATGGCGGTCACGGCATGATCGGGCAGGCCGTTTTCGGTGTTCCAGGAGCGCAGGAAATAGTCCGGCAGGCCGGGCTCGGTCGCGCCGGCCCAAGCCAGCGGCCAAAGCAGGCAAGCCAGCACGGCCCAACCCCGAAGCCGCCCCCGCCGGGAAATGATCAACGCGATGGGCATTGATTGATTTTGTTCAGCCTGCCCGCAATGGGCAAGGGGAAATGATGCGTGATGCGTGATGCGTGATGCGTGATGCGTGATGCGTGGTGCGTGATGCGTGGTGCGTGATGCGTGGTGCCTCCGCGCCCAATCCGCGTTCCCCAAGGCCATTCACTCCATGCCCAAGGCCGGCCGGTTTCGAAGCCCTGGCGGGTTGCTTTTGGAGATTAGATCCCCATCAGCCACGCTGGCGAAACCGGGCCTTGTATTCCGGGTCCAAGGTTCCAAATAATTGGTCCCAGAGCCAGCCAGGGAGGCCGTCCCAAGCGCGTCCAGCATGAAGCAAAAACACGCCATGGTTATTTCTGCATGGCGGCCCGGACGATGCGGCATTCGCCATAGCCGTATTTCCCGCCCAAGGCCTCCACGACTTTGCCCAGGCTGCCATAGCCGAGGCGGGCGAAGGCATCGGCGATTTCTTTCTGGCCGGCGGGGGAGACCAGACGGTTGATGTCAATGGTTTCGCCGGCCAGCATGGCTTCCTCAATGTGGCTGAAGATGGTGCCTTCCTTGAAGCCGCGCAGGCGGGCAATTTCGGGAAGGTCCCGGCCCTGGCGGAAGAAGCGCAGGGTCTCCTGCACGGTGTCCGAGAGTTCGCCCGTTCCCCGGCTCCGCACGGGCGCGAGCCCGGCGTTGAACGAATCGTCGGCAAAAATCTGGCGCGGGTTGGCCTGCAAATGGGCCGCGATTTCGCCGAGAAAAACCCGGCCGAACTCGCGCAATTTGCGGTCGCCCACGCCGCTGATGCGGGAAAACTCGTTCTCGTTGGCGGGATACAACCGCGCCATAAGCCGCAGGGCCACGTCGGAGAAGATGATGTACGGCGGCACGGCCCGTTCGTCGGCGAGCTGCTTGCGCAAGCCGCGCAGTTTTTCGAACAAGGCCTCGTCGCAGGCGATTTCCCCGGCGCGATGCTCCGGTTTGGTGGTGGGTTCCACGGGCTTCGTGAGCGCGATTTTGCGCCGGGCTTTGAGGGCGGCCAGGCCGTCCGCCGTGAGTTCCAGGGTGTGGAACTTCTCGGCGTTTTGCGCCAGCAAGCCCAGGCGCATGAGTTCGCGCGCGATGGCACCCCACTCGGTCCGGGAATGCTCGCCGCCGATGTTGTAGGTGGACAGCGTGTGGTGGCCGAACTTGCGAATCTTCTCGGTTTCCGCGCCGCACAAGACTTCAATGACATGCTGGATGCCCACGCCAAAACGGCTTTTCTCGCGGATGCGGTACACGCAGGACAGGAATTTTTGCGCGGCGAGCGTGCCATCCCAGGTGGCGCGCGGGGCGAGGCAGTTGTCGCAGCCGGAACAGTTGGCGCTGTGGATTGCCGTTGCGCTGGCGGCGGCTTCCCCGGGGAAAACATACTTTTCCCCAAAATAGCCCAGCAGGAATTCACGCCGGCAGGTGGCAATTTCCGCGTAGTGCACCATTTGCTCCAATTGCGCCCGGGCAATCTCCCGCTCCTGCGGGTTGGTTTTTTCATCAATGAACCGCATTTGCTTGACGCGGTCACCGGGGCTGAAGAGCAGCAGGCATTCGCTGGGCAAACCGTCGCGTCCGGCGCGCCCGGTCTCCTGGTAGTAGCCTTCGATGTTCTTGGGCAGGTCGTAATGGATCACGAAGCGGACGTTGGGCTTGTTGATGCCCATGCCAAAGGCGATGGTCGCGCAGATGACCCGCGCTTCATCGCGCAAAAACGCCTCCTGGTTTTTCCCGCGCGCGCCGGCATCCATGCCCGCGTGATAGGGCAGCGCCCGGATGCCATCGGCCGAGAGTTTGTCGGCCAGGCTGTCGGCGGTTTTGCGGGCCTGGACATAGATGATGCCGCTTTCGGAGCGGCGCGAGCGGATATAGGACAGGATTTGCTCGTAGGAGCCGGCTTTGGCGGCGACGCGATAGGTCAGGTTGGGCCGGTTGAAACTGGCCACGTAGCAGGCCGGATTCTGCAGGTGCAATTGGGTGACGATGTCGCCCCGCACGCGCTCGGTGGCGGTGGCGGTGAGCGCCATGACGGGCACGCCGGGAAAAAACTGGCGCAGGTTCGAAATCTGGCGGTATTCCGGCCGGAAATCGTGCCCCCATTCGCTGATGCAATGGGCTTCATCCACCGCGAAGAGGTTGACGTTCCACTGCTTCAAGTCCTCCAGGAAGCCGGACAGCATCAGGCGCTCGGGCGAGACATAGAGCAGGCGGAACTCGCCCTGATGCAAGCCGCGCATGCGCGGACGCGATTCGCCGGCGGCGAGCGAGGAATTGAGGAAGGTGGCGGCCACGCCTGCGGCTTGCATGGCGTCCACCTGATCCTTCATCAAGGCGATCAGCGGCGAGACCACGACGGTCAAGCCGGGGCGCACGAGGGCGGGCAATTGGAAACACAGGGACTTGCCGCCGCCGGTGGGCAGGACGGCAAAGACATCGCGCCCCGCCAGGGCGTCCCGCATGATCTCCTCCTGCAATGGGCGGAAGGAGCCGAACCCGAAATAGCGTTTCAGGGGCGCGAGGAGTTGATCCCGTTGTGATTGCACGGTTGAAGGGTAAAAGGTGGGGCGGAAGTTTCAAGACCAGAAGGTTTCCGGGTGGGACCCTGGGTGGGATGGCAACGTAACCTGGGTGGCCTGGAATTGGAGAGATGCGTTCATGTCGGTTTCTTTGTGATAAAAGTGTTATTTCGGGGTTTTTGTGGGGGGTTTTCAGTGTTCAGCTTGGACGCCGGGTGGTGCTGATACAGGAAGAAACGGACGGGAGGCGGCTCTGGGTATGACCACCCCTCACCCTCAATCCCTCTCCCCGTTGAGGGGAGAGGGAAGCCAGTGGCGACGCGACCCGCATCTTGGGCGCTTTGGATGCGAACGTAACATGTTGTAAAACCAGGCACTTGCATAATGTGTTTCTTAAGAGTGATCAAGTGTTCAGGAAAGCATTGGGAAAGTGGCGATTGGGACGGCTTGCTGACTTGGATGTCAATAGCGGCGCGCACGGAGTGACGCGCCCTACCACCCATGGGTTGGCGGCGATGCGTTGGGTAGTTGTGGGGTGCGGTTTCAAAGCGTAAAAAGTGATATTACGGGGGTTTCAGGAAGGTTTCAGGTTGAAGGTTTCAGGTTTCAGGCCAAACAGATCCGGGTTTAAGGGAGTTGGGTTCAGGCGACCG
>Ga0302319_10004761_pt1 | contig 27690 bp, 28 predicted proteins | sample Bog_T0_2_FD_203319 | JGI IMG/M metagenome (GOLD analysis project Ga0302319, IMG submission 203319) | Peat permafrost microbial communities from Stordalen Mire near Abisko, Sweden - Bog_T0_2 | ecosystem: Environmental > Terrestrial > Soil > Wetlands > Peat | place: Sweden: Abisko, Stordalen Mire... | reverse complement strand
CAGCGTCAATGCGCAGTTCCACTTCCTTCAAATCGCGCGTTCCAAGATAAGCAAACATTCCTCCATCGCCAAACACGTGACGATCGAGCTGCTTCTCGTTCATAGTTCCGTTGCAGCAGAGCTTCACCAGCGCGCGAACTGGAAGCGATCCCGTTCGATCCGGACCGAACGGACCTTCCTCGATCGAGTTGCTATCGATCATGCATCCTTCGCGATGTGCCGAAACCGTGATTCCGCTTCCCATATGAATCACGATCAACCGCAGCGAAGCATAGCTTTGTCCAACCGCTCGCGCATAGCGTTTTGCCACAGCCTTCGTATTCAGCGCATGTCCGATGAATGCTCGCTCGACCAAAGGAGAACCGGAAATCCGCGCGCAACTCTGCCATTCGTCCACGGTAACTGGATCGACAATATACGCATTCACGCCAGCAGCCTGCGCAAAGCGCAGCGCGAGCACAGCGCCCAGATTCGACGCATGCTCGCCGCGACGCGCCGCGCGAAGCTCCGCGACCATCGCATCGTCCACGAGATACGTTCCGCATTCCATCGGAGGCAACATTCCGCCACGACCCGCAACCGCAATCCAGCCTTCGTCGCCTCGACCCTCAGGACCAAATCCCGCTTCCGCCAGTGCGCGCTCGATCATCTCCGCGCGATACTCCAGCCGATCGAGCATCGGCCGACCTTTGAAGCGCAGGATCTCGTCGTCGCCATGATGGATGTTGCGCGCGAGCTCCTCGCCCGCGCGCGTAAAGATGCCGAACTTGGTCGACGTTGTTCCGGGATTGATGGCCAGAACTCGGCCATTCGCCCGATCGCCCGCACTCGATACATCCGAGATCGTTTCCGCAGCCACGTTCGCTTCTCCAGCGGCTAAAGTTTATCCTGCTTTCCAGCCTTTTGCCTGTGAGCGCAACCGCTTTTTCCTGCAACCCTTCCCTGATAACATCAGATTTGCACTCGCCGTCCCGGCGGGAACGTGGAATTCACCCAACCGAAAGAGGTAAATGTGGCAGACACCAAGAAGATTGCCGACAAGCTGGAACGCAAGAAGCTGAAGCGCACGGCGCGCAAAAAGGCAGCGCCCAAGGCCAAGCGCACCACCGCGCGCGGAGAGAAGAAGCGCAAAGTCAAGAAGATGGTCCGCGGCCAGAGCAAGCGGTAAAAAGCGAGTGATCAGTGGACAGTGATCAGATCGATCCGGTGCGTCACGCGCGCCAGCTGGCTACTGATCACTGCACGGAGGTTCCTGCACTGCCCAGCCAGTATTTCGCCCGCAAATCGATCGATAAGCTGATTCGGGATTCGGAAGAGCCCGAGCACAGGCTGAAGAGGACACTCGGCCCGTGGTCGCTTACCGCTCTCGGCATCGGCGCGGTCATCGGCTCGGGCATCTTCACCGTCATCGGCACGGCCATCTCCGGCGAGCAATTCGATACCTCCAGCATGGTGAACACGCCGCTGGCGAGCTACATCATCACACATACCGCGCTCGCCGGCCGTCCCGGCGCGGGGCCCGCGATTGCGATTTCCATGATCCTGGTGGCATTCGTCTGCGCGCTCACGGGGCTCTGTTACGCCGAGCTCGCGTCGATGATTCCGATTGCAGGCTCGGCCTACACGTATACCTACGCCACGCTCGGCGAGCTCATCGCCTGGATCATCGGCTGGGATCTGATTCTGGAATACGCCGGCTCCAACATGAGCGTCAGTGTTGGTTTTGCCGCGCACGTCGTCGACCTGCTCGACTGGTTCGGCCTGCATCCCAGCGCGCGATGGATCTCGCCCGCCTATCTTCCCAGCGGCCTGCAGGATCTGGCCGGCAACACCATCTACAAAGATGGTTGGCACTTCGGCTTCAACATTCCCGCTTTCCTCATCGTCCTGATCCTGACGGTAATCCTGGTGCGCGGCATCCGCGAGTCGGCCGCAACCAACAATATGATGGTGGGATTCAAGCTCATTGCGATTCTCATCTTCGTCTTCGCGGTCATAGGATTTATTCATCCCGCCAACTGGCATCCCTTCATGCCCAACGGATGGTCGGGCGTGCTCACCGGCGGCTCCATCATCTTCTTCACCTATATTGGATTCGATTCCGTCTCCACCGCCGCCGAGGAGTGCCACAATCCGCAGCGCGATCTGCCCATCGGCATCATCGCTACGCTCGTGGTGTGCACGGTGCTCTATGTGGCTGTCGCCATCTGCCTCACCGGTTTGGTTCCGTGGCAGTCCATGGTCGGCGACGCGGCGCCCGTGGTCAATGCGCTCAAGAAGCTTTCTCTTCTACCCGGCGGCCACGGGCTCTATTGGGTTCGCCTTGTCGTCCTGCTGGGCGCGCTAATGGGTATGATCTCGTCCATCCTCGTCTTCCAGATCGGCCAATCGCGGGTCTGGTTCTCCATGTCGCGCGACGGCCTCCTGCCCAAAGTCTTCTCCCACGTGCATCCGCTCTTTCGCACACCTGCTTTTTCAACATGGGTCGCCGGCTTCCTGGTCGCCATTCCTTCAGGCTTGTTCGACATCGGCACCCTTGCTGACCTTTCGAACATCGGCACTCTTTTCGCATTCGTCCTGGTTTCGATCGGCGTCATCGTGCTGCGCTATCGTGAGCCAGACCGTCGCCGCGGTTTTGTCGTTCCCGGCGGCCCTGTCATTCCCGCACTCAGCGTCATCTTCTGTTTCCTGCTCATGGCTGGACTGCCCATCATCACCTGGTACCGTTTCATCATCTGGCTCGTCATAGGATTGTTTATTTATGTTTCCTACGGCTTCTTCCGTTCTGAGTTCAGAGAGCAGGGGGTTCCGCCTTCAATGCCGCTCTGGGTTGCTCTGATTTTGACCATAGTCACTTTAGGGATCTTTCCCTTGATGCTGCTTCTGATGCAAGCCGGATACGTCCATTCGCTCGGGGGAAGAAGGAGTCCACAAATCCTCAGCGCTTTAGTTACGATATTCATTCTTGCGTCGGCAATAATACGGCTCTACTCGACCCCCATCGCCGCGATTATCCAGATGATTGCCGCCATCGCTGCAGTCATCGCACTTTTGCAAATCAGCGACGCGTTGGATGGCCACTACCGCAATGTTGAACCGATAGGACTTCACTTGAACTCATTCCTGACTATTCTCTTCGGAGTTTTCTACATTCAGTACCATTTATCGCGGATTGCAAAGTGGAAGACGACGGGAATTCTACGAGCTTAGCAACACATCTGCCTGGAGCTTTGAGATAGTCTCGTCATCAGCTTGTTCATTTACTTCCTCTACAGCCGTCACCGCTCCGAGTTTGCCCGGCCCCGGTAGACGTGCAGCGACGGAGTCCCCAGTGAAGAACTGGCAAAAAACTCTCATCATGACGCTGATCACCCTCACCATCGGCGGCATCTATCTGCTCGTCGTATTCGAGCGCCGCCGTAATCCCGGCATCGCCACACAGACCAATCCCGAGCAGAACCTCACACCCGACGACGTTGCCGTGGTGCGCATGATGTTCCCCACCACTTTCGACGACGTTCTCAAACTAGAAAACACCAGCGTCTGGATGAAGAACGGCTACACCATGCCGTACTTCCCTTTCCAATCCGCCCGCATCGATTTTGCAAAACCCCTGGGCGTCCTTCCCTCCGCACAACGGCTCGACATCAAGAAAGTCATCAAGGCCGCGACACCTCCCACAGTTGACGATGGCATCTCGCACGGTGCGCGCCAGGTCTTCGCGGTCTTCGCTCTGCCCGGCAGTCCGGCGCTCTATGTCACTGCCATCGGTGTCATCCAAGGCAGCCAGGAAGAGTACTTCAGCGACATCCTCTTCTTTTACGACGACCCGCACAGCATCTACGACAACTGGCCCAAGAACGTCTGGGCCGCGATTGACGCGCACCAGGTGCTTCCCGGGATGAGCGAGTTGCAGACGCGCATGTCCATCGGCCAGAAGACGCAATCCGACGGCTCCTCCGAGGGCAACCGCACCGTCACCTACGATCAGGCCGGCAAAACCTGGACAATCATTTTTGTCAACAACCACGCCACATCGATAAAGAGTCAGTAGTCTCGGCACACAGGAACGCCTTACTATGTGACCCAGATGAGCTCGAACCCTTCATGCACCGCCCCATCAATGCTGAGCTGCGACTCTGCCCCAAAAGCAATATCGGGCCCGGCATGCTGGTCAAGCTCAGCACACCGACCCGATAAGGATTTTGCTGCCCACACACGATGTCGCTGCGGTTTCTCCGTCTCCGCGGCCGGCAGCCGCCGTCTTATTGTCCGGACTGTGCTCCACCGCCCAATATCAGGCTGAACTTGCTCATGTTTATGACGTTCAGGACCGTGGCTCCGCCCTGGGTGTTTGTCTCCACTCCAGGGTTGTTTTTCCCTTCAACCATCTTTGCCGAGAACGTGACCACGGTCTTCTTATCCTGGACCAGCGTGGCCTGAACGCTTGACCCGGAACCTGTCCATGTCAGTTGGTACTCGCCGGCAGGAACCTGGGTCGATCCCACTTGCACATTCTGCGGAATATCGACGGTTGGGGTTTTGTTGCCGGCAAACGCCGGTACAGCAAAGAGAACGAGCAATAATGCGAAACCGAATGAACGCTTCATTTGAATCTCCTCAATTGCCTCGCGTATTCATTTCGCCGCATGAGGCATTGAGACGATTACAATACAGCGCGTTGATTTTGAAGCTTAAGAATCCTTAAGCGGTGGGTCGGCTTTGAATCCTAACAATTCCAAGAGTTTGCAAAGCAGCCGAAACTAAAAAGGTAGCCTCGCATCATTTGGGAGCGGGCGCCGTGCAAAGTGGAAGCGTGATTTTCACACGCAAACCCGGCGATACGTTCTCTGCGGTGATCGTGCCGTGATGTACTTGCACGGCCTGCTTCGCGATGGACAAACCCAGGCCCGATCCACCACTCATCGCGTCGCGTGCCTCATCAACCCGGAAAAATGGCTCGAAGATTCGCGTCAATGCGTCCTCAGGGACGCCCGGTCCATAATCGCGGACCGCAATAGCCGCGCCGCCAGAATCCTCCGCGAGGGAGACATCGATGGTGGAACTCTCAGGTGAATAGCGAATCGCATTGCGCAGCACATTCTCCACGGCGCGCCGCAACAGTTCACGATTGCCCATCATCTGGCCGGAGAGATGGCCATTCACTACGATGCGGCAGCTGCGAACCTCGGCTTCCATCTGGCAATCGCGAACCACTTCATTCATGATTTCGCCTGCGTACACGATCTCGGCGCCCTCGACGACAGGGCCGCATTCGATGAAGTTAATTTCCACGATGTCGGCAACCAGCGAGGAGATCCGGTCCACGTCCCTCTCGATGCGATCCAACGCGGACTTGCTGTCCGCGGATGTTCTGGCCAGCTTGATGGCGAATTTCAGTCGGGCAAGCGGCGATCGAAGCTCGTGCGATATGTCTCTCAACAGTCTTCTCTCGCTCACAATCAGGCGTTCCAGGCGTTCGGCCATTTGATTGAATGAGCGGCCGAGTTGTCCGATTTCATCCTGCCGCCTGGTGTTGACGCGAACGGAGAGTTTTCCCTGCCCGAAGAGCGCAATGGAAGCCGCGATTCTGCGGATGGGCGAAACTACACCCACTGAGGCCAACCAGCACAAAAGAAGCGTGGCGCCTATGACAAGGAAATAGTAGGGAAGAAACGTCCAGAGATGCGGCCGGCTTTCAGAAAGTCCCGTGTTCACGATCCAATACTGCCCGTCCGGCGACTGCTGAGCTTTGATGTAATGACCATTCGCGTGGGTGCGCCATTCCGTGCGTGGAGCGGGGGGCAAAAACTCGGCCCGATTTTCACCGGTCAGGACATCTACACCGTGTGTGTCGAGTAAATAATGCGTCGATCCTGCAAAGACGCGATCCAGGCTGATCAAGTAGGCTTTCAGCGCATTCGGTCCGCTGCTCGCCAATGCTGCGCGCGCACTCTCCAACTCCAACTCGTCGATGCGCTCGAAGGCGGGGTCGATGGACTTCCTTTGCACGCGATCCGCGATGGCGTGAAACACAAGGAAGGAAAGCGACAGCGTAATCACCATCGCCAGCAGAACGCCGGAATAGAGAGATTTCATGGGGTATGACCTAAGCCGTTCTGGTAAATACATACCCAACTCCCCTCACTGCGCGAATCAGATTTCGCCCGCCTTCGAGCTTTTTGCGCAAATGGCTGATGTGCACATCGAGAAAGCGATCGTAGGGAGTTGCTTCGCGCTCGAAAAGGGCCGTAGTAATTTCCTCTCGTGAGACAACCCGGCCCGCAGAACGCATCAGCATTTCCAACAGGTCGAACTCCACGGCAGTCAGCTCCACCGGCGAGCCCGCAACCCACGCCTCGCGCGTGCTGGGATTGAGCTGGATATTGCCGATGGTCAAAAGGGCGCGGCCCTTCCAGCCTGCGGTATCGCTCCGGCGTAGTACAGCCCTGATCCGCGCCAGCAGTTCATCGGGATCGAATGGCTTGGGAAGATAGTCGTCTGCTCCCATGTTCAGGCCCAGGATCCGGTCCTGCTGCTGAACTCGCGCGGTCAACATGATCACAGGCAGATCTTTTCGCCGCCGCAACTGTTGCAGCACCGTCAGGCCGTCGAAGACGGGTAGCATTACGTCGAGAATCATCAGATCGTAGGCGCCGTTACATGCACTGTTCAGGCCATCCCGGCCATTGTAAGCGCAATCCAGATGATGGCCGGCCTCGGCAAAGAACTCCTTCATCATCCCGCATAACTCAACGTCGTCATCCACAAGTAGCAGCGACAGTTGCTTTTGATTTTCCGCAATCTCCATCTGCACTGCCTCGGGACCGGGCGACCATCGAGCAATCCCCAACGTTTCTAAGTCTCGCACAGATCAACGCGGCGGCAACTTGCTTAACAATTCTTAAGGCTCGGGTCACTACGATAAAGAACCTGTAGCATTGCTGCGTGCCCCATCCATTCGCCGTTCTTTGGCGAATGGGTGGGATAGCACGAATTCTTGCCCACTCACTGCCTCGCACCCCGCCTTCCAGTCGCCGTCTAAACTAAGACTGTGACCGCCATTGAGTCCTTCATCCGCCGCTTGCCCAAGGCCGAGCTGCACCTGCATCTCGAGGGGACGATTCTGCCGGCCACATTGGTCGAACTCAGTGCGCGCCACGACTCGCCGCACCTGACCCTTGCGGAAGCCGAGACCCTCTACCGGTTCACTGACTTCACCGAGTTCATTGAGTGCTTCAAGGCCATCACGCGGCGCCTCAAAGATCCCGAAGACTACGAACTCGCCGCATGGCGCATGATGCAGCACCTGCACGCCCAGGGCATTGTCCACGCTGAGGTTTTTATCTCCGTCGGCGTCATTTATATGTGGCGCAACTTCGACCCACGCTGTTTCGAGCCCATCTTCGCGGCCCTCGAACGCGCCCGCGAGCGTGCAGTGCGCGAGTTCAACCTCTCGCTCTACTGGATCTTCGACGCCGTTCGCCACTTCACCGTCGAAGAGGCCGAGCGCGTCTTCCGCAAAGCCGCCGAATTGCGCGCATATTACCCTTCCATTGTCGGCGTTGGCCTGGGCGGCGACGAACGACGCACCGGCTCCGAGCCATTCCGTACCGTCTACTCCGAAGCGGCACGAGCCGGCCTGCGCCTTACCAACCACGCCGGCGAAACCACCGGCCCCGAGGCCATCTGGGAGGCGCTTGCTATCGGTTCCGAGCGCATCGGCCACGCACTCTCCGCTATTCAAGATGAAAAACTAATCCAAGAGCTCAAGGCGCGGAGCGCGAGCACAGCCCTCGAATTAAACCCCACCTCGAACGTCCGCACCGGCGTCTGTCCCTCCTTCGCCGCCCACCCCCTGCGCCAATACTTCGATCGCGGACTGCTCGTCACGCTCAACTCCGACGATCCCGCTCTCTTCGGCTCCGATCTCGCCAACGAGTTCCTCCTGGCGCATACCGAACAGGGGTTTAACCGGGAACAATTGCGCCGCCTCGCCGCCAACTCCATCCGCGCCAGCTTTCTTCCCGAAACCGAGAAGACTTTATGGCTGGCCCGAATCGACACTCTTGAGTAACGCCCACCCACATTTTCCGCAGGGTTTCCGCCTGCCAGCCAAACGCGTTTTGCGCTATTATGGAGTGTCAGGAGGCTTGGCCGCGATGTCCATGGAAGTCGACTCCCTCATACCCGTCGAAGAAACTCCCGTTGAGGAGAAAACGGGATCAACTGCCTTAAAGGTGATCACCTGGTTCTCCGTGGGAATTGCAGTTGCGACAGTCGGTATTTTTGTGGGCGCAGAGCTGCGCAGCCGCTACCGCTTCAAGAAGCGCACTCCCTACGACTTCTATTCGAACGCCGGCGAGCAACAGCCTGGAGATTTCGGCGTAGGTGTATAAGGCGCAGAAATCAGATTCGTCTCACGCGATGCCGCCTCCGGGCGGCATCGCTGCGTTTGCAGGTAACTTCCCCGCGCGGGGCGTTCCAGCGCGCATTATCTCCTGCCGCTCACGGCTCTTACGCCGGGCGTCCGTAGTAGTGCTGATCGATCTTTCGTCCCTTGGCCTCGAAGCGCGCCACGCGGCGAATGCCCATCTTGTGCAGGACAAAACTCATCGTCGTGGCCAGCACGCCGAATCCATATTGCACGCTGCGCTTGAAATTGATGGAAGAAGCTTCCTCAAAGTACTTCGTCGGGCACGAAATCTCGCCGATCTTGAAGCCGAACATCACCGCCTGCGCAATCATCTGGTTGTCGAAGACGAAATCGTCTGAGTTCTCGAGCAGCGGCAGCGCCAGCAGCAGCTCGCGCGAATAGGCGCGGAAGCCGGTGTGATATTCCGATAGCTTCACGCCCAGAAAGAGATTTTGAAACCCCGTCAGCAGGCGATTCGCGACATATTTATAGAGAGGCATGCCGCCCTTGCGGGCGTCGCCGCCCAGAATTCTCGAAGCCAGCACCATGTCGTAGACGCCACTGGCCACCATGCCCGCCATCGCCGGAACCAGCAGCGGCGTGTACTGGTAATCGGGATGCACCATCACCACAATATCCGCCCCCGCCGCCAGCGCCTCGCGATAGCAGGTCTTCTGGTTGCGTCCGTATCCGTAATTGGCGTCGTGGATGAACGTCTGCACGCCCAGCTTGCGGGAAAGTTCCGCCGTATTGTCCTTGCTGGAGTCGTCGACCAGAATCTTGATGTCCACCACTTCCGACAACTCCTGCACGGTTTGTTCCAGCGTCTTCTCGGCGTTGTATGCCGGCATCACTACTGCGACCCGCTTCCCGCTGATCATTACTTTGACTCCTGAAACGGATACGGTGAAACTCGCGCGGGCATCGCGTCGGGTTCCACCAGCCAAACGTTCCTGTCACGATAGTACTGGATCAGTTCCCCATTGCCGGCCGGATCTCCGTCTCTCGCCCAGATGACATTCGAGCCATCGATGTCCGCCGCGTTGTAGACCCACTCGTCGAATGGATAGTGATTTCCCCAATAGCGCACGATCACGAGTTGCTTTCCCGGCTGATGTTCGAGCCAGGTCTCCATCTGCGACCGCTCCGTTCCATAATGCCCCGGTCCGAACCAGTTGAAGTTCCAGTTGCTGGCCGGCCATTCGCTTTGCGCAATGTGCAGTGGACCGGCGGCAATGCGCAGCCCTGCCATCACCACGCAAATCACGACCAGGTACCGCGTCAGCGCCAGTCCAACTGGCTTCTTCTCCGGTTTCCAATGGCGCAGGTGGCGCATCATCTGCAACCCGATGGCGTAGAACGCCCCGGTGAATGGCGCCACGTAGTGCGGCAGAAGATAAATTTCAATCACCATTCCCGTCGCCAGCACCAGCACGCACACCAACAGAAACCGGATGCGCCGGTCGCGAAAAATATGTCTCACCATCAACATCGCGGGAAACAGCGCGAATCCCGAAAAAAACAGAAACGTGAATCCGACCTTGCTCAATGTCTGCGGAAGAAATCCCGTCCAGGAGTGGATCCCTTCGTAAAAGTCCAGCTCGCCCTTGTGATAGAAGACCTGCATCTCCTTGTAGCGGTAATGCGGCTCGGGCCGGGCCTGTTGCCACACATAATAAGGAGCCATTGCGTAGGTGCTGCGATTCACCGTGTAGGGTGGCGTCAGGGGATTGCCAAAAGCGCGGTAATCGTAATAGCCCATCCATGCCACGGCAGCCATCGCAAGCAAGAGCGGCGCCGCTGCCAGCCGCGCCATCGCCGCAGTGCTCGGCCGATTTTTCCCCTTCCACATCCAGCGCAGCAGCACGAATCCGACCGGCAGGCACATCAGAATGCCTTCGTAGGGCCGCGTCAGAACCAGAATCGCAATGCCCATGCCGATCAGGAGCGCGTAACGCAATTTCGCGGTCTTCGTGAGCCGCGGCAGCGCTCCCAGTATCAGCGCTCCGCCCAGCGCCCCCAGCGATCCGCCCGCGTGGTAGGTGTTCGTCCAATAACTGAACACGCCCAGCCGCAGCACCGCAATCGCTCCACCCAGCAGCGCCCAGCTCGGCGGCAGCCACGCCTGCAGCATCCAGCAGAGCGCCGCGCACATCAGCGCGCTCACCACCAGCAACCCGATCCAGGGATTTCCCACAACGACCTTGCTGGCCGCGAGCACCAGTCCCTGCCCGGGGAAATACATCGACTGATACGTCGGCAGCATCGTAATGTGAATGCTTTCAAAGTGCGTCCACATCGCGGGAGTCGGATTCGCCAGGTGGCCGTGCGCAAACGTGTCGCATGCCAGCAGAAAACTGAAATCATCCGGAACAAACGGCAGCGGCACCGGAAACAGAGGTAGAATCGCCAGGCGCAACGCGATTACGCTCAGCCCTACGCACGCCACAACAAGTCCCTGCCGCTGCGCCAGCCGCCCCAGGAACCGCTCCACGCGCCTGAACAGCCCATTCGCAATTCTCGGAAACGCAAAGGCCGATGCCACCGCGAGTCCGGTCATGCCGCATTCTAAAATCATCAGCGCGGGGTTGGTCTGATTGGCGCCTGGCAGCATCTCGGTCTGTCTTCGTTTCTGCGGAATTCCGCGAAAGAATTTCCGGGGATCACCGCGATTCTACGGCATCGCCCCATACTAACCGGCCCTCGATGCTCCCGCCCGAACCCCTCTCGTCACCTTGCGCACTTTCGCCCGAACGCACCAAAGGCCGGATGCGTGCGGAGAATCCGCCATCATCCAGCCTCTTTTGAACAAACAACTTCTTAAAGATGTGCAGCCCCGTCCGGGGCCGGCTTAATTCGATCTATGCAAAGGCCCGCTTCCCGTTCAATGTGCGCGGCGCTTTACGCGAGCGATGTGCTCACGTTGCCGAAGACGGTTGTCACTGCGGTGGCCACGTGCCTCACTCCGGCGATGCAACCCAATGCAATCAGGCACACCAGCAAGGCGTACTCCACCAGATCCTGACCCCGTTCGCTGCGTTGCAGACTCTGGAGGCCCAACCAAAATCTCAAGAAAATATTGCTCATCTCAAATCTCTCCAATTTCGCAATCTCGCCTGCGATCGGCCCTCGCCAGAGTATGGCCCCGGTCATTCGGAACGCAGTCTTGCCGGAATTTTGCGCGATGATCCGTCCCTAAGGCCGTTACCACCCCGGGAAAACCCTCTTGATTCATGTCTCCCTGGCGATCGCTGCTTCTCCGGGCTTCTTGAAAACTGACCCGGATGGATGAGGAGATGGGTCCTCACGATCCATGGTTCAAGTTCAATCTCGCCAGTTCCTTGCCATCTCAGGCGAGCCTTGCGCTATCCAATGCTCTATACGAGCGACGTGCTTATAGTAGAGAACGCACCGTTCACGGATGTTGCCAAATGGCTGATCCCTGCTATGCACAACAAAGCAATCATGCTGACAAGCAAGCCGTACTCAACCAGGTCCTGACCCAACTCATCGCTCTTCAGTTCTTGGAGTCGTACACAGAACCTTGCAAACGTATTGTTCATCCCGCATCCCCTTATCCGTGATTCGCCGCGGCAGCCGGCGTCAGGCGTACATCTTGCCTTGCTTGCACGATCTTCCGTGCCTTTCACCGATATGAGAAGAAAACTCCCAGGCCCAATACCTGGAAGTCTCCCCAATCCCGGTTTTTCGATATTCGTCTCAATCGCCAGGATCGTGTGCTCTTTACGGGGAGAACGCGCATGTCCCGCCAAAACCGGGTCCGTATCCTCCCCACGAAGAGGCTGAGGTGCTGGGATTCGTCGTACGTCCGAAAATTGCTTCCCGGAGTTTAGGCGAGCGAGGTGCTGATATTCGTGAACACGGTGTTCACGGCCGTCGCGACATTGCTGACGCCCGAGATGCAAACCAGTGCGATCAAGGCAACAAGCAATGCATATTCCACCAGATCCTGACCTTCTTCACCGTTCTTCAGGCCCTGGAATTTCACATACAGATTCAAAAGTGTGTCGCGCATTTTGTTTCTCCCTTTCGGTGATATTCCGGCCGCAGCCGGCGTGCTAGTGCTCGCGAAATCTCGCGTCGTTCAAAAGCACAGAAGTCGGTGAGTTTTGTTGCGACGATAACCCAGGCTCTTCTTATCCGCTTGGATCTTCGTTGTTCAAGATCTCAGCCGTTACCTTAACAGGGAGGATACGGCCCGGCTGGTCGCCGGCCTGTACCCTCCCGTCAAGAAGCTGAGGTCCTGGGTGCGTTGGATTGCCAGGAGTTATGCCAGCGAGGTGCTGATGTTCGTGAATACGGTCGTAACCGCGGTGGCGACCTTGTTCACGCCGGTGATGGCGGCCAAAGCGATCAGGCAAACGAGAAGGGCATACTCAACCAGATCCTGACCCTCTTCGCGGTTCATCAGGTTCTGCATCTTCACTACCAGTGCCAGAAACATGTTGTTCATTTTTATTTCCTCTCCGATTTGTTTTCCCCAGCCTCAGCCGGGCACCCTACCTATTGCATCTGGCGTGCCATTCTCCGCCACGCCAGCTTGCGCTTTAAAATCAATTGACTAGGGAAATAGTACCCCCATTTCGCTGCGACGCGTGTATACGCCTGTTTACAACCTTGGCTCCACAGACCGGCCCCGTATACATTACCCCCGGCCTTTCAGTCGCAGTCTTGCCCTTGTGCGTGGCTCCGTCTTTGCCCTTTGTTCGTCTTCCAGCGCCCATCCGTCACCTTCCCCTGGTTCAGGCCCCACGCTCTACCGTCCAGCCCTCTCACTCCCTAACTCCCTTGCGACCTTGCTCCCTCGCTCCCTTGCGACCTTGGTCCCTCGCTCCCTTGCGACCTTGCTCCCTTGGTCCCTCGCTCCCTCGCTCCCTCGCTCCCTTGTTCCCTTGCTCCCTCGCTCCCTTGTTCCCTTGCTCCCTCGCTCCCTCGCTCCCTCGCTCCCTTGTTCCCTTGCTCCCTCGCTTCCTCGCTCCCTCGCTCCCTTGTTCCCTTGGTCCCTTGCTCCCCTGCTCCCCTGCTCCCCTAAAGCCGTGCCGTAGAATAACCTCCATGGCTGCCAGGCTCGATCCTCCACCGGCGCAGGAACGCCGCGATCTTGCGGGGTTTGCCATCGCGCTGGTCGCCGGGCTCGCTCTCACCCTTACCGCTCTTCTTTTCGGAATTCAGCTTTCTCCCACCGGCATCCGCAATCTCGCGGGATCTCGCGATTTTGTTTCTTACTGGGCCACCGGCCAACAACTTGTCCGCCACGCCAACCCCTATGATCGCGATGCCATCGCGGCGCTGGAGCACGCCGCTGGCCTGGACGTACGCGCTGTTCTCATCATGCGCAACCCTCCCTGGGCTTTGCCGCTCGCCTGGCCGCTCGGTTTCCTGCCTTTGCGCGTGGCGGCAATCCTCTGGTCGCTGCTCCTGCTCGCCTGCCTGCTCCTCTCGGTGCGCTTTGCCCGACAGCTCTACGGATCGCCTTCCAATCATCTGCATTTGCTCGCACTTTCCTTCACGCCGGCTCTCCTCTGTCTCATCATGGGCCAGACCGCGCTCTTCTCCTTGCTGGGATTGGCCCTCTTCCTGCGCTGGCATGGCTCCCGGCCGTTTCTTGCCGGTACCGCCCTTTGGCTCTGTGCCCTCAAGCCGCACCTCTTCCTGCCCTTCGCCGCCGCCCTGGCCGCATGGTTGGCGACATCGCTCGTGACATCGCCCGTCGCAGCGCGCGCCTGGCGGGTTGCGGCTGGCGCCGCCGCGGCCCTCGCGGTCTCCAGTGCCGTCGCCATCGCGATCGACCCGCATGCCTGGCTCGACTACACCCGCCTCATGCGCTCTCCCGCCGTCGAGAACGAGTTCATTCCCTGTCTGGCCAGTGCCATCCGTCAGGTTATCGATCAGTGGTTTCATATACACGCAACCTGGCTGCAATATCTGCCCTCCGCGCTCTCTTGCCTCTGGGCGCTCGTCTACTTCTGGCGTCGCCGCGCCGCCTGGGACTGGAAAACCAACGCCGGCCCTCTCATGCTGGTCTCTCTGATCGCCGCGCCCTACTGCTGGTTCTACGATCAGTGCCTGGCCATTCCCGCCCTCCTCAAGGGCGCTTACGCCACACGCTCCCGCAACCTTATCGCCGTCCTCGCGCTCGCCATCTTCGTCATGGACATCGAGATTTGCGCCGTCCCGGTCCTCTCGCCTTTCTACCTCTGGACCGCCCCCGCCTGGCTAGCCTGGTATCTCTTCGCCACCGCGTCCAAGCGCAATCACGCCAGCTCGCTGACCCGCTGACTCGCTCCCTCGCTCCCTCGCTCCCTCGCTCCCTTGCTCCCTCGCTCCCTCGCTCCCTTGCTCCCTTGGTCCCTTGGTCCCTGTCGTTATAATTGCCGCAGAAAGGCCCACCCACCTTGAACAATCAGCGCAACTTCGCAGCATTTTTCATCGTGATCGCGTGCGCGCTGGCGATAGTCTTCACCATCCTGTTTCTCTGCTTCCTGCCTTTCGACCGCGGCACCGTCGCCCGCCGCGACTACATCGTCTACTGGGCCACCGGCCAGCAACTTGTCCGCCACGGCAATCCGTACGATCCCGCCGCCATCAGCCAAATCGAGCACGACGCCGGATTCCAGGGCGGAGATTCCTATTACATGCGCAATACGCCCTGGGCCCTGCCCCTGGCTTTACCGTTGGGCTTTATCGGCCCCATGGCCGCGGCGCTTCCGTGGTCCCTGCTGATGCTCGGCCTTCTCGCCCTATCCGTGCGCATCCTGTGGAGGCTCTACGGCGGCGCACCAAACACTCTCGATTGGCTCGGCTACTGCTTTCCTCCCGCTCTCTGGTGCGTACTCCTCGGCCAAACCTCCATCCTTCTGCTCTTTGGGTTCACGCTTTTCCTGCGTTTCCACAAAACGCGCCCCTTCGTCGCCGGTGCCGCGCTTTGGCTCTGCTCCATCAAGCCGCATCTCTTTCTACCCTTCGCTCTGGTTCTTTTGCTTTGGATCTTTATCGCGCGCGCCTGGCGCATCCTGGCCGGCGCCGTCACCGCTTTCGCAGCCGGCGCTTTCATTACGACATGCATCGACCCCGCGGCCTGGAGCCAGTACGCGTATTACATGCGCACCTCCGTGGTCACGCGCGAGTTCACACCTTGCCTCGCGGATCTACTGCGCGATTCCATCAAGCCCACCGCGGAGGGCCTCGCCTTTGTGCCGGTAGTGTTGGGTTGCCTGTGGGCGCTCGCCTGGTTCTGGCCCCGGCGTCGCCACTGGGATTGGCTTGAACAAGGCCCCCTGCTGGTATTGGTTTCGCTGCTCGTCGCGCCCTTCGGCTGGATCTTCGATCAGTCGCTCGCCTTACCGGCCGTGCTCTGCGGCGCTTCCCGCACCTCGTCCCAGCTTCTGCTCTCGGCCCTGGCGCTCATCTACATCCTGGTTGAACTCCAGTTGGTCCATTTCGACCTGCACTCCGCCGCCTGGCTCTGGACCACTCCCGCGTGGCTCGCCTGGTATCTTTGCACGCGCGCCGCATCCCGCAAAGCTGACGTCCGAGAACCGGCACTCTCCGCGTAGGGCTAACTCGCCGACTTGCTAACTCGCTGTCTTGCTAACTCGCTGTCTTGCTAATCCGCCGCCGGCCCAATCTCCACCGTATCCCCGCGTTCCGTACGCGTCTCGAGAGCCGTCCCCGCTGGCAGCTCCAGCACACTCTTCGCACTGAAACACGCCGACACGCGCCACGCTCCCACGCCGTGCCGCACTTTCCTGACTTTGAGCTTGCGGTCCAGGTAAATCAAATCGATAGGAAAGCGCATGAAAAACGTGTGCACTGACTCGCAGGGAGCGATCCACAATCCCTCGCCGGGCAACAGACCGTCGCGGCCCAGCAGACCTTTCTTGCGTGTGGATGCGGTGTGCGCTTTTTCAAGCCGCGTCGCCAGCACCGTGCCCCGCGTCACGTTCAAAACCTGCTGGGGCACTTCAGGTGCGGCGGGTTGCGGAGCAAACCACGCCCGCACCCCTTTCGTCATGCGCTCGAAAGCATTCATCCGCTTGTCTCAGTTGTCCGCGCCGTCCGGCCACCGCATACGTTACGGCTGCGGAACGCTCGGGGCCGTTGCAGGCGCCGTCACGCCCGAGGAAGTGCTCGACGTCGAGGAGCCTCCGCCGTTAATTCCCTGCCCCCCTGTGCCGAATCCGCCTGTGCCCGACTCAATGATCAATGGCTTCTCCGGTCGCATGCTTTCTATCAACGTCTCCACAGGAATCGCCGGGGCAGGAGGCGGCAGCGTGTTATCCGCCGTCTTTTCATCCGGCTGGTGCATGGGGATGTTCGAATTGGGCGGCATGAACTGGTCAGGATACTTCAGGTCCGGCGTTGGCGCTCCCGCCGGTAGCGGCGATACGATCTCCGGCGTCACCAGCACAATCAACTCGGTATCGTTCTTGGTCTTGCTCTCTGACTGGAACAGCTTGCCGATGATCGGAATACTGCCCAGAAACGGAATCTTCGAGAACGTGTCGGAGACGCTTTTGTCCAACAGGCCGCCGATGATAAACGTCTGCCCGTCCTTCAATTCCACTTCCGTGTTTACTTTGCGCGAAGTGATGCCCGGCACTTCAAATCCCGAAATCGTCACTTCGTGGGAATAGTCCAGCGCACTCACCTCCGGGGCCACCTGCAACCGGATCGTGCCCCGCGGAGTAATCGTGGGGATAAAGTTAAGCCGGACACCGTAATCCTTGAACTCGATGCTGATCGCGGCCGAGCCCCCTGAACTTCCCTGCGCTACCGGATACGGAAACTGTCCGCCCGCGAGGAAGCTGGCTTCCTTGCCGTCCGTTGCCATCAGGTTCGGTTCCGCCAGCATCTCCACCACGCCCTTGCTCTCGAGGGCATGGATATCGGCTCCCACGTTCAGCCCCGGAAAGAAGGCAAAGATATTGCCTTGCGTGCTGCCGAATGTTGCTGAACCGTCTGTTCCGGAAATCCCACCGGAACTCGAGCTGCCGTTGGAAATCGAGGGCGGAGTCAACTGGCCGGTCGATACTCCTCCCAGGGCATTCCCTAGCCCGAGATCGTAGAGATTGACCCCCAAAGTGAGGGCCTTGGTGCGATCCACCGCTGCAAAGCGCACCTTCAGCAGAATCTGCGGTTCCGCCTTGGGCACATTCACGTCCAGCAGGTTCACCACCTTGCCGCCCGTCGACGCAATCTGCACCGCGCGCGCGGAGCTGTTCAGATCCCTCACCGTGCCGCGCAGAAAAACATTGTTATTGCTGTACGACACCCGGATTGGTTCACCGGGCAACTCGGCCCGCAGCTCGCGCCGGATGGCGTCCAGGTTGTCGCCCATCAGCCCGGCGCTGGGCCGCACTGTCACGTTGAAGAACTGCCGTCCGCCATGAATATCCCAGATGATCAGGCTCGTCGTGCCCGGTCCTTTGCCTGTGATCATGATCTCGGTGGGGTTGATTCCCGTGATCGTCGCGACGTCTGCCGTGCCCACGGCCACGCGCTGAATCGGTTGCGCGCAATCCACCAGTACAGCTTTGCCCACCTCCACATTCAGCTCATTCGCCGTGTCTTGAAACGTAGCTCCCGCGGAGGGTGGGGACGCCGGAGCGGCCTGCGCCCGTGCCACTTGCCCCGTGCACAGAGCCGCTATCAGCGCAATGTAGGATGCGAGGGTGATCCCAGTCGTCGATCTCAATGCTGTCCCCCGGGTGTTCAAAATTTCTCTTCCGTGGTCTTGGGTCCGTTATCAATGATCATCGAATACGGCTTCGGCTTCGGCTTTTGTGCGGCCCCACTCCGCCGCGGCGCGCTCGATCCTGTCTTGGGTGGGGGCGGAGCATCGTTCGGAAGAATTGTGGTCATCGACGTGGGCGGCACTTTGGCAATCTGCGTGTCCAGCGGATTGCGCAGCACCAGTTGAATCTTGAGCGTATTGCCGGCCAGGCTCAGCGTTTCGGCCTGCTCCGGCGTCACCAGAAGGGTCACCACCTGCACTTGCTGCGGCTTGCCCTGCGCGTCCTTCTGAATGTCGGTGCCCGCCGAAAGCACTTCAATGTTCTGCAGCAGCGTCTCCGTCACCATGGTCTGCGTCTGGTTGCCGCCACCCGCGCTCGGGGGACTGCCTGACGCCAGAATGTCCACGCGCATGCCCGGAAGCACGAATCCAGCCACGCCCACCACTTCATCCACGCGCACCGCGCTGGCTCGCATGCCCTGGGGAATCGTCGGCGCCAATCCGCCGCCCGATCCCACACCGGCCAGGCGGTTATCCAGAATCATCTCTCCCTGGTAAATCTCTGAGATCACTCCACGCCCCACCGCGTCTTCCGGCTTCAGAATCGCCCCTTTCGGCGCCGAGCCGTTGATCGTCATCGTGGTCACGTCCTGGGTCGTGATGACCGCACCCAGGGGAATGTCCTTTGCCGCTGCAACCACCTGCGAGGTCGTCACCGGCTGACGGGCCGCCACCCGCGCGCCCACCAGGCGATAGACCAGCCACGCGCAGAATCCCGCAATGACGAACGCGATGACGAGGATCGTGAGCAGTCTTCGATTCATCCAAACTCCGTGGGAGCTGGCGGTTCGCCAACTCCGGCTTTCTCTGTCTGCCCCCTCGTTCGGGCTCGGCAGCTTGACCTCTATCCCGACGGCCGGACCATCGCCTATGCCGCGCAGCAGACAGCGCGGTTTCAGTGTAGTCCTTCAAAGCGTGGACCTTCCCGCCTCATTTGTCGATACTACGAGTGGGGTATCTAAAGAGGAATAGGGCAAACCAACGGAATGAGCGATTCTTAATGCAGTGTCGGCTTGCTACGGGCGTCCCGCTGCATTAAGCAGAGTCCCGCGCAGTCGTGAGCGCTCAACGTTCGAAATCATCCGTCCCGCCCTCTGCAGTCGGAGGTCATTCTTGGCTCTTCCCGCGTCAAACACGATAGGCTCGGATACATCGGCGTGGACGATCCTGCAGGAACGGCTCGACGCCCGTAAAACGCTCGACGAGCCCCCCAAGGAGATTGTTGTTCGCGCCGCTCCTGTGTTGATGATGCCTTCCCCTGAAATCTCGCTGTTCGCAGCCTCGACCCCTCCCAGCCAGGGCTCGGCCTCGTTTGTGGGTTCCATCGTCGCCCACGCTCTGGCCGCCGCCATGGCTTGGTTCAGCCTCGGCTATAAGCCGCCCGTCACCCGCATCGTTCACGAGCACTACTCCGTTCGTCAGCTCGATTTGCATATGCCCCAGCAGACTGCCGGGCGCATTCCTTACCCGAAACTTCATCACGGCAAGCCGGCTTCCGCGAGCCATGCCCAAACCGCGCCGCCGGCTGCGCGCCCCATGACCCTCGCCGGGCTCGACAAGCAAACCCTCATCCAGCCCGACATTCCTAAAACCGTCACGCTCCTCCAGCCCATTCCTGTACCGCAGGTCGTCCTCTGGGCGCCCAGCAAAACACCCGTCAAGAACATCGTTCCTCCTACGCCCGAACAACCCACCGCCGCCGATGTTCGCCCCTCGCTCGAACGGCCCAATCAGGAGCTCAACCTCGCCGACGTCGACATCGCCTCCAGCAATCTGCCCTCGGTTAAGTTGCAGTTGGCCCCCAGCACCACGTCGCCTATCGCCGCCCACAATCCTTCCCCGGTCCAACTCCCTCCCGCCTCTGCCTCGCAGCCATCGGCGCCACCCACGCCGGCCGCCGTGCTCTCGCTCTCTGACATTCGCCTGCAAGATGGAACCGTTGTCCTACCCCCGGTCAACCAATCTCAGGCATCGAAATCGCAGGGCGCGCTCACTTCCGGACAGGCACTGAACCCCTCTGCGCAGTCCGGCAATGGCGCTCCTGCAGCCAAGCCCACCGCAACCGGCCCCGCCGCTCCCGCGACTGAACAAAACTCTCCGACAGCGGCAAATCATCCCGGCCCGGCTCCGTCCACCTCCAGGCCGGAAACCGCCTCCCCTGCTCCCGGTCCCGGCATCCCGGCCAATGAGTTCGCTCAGCCACCGTCAACACCCATCTCCTTGCCCAAAGACGGCCATTTCGGCGCAGTCATCGTCGGCGATGCCCTCGAACAGGCATTCCCCGAGTTGGCTGGCGCATGGAACGGCAGGGTTGCCTACACCGCGTATCTCCACGTCGGCACCTCCAAGAGCTGGATCATGCAGTACTCGCTGCCGCGCGACGCCGAAGCTGCTGCCGGCGGCGCCGTCTCCCGCCTTGAAGCCCCCTGGCCCTACAACATTGTCCGTCCCAATCTCGCCCCTGGCTCCCTTGACGCCGACGCCCTCATGATCCGCGGCTACGTCAATGATTCCGGCCGCTTTGAAAATCTCAGCATCGTCTTCCCGCAATCTTTTTCCGGCGCCCAGTTCGTTCTCACCGCTTTAGAGCAATGGCAATTCCGCCCCGCCACGCAAAACGGCCAGCCCGCTAAAGTCGAAATCCTGCTCATCATCCCGGAAACCCTGGAATAGAGCATTTTTATAGAGGTTGCGCTGGCGGGTGCCGGTGCCTACTGCAGAATCACGTTCTCCGATGTGGCGCTCATCGTCAAGGCTGTAATTTTCAGAAAAGGCAAAAAATTAAATGTATAACTAACCGTCACCTTTACAAAGCAGCCTTGACTATTTGTCGTCGTGCAAGTGGAGCAAGCCGACGAGCAGTCGGGCGTCGTTCCCGGCCAAACATAAGAATTGGTCTCGTTAATCGTCACATTTTTATAGTTAATCGCCCCGGTCGACAAGCTTTGTACATAGTTCTGAATATCGGCGCTGGAGGCCGTGCAGCCGTAGCCCATCGTGAAGCTTGGCGGCGCCGATGTCGAACAGTTTGTCGTTACGTATTCACTCCAGGTATGGCCGTGCACCTCGGCGAAACGCGAGCCCTGCTCCGCCGCATAGGTCGCAAAGTGGTACGCGTACAGCGCATATCCCCATTGATAGACGCCGAACACAATGAGTACCAGGAGCCACACAGTTATCGCGAATTCCACCAGCTCTGAGCCACGCTCTTCCCGCGCAAAGCGGAATAGTTTCTGCATGCCGACTCTCTTTTTCATCGATCGCTCCCTCCTTTGCCCCTTTCCGCCGCCGCTGGATGCCTGTTGGGCACGCTTTCCACTTCTCCGGCCGGCGACCAGGATGATTCTCTTCTGTGTTGCTCCCCAACCGGTATTGGTCTAGTTGCTGCGCATTGACGCCGAACTGGAAAACGACATCGTGGAAGCAATCGCCGGCCACGGGAACATCGGCTTATAGGTTGCTGTCACCGTTACGTTCACGCGGTATACCTCGTTGTTACTCGTACATGTCGGCGTCACTGCGCAATTTGCACTGTAGGAAGTGCCGTCTGAGCATTCGCACCCATAGGTAGGTGTATTCACCGTCAGGCCCGGAACATTCGGCGCGTTATTCTGGCCCGCGGTCTTCATCCCAGCCGTATCGGTCGGATTCTGAACCCCGTACGCCACCGCGGCATTCGCTGCCCCCTGGATCTCCATCACCAGATAATAAGCCCGCCCTAAATCGACAGCGATTGCCATCAACAGCATGAAAAGGGGCATAAGTATCGCCATCTCCACCAGGCTTGCCCCGCTGTCGCCTCGCAACTGATTGAATCGATTTCGTTTCTTCATAAGCTACTCCGCAAGCGCAAACGAGCCCAGCGTTTGGCTAACACCGCCGCCAAGGTATCCCCCGGAGCCGTTGATCTTGAAGTTTTCGCTATCGTCAACGAGCATACTGTTCACATCCAGCGCCGTGGCCGTGGCTCCGTTGTTAATGGTGACGCCCGAGCCGCTGTTGAGCGTGAGCTGTTGAGTGGGGAGATAAATGACGCCATTAAAGTAGGACGACGAGCCGGTGTCTATGGTCAAACCTGAGCCATTGCTGTTGGCGTACCAAAGCACCATATTCGCTACGTTGCCATTCGAAGTAAAACCGGTAGCAGGCGCCGTTAGCGTGACGGTGCTGTTGCTGTTCATCTGCAACGTGCCGGAGTTGAAATAGAGCGTCACGCCCGCTCCACCCTGCACGCATGTCGTGCACTCAAGAGTAGTGCCGCTATTGACGTCGATGGAACCGTCAAAGTAATAAAGGCCGGGAGAGAGATTTACCGTACCGCCGTTGATATTGAATCCGGAAGAGTAATAGCCCGGGCTCAGGGCATTGGTTCCCGAATTGAACGTAGTGGACCCGGAGTATGTAGTGCCTGGCTTGCTGGGAGCAACCAGCGATGCCAACGGGTCGCTTTCCGGCGTCGTGGTGTGCGTCGGCTGGGTCTCTGAACTCCCCAGGGTCCACGTGCAGCTGCTGTTGCAGTTGTTCGGACTCCATGTGCCGTAATAAAGGAAATCCGAAGCTGTCACACTGTCGCCGTTGTCGGTTTGAAGATTCCCATCGTCGAAAATACCGCAATTGTTCAATGTGAAGGTGCCGTCGGAGCTATTGAATGAGAGTGATTTCGTGTAAATGCAATTACCGCCGCCGCTGGAAGTATCAATATAAGAATCGCCCGCCTCCGCGCGCGCCGTCAGTTGCACGGTCGGAATCCCGATGATGGCGCCAAAGAATGTATTGAGCTTCTCGGTCAGCACCACCTCAGCCATATGCGGGTTGCCGTAGTTCACATCATTGGTCGTCGATCCCAATACGCAGGGACCCACATTGATAATCATGGTTAAATTCGTCGAGTAGGTGACCGTGCAATTCGATGTCGGCGTGAGGGTCGAGGTGGTAATGCCGTCTTCCTTAAGAGCCTGTGCCGCCGCCGTTTTCATGTTGTTGCAAACCGTGTTGCCGCAGTTGCCAAGCTCCAGACCTGCCGCGATCGCCGCCGAATCGGCTGCGGTCTGCAACCGGCACTGCTCATATTGGAAGAGGCCTACGTCGGCCGCCAGCGCCATCATGCCCATCAGCATCGTTAGGCACACCGCCGCCAGCACCAGCGCCTGGCCGCTTTCGTCCCGCAGCAGGCTTGCCGCGCCTTGCCTCCGGGCCTTCGCTAAGTCGGACTTGCCGCGGCCGCACATGTGTCGCTGTGCAGCAAAAAGTGCCAGCCGTGCCATGTTTCCGCGAATGTTCATCGTCCCACCTCTCCGCTGCGGCCGTCGTTCACGCTTGCATTCCGCCGCGCGCCAGTTCCCATTCCTCTGCGGCGCATCTCACTTTGCCCGCTTCAACTGCTCCAGAAAACGTTCGAATTCCTTCCGGTGCGCCGAATCCAATATCGGCTCGCTGCCATGGCGCCGGTCTTGCTCATCGGGGAGAACAAATTGAAGTCCCACGCCATCCGGTCCCCAGCGCACTGCTCGCGACTGCACCGCGATCGAGCGCTCCGTGGCCTCTTCGTCCACGTCATTTCTTTGCAGCGTCATCAATACCAGGGTTCCCGGATACCAGCGCTCTTCCGTCACCACGTACAGTCCCGTCGAGCTGATATCGCGAATGCCGTGCGCGGCCGGCGCCGACCCGTTCCAGTAATACGCGGCCAACCCCGGCGTCGCGACGCGCGGAGCCTTGCGCGGATCAGGCGACCACCAGCGCTGCAGCCAGTTGCGTTGCTTGATCGCCTTCGCGCCCGGCTGCGAAAGGTCCATCTGGTAGGTCTCTGGCGCGGCCGTGTTTCCGTTGCCGTTCCGGTTTTCCAGCTCCAGCAATCCAGGCCCGCCGCTCCACAGCGGCTTCTCGCGCAGCAACACCGCGCCCGCAATCGCCGGCGACACCACTCCCGCCTCCATCCGCGGATCGCTCAGCCGCTGCAACTGCCGCCCCATCTCCTCGGCCACGCACAGCACCAGCTGGTCGCCCGCCTGCGTTTGCGACGAGTAGATGGAGTGTGCCGGCAGCGCCAGAACGCTGATTGGCTGCGGGCTCGACCCACTCACCTGAAACGTGGGAAATGATTCCACCGTGTCGATCACCCGGCAATCTTCGTCCAGGTAGATCAGATCCAGTGGCGCCGGCATCGCTGCCGCGGGAATCCCATGGAATGGCGTCATCCATACGCCCTCGCCGGACTTCAACGGCCGCGCCGACATCAACTCGCCCACGCGCGTCGATGGCAGATCCGCCGCCTTCACCTCGAGGCCAAGAAAGCACTCCCGGGTTTGGTTATAGGCGCAATGTGTCCGCGATTCCATGATCCTCTTGTCCCGTGACGGCTGCACAGAAACCTCTCGTCCTCTGTGTGTTCCAGCCGCTTCCTCGAATCTTTCCAAAAGCTCCATACAACCTGGTCCTCGTCTTTCGCGCGCGTTCTGGCGCAAAAGAGAACACTTCTCCCGCTCCGCTATCCAGACTGCCTGCAGGGGTGCTTCTCGCACCCCTGCAGACCCCCCGGATCTACGAATCGTTTCACTCCCGCCGTGGCGCCTGGTGCCTCTTGGACGCCCACGGACTCTGGCTCGCCGACTACTTGACTCTGGTGCGGCGGCGCTGAACCAGAATCACCAGAATGATCACTGCCAAGGCTCCGGCAATAACTCTGATAAGTGTGGTACCGTCCATGTCGTTCTCCCTTCCTGCCCCTCTATTTTTTGGTTAACGCCGAGAATGACTCAACCATAACAATCGCGGCTGGTCCCAGTGTAACCAGAAAGAGCGCCGGAAAGATGAACAGTACCAGCGGAAATACCAGCTTTACCGATGTCTTGGCTGCTAACTCCTCGATCATTTGCACCCGTTGCGTGCGCAGTGAGTCGGAATGAACACGAAGCATTTTGGCAATGCTCGTCCCAAATTGCTCTGTCTGCACCAGCATCGAGACCATGTTGCGTAAACTCTCTACTCCTGTGCGTTCTGCCATGTTCTTCCAGGCATCGGAACGCGCTCGGCCCGCGCGTTGCTCCAGCACCACGATGTTCAACTCATCGCACAAATCCGGTTGCGACTGCGTCAACTCCTGTGCCGACCGCGCCGTCGCCTGGTCCAGGCTCAGGCCCGCTTCCATACAAATCACCAGAAGATCCAGCACGTCGGGCAATCCCCGGGTGAGCCTCTTTTGCCGCTTCGTGATCTTCTTTCCCAACCAGAAGTCCGGCGCCAGAAAGCCTACCCCGAGCGTCATCAGATACACAAAGAACGGACCCAGGTTTGCCAACCCCGTCACCAGCGCCAGCGCCGACAGCAAAATCGGCAATATTACCTTGCAGCCGTAGAAGATCTTCACCGCTTGCTCGCCGCGGTAGCCCGCACGCGTCAGCCGTTGCAGCACGATCGAAACTTCCTGCTTGCTCTTCGGCATCACATTCTCGACCGTCTCCATCAGGTTCCCGATCGAGGCCTTGGCGCGTTCCACCACCGACGTCACGCTCTTCTGCTTGGGGCGCGGATTAATGGCTTCGGCGATGCGCTGCAGCATCACTTCGCGGTAGAACAGCAGAAATCCGCCGCTGGCGAAAAGCAGAAACACAGCCAAAAATGCGAGAATCGCAAACGTCATCTCTCTCCCCTACACATCGATGTTGACAATCTGGTAAATCACAAATCCGCCTAGGCAGATCAGCCCCGCCGCGCCCCACATCATCTTGATGCCGATATCGCGATGCCATAGAATGCTGATCATTCCCGGGTCCACAAAATAAATTCCGACACCCAGCACAATCGGAAGCAGCGTCAGAACCAATCCCGTAAGCCGCCCCTGCGCCGTGTGCACCATAATCTGCCGCTTCAGCCGGAACCGTTGACGGATCACGTGCGATGTCTTGTCCAGTACCTCGGCCAGGTTGCCGCCGCTCTCCTTTTGAATCAAGATCGCCGTCGACGTGATCTTCATGTCCTGCAACGGTATTCGCGTCAGCAGGTTTTCCAGCGCCGCCTTCATCTCCAGGCCGTAGTTCTGCTCCTCAAAGCAGATTTTGAACTCGCTCTTGATCGGCTCCGGACACTCCTTCGAAACCAGCGCCATGGCTGCCAGCAGGCTGTGTCCCGCCCGCAAACCGCTCACCATCAGGTCCAATGCCTCCGGCAGCTCTTTCTCGAATGCACCGAAACGCCTGGCCCGCTTGAATATCACCCATCCGAAGGGCAGCAACCCCAGCACCACGCCCGATACCAGCATCAGAATTATCGATTGAAATGTGAGGTACAGAATGTACGACGGCAGCACAAGGCACGCTGCGGTCATGATCAGCAGCCGTCCCGGACTCCAGTCCAGCTCCGCCTGGCTCAGAAGTTTGCGCAGGTAAGGCGCTACCTCTAGCATCACCAGCTTCTTGTTCAGCCACGGAATGCTGCTCAGCTGCTCATCCTTGCGCAGGTCCATGCTCTGCTGCCGCGCAACTCGCTTCGGCTCGCTCTTCAGCACCGCATCCAGTTGCGCCAACGCCTGCTTGGAGTTATTGGAGGGTGCTGCAGCCACGAACGGCAGCGCCACCATCGCAAATACGCCGATGAACACCAGCACCGCGATCAGTCCCATCTCAGTACCCCTCCTTTCTCCTTAGTTGACTTGCGTTTCCTTGTCGAACAGGCTGGGCGGAAGCACGATTCCCGATACCCGCAGCCTCTCCAAAAACTTGGGCCGGATGCGGCTGGGCACGAACACGCCGATCACTCGGCCGTCCGGGCCGATCCCCTTCTTCTGGAACGTGAAGATCTCCTGCATGCTGATCACGTTCTCTTCCATGCCCGTGATCTCCGAAATATTCGTGATCTTGCGGGTTCCGTCGCTCATGCGCGTGGCCTGCACCACGATCGTGATGGCCGAGGAGATCTGTTGCCGCACCGACTTCTCCGGCAGATTCATATTCGTCATCGCTACCATCGATTCCAGACGCGAAACGGCGTCGCGCGGCGTATTGGCGTGGACCGTCGTCATCGAGCCCTCGTGGCCGGTGTTCATGGCCTGCAACATGTCAAAGGCCTCCTCGCCGCGCACCTCGCCGATGATGATGCGGTCGGGACGCATACGCAGCGCGTTGATCAGCAGATGCCTCTGTTTGATGGCCCCTTGTCCTTCGATGTTCGGCGGCCGCGTCTCCAGGCGCACGATGTTTTCCTGCGCCAGCCTTAATTCGGCCGCGTCCTCGATCGTCACCAGCCGCTCGTTGTTGGGAATGTATTGCGAAAGAATGTTCAGAAACGTAGTTTTGCCTGCGCCCGTTCCCCCTGACACCAGGATGCTGATGCGCGCCCGCACCGCCGACGACAGCACTTCCATCATCTCCGGCGAAATGCTCTTCAACTGCACCAGCTGATTCGCCGCCAGCGGCCCCGTTCCAAAACGCCGGATCGACATCGACGGACCGTCCAGCGCCAG